>Ga0209211_10000024_pt1 | contig 360199 bp, 323 predicted proteins | sample RifGroA2_FD_183992 | JGI IMG/M metagenome (GOLD analysis project Ga0209211, IMG submission 183992) | Groundwater microbial communities from Rifle, Colorado, USA - Groundwater A2 (SPAdes) (version 2) | ecosystem: Environmental > Aquatic > Deep subsurface > Groundwater | place: Rifle, Colorado...
GGGGGGGGTAACTTATTCCATCAATAGCGTCAAGCAAAAAGAGAGTGCCATCGCAGCGCAATCCCTGTGTTTCGCAATATTCTATTTTATTTATTTTCATTTCAATTAAAACCACGAGAACTGAAGCGAAATTTCCCCAGCATACCCCCTAAGGGGGCGCATAATATCAAAGTTATCAAATTTATCAAAGATAAATATGCGATCGACCATCCCACCCGCTCAGATGAGCTAATTTATGCAGCCGAGGAGTTCATCGATGCGTCGCATAGTCCAGACGGGAGTTTTTCCAGCGTATCTTTCAGCCGTGCGGACGGCTCGATACCGTTAAGCTTTGCGCCTTGAATCCAGACAGCCCGTTTGCTGATGCGCGCTGAGCCTGTAAACAGCCAGTTCTTCTTGCCCAACACGATCGGCCTTAGCTAATTTTCCACCGGGTCATTGTCGATCGGCATATAGCTAGCGTCCAAGATGCTTCAACTCGTTGCGTTCAGGTTAACCTGTGCCATTGCCTTGCATGCTATCATTACCGCTATGAAATCTCTGTCCGACTCCCTCTTCCGCTTCTTGTTTGAACACGCACCGATCCGCGGCGAACGCGTCCATCTGGACGAATCATGGCGCAATGTACTCGACCGCCACAACTACCCGCCCCTGCTGCGTAAACTGATGGGCGAACTGACTGCCGCCGCTGTGCTGCTGGCGGCCACACTCAAGCTGGACGGCTCGCTCCTGTTGCAAATACAGGGGACAGGCCCGATCAAATTACTGGTGGTCGAATGCGGCGGCGATCTGAAGTTGCGAGCTACTGCAAAATGGGAAGGCGAATTGCAGGGCAGTTTGTCCGAACTTCTCGGCGACGGGCGCTTTGTCATCACGCTGATCCAGAAGGATGGCAAGCCTGCCTATCAGGGTATCGTCGAACTGGCAGGGGAGAGTATTGCGGAGATTTTGCAAAACTACATGTCCCATTCCGAACAACTGGACACGCGATTGTGGCTGGCTGTTGACGACCATTCAGCCTCAGGCATGCTGCTGCAAAAGCTGCCCGATCAGGCGGAAGAGGACGTTGACGCCTGGTCGCGCTTTACGCAACTGACTGACACCTTGCGTGATGAGGAGCTGATGCAACTGTCAACACAGGCTTTATTGCTCAGGCTGTTTCACGAAGAAGAAGTACGCTTGTTTGAGGCCCAGCCAGTTACTTTTTGCTGCTCCTGCTCGCGGGACAATGTCGCGCAGATGCTACGCATGCTGGGCGCAGAAGAAGTCGATGCGATCCTGACTGAACGCACCACCATCGAAGTGAATTGTGAATTCTGCAATCACCACTACGAATTCGACAAAGTCGATGCGGCGCAGATTTTTTCAGCGACCGCGCAAGTCGCCGGCAGCGAAATGCGTCATTAGCACGCTCCGCCTTGAGCCTTTAAACAGGATACGCTGATCACCACATTAAAAACACAGCTAGCGTTTTTCCAGCGCCGAAACATATTGCAACTTCAGCGACTGATAGAGCGTTGCACGGACATCGCTAGCATTCAGGTCTGTCATCTCCAGCGCATCAACCAGATATTCATTGTCTTCCCGCCCATGCCATATTTTGAGATATGAGCCATCCTTGTATCCGTGATCCTGACGAAATACATTCAGCACATTTTTGCCAATATATTGACCGTACAGCAGGGTCCAATCCATCCCGCAATCGGTCAGCAGTGATTCAAACAAGGCCAGACTGGTTCGTTTGACGGTCGCTAGCCCTACCAGCAAATCGAGTTTTGCCAGCAAATTCAGCTGTGCCAGCACAAAATACTGGTTATCGAACTGAACGGTTTTCTGATGCAGATTTTGCTCTGCCATCATATCGAGGCGGGCCAGAGCCACATTGCCATGTTTGTGCTGAAGAGCTGCGGACAAAATAAAATGCCAGATATCGACCAGTTCCATGCGCAACTGCGCCATGTCGCAATCCTGCTTTTTCCACCACTTCCAGCCGTGATGCTCAATCGCCTCAACACCTTCAACCTGAATCGCCCGATGCCAGTTGTTGTTAGCCAGAACCCAGTCCGTATTGACCTTGCTGTTCATATCGTGCTGCATTTGCAACATGTCGATCAATTGCGATTCGGTAAGCGTCATTATTCAAGTCAGTATTTACGTCGTGCGCGCATTCTACCAAGACAGCCTGACAGTTTCTATCCCGCACCGAGACAATTTAGTCTGAATATTAACGATGAGAGGATAATTCAACGGAGAAAATTGCCAATCACCCCCCCCTTAGTTATGATGCTGCTCGTCCAGTTATTCTGATCCTCGCCGCTGCAGCCGAAAACATGCCAAAACGATCCAGATTCCGCCGCAAAGTCCTACTGGTTGACGACAGCAAAACCTTCCAAAGCGTATTCAAGGCTACTTTTAACACCGACACCTGCGAATTATTTATTTGCTCAACCGGACAGGAGGCGCTGGATCTGATCAGCAGTCGCTACATCGACTTCATTTGTTCGAGCTTTTATCTGCCTGACATGGAGGGCATCGAACTGTGTCAGCGCGTGCGACATCTGACAAAAAATATCGCCAAACCGTATATTTTGCTGACCTCGGTTGACAGCAGCAATGCGATCAATAAAGCGCTGCCGGCCGGGGTCACCGATATTTTTCACAGACAGGATATCGCCCAGCTCTTGGCTTTCATCTCGCGCTTCCCGTCATCGCATGCCCGCATGACAGGGCGCATCCTGTATGTCGAAGATAACCGCAGTCAGCGCGATGTACTCAAAGCGATACTTCAACATCGCGGACTGACAGTGGATAGTTTTGCATCGGCAGAAGAAGCGCTGCAGAATTTCAAGCACAACGACTACGATCTCGTGCTCACCGACATCGTGCTGGGCGGCTCGATGAGCGGGCTTGCCCTCGTCAATCAAATTCGCCGAACCACCAGCACTAAAGGTGACATTCCGATCATCGCCGTCACCGCTTTCGATGACAAAACGCGGCGCATCGAGCTGTTTAATCTGGGCGTGACAGACTATATTCATAAGCCGGTCGTCAAAGAAGAGTTATTTGCACGTATTAGCTACCTGCTGGAAAACCAGCGCATGATGCACAGGGTAGAATACGCCCAGCAACAACTGCATGAGAATGAGTTAAGACAGGCTGCGAAAAAAATCAATGAGCTAGCCTTCTTTGACCAACTCACCGGTCTGCCGAACCGTGTGCTTCTTCTGGACAGACTAAAACAAGCCATGAGCGCCAGCACCCAGAATCGGTGTCATATTGCACTGCTGTTGATCGATCTGGACAAATTTAAAACGATCAACGAAACACTGGGTCACGACATGGGCGACCAGTTGCTCAAACAGGTCGCCGAACGGCTCAGCCACTGCGTTCGTTCCGGTGATACCGTCGCCCGCCTCGGGGGCGACGAGTTTGTTGTGATGTCGGGGAATCTCAACACTCATGAAGCGCTGGCCGCCACACAAGCTGAAAATATAGGCGAAAAAATCCTTGCTGCACTCAACCGGACATACCACTTTGACGCCATCCCGCACCATAGCACCCCGAGCATCGGTGTTACCTTGTTTTGCGGTGAACAGACCGATGTCGAAATTCTGTTAAAACAAGCTGAACTTGCGATGTACAAATCGAAGGAGGCGGGACGCAATGCCCTGCATTTCTTCGATCAGGATATGGAGACCAAAGTGACCCGCTATGCCAACATGGAAAATGATCTGCGTGTAGCGGTGCAGCAACAACAGTTTGTACTGCATTACCAGCCACAGGTGGCTGACCAACAGTTGACCGGTGTGGAAGCACTGGTGCGCTGGCAAAAACCCGATGGCAGCATGGTGTCACCCGCCGACTTCATCCCGATGGCAGAAGAAACCGGTTTGATCCTGCCGCTGGGTCTGTGGGTAATGGAAACCGCCTGCCGGCAACTGGCTGCATGGGCCAGTCAACCGGAACGCGCACACCTGACCATCGCAGTGAACGTCAGTGCACATCAGTTTCGTCAGGCGGACTTTGTCGACCAGGTGCTGGAAGTGATCAAAAATAGCGGTGCCAACCCGCATCGCCTGAAACTCGAATTAACAGAAAGTCTGCTGTTAACGAACGTGGAAGAAATCATCGAGAAAATGATTGCACTGAAATTGACGGGGGTCAGTTTTTCGCTCGACGATTTCGGTACTGGCTACTCGTCACTGTCTTATCTTAAGCGTCTGCCGCTCGATCAGCTGAAAATTGATCAGTCGTTCGTGCGCGACGTGCTGATCGACCCTAATGACGCGGCCATTGCCCGAACGATCATTACACTGGCGCAGAGTCTGAGCTTAGGCGTCATCGCCGAAGGTGTTGAAACGGAGGCACAAAGAGAGTTTCTGGCAGGTGCCGGTTGCCACGCGTATCAGGGCTATTTATTCAGCAAACCGCTGCGTATAGAAGATTTTGAGCGCTTCGCTCAACGCTGGGGAAAATAATTCGCCGCGCACACGCTACTTTTCAGCGGATACTTTAGCCGCCGTACCCAGCACCAGTTTGACCGGCACATCGTGCCCTTCCGCCGCCACTTTTTCGGCCGCCAGCACCGACAAACGCTCGTTTGGTGCGCCTGCATCTTTCAGAGCAACTAAAGTCGCCTCACCACGGGAGGCCGCCAGTGCAAGCAACTGTTTATCCTCAACTACAACCGTGCCGCGCAGTCGCTCGAACAGTACGGCATAAAAATCAACCCCCTTCATTCCGGCGATTTCCGGTTCACTCAACGTGCGTTTTTCGCGGAACAGCCCTGTCAGGCCCGACATCATTTTCCCGGCTGTACTCTGCTCTAGCTTACCGGGATTTGCCAGCCGGTAACCCTCCTTAACAGCGGCCAGTTCCCCGCCTCCCAGACGGTCCGAAAACTGACTCTCCAGCGCCTTCTGAACCTTAGGCTGATGAACTGCGAGCGGCCCCGGATCCTCATCCGTCTCAAGATGCTGACCCGACATTCCGGCGATCGTACGGCGCAACTGCAAATCCTGAATAGCAGTACGATCCGTATCGGCATAAACCCCTTGAACGGCCAGTGACAATCCCGGACGCTTGGTCAACACCTCTGCAAGGCGCACCAGTTTTTCCCGCTCAGGAGGGGTCAGGACAGGGCTGCCGGCTTCAAAAACAATGTTCTCAAATTTATCATCGCCGCCGAATAGCGCACCGAGCGCACGGAAAGGCGCGGTCACAATCTTGCTCAGCACATTGCTGATCGCCTGCCAGATAATGCCGCCATAACTGAACTTGGGATCGTCGAGACTGCCGGATATCGGCAACCCCAGATCAATCCGCCCGTCGGAATCCTGCAAGATGCTCACCGCCAGATCCAAAGGCAAATCGTGCGCTTCCGGACTTGCCACCTTCTCGCCAAGCGTCAGTTTATCCATGACAACCTGATTCTTGCCCTGCAACTGACGCTGAACAATTTTGTATTCCAGATCGAGAGACAACTTACCCGAGGTGATGCGACGTCCGGCAAAGGTCGCCGAGTAGGGCGTGAGACGGGCCATCTCGATGTTTCTGAACACAACCTTGATATCGGTAAAATCGGTTGGATTCATTAAATCGATTTTACCCACCGCACGCGCGATGCCATAGTCATCCACCTGTCCATCCAGCACCAGCTGCCCCAGTGCATCGGGGCGGGTAGAAAGTCCGGTGACCACGCCTTTCAAGGCGTGTATGCGTGTGCCAAAAGGCAGGGCCAGTGAATAGTCGGCAAAATCCATCTCGCCACGGCTAAAGCGCAACCGTTCTAAATTAACCACAAAGGCCGATGGTTTAGCCGGTGCGGCAGAGGCTTGAGATGGCTTTAAGATGCGTTTAAAACTGAGCGTTTTATCCTTATTGATGATCAGTTGAGTGTCCAGCCCGTCGAGCGTCAGTTCAGAGATATCAAGCTTAGAGGGCGTCACTTCAAATGAGCGGCTGGTCAGAGATTTCCAGACTAAAAATACGGCACCGCCCTCCTCCAGCAAGCGCAAATCGCGTAATGCAAAGTCTCCCTTATAATCCGCCTCCTGCCCGTTGTAGCGGACCCGCCCCGCTGTGGACAGTCGCCCGCTGGCGAGTTTCAACCTGACCGCTTGTGCCAAATAGGGTTGCGCAGGTTTCAGGCTCAGATCGGTGAGTTTAAGCTTAATATCCGCACTTGGCAGCGCAGGAACGATGCTCCCTTCGGCTGCAAAATTCCCGCCTTCGGCAACTTTAAAGGCTGCTTTAAGAGGAACGGCCGCCTTCCAGTCATCACTAAGCCCCTCAGTCGAGAGCGCGATATCGCTGGCGGCGAGTTTCGCTGCAGGCTGCACCGCCTGATCATTAAATTCGGCATCAAATCCTGCCAGATCGAATTTTTCCAGCCTGTAACGCCACGGTGACGGTTCCTGTTTAACCGCGTGCGTGGTGGCAGGCGGCGACATCGTTTGCAAAGCCTGAAGGAGATCGATTTTTCCCTGTGCATTGCGCACCACATGAACATGACCTTCGCTCAGCGCCACCCGACCGACCGTTGCCTGACGGCTGTTCAGATTCACATCAATCGCGTCAACCTTCAGACTACCAAGCGCGAGGGCTTCCCGCCCCTGCTTCACATCAAACCGGCTGCCGGCAATCTCCAGACGATCCAGCAATAAGCGGTTTTTCGCCAGATCGAAGCTTCCCTCACGGGCTTCAATCGATTTGATCGACATAGCAGGTCCTGCCGGATAGGCCAGTTGAACGCCGTTCAGTTTAGCGCTCATGTGATCCAGATTGAACGACAAAGCGCCCTTGTCATAACCTACGCGATAATCGGTCGCCACACCCGCCACGCCTGTTGAGAGCTTAACCGGCAGACTGTCTTTGAAATAGCCCGACAGTTGCACGAGATTCACCTCACTCACCGCCACATTACCGTCAGCAGTCAGCGTATCTAAGCGCACCTGCCCCTGCCAGCGCATTCGCGCACCAAAGGACGTCGTGGCTGATAGCTGGAACTTTCCCTGATCGCCTGGCAATGAAGACAGCTCATTGAGTTCCAGATCCATAGGTTCAATGCGCGTATTGAACGCAGGCTTGAGACGGTTATCGGTAAAATCCACCCGCGTACCCGATAGCGTAAAGTGGCGGATATCGAATCGGGGGAGCGGCGCATCTGCCGTCTCCGCTTTTTCCGGACTTTGCAGTGCGGCGATCAGCCCTGACCAGTTTAATTTTCCCTCCGGCAACAAGACTGCCGTTGCTTCCAGTCCGTCGATTTTAATATTGTCGAAAACCAGCGCCCCGCGATACAGGCTGGCGGCGGAAAGATTAACCAGCAACTCGCGAAATGCGAGTAACGGCTTACCATCGGGCTCGGTCAGACGCAAACCGGACAGACGTAAACTCAGTTCAAAAGGATTAAAGCTGGGAGTAGCCATGGTCAGATGGTGGCCTGTCTTCCCCGTGAGGTACTTTTCCGCCTGAGACTGGATGAGGTGCGGCAACACCAGCCAGCTGAACAGCAATACGCTCAGGATCAAGCCCGTAGAAGTCAGTGCCAATGCCTTACGCGAGGGAAGACGTAACATCATGATGAACCTTGAAATATGCGATATGCGCCGATTCTAGCGCCTGCCCAAACAATTGCCCAGAGTTTTGTAATAACGCTGTCACACAGCAGCGCTAGTGTGCGCCTCCTCAAGACAGATACCGGAAAACGCATGTTAGCCATCCAAACCGCTGAGCGCAAACGTCCCTCTCACCTCTCTCTCCATGTGGAATTCCTGGATGATCTCATCATTGCTCAGGAACAAGCCAAAACGCCTCTGCAGGAAATCATCGCGCAGCGCAAACTGAGCGCTTTATTTCAACCCATCATCGATCTAAAAAGCGGGAATTTTTTAGGATTCGAAGGCCTGATACGCGGCCCGGCTGATAGCCCGCTTCATTCGCCTATCAATCTGTTCGGTGCAGCATTACAGCAAAACTTATCTCTGGAAGTGGAAATGCTGGCACGCCAAACAGTACTGGAGGCATTTTCCCGGCAAAAATTACCAGGGAGCCTGTTCCTCAACATCAGTCCGGATACCCTCACGCATCCCAGTTTCAAAAATGGACAGACGCTTGAATTCATGCGAACGCTGAACATCGATCCAGCGCGCGTCGTAATGGAAATTACCGAGAATCAACCCACTTTCGATTTCACCGAGATGCGCAACGCGCTATTGCACTATCGAAACATGGGATTCAAGACTGCCATCGATGATCTGGGTGAAGGCTTCTCCAGCCTGCGCCTTTGGTCTGAATTGCGTCCCGAATACATCAAGATCGACATGCACTTCGTACAGGGCGTGGATCATGACCCGATTAAGTTGCAGTTTTTAAAGTCCATACAGCAGATCGCGGAGAGTTGCGGCACCCGCGTCATCGCCGAAGGCATTGAAACCGAAGGCGAATTGCAGGTGGTCAAGGACATCGGCATCGCGCTGGGTCAGGGCTATTTCATCGCACGTCCCAGTCCAACACCGCCCCTGCTGGCCTCGTCTGAAACCAGCCGCATCATCAATTCGAACAATATCGCCATTTTCCCGATGATGGAAATGAGTTACCGCTCGCAGACGACGGCACAAAAACTGTTGAGCTATGTAGAACCTGTTCATCCTGACACCTCAAATGAACAAGTTTTCGAGCGCTTTTCCAGCAATCAGGCACTGCACATGATCCCAGTGGTCAAGAATGGCCTTCCGGTCGGCCTGATCAACCGTTATCAGTTTATCGACAGCTACTCAAAACCCTTTCAGCGCGAATTATTAGGTAAGAAAGCCTGCAACAAATTTATTCCGGCAACTACACCACTGCTGGTAGAAAAAAACATGCCTATCGAAGAACTGAGCCATTTTCTGGCAGAAGCGGATAACCGCTATTTTGCAGATGGCTTCATCATCACCGAAAACAATCGCTATATCGGTGTCGCCTCAGGTCAGGATCTGCTGCGCGAATTAACCCGGATGCAGATCGAATCGGCACGGTATGCCAACCCGCTGAGTCTGCTGCCGGGCAATGTACCTATCAACGAACACATCGAACGACTTCTTCGGGCCAACACGTCTTTCGTCGCCTGCTATTGCGATCTGGACCACTTTAAACCCTTCAACGACACCTACAGCTATCGCAAGGGCGATGAGATGATCCAGCTTACCGGCCGATTGCTGAACTGGGCGTGCGACCACAAACAGGATTTCATCGGTCATATCGGTGGTGATGACTTCATTCTGCTGATGCAAAGCCGTGACTGGAAAGCACGCTGCGAACAGGCACTGCGCTCATTTGAACAAGCTGCATCTTTGCTGTTCAAAGAAGAGCATTTAATCTCCGGCGGATATACCAGCGAAGGACGTGACGGGCAGATGCACTTTCACCCGCTCACCAGCCTCTCAATCGGCGCGATCAGCGTATCGCCAGGTCAGTTCATCTCTCACCATGAAGTGTCGGCGGCAATGAGCAGCGCAAAAAAAATGGCCAAAAAAATCGCAGGCAACAGCCTGTTTATTGAACAACGCGGCATAGAAGGAAAAATCTAACCATGACACTACAAGCTCAGTTACGTCTGATCGCCCTCCTCACGCTGATTTGCCTCTCTGGCGTGGTCATTTTCGCTGTGATACAACTCTCATGGCTGCGCAACAGCTTTGACCAATACCAGAATCAACAGGTCTTTTCCGCTAATCTCTCCGCAATCAAGAGCGAAGCACTCTCGATTTCGCGCGCCGATCCAATTTTGCAGGAAACAGGCCAAAAGTTAGCTCAGGCTGACAAGAAAATACGCGAATTACATCAGGCGACCATGCTGGTCGCAAGTGCCGAACTCGATCAGACGCCATTGACTCATGCGCTGTCCGCGTGGGATGCCTATGCAAAAGGGCTGGCGCTTGCCGTACAGATCGCCAGTACTAGCCCTGCGGATGCCGTGACCGCACAGGATATGCTCTACGGTATGCATACAGGCCCGATGATCAATGACATCGACACGCTGATAACGGCTAACGAATCGAACCTCACGGCTGCCAAGCGCTCGATCAACAACGCCGTTAACCGGATTATCTGGATCATCGTATTGCCGCTGTTTTTCTCAGGCGTCGTCATCATCTCGTTTCAGGCACGCTTTAACTATCATCTTAAAAGACGCGTAGACGATGTTATCAGCGCAATGGATCACCTGATTAACGGCGATCTGACGCACCGCCTGCCTACCAGCCATGCCGATGAAATCGGGGTTATGGCAAGCACCGTCAATTCTTTCATCGCCAGTTTTGAAAGCATACTGCGCGAAGTTAACCTGTCCTCCGATCAGGCATCTAAGGCATCTAGCAAAGTCCTGCTCATGACGCATGCTGTCAGCAACAATGCCCACGCTCAGTCCGAAAAAGCCTCGAATGCCAACGATTCGATTCAAGAGATGCGCAGCACGATTGCCGCCATCGCGGACAATGCTAACTTTGCCGCCGACGCCGCAAACAAAACACGCGAGCAGGTCAGAGAAGGCAGCGAAGCCGGCCGTCAAACACTGGAGGCAATCTCAAATCTCGACGCCACGATGACCGACTCGGTCAACACCATGGACGGACTCAATCAAACCTTGCAAAAGGTCAACGATATCAGCCAGATGATCAAAGACATTGCAGGTCAAACTAATTTGCTGGCACTCAACGCGGCCATTGAAGCGGCGCGTGCCGGCGATCATGGGCGCGGATTTGCCGTGGTGGCCGATGAAGTCAGAATACTGTCAGACCGTACCGCTGAATCGGCCAGAGATATCACCCTGTTGCTTGATGAAGTACACGTATCGGCTAAAAATGCGGTCGGGGCAATGCAGTCCGCGCGCGACACGGCCAAAATCGGCCTGACGCGCGGTCAAAAGACCGATACCGTACTCGCTGAAATCGAGCACTCCATGCAGTTGGTCGCGCAGCGTATGCAGCAAATCGCTCAGGCGACCCAAGAACAATCCTCTTCCGGTGAACGCATTGCCAACCACATCGCCGAGGTACACAACATCAGCAGCAATACCAGCACCGACATTGAAAATACCCGCGATGAAATGGTCGGACTTGCCAAAACCTCGGAAGGATTGCACCGCAGCGTATCGCGCTTTCGTATCACTTCAATTGCACCGGGCACCCATATCGGCGGCGTCGAATTGTTTGCCTGACAACGGCGATGCTACGGCATAAAATGATCGCGCTCTTTCGCGCAGCGCGCATGGCACTGCATCTGCTCTATGGCCTGATGATTGCACTGATTTTCCCGCGATTTGATGCCGATAAACGGCGTCGTATCGCACGTTGCTGGTCGGCAGATCTACTGCACATCCTCAACATCCGGATCGAAATTACTGCAACGGATGCGCTGCATAAGCTTGCATCCGGCCTTATCGTCTGCAATCACATCTCATGGCTGGACGTGTTCGTGCTGAACTCAGTACTTCCAACTCGCTTCGTGGCAAAGACAGAAGTTAAAAGCTGGCCTGTGATCGGCTGGTTATGCGCCCGCTCGCAAACGCTATTCATCAAACGCGGCCATGCACGCGATGCTGCGCGTCTCAACAGACAAATCATCAATTTACTGCAAAGCGGCGACTCGTTAGTCGTATTTCCCGAAGGGACCTCGACCGACGGACGACATGTGGCAGGCTTTCACGCCTCGTTGCTGCAACCCGCCATCGATGCGGCGGCCAACCTATATCCGCTCGCCCTCCGCTATCAGGATGCCCATGGTACACATAGCACAGCACCGGCCTATATCGGCGAAACAACCTTCGCCGCCTCGCTCTGGAACATTCTCAAATGCGAGAATTTACATGCACATCTGAGTGTCACGCCAACCCTTTGCGCAGCAGATTTTGACCGTCGCTCACTGACGGCTACCGCCCATCAACAGATCCGCACGGCCGTAGCGGCGATGCACAAAGGCCATCCGCTGCCCGAAGGCGCAGCGGCTGATCAACCGCTCGAAGAAAATCTCAAAGCGATGTACAGCATGCTGCTTCCCATGCCCGGCAGCTATGAGAGCGATGATGTGACTCTCCACTCGCGTTAATTTAATTTTTTGTTCATATTTGCTTAACCCGCCCGCAATACTCAGTACTTAAGCTGCTCGTATCTACCCGACCGGAGAACGACTATGCTAGACCTGATCCGCCAGCCTGCTGCCAACCCTGTACGCCGTTTAAGTTGCGATTTGGCAACGACCCACGCTCAGATGCAGGAGGCCCAGCGCATCCGCTATCAGGTCTTCGGCGAGGAAATGGGCGCAAAATTGCCGAGTGCGGCGACCGGCCTTGACGTGGATCGTTTCGATATGTATTGCGATCACCTGCTGGTACGCGATTTGACCTGCGACAAAGTCGTCGGCACCTACCGTATTTTGCCGCCCGAACAGGCGCGCATCGCTGGCGGCTATTATTCCGAAACCGAATTTGACATGAGCAAACTGGCCGGTCTGCGGAAGAATATGGCAGAGGTCGGGCGCTCCTGCGTCGATGCCGACTACCGCGATGGCGCGACCATCACCCAATTGTGGAGCGGTCTGGCGGACTACATCACGAAGAACGGCCATGAATACCTGATAGGCTGTGCCAGCATGAGCATGTCCGACGGCGGGCATTATGCTGCCAGTGTGTTCAACAAGGTATACAAACTGCATGCGGCGCCTAGTGAATACACCGTCATCCCACATAACCGTTTGCCGATCGAATCACTCAATGGCGAAATGGAAGTCATCATTCCTCCGCTAATCAAAGGCTATCTGCGCATGGGCGCCTATATCGCAGGGGAACCCGCCTGGGATCCGGAATTTAATTGCGCCGATCTCTTTATCCTGCTGCCTGTCTCTCGCATCAATGCGCGCTTTACCAAACACTTTATGCGCAAAGCCTCGTAATACAGGCAGTCTGATTGCAGCTTTTTTAGTGCAGACATTTTGTTGTCATGTTTTTACTCCATAATCGCTCCCTTTACTTCTGGAGTGCCTTATGGAGAGCCCTTACAAAGGAAAAACCGGTTTAAGACGCCTGCTCAATGCGTTCGGTTATTCCCTCGCCGGTTTTCGCGCCGCTTACAAGCACGAAGATGCGTTTCGTCAGGAAGCGCTGCTGGCCGCCATCCTGATTCCGCTGGCAATCTGGCTGCCCGTCAGTATGACAGGACGTGCGCTGATGATAGGCAGCATACTGCTGGTAATTATCGTTGAACTGCTGAACTCCGCCATCGAAGCGACGGTCGACCGTATCTCGCTCGACAGCCACGACCTGGCCAAACGCGCAAAGGATATTGGCAGCGCGGCAGTCCTCGTCAGTCTGGTTAATGCAATGGTGATCTGGGTGCTGGTTTTACTGGCTTAAAGCCGTGTTCTATAGGCCTGCCAGCCAGCGCCTGATGGCAAGTCCGATCTGCGTGGTGTAGCCCACCTCAACGAAACTTATCGTCCCGTCAGGTGCGATGATGAAACTGGCCGGAACGGCATGCACACCCCATGCACGTGAAATACGGCCATCGGGGTCATTTACGACCGGAAAATTGATGCCCTGCTCACGCATGTGAGCCACAACCTGTTCTGGCGATCCGCTCTGCATCGCAACCGTAATCACGTTTGGATCGTCGTGCGCGAACGCTGCAATGGAATCTTGCTCAGCGCGACAAACAGAACACCAACTCGCCCAAAAATGCACTAAGACAGGATGTCCGGGATGCGCCGGCAAACGGTACGGCTGACCTGAAACGGTGACGCCCTGCAAGCCGGGTGCCGCACCGCTTACCATATCGCGCTGCTGCCAGAGACGGATGCCCGCAATTACCACCACAAACAGCAACAGACTGAGGGCGCGCTTATTCACCATTTCTGAATTTCTCGATCTCGCGCCGGTCTTTCTTGGTGGGGCGATATTTGAAGACGGAAACCTCAGGTTGCATTCTGTGCTGTTCGGCAATCATCGCGCGACGCGCGACGCTTTCATCGGATTCCCGATAGAGCTTTTGCGCAACGGGCGCGGGCCCGCGCTTATCTGAGAGCGCAAGCACCTCGATATCGAATTTAGTTTGGCCGAAATGCAAAACGATATGGTCGCCCGCCGCAATGGTCTTGGCAGGCTTGACGCGCACCCCGTCCATCAAAACACGACCATTTTCAATCGCGTGCAGCGCCAGCGAGCGGGTCTTATAAAATCGCGCCGCCCACAGCCATTTGTCAATGCGCAGCTTGGCGGTCGTCTCACTCATGATTTTCGACTCCCCACGCCCGACTTGCCGCTTTTAATGCAGGTTCACCATCGGCATAAAGCCCAGTTTGCTACGCAGCGCTTCACGACTGTTGCGTGCCTCGAGCTGACTGGCGTAGGGCCCAAGATGGACCCGGGTTTTGTTGTCCTGACTGAACAAGATCAGCTGTTTGCCTGTCTCGCCGAGCTTTCCGCGCATTTCAGACAGGAATTTTTCGGCGGCCTCTTTACTGCCGAAAGCACCCAGCTGCAGGAATACATTGCTGCCGGTCACCGGTGGCGCACTACTAGTCGCGACAGGATCCAGCGGTACGCTCTGCACCGCCTCGGTTCTGGCAATCGGCCTGCTGTCTGCAGTCACACTTTCAATTTCAACTTCGGAACTGCCGCTGCCGGTAATGCCCAGCTTATGCGCGGCGGTATAGGACAAATCGATGACGCGGTCATGTAAAAAAGGACCGCGATCATTAACACGTACCACGACTGATTTCCCGCTTCCTGCGTGCGTTACTCGCGCATAGCTCGGAATAGGCAGCGTCGGGTGCGCTGCGGTCATCAGATACATGTCGTACTTTTCGCCACTCGAGGTGCGCTGACCGTGGAATTTTTTGCCATACCAGGACGCGATGCCGCGCTGTTTAAAATTACCGGCTTGTGTCAGCGGCGTATAGGTCTTGTCCAGCGCTGAGTAGGGTCGGTTAGCATAGCGATGCAGCGGTTCATTGACCGGAACAGCATCCGGAATGTCATCGATATTTGCCGGCGGATTTGCGCCCGGGCCATCACCTGCAAGATAACCGCCGGCAACCGGTTTGTCAGCTTGACCGGTTGAGCGATCTTCAATCGGCGCAGGGATCGCGCGTGACTCTGCCTGACGTTGCGGCGTCGTACCACAGGCAGTGAGCACCAGAACGGACAATGCCACGACAAAAATATTTTTACTCATAGTTGCTCCTTGTTAACTTTTAACCAATTTCTTGTGTGTTTGTATGCTCATCAGCATACCAAAGCCTAGCAGCAGCGTCAGCATGGATGTGCCGCCATAACTGACCAGCGGCAGTGGTACACCCACAATCGGCAGAATACCGCTAACCATCCCCATATTGACAAAGGCATAGGTGGCGAAGGTCAGCGTGATGGAACCTGCCATAAGACGCGTGAAATAGGTCGAAGCATTCGCCGTAATAACAAAACCGCGCGCGATTACGAAACAATACATTCCCAGTAAAATCAAATTACCGAGCAAACCAAATTCCTCTGAATATACCGCGAAGATAAAGTCGGTGGTCCGCTCCGGCAGAAAATCCAGATGGGTTTGCGTGCCGTTCAGATAGCCTTTACCCAGAATACCGCCTGAACCGACTGCGATCATGCCCTGTATCGTGTGATAACCCTTACCCAGCGCATCCTGTGAGGGATCAAACAGCATCTCAATACGGTGCCGTTGATAGTCGTGCAACATCGACCACAAAAACGGCGCACTGGCCAATCCCGCCACAAATAATCCGCCCATCACGCGCCAGGAGAGACCTGCCAGAAACAACACGTAAAAACCGCTAGCGGAAATCAGCAACGCAGTGCCCAGATCAGGTTGGCGCGCGATCAATGCCACAGGCAGCAGCAATAGCAATGAGGCTATGATGTAATTTTTCAGCGTCAGGCCCGCTTCATACTTCTCGAAATACCAGGCCATCATCAGCGGCACACCGATTTTCATCAGCTCGGACGGTTGTATGGTGGCCACCCCGATGTTCAGCCAGCGTCTGGCACCATGACTGATGTCACCGAACAGCGCCACTCCGATGAGAAGCAGCATACCCAGCACATAAATCGGCACGGCCGTGCGCATCAAATAATGCAGCGGCAGATTGGCCACCACCCACAGACAACAAAAAGCGACCAGAATATTCGCCCCCTGAGCCAGAACACGGTCAAAACTATGATCACTTGCACTGTACAACGTCAACAAACTGGCAACCATCAGCAACGCCATCCCAGCCAGCAAAGGCAGGTCGAGATGTCTAATAATTGCCTGCCATATTCTTTGTCTGGTCATCAGTCAGCCTCCACTTCCGGAACACCCGATGCGGCCGGATTAGCATTAATCACGGGCTTCACGACTGGAACCACAGGTGCCGGTACTTTGCCGAGCAAATAATAATCCATGACCTTGCGCGCGATAGGTGCGGCCGTCCCGCCGCCGTGTCCGCCATTTTCCGCCAGCACCACCACCGCAATTTTGGGTTTATCAACTGGCGCAAAAGCGATGAACCACGCATGGTCGCGATGGCGTTCGTCGATTTTGCTCGCATCATATTTCTCGCCCTGCTTCATGCCGACTACCTGCGCCGTACCGGTTTTACCAGCCAACGTATAAGACGCACCCGCAGAGGCTTGCGCTGCCGTACCGCCCGGTTGCGTGACTGCCGTCATGGCGCGTTTGACCAGATCGATATGCGCGGCATCGAGCTTGATATCAAATGCCGGTTTATCTTCCAGCTTGCGAATTTCACCGCTGACCGAATTTTTTACTTCGCGTACCAGATGCGGCCGATAGCCGATACCATCATTAGCCAGCGTCGCCGTTGCCGCCGCCAGTTGCAGCGGCGTCACCAGACTATAGCCCTGACCGATGCCAACCGAGACGGTATCACCGGTAAACCATTTCTGTTTAAAACGCTTCATCTTCCATTCCTGCGAGGGCAGAAGACCGGAGGTTTCGCCCTCCAGATCAATGCCGGTCTTCTTGCCAAAGCCAAAACGAGACAGGAAATTAAAAATATTATCGATACCCATCTCGACCGCTAAGCCGTAATAATAAGTATCACAGGAAATAACAATCGATTTGAACAGATCGACCGTGCCGTGCCCGCCCTTTTTCCAGTCGCGGTACTGGTGACTGCTACCGGACAGGGTGTAATAACCCGGATCGCCGATCGTCTGACCTGGCGAACGGATGTTATAAAACAGGCCCGCCAGCGCCATAAATGGTTTAATCGTCGAACCCGATGGATATTGTCCGCGCAGCGCTCGGTTATTGAGAGGATGATCGGGCGACTCATTCAGCGTCTTCCAGCTATCCGCATCAATACCGTCGACAAACAAACTGGGGTCATAGCCCGGGCGACTGACAAAGGAGAGCACCTCGCCATTGGCAGGATCAATTGCAACCAGCGCGCCCCGGTAATCGCCAAAAGCCTGCTCGGCGATATCCTGCAATTTCGCATCAATACTCAAGATCAGCGTGTTGCCTGATACCGGCGGGGTACGCGACAAAATGCGCACCGCACGCCCTGCCGAATCCACTTCGACCTGCTCAATACCTGTGGTGCCGTGCAGCTCATTTTCGTAATATTGCTCAAGACCCGTTTTGCCGATGTAATCGGTGCCGCGATAATTCGCGGCCGTCTCGTTTTCTTCAAGCCTGTCCTCGTCCGCCTGATTGATACGGCCGATGTAACCCAACAAATGAGCGGTTTTTTCGGAATACGGATATTCACGGAACAGGCGCGCCTTAATTTCAACGCCCGGAAAACGATACTGCTGAGCGGCAAAGCGTGCCACTTCTTCGTCAGAGAGGCGACTGCGTATCATTAGCGTCTCAAAATCGTGGCTTTCGGCATGCAGCTTTTTGAAGCGCTTGCGATCTCTGGGCTGTATATCCACCAAGGTCGCCAGATCATCAATGGTCGCTTGCAGATTTTTGACCCGGCTCGGGGTGATTTCCAGCGTATATCCGGAAAAATTATGCGCCAGCACCACGCCGTTACGATCCACGATCAGACCGCGATTAGGTACGATAGGCATGACGGAAATACGGTTTTTTTCGGCCAGCGTCTGATAATAGTCATGGCGCATCGCTTGCAGATATACGAAGCGCGCCAGCAAAATGGCCAACAGCAGCAACGCAAAGCCGATGCCGATAAACAACCGCAAGCGAAAATTGAAAATCTCTTGCTGGTGGTTTTTCAGTTCAACCTGTCTGCTCATTCCCTGTCCACGCGCATCTGACGCATCGACTGAAACAGACTGCTCATCGGAACCCACAACAGCGTCGAAGTCAGGCAACCTAAGAAATAGGTCCAGACAATCTGGCCGTTTACCTGCCATTGCACCAGCGCATACACCGCATAGGTCGAGAACAGAATCACCAATACCTGAGTGGTTTGTTCGCGCAGATCAAACATCCGTATACGACGGCTCAGCACCACACCGCCGAATGCCAGCAGGGTGTAGGCCAATGCGTGTTGCCCGAACAAACTGGCATCTCCCACATCGGCGAGTATGCCAATCGCCCATGACAATCCGACACCGATGCGCAGCGGTTTATGTGTACACCAGTAAAGCAGCACTACCGCCACAAAATCGGGGCGCAATGTCAGCCACAGCCCGCCCCACGGCAAACCGTTGAGCAACAGCGCGGTGACAATGCTGGTCACGATGAACATCGTGCTGACCGGGCGCAGTATTTCCGGCTGAGTGTGATTGAGAAACGGCATCAATAGCCTCCCGATTTCTTCAGTTGCCCTCTGAGCGGGGCAGGTTCCGGCTCAGGACGTTCGGGAAGTTTAGGGGACGCTGACAACACCAGCAACTGGCGGTACTTATCCACACCGCCAACTGGCAGGCACGCGATGCGCGCAAAGGGATAGGCTGCATCGCGCTCAATTTTTTCAACTTTTGCGACAGGAATTCCCGGCGGATAAATACCGTCGATACCCGATGTCACCAGAATATCCCCGTTTTGAATATCGGTGCTGACCGGCATATAGCGCAGCGACAACTGACTGGTATCCCCCGCGCCGAACGTCACACTGCGCAAACCGTTGCGCAACACCTGCACCGGCACAGCGTGATCTTTTTCGGTAATCAAGGTCACTTCAGACAACCAGGGAAATATGCGGGTGATTTGGCCTACGATTCCTTTATCATCCATCACTACCTGCCCCGCTTGCACGCCGGCAACGCTTCCTTTATTAATCAGCACTTTACGCCTGAACACATCGCGTTCAGTATAGACGATCTCGGCAAACTGGCCGGTGTACTGACCGCGTTGCTGCAATGCAATCAGGTTGCGCAGCTGCATATTTTCCTGCAGTAAGGCTTGCTGCTGTACCAGCTGCACGCTGTCTATTCCGTGCTGGCGTTGCAACGCAGTTTTATCCGTAAGCAGGCTGTTTTGCGTAACGAAGAAATCACCCGCCTGCTGCATCAGCATTAATGGCATCGTCGCCAGCCGCTGTAGCGGCGAAACCAGCACCGACAATGCGCTGCGGGTCGATTCAAGGTAGCGGAAACGCGCATCGACAAACATCAGCAACAATGACAATACGGCAAAAAACACGAGCCGGGCTGCGGGGCTAGGGCCCCGGTTAAAAACCTGAAATGTTTGCGTGCTGTCCATCGAACGGGTGAGTAGTGAGGTGGTAAGTCGATAGTGGAAAAGGATATATAGAAAGTGGGAAATGAGAAAAACCGCTTTCCCCACATCCCACTTCCCACTGACCACTTCCCGATATTTTTTACTCTGTCGTGAAAATACCGGTCGATTTGTCCATGCTCTCCAGTGCCATGCCGGAACCGCGCACGACACAAGTCAACGGATCATCGGCGATCAGCACCGGCAAACCTGTCTCTTCCATCAACAGACGATCGATGTCGCGCAGCAACGCGCCGCCGCCGGTTAGCACCATGCCCTTATTGGCAATATCCGCACCCAGTTCAGGCGGGGTTTGCTCGAGCGCAATTTTCACTGCGCTGACGATGTTGTTCAATGGATCCGTCAATGCTTCGAGAATTTCGTTGCTGGAAATAGTAAAGCTGCGCGGCACGCCTTCAGCGAGATTGCGCCCCTTAACTTCCATTTCACGCACTTCAGAACCCGGGAATGCGGAACCGATCGTTTTCTTGATTTCTTCGGCGGTGGTTTCACCGATCAGCATGCCGTAGTTGCGACGGATGTAATTGATGATCGCCTCGTCGAACTTGTCGCCGCCCACACGGACCGAACCCGAATACACGGTGCCGCCCAGTGAAATCACGCCGACTTCGGTCGTGCCGCCGCCGATATCAACCACCATCGAACCCGTTGCCTCTTCGACCGGCAAACCGGCACCGATCGCTGCCGCCATCGGCTCTTCGATCAGTTCCACGCGGCGCGCACCGGCACCGACTGCAGACTCGCGAATCGCACGGCGCTCAACCTGAGTGGAACCGCACGGCACGCAAATCACAATACGCGGACTGGGGCTGAAAATACTGGCCTTGTAAACTTTGCGGATGAATTGCTTCAACATCTGTTCGGTCACGGTAAAGTCGGCGATCACGCCATCCTTCATCGGACGAATCGCCGTAATATTGGCAGGCGTACGGCCCAGCATTTGCTTGGCGCCCAAACCGACCTGCTGAATGATTTTTTTGCCGTTTGGTCCGCCTTCCTGACGGATGGCCACCACCGAAGGTTCGTTCAGTACGATACCTTGCCCGCGCACCCAGATCAGCGTGTTCGCCGTCCCCAGATCAATCGCCAGGTCATTAGAAAAATAGCCGTTAAAAAGTCCAAACATGTTGATTCCCGAAAAGTCTAAAATGGTGTGCTGAATAATCACGATATGATACCCTATCAGCCTCATTAATATAAAGCTTTTACTATGTCATTAAGTACAGCCGACGTTCAGAAAGTTGCGCGCCTCGCCCGCCTTGCTATGAACGACACCGAAATCGAAGCCGCCAGAACACAGTTATCGGGCATTTTTGAACTGATCGCCGAAATGCAGGCTGTCGATACCGCCGGCATCGCCCCCATGTCGCATGCGCAGGATTTGTCCCAGCGACTGCGCGAAGATCGCGTGACCGAAGACAATCAACGCGAACTGTTCCAGCACATCGCGCCACAAGTCGAAGACGGCCTCTACCTTGTCCCGCAAGTCATCGAGTAAATACCATGTTCAATTCCAGCCTCTCACAACTGGGCGCAGCACTGCGCGCCAAAAAAATTTCCAGCGTCGAATTGACACAGTCTTATCTCGATCGCATCGCAACACACAATCCGGTCTATAACGCGTACCTCACGGTCGATAACAAAGCCAGCCTGGCACAAGCGGCGATTGCAGATCAACTGCTGGCAACAGGTAGCGCACAAGCGCTGACCGGCATTCCAATCGCGCAGAAGGATATTTTTTGCGCGAAGGGCTGGCGCACGACCTGCGGCTCGAAGATGCTCGCCGACTTTATCGCGCCGTACGATGCGCATGTGATCGAGCAGTTCAACCGCGCCGGTGCCGTCAATCTGGGCAAGACCAACATGGACGAATTCGCGATGGGTTCATCCAACGAGACCTCGTACTTCGGACCCGTCAGAAATCCGTGGAATCAAAATGCCGTGCCCGGCGGCAGTTCAGGCGGGGCAGCCTCTGCGGTTGCGGCGCGTCTTTGTGCAGCCGCGACAGGTACGGATACCGGCGGCTCGATCCGCCAGCCGGCGGCCCTTTGCGGCATCACCGGCATCAAGCCGACCTACGGCACCGTGTCGCGCTACGGCATGATCGCCTTCGCGTCCAGCCTCGATCAGGCAGGCCCGATGGCGAGAAGCGCCGAAGATTGCGCGCTGATGCTGAACGTAATGACAGGATTCGACGAACGGGATTCGACTTCCTTGCAGCGCGAAAAGGAAGACTACAGCCGCGATTTAAACAAGCCGCTCGCCGGCCTGAGGATCGGGCTGCCGAAAGAATTTTTTGCCGAAGGCTTGTCTGCAGACGTGGGTGCCAGAGTCCAGGAAGCCATTGCCGAATACCGCAAACTGGGTGCTGTCATCGTCGGTATCAGTCTGCCCAACACGCGTCTGGCCGTACCGGTGTATTACGTACTGGCGCCCGCCGAAGCGTCCAGCAATCTGTCGCGCTTTGACGGCGTGCGTTACGGTTATCGTGCGCCGGAATACACCGATCTGGCAGACATGTACGAAAAGAGCCGCTCGCAAGGATTTGGCGAGGAAGTCAAACGCCGCATCATGATCGGCACCTATGTGCTCTCACACGGCTATTACGACGCGTATTATTTGCAAGCGCAAAAGATTCGCCGCCTGATCGCGCAGGATTTCACCGACGCCTTCAAACAGTGCGATGTCATCATGGGCCCCACCTCACCTTCCACCGCCTTTAATCTGGGCGAAAAGGGTGACGATCCGGTGCAGATGTATTTGTCCGATATCTATACCATCGCGGTAAATCTGGCAGGACTGCCCGGCATGTCCATCCCCTGCGGCTTCGGGACAAACGAGATGCCGGTGGGCTTGCAAATCATCGGCAACTATTTTGACGAGGCGCGCATGCTGAACGTCGCTCACCAATATCAACTGGCGACCGACTGGCACAGTCGCGCACCAAAAGGTTTTTAAGGAAATACTATGACTTGGGAAATCGTCATCGGGCTGGAAGTGCACACGCAACTGTCCACCCGCACTAAAATTTTTTCAGGCGCCTCAACGACCTATGGCGCAGAACCTAATACGCAAGCGGATGCCGTAAGTATCGCACTGCCCGGCGTGCTGCCCGTCCTGAATAAAGGTGCTGTCGAACGCGCCGTGAAATTCGGTCTGGCGGTGGGCGCTCATATCGCGCCACGCTCCGTTTTTGCACGCAAAAATTATTTTTATCCCGATTTGCCCAAAGGCTACCAGATCAGCCAGTTCGACCTGCCGGTGGTAGGTATGGGTAGCTTGGCCATACAGGTTGAACCGCTGTCCGGCAACGCAAAACCTTACGAAAAGGTCGTGCGCATCACCCGCGCCCATCTGGAAGAAGATGCCGGCAAATCGGTACACGGCGCATCGCAAGGCATGACGGGCGTAGATCTGAACCGCGCGGGCACACCGCTTTTGGAAATCGTCTCTGAACCTGATATGTGTTCTGCCGCCGAGGCGGTCGCTTATGCAAAAACTTTGCATAATCTGGTGCGTTGGATCGGCATCTCGGACGGCAATATGCAAGAGGGTTCATTCCGCTGCGACGTCAACGTGTCGGTGCGTCGTCCCGGCGAGGAACTCGGCACGCGCCGCGAAATCAAGAACTTGAATTCGTTCAAATACATGCAACAGGCGATCGACTACGAGGTTCAGTGGCAGATCGATACACTCGAAAACGGCGGCAAAATCCATCAGGCCACCATCCTGTTTAACCCGGACACTGGCGAGACGCGTGCGATGCGCAGCAAGGAAGACGCACACGATTACCGCTACTTCCCCGATCCTGACTTATTGCCTCTGGACATCACACCCGAAATGCTGGCCGCAATGCGCACCGAACTGCCTGAACTCCCCGAGGCACGCCGCACGCGCTATGTGAACGAGCTTGGATTGTCGGCCTATGATGCGGCCAGCCTAACCTCATCGCGCGAAATGGCGGATTATTTCGACACCTGCGTCACCTCCGTGGGCAATGCAAAACTGTGCGCTAACTGGCTCATCGGCGAGCTGTCCGCTCAACTCAACCGCGACGGTCTGGACATGGCGCAATGCCCAGTCTCACCGCAGCAAATGAGCGGCATGCTGGTACGCATCGCGGATAACACCATTTCGAACGCCGGCGCGAAAGAAGTTTTCCGTACCCTATGGGCGGAAGGCGGTGATGCCGATTTAATTATTGACTCTAAAGGACTCAAGCAGGTTTCTGACTCCGGCGCGATCGAGGCGCTGGTGGATGAAATCATCACAGCGAATGCCGATAAAGTTGCCGAATACCGTTCCGGCAAGGACAAGCTGTTCGGCTTCTTCGTGGGACTGGCAATGAAGGCCAGCAAGGGCAAAGCCAATCCGGCGCAACTAAACGAAGTCCTTTTGAAAAAACTGGCTGGCTAAACGATGATTTTACGGGCGCTGTTCTTCATATGCATTCTGCTGTCCTGCAGCATTTCGCTCGCTGCTGATCAGGAGAACCCTCCTTCGGAACAGCCGATGACTTTGTCGGAGTCGGTGAAAAATCTGTTGAATTACGCGCGTAATTTTGAAGGAATATTGTACAAGCGTGGTGGCAACAGTCCAGTCAGCGGCTTTGATTGCAGCGGATTCGTGCGTTATGTTTTCAGCCGGGCCGAGGGGGTGATAATCCCGCACAGTTCGGTTGCAATTAGCAAGTTCGGTGATTACATACGCAGACACGATCTGCATCCGGGTGATCTTGTTTTTTTCAGTTTCAAAAACACCATTTCTCATGTAGGTATCTACCTTGGAAACGATCAATTCATCCACGCCTCGAGCACTCAGACTGGCAGCGTGATGGTTTCCAGCCTGAACGACAACTACTGGGCAAAGCATTTCACGCTTGCCCGGCGTATCCCGACACCTGCCGACGCTGCAAAATAGGCGTTGATTTATCGGGAAATTAGGGGAAATTAGGGTCAGACTCGATTTATTCTTAAGCACGCAACGAAGTACAAAATAACTGACGGGATAAATTAATCGAGTCTGACCCTAATTTCTACTACAACCCTAATTTCTACTACTAATTTCTACCGCATGCGGCACTGACAGCTCTCAATCAAACGCAGAAAATACATTTGATGGTTACACGGGTGTGCAACAGGCCACTTTAAAGAAAAACATTAATGAAAAGTGGAGAGTTGAATCTATAGAGCAATTAGGGTCAGACTCGATTTATCAATAACATCCGGCAGGGTACGCCAAGTCATAAATAGCCGTTGTCAATTTTCGGGCTTTCCAGCATAATCCGCACTGCCGTCAAGACCAATGGGAGAGCGTGGTTTTAACCACCGCCGAAGGCGTAACACCCGTAACCGCTCAGGCACAAAGAACTATTGGCACAGGCAAATCTGGAGAGCGCGGAATAAACCCGCCACCGAAGGGGCACACGATTAAATGCCGATACCAACCCGCAGGGTTATTGGCGTTATTGTAATCTCTCAGGTACCAAGGACAGATGGGGCGCAGCGCGATTTCGTGCTGCGCCTTTTTTATTTTCTGAAAGCGAATATGACTCTTAAAACTACGCCACTCAATGCTGCACACCGCGCGATGGGCGCAAAAATGGTGGATTTCGGCGGCTGGGATATGCCGGTGAACTACGGCTCGCAAATCGACGAACACCATCAGGTGCGTAATGACGCCGGCATGTTCGATGTGTGCCACATGCGTGTGGTGGATGTCAAAGGCGCTAACGTCAGAAACTTCTTGTGCTACCTGCTGGCCAACAATGCCAACAAGATCACACTGCCGGGCAAAGCGCTGTATTCAGCGATGCTGCGCCCGGATGGCGGCGTGATCGACGATCTGATCATCTATTTCATGACCGAAGACTGGTTCCGCATCGTAGTGAATGCCGGCACTGCCGATAAAGACATCGCCTGGATGAAGGAACAGGCAGCGGCACATATGCCAACGCTTACCATCACCTCACGCGATGATCTGGCGATGGTCGCCGTGCAAGGGCCGAACGCACGCGCCAAAGTCTGGCAAGTATTGCCCCAGACTCAGACGGCGACAGAAGGCTTGCAGAATTTCCAGGCGGCCGATTGCGGTGAATATTTCATCGCGCGCACAGGCTATACCGGCGAAGACGGTTTCGAAGTCATGCTGCCGAAAGAAAAAGTCGAAGCGTTCTGGTACGACTTGAACAAAGCCGGCGTCGCACCGATCGGGCTTGGCGCGCGCGATACCCTGCGTCTTGAAGCCGGCATGAACCTGTATGGTCAGGACATGGACGAAACCGTAGGTCCGCTGGAATCAGGTCTTGCCTGGACGGTGGACTTGAAGAGTGAGCGTGACTTTATCGGCAAAGCGGCGTTGCTGGCCAATCCGCCAACCCAGAAGCTGGCAGGTCTGCTGCTGCTCGATCGCGGCGTATTGCGCGGCCATCAAAAAGTGCATACCCCGCACGGCATCGGCGAAATCACCAGCGGCAGTTTTTCGCCGACACTGGAAAAATCGATCGCCCTGGCGCGCGTGCCGGTCGATGTTGCAATCGGCGATACCGTACAGGTTGCAATTCGCGATAAGATGCTGAACGCGCAAGTCGTAAAATACCCGTTTGCGCGCAACGGCAAAAGCTGTTTGTAGTCGCAGGCTAAAACCCGCACCCGTCCCAACCAATGACTAACGTCTAATAACTTACGACTGATTTTGGAGAACTCATGAGCAACCCGTCCAACCTGAAATACACCGCCTCCCACGAATGGGTCAAAACAGAAGCCGACGGCACGGTCAGTGTCGGCATCACGCAGCACGCACAGGGATTGCTGGGCGACATGGTATTTGTCGAAGCGCCGGCTGTCGGCCGCCACCTCAAGGCTAAAGAAGAATGTGCCGTAGTAGAGTCAGTCAAAGCCGCAGCCGATGTGTATGCACCGGTATCTGGCACTGTGACCGAAATCAACGCAGCGCTGGACAGCAGCCCGGAAGACATCAACAACGATCCTTACGGCGCCTGGATGTTCAAGCTCAAACCCGATAATGGAGCCGATGTAGACGCGCTGCTTGATGCCGCAGCTTATCAGGCCGTCATCGACAGCGAAGCACACTAAAAATCAGGATTGAGGATTGAGTAAAACCAGCTTTTCAATCCTCAATCCCCCCAATCCTCAATCCTCGCTCCTCATTCCTATGAATACAGACCAATTTGTAAACCGCCACAACGGCCCGTCCGACAAAGATGTTCAGGATATGCTCAAAGCCATCGATGCATCGTCTCTGGATGCGCTGATCGACCAGACGATCCCTGCTGCGATCCGTTTAAAATCGCCACTGAACCTGCCCGAAGGACTGTCCGAACATGCCTATCTGCAACACCTGCGCGGCATTGCGGCGAAAAACAAACTGTATAAATCCTACATCGGTCTGGGCTATTACGACACCATCCTGCCGCCGGTGATTCAGCGCAACGTACTGGAAAATCCGGGCTGGTATACCGCCTATACCCCCTATCAGGCTGAAATCGCGCAAGGTCGCTTAGAAGCGCTGCTCAATTTCCAGACCATGATTGTGGATCTGACCGGCATGGAAATCGCCAACGCGTCCTTGCTCGATGAAGCCACTGCAGCGGCCGAAGCCATGACCATGATGCACGGCCTGCGCAGTCGGGACGCTGCCGGCAAGAACAGCTTTTTCGTGTCGCACGAATGCTTCCCGCAGACCATCGAGTTGCTCAAAACCCGCGCAAAACCGTTAGGGATTGAGCTGGTCATTGGCGACTTCAAGACCGTCACACTGAACGACAAACTGTACGGCGCATTGCTGCAATATCCGGCAGCCAACGGCGTGGTACACGACTACAGCGAGTTTGTCGGACGCGCGAAAGAACACGGCATGACCATCGCGGTTGCGGCCGATATCATGAGTCTGGTGCTTCTGACGCCGCCTGGCGAATGGGGCGCGGACATCGTGCTGGGTTCCACCCAGCGCTTCGGCGTACCGATGGGCTACGGCGGCCCGCACGCGGCTTTCTTTGCGTGCCGTGATGCCTACAAGCGTTCGATGCCGGGACGCATCATCGGCGTGTCGGTGGATGCCGACGGCAACCCGGCCCTGCGCATGGCGCTGCAAACCCGCGAGCAGCATATCCGCCGCGAAAAGGCCACCTCAAACATCTGCACGGCACAAGCGCTGCTCGCCATCATGGCCAGCATGTATGCCGTCTATCACGGCCCGCAAGGATTGCGTGGCATCGCACGCCGGGTTCACCTGTCCGCCGTTGCACTGGCAAATGAGCTGAAAAAACTGGGCTACCAGATCGCTCATGACACCTTTTTCGACACGCTGAAACTGACCCATACCGACAACGTAAAAATTCATGCCTTAGCCGAAGCCGCAGAAATCAACTTCCGTTACAGCGGCGAAGGTCTGGGGATTGCGCTCGATCAGACAACCAGCATCAACGATTTAAATGCGATTCTCGCCGTGTTCGCACAGGCAGCAGGAAAAACGGCACCGCGATTAAGCGAATCGCAGGTAACCGCGTCCGCGATGCACCTGACGGTCAGAAAATCGGCCATTTTGAACCACGCCGTATTCAATTCGTACCACTCTGAAACGCTGATGATGCGCTACATCAAGCGCCTCGAAAACAAGGATCTGTCGCTGACGCATTCGATGATCGCGCTGGGTTCCTGCACCATGAAACTGAACGCCGCATCCGAATTGCTTGCGCTGACCTGGCCCGAATTCGCCAGCCTGCATCCTTTCGTGCCATTCGAACAAGCCGCCGGCTATCAGGAACTCATCGCGGGCCTCGATGCCGCGCTATGCGAAATCACAGGGTTTGCGCAAATGAGCTTTCAGCCCAACAGCGGTGCCTCCGGCGAATATGCAGGTCTGCTGGTAATTCAGGCGTATCACCGCTCGCGCGGCGAAGGCCAGCGCAACGTAGCGCTGATTCCCTCTTCGGCACACGGCACCAATCCTGCCAGCGCGGCGATGTGCGGACTGTCCATCGTGGTGGTCAAATGCGACCAGAACGGCAATATCGATGTCGCCGATCTGCGCGAAAAAGCCGAGGCACACAAGGACGATCTTTCCTGCCTGATGGTCACCTATCCGAGCACGCACGGCGTGTATGAAGAATCCATCATCGAAATCACCGGTATCATCCATGCCAACGGCGGTCAGGTTTACATGGACGGCGCCAATATGAATGCGCAGGTTGGACTCACCAGCCCCGGCAACATCGGTGCGGATGTGTGCCATCTGAACCTGCACAAGACTTTTGCGATCCCTCACGGCGGTGGCGGCCCGGGTGTCGGCCCGATCGGCGTAGCTGAACATCTGACTCCGTTCCTGCCCTCCCATCCACTGGTTAAAACCGGCGGTGAGCAAGGCATCCACGCGGTGTCGGCGGCCCCCTTCGGCAGCGCGCTGATCCTGATGATTTCCTACGGCTACATCAAGATGATGGGCGGCACAGGCCTCACGCAAGCGACCCGCATGGCGATACTGAATGCCAATTACATCAAAGAATCGCTGAAAAATCACTATTCAACGCTGTATCAGGGGACAAACGGCCGCTGCGCGCATGAAATGATCTTGCAGTGCATCGACTTCAAGCGCGAAGCCGGCATCGAAGTCGCCGATATCGCCAAGCGCCTGATGGATTTCGGTTTCCATGCCCCGACCACCTCCTTTCCGGTGGTAGATACACTGATGGTAGAACCGACCGAGAGCGAGTCAAAAGCCGAACTTGATCGCTTTTGCGAGGCGATGATCGCAATACGCGGCGAGATCGACGAAATTATCGCCGGTCGCGCCGACAAGAAGAACAACGTGATCAAACACGCGCCGCATACCGCGAAAGCCGTGACATCGAGCAACTGGGATCGTCCGTACAGCCGCGAACAGGCTGCCTACCCGCTCCCTTGGCTGACGAACAATAAATTCTGGCCTTCTGTCGCGAAAATAGATAATGTGTATGGCGACAAAAATCTGGTTTGCGCCTGCCCGCCTATTGAGTCCTACCTCTAACCTAAAGGACACACCATGACCCGTAAAAAAGAAGCATCCAATAAAGTTGCCGTCACACTCAATGGCAACCCGGTCACACTATTCGGGACATTTCCTGCCGTGAACCAAACCGCACCGGCGTTCACACTGGTTGATAAAGAACTGAAGGATGTGACGCTGCAAAGTTTTTCGGGTAAACGCAAGGTACTCAATATCGTGCCGAGTCTGGACACGGCCGTCTGCGCCACCTCGACACGCCGTTTCAATGAAGTCGCAAGCGGGCTGGAAAATACCGTCGTGCTGGTGATTTCTGCCGATCTGCCTTTCGCGATGAGCCGTTTTTGCGTGGCCGAAGGCCTGGACAACGTGATTCCCTTGTCGCTGATGCGCGGCCGCGATTTCATGCGCAATTACGGCGTGAAGATTGCCGATACCGCACTGGCCGGACTCACTGCCCGCGCCGTGCTGGTACTGGATGAAAACGACCGCGTACTGCATGCGGAACTGGTGAGTGACATTACGCACGAACCTGATTACGATACTGCTTTAGCCGCATTACAACAACCAGAAACTAACGACTAACCAGGTTTACGACATGAACACACTTATCTGCGGATCTATGGCTTACGACACCATCATGGTGTTCAAAGACCAATTCAAAAATCACATTCTGCCTGAGCAGATCCACATTCTGAACGTCGCGTTTCTCGTGCCGGAAATGCGCCGCGAATACGGCGGCTGCGCGGGCAATATCGCCTATAACCTGCAACTTTTGGGCGGCAACCCGCTGATCATGGCAACGGTCGGCGACGACTTCGGCCCTTATGCCAAACGTCTGGAAAAGCTGTCCATCTCACAGAAGCACATCCGCCACATACCGGACAGTTTCACAGGTCAGGCCTTCATCACGACCGATCTGGACGACAATCAGATCACCGCCTTCCATCCGGGCGCGATGGGTTACTCCGAACAAAACAAGGTTGCAGAGGCCACGGGCGTAACACTGGGTATCGTATCGCCTGACGGACGTGACGGCATGATCGAACACGCCGAGCAGTTTGTCGCAGCCGGTGTGCCTTTTGTGTTTGATCCGGGTCAGGGTATGCCGATGTTCGGCAAGGACGACCTGCTGCGCTTTATTGATCAGGCCACTTACGTGACCGTAAACGATTACGAAGCCAAACTGCTGCAAGACAAGACTGGCAAGACGCTGGCCGAGATCGCCAAATCCGTCACCGCGCTGATCGTGACCTTGGGCGGCGACGGTTCGATGATCTACACCGAGGGGCGCGAAATCGCCATCCCGACACCGAAACCTGCCGCCATCGTCGACCCGACCGGCTGCGGGGACGCCTATCGCGCCGGCCTGATGTACGGCATTCAGCGCGGCTGGGCGTGGGAAACCACAGGCCGTCTGGCCTCGCTGATGGGTTCGATCAAGATTGCAAGTCGCGGCGGCCAGAACCATGTGCTGACGCGCGGTGAAATTGAAGCGCAATTCGAACAGCACTTCGGCTTTGCCATCACGCTGTAAATCATGAGCCGACTGTTTTTTATCTGTGTCCTGCTGCTGGCCGGTTGCGCCAGCAGCAGCGTCACGACTAAAGATAGCGTCAAATACGGCGTGCTCGAGAGCATTACACCGATTGAGATGGATGCCAGCTCCAATACTGGCTCCATGGCAGGCGGCATCTTCGGTCAGATCGGCGGAGCAAACACGGGCGCAGGACGCGGTGCCGTCGTGGGTTCCGTTTTAGGCTCAGTGCTGGGCGGCACGCTCGGACACAGCGCTGGCATCGACAGCAGAAGTGGTCTTGAGTTATGGGTAAAACTGGACAATGCTGAACAAAGCACCTATGTGATGCAGCCCGGCAAACCGGATGCATTCCGGGTTGGTGACCGCGTGCGTATCGTGCAGAAAAAAGGCGTGGTGCGCGTAGAAACGGATATGAATCCCGCACCCTGATTTTGGCTTACCCATATAAGGGCCGGACAACGAATTGAGAAACGCTTCCGGCAAGCTGCACATCAACCTGCTGCCATTATTCCTTCGCGCAGCTACCCTCAATTACGCTGGCAATCACGTCCATCGCCTTGTCTGTCGCGCCCCTGTGAGAGGCGACAAACTGCATGCCCTGCTGGCGCATCGCAGCCAACCGGCCTTCATCGCCAAGTAAACTTCCCGCGACCTGAAACAGCTCAGCTGCGTCATTTACCCGCACCGCAGCACCGGCCTCGACGGCCAGTCGGGTAGCCTCCGTAAAGTTATAGGTGTGCGGGCCGATTAACACCGGCGTGCCGACCGAACAGGCTTCGATCAGATTTTGCCCGCCGAAAGGCAGCAGGCTGCCGCCGATATAGGCGACATCGCAAGCCGCATAATAGGCAAACATCTCGCCCATACTGTCGCCCAGCACCACCTGAATGTCGGATGCGACGTCCCTGTTCTCGCTTCTGCGCTGATAGCGCAGGCCGCGACTGGAAAGTAATTGTGCGATCTCGTCAAAGCGTTGCGGATGGCGCGGCACAATGACCAGCAACACTCCTCCGGCCTGCCAGGCATCGAGCAATAAGGCTTCTTCTCCCTCGCGGGTGCTGGCGGCGAGAACGATTTTCCGCTTTGTACCGAACTGCCCGCGCAACGCGACACCTAGCGTCAACATTGCAGGCGGCGGTGCGATATCGAATTTCAAATTGCCCATCACCGACACCGGCCCTGCGCCCAACTGGATTAAACGCGCCGCATCATCAGGCGTTTGTGCGGCGATGGCGTTGAGTTGCCGCAACGCACTGCGCGTGAGGTGGGACGCCCGCGCATAGCCTCTTGCCGATTTTTCAGACAGGCGCGCATTGAGCAGCAGCACAGGCACCCCTGCCGCATGGGCTTCATGGATCAGATTGAACCAGATCTCGGTTTCCATCAGAATGCCAAGTTCAGGCCGGTAGTGGCGCAAAAAGCGCCGCACTGCAAAAGGATAGTCGTAGGGCAAATACACGCGCAACACCTCATCGCCGTACAGTTGTTCGGAGATTGCGCGCCCCGTAGGGGTGGTGTGCGTCAGCAAAATTTGATGATCAGGATAGCTCGCGCGCAGTTTTGCAACCAGGCTCACCGTCGCGCGCGTCTCGCCGACCGATACCGCATGCAGCCAGATGACAGGCTTCGCGCTGTTGGCTAGATAAAATCCGAAACGCTCACCCAAATGCTGCAAGTACTCAGGCTGGCGGCGCGAGCGCCTTAGCAGCTTCAAAAAAATGAAGGGCAGCAGCAGCCACAACAGCACTGTGTAGAGGACTCTCACCAGTGTTTCGCCACAGAAGCGTCGGCGCAGTCCACCTGAATGATTTCGCGGTCATCCAGCCGTATCGCCGTCAGCGGCCCGCCCCACAGACATCCGGTATCAAGCGCAACCGCATTGGGTTTGATCATCAACCCCAGCGCCGACCAGTGCCCGAAAATCACCGTGGCATTGGAACTGGCACGCCCGGCGATATCAAACCAGGGGCGATAGCCTTCCGGAATATTCTGCTGCTCCGCCTTGAAATCGAATTCCATCTTGCCCCGTTCCGTACAGATGCGCATCCGGGTCAGTGCATTGGTAATCACGCGCAGCCGTTTATAGCCTGTCAGCGCATCATCCCAGCCATTGGGCTGATTACCGTACATATGCGCGAGAAAATCCACATAATCCGCGCCTTGCAATGCGGCTTCAACTTCGCGCGCCAGACTATTCGCCTGCGCCACCGTCCAAGCCGGCAACAACCCGGCATGCACCAGCACAAATTCGCCCTCGAGGTGCAGCAGGCGCTGATGACGCAACCAGCTCAGCAATTCTTCGCGATCCGGCGCATTTAAAATCTCATCCAGCGTATCACCCCGATGCAACCTGCCCTGACCGTAAGCGACCGCCAGCAAATGCAGGTCGTGATTGCCGAGCACCGTGATCGCACTATCGCCCAGCGACTTGACCAGCCGCAACACCTGCAACGAATCCGCGCCGCGATTGACCAGATCGCCCACCAGCCAGAGTTTATCGGCGGCCGGATCGAACCGGATTTTCTCGAGCAACTGCACTAACTCCGTGTAGCAGCCCTGAATATCTCCTACCGCATAGATCGCCATGAGCAAACACCTGTTAAAATATCGCTAAAGATTAGCAGATTAACCTCTCTGCCCCATTAATTGCAGACCATTTCCCGCACATGCCAAATATTGCCAAGAAGTTTTACCCCGAAATCCAAGGTATACGGGCAATTTCTATCATTGCGGTCATTTTGTTTCACTTCGGCTTCCATATCCTGCCGGGCGGCTACGTCGGCGTTGACATGTTCTTCGTCATCTCAGGCTATCTCATCACGCAGATGATCGCTGGCGAACTCGCCCGCGGCACTTTTTCGATCGCCCGTTTCTACAAAAATCGCGTCGTCCGCCTGCTGCCCAATCTGTTTTTGATGATCGCAGCCTCGGCGGTCATCTCCTATTTCGTACTGAAGCCGTACGATTTCTTTCAGTATGCCAAGAGTCTGCAATTTTCTGCCATCTACCTGACCAATATGGTTTTTGCACGCCAGCAGGGCTATTTCGATATGTCCCGCGATGCCAAGCCGCTATTACATACCTGGTCGCTGTCGATTGAAGAGCAATTTTACCTGATCTTTCCGCTTTTTCTCATCCTGCTCTACAAGTTCAAGACGCACCGGATCGCGGCACTGATGGTGATCGCCGCAGCATCGCTCTGGATCCGCTTCAACTATATTCAACATTATTTGCCGACTGAAGGTTTTTTCTCCTTTGCCGGGCGTATCTGGGAATTTATCATCGGCGCGTTGGCAGCTCTGATGTCCGTTGAAATCAAAAACCGGCTTCACCATAACGGAGCTATCTCGCTTGCCAGCCTCGCGCTGATCGCGGCCTCTTTGCTATGGCTGGACGAGAGCGCATCCCCCCTGCTGCTTTTGCTTCCCTGTCTTGCGACCGCACTGTTCATTTTATCCAGCCCGAACACGACAGCCGGCAAATGGTTGAGCGGGAAGGCGCTGGTGTTTATCGGAGGACTGTCTTATTCACTCTACCTGTGGCACTGGCCGCTGATCGTCTGGTTCCACAATGCCGATTACGGTTTGAACGATACTGTTCAGACAGCCCTGCTGCTGCTCCTGACGGCGCTGATCGCCTACCTAGCGTGGAAATACGTTGAGGAACCCTGCCGCCAGCGACGTGAGCAATTCAGCGGAAAATCCGTCGCCCTGCTGACCGCAGGCTTTGCCGTATTTTGCATCGCAACGGGCATGACTATTTATGCAAAAGGCGGCATGGAAGAGCGCTTCCCGAGCTGGGTCAGCGCAAAGCGCAATCTGGCCGCGTTCGATTTTAAAGCCGCAACCGGTACGCAAATCAACTACCCGGCCAACTGCCTGATTGGTGATGATAGCCAAGCCATCCTGCAGCATTGCGCATTTGGCGCCCCACACGCGGACAGCCGCTTTCTCGTGTTGGGCGACTCGCACACGGCGGCGTGGTATCCGGCATTTCAGGCCGCTGCCGAAGCAACACATACACAGGGGGTGCTGGTAACTTTACCCGGTTGCCCGCCGATTTTTGGCATCAGCAGCTTTGACGGCGCAAAAAATATCTGCGCGGAAGGATTTGACCGGCGCATACGCGCTTTAATTGAGACGCGTGCGTTCCGGAAAATATTCCTGGTCGCCTCGTGGAGCATGTATACCGAAGGCGACCCGAACAACCAGCCGAACCACTTCATCTCGGATGCCACAACCTCCTCTCGGGATGCGGCGTCCAGCAAGAACGTCATCGCGCGCCACCTGAAGGATACCCTACGCCTGATGAAAGCACAGGGCAGCGAAGTCGTCATCGTACACAGCGTGCCGGTACTGCCCAAGGTCATCCAGAATCTGCCGGTTGATTTCACCCAACCGCTCGCGCAGATTCGCCAGCAGAATCAGTTCATGACTGAATTTGTGCAGCAACATCCGAATACAGCTTTTATCGATCCCGTCGGCCTGTTTTGCGACGAACAAAACTGCCAAACCCGACGCAATGGTAATATTCTCTACGTCGACAACAATCACATCAGCCCTGCCGGTGCCACTTTGCTCGTCAAATTGATCGAACGTGAACTTGAATCTACCCAATTTAGCACGCGGCCTTAAATGAACGGATATTAATGATCAAGCAATTTTTGTTAGATAAGAAAATCAGCCCCTCGGGTTTCGCCTTGTTACTGCTCGGTGCGGTGCTACTGTTTATTTTCTCCGTGCCTCACGCGATGGCCGGCAGAAAAATACTTTTATATCTGACATTTTTCATGGCGATCCCCATATTCTGGCGGGCAGTACGGAATAATTCCAAGCCACTTCTCCACGCCACGTTGCTGCTCTTCGCCCTGCAACTATGGATGCTGGTCATTACATTTTTTATTGCCGATCAACCTTATGCCTCATTGCTTGAATGGAAGGGGCAATGGTTAACAGTCGCGATGTGCTATGTGATAGGAATAGGCATCGCATGCACACTAATGGACTCAGCAATCAAAGCGCCTCGCGTGACTGTCACCTTGATGATCATAGCCCCCATCACTCTTTTTCTGAGTTTGAATGCAATCGCGATGCTCTATGAAATGGTTTTGGCAGGTAAATTCCTGCCGAATCAATTGGGAATCACCGACGAAAAAGGGGTCACCAATTATCTGATTGCCCTGATGGAGCCGATACTGATTGCCGACATGCTAGGACGCCTCGTTAAGGGCATCCGACTGATTCCCGTCCCTAACTGGGTAATTTCATTGCTGCTGGCGCTGGCGCTGTTTTCACTGTTTGCCACCTCATCCCGCAACGGACTGATCATCATGATGCTGGCCTTCATGCTGGGTGCCGCAATGATGGTTAGTGAATCGAGAAAAAAGTACTCACGTCTAAAAGTGATTAGCTCGGCGCTAGCAACGCTGCTTTTAGTTTTTACCATTTCATTCATCAGCTACAAAACAGACCCGAGATGGGCGACATTTGTTGAGACCATTCCGATTGCCTGGGACATAGATCGAGATTTGCGATGGCTCGATAGCAGTGCAACGGACGTCCCCGTAACGGCCAGCGGCAAATCCGTTGATATTTCGGAATATTATCGTATCGCCTGGGCGCATGCCGGTTTACGCATGCTGGCCGAGCATCCGTGGGGGATGGAGATATCCAGAGAAACGTTTCGCAATCTTGAGCTCGAAAAATACGGTCAGGCTAAAATCTTTCATAGCCACAATGCCTGGATAGATTTCGGATTAAACGTGGGAATTCCGGGATTACTGCTTTGGGCAGGTTTTTTACTTTTTCTCATAAAAACAGGATGGAGTGCATGGAAATCGCATCAAGATCAACTGGGTTTAGCCCTTGCCATTATGGTCATCATGTTTATGCTACGCGGACTGCTTGACTCGACGTTTCGCAATCAAATCATCGAACAGTTCATGCTGACGGCGGCCCTGTTGCTTACAACGCTGCAGTACAAACATCGAGACAACTAAAATGACATCTGAACCAACTCAACAAAGATGGCTGATCCTGTCTCACGCTTTTAATATGGACGGGCGCGCTGCCAGCCAAACCATCACCGACAAAATTCCCCATTTAATCGAATTGGGCGTCACACCGATCATCGTCAGCGGCATTCTGGGCAAAAAAGATACGCAACTGGAACATCATCAGGTTCTGTCTGCGCTGCCGGTAGGTCTGCGATTTGATTTGCGGCACTTCCTTAGAAATCGTATCCGCAACCGTGCGGTATACCGACTGGCAATGCTGCTCGCCACTACGGCACTCATCCCGTTCTATCTGATTGAAAAAATATGCATCCCGATTGAAACGACGTGGTCATGGTCGATTTCAGCCTTTTTAGTTGCCCGTCGCATTATTGCCAAGCAACCACCCGCGCTGATTTATTCGACGGGAGGTGCGTATGCAGCCCATCTGGCCGGCTACTGGTTATCCAAACGTTATGGTATTCCGTGGATTGCCGAAATTCACGACCCGATGATTTACGAATCACAACCGATATCGGCTACCCGTAAGAAGTTTGCCGCCTGGCTGGAAAAAACGATCTGCACCCACGCGGATACGGTTTGGTGGTTTACGGATATGGCGATGCAGCGCGCAAAAGCCAGGCACCCCCAACTGGCCGAGCGCGGTCATTACGTGATTGCTGGTGTCGACGCACCGGATTTCAAAAAATCGCCTTATACGCGACAGGAACATTTTGTTATCGGGCATTTTGGCTCGCTCTCTGTCACGCGCAACGTAGGAGATTTTCTGACGGCGCTCGACATATTCTTAAACCGCGACCCCAAGCGGTTAACGCAAGTCCGGTTTCATCTTTATGGCGGCAGCATGGATGCCGTATCCGAAAATGCAATCGGCAATTTTCCTTATCCTGAAGTGATTCAAAATTTCGGTCGCATCGAAAATGATCCGGTCACGGGTGAAAGCGGCAGGATACGCGTCCTCAAGCGCATGAATGCCGTTGACTGCCTGCTTTTACTGCACGGCACAGACCCATTTTGCGAAGAATATATCCCTTCAAAATATTTTGAATATTTATGGACACAGCGCCCCGTGCTCGGCCTGATTCACAACAATCCGCAATTAACGGGGATGCTGCATGAATTTAACCACCGGGCGACCGATGCGCAAGACACAACGCAAATAACACAGGCCTTAGAAGAACTCTACGCACATTGGCAAGCGGATGCGTTAAAAGACAACGGCATCGCATCTCCGTACACGACGCTCAGAGCCGTACAAAAAATTCACACTTGGGTAATGCAAATGCAGGCCCTGAAACACATGGCGGGTACGAATCGATGAAAATAAGCATTATCATTTTGAGCTTCAACAATTACGCTGAAACAACCGGAATTTGTCTGGAAATGCTGGCCGCCGATCCTGACTTTGCAACATGGGAAGTCATCGTAGTCGACAATGCATCCGATTCAAAAACACATGAGGAATTAGTCAGACTTAAAGAGGATTATCCTCATGTCACCGTTATTTTCAATGCGAGCAATTTAGGTTTTTCGGCAGGAAACAATGTAGGGATTCGTGCAGCCAGTGGTGACTTAATTGTACTTCTCAATAGCGATGCCTTCCCCAGCAAGGGTATGATCGCCCGTTTAGCCAGTGCTTACACAGACGACACCAACTGGGGACTACTGGGACCGGTGACGAATACCGCAGGCAATGAGCAATGCATCTACACTCAAGACGGCACAATGGCAGATAAAATCGCCCACGGACTTGAGTATGCCAATAACGGCTCCCCTCTGATACTGGATGCTTACCGGATGGATTTCTTCTGCGTTGCCATTCCGCGCCCCGTCATAAATCAGGTTGGCCTGCTCGATGAGGCATTTGGCCGGGGTTATTTTGAAGACTTTGATTACTCGCTCAGAGTTAAGCAAGCCGGGTATCGACTTGGCGTCGTAGAGAATGCATTCGTATATCATCGCGGCAGTACAAGTTTTGGCAAGGTTAGTCTTGAGACAAAAGCACTCATCAAACGAAACAAGCGCCTCATGTACACCAAACACGGCAAAAATATTGTCATGCAGCATATACGTCTGTCTAATCTTGAGATTTTGCAGAAATATCTGGGAAAAAAATGCGCCGGGGAAACGGTTTCTGACTATAGAATCGATAATCGATTACGGCATGCCAAGAGCATGCTGCCAAAAAGTTGGTTTAAACGCTGGCGCTATCTGCGAGCTGTTGCCAAAGTCGAAAAAAACATTCTGAATGCACGCTAGTCCGCAAATTGAATGAATATGGCCGATTAATAAATGCACGCCTCAAATACAATACATAACACCTGACTTCCGTTGTTGGCGGCGCACCCGAACCCCAAAGCCATGAAAAAATTTAGCTTATATTGCAAATCCTATCGCAACGATGTGCTGCGCGTAAAGCGATTAGCCGAAAGCGTTGCAAGGTTTAACGTTGAAAATATTCCTTTCTTCATTTCAGTCCCACTCTCAGACGTAGCGCTATTTCAGGGAATATTGGCGGGACACCCCCTCACGATCATTAACGATGAAGAAATAATTCGCTCCAATCCTGCCTTAAATTCAGGCAAGCTCTCTGCACTACCGGGTTCACTGTCGCAACAAATTATAAAATCTGAGTTCTGGCGTTTAACGCTTTCCGAATCTTACCTGTGCCTTGATTCGGACTGCGTATTTATCAGACCATTCAAACAAGACGACTTCATTTCTCCCGAAGGCTACCCCTATACGATCGTACACGAAGCAAAGGAACTACTCCAATTTGCCACCAACCATTCCATGAAAAAAGTTTGCGACAACTTCCATCAGGATCGGCAAAAGATGATGGATATTGTCGGTCGTGAAGGTCATCATTATGACTTTGGCCCGGCGCCATTGCTATGGAGCAATTTAGTATGGCGAGCACTCGACGAACAATTTCTCAAACCCCGTGGAATGAACTTTTACGATGCCATCGTACTTTTTCCGGGCGAAATTCAATGGTACGGCGAAGCGATGCTAAAGTACGCGCCCTTTCCTTTAATACCAGTCGAACCCTTTTTCAGGGTATATCATTACGAACAACAGTTTGCTGTTGCCAAAAGGCAGGGAGAAACAATTGAACGACTGGCAAAAAACTACTTAGGCGTTTGTTATCAGTCCAATTGGGAAAATAAAACAGATTTCGTTAAAAAGCCTATCTCTTCGCGAATTGCGCGGTGGGTACGTCGAAATATTTTCAAGCGTCACGCTTAAAGTTTGCGCAACCTAATAAATCTGCTAAATAATTTATATGCCAAAAAATCTCCCGCCGATTCTTTTTACATCCTGCGTAATTGTTTCCGATCATTCCGTTGCCCTTAAGGATCAAGAATCCCGTATCAGGCTGACGCTTGAATCGATAGAGAAATGGCTGTCCATTTCTCCCGATCTGCGATTAGTCATTTGCGACGGATCCAATTTTGATTTTTCCACTCTCGTTCATGAAAAATTTCCCAACGCGCAGATCGAGTGCCTTTATTTCCAAAATAATAAAGAACTCGTCCGCATACACGGCAAAGGCTTTGGTGAAGGAGAAATCGTCACCTTCGCCCTCGAGCATTCTGTTTTCCTGAAGGAGGCCGATTTTTATGGCAAGTGCACATCGAAACTTTGGGTGGAGAATTTTCCGGAGTGTCTTGCACAATGGAATGGAACATTTATATGCAAAGGGGTTTTTTCTGACGTATTTTCTTTGAAAAAAACCCGGTTTTCCTACGTAGATACCCGATTTTATCTGGTCAACAAATCGTTTTACCTGAAAAACCTGGCAACAGCCTATCTGAATGTGGGCGGGGAGCAGGGACTCAGCCTCGAAAATTGTTTTAAGGATGTCATCCTCAAACAGAATCTGAGCCGGGTACTTTTCAGCATTCCGCCCGTCATCTGCGGCGTGGGTGGCGGCTCGGGAAAATATTACAAAAATAACTTAAAACGCAGAATAAAGGAAGTGATCAGGTTAAAACTGGCAAGACGAAATTTTCCCGATCTGTTCACCCGCTGAATCCGCGTGCGTTAAAGAACATCAATCAGCGCATTAAATTCTCGATCATCGGCAACATATCCCGCGCTATCTTTGAATTCGCATAATCAGAGATATGATTACCGTAGCTGTACAAAAATTTATTGCCCTGCGTTACCGAACAACGATTGTGCCCGGTATCGCATAGCAAAGCAGTCGGATCGTACACCGCGAGGTTCGGGTTCAACTGCTGCAGTTTTTTCGTAAAATCAAAATAAAGACGCATACCGGCCAGATAATCGCTGTATGCCATGCTGCAACGCGGGTTTTCTTTGCGCCTCAAGTATCTGTTGAAGAATGGGCTCCCAGTTGCACCGCCGCTGATGCAGCTGCGCGGATCCGGAAAGGTCGGATTGTCGATGACAAATATCACGCGCTTACCCGATTGTTCAAGCTGCTGTATCGCAAGGCTGTATGCTGAAATTTTTTCGTCCGGAATGCGATCATTATTAATGAATCCCGTTTCCGGGTTAATTGAAAAAATAGAGTTCACCGTCACGACCCAGGCGACCACCCTGACTGACTTATCCTGAATGATCGCCTGTAACGCCGAGCGATTCTTAATTTGCTGTTCGTCTGCCAGTGCAACATTCGTATCCGGCGGCTGCACCGAACCTATCATCGTCCAGGCCATAGGTGTCTCACGCACCAGTCCATAGAACAAGGCTTCGGCCTTGCTGTCCCCCAGTAAGGCCGCAATCGGTTCTGATCGACTCCGAAGACAATATTGAAACAGCGGTTTCTGCGCCTCGGAGAGTCCACACTGCGGCTGCAACTTATCCCTGTCTGCACCCAATACCAAGCTATCAGGATCGGCATTCAACATCGACAGATTGCGCGTGTGCACACCATCGAGCTTACGGATAGCCTCACCTGCCGCTGTCAGTAGCAACATCACGCAGCACAACACCAGCACAAGACTCATCGTTCGCGGTCGGGACCTGATTTTGCATTCGAGCAGTTTATAAGTGAGCCACGCTAATAGCACACTGACTGCCAGCAAAATTATGCGCACTCCGACCGGGGGCGTTTCCGACTCAATGATGCGAGCGAAGGACAACAGCGGCCAGTGCCAAAGATACAATGGATAGCTGATCAACCCTACCCATACCAGAGCCGGCTGTGACAACAGGTGGCGGTTAGGCCACGACTGCGCCCCCGCGTAGATCAGACTAGCCGCCCCCAACGTCGGCAGCAAAGCCCAGGCGCCCGGAAACAGAAAGTGTTTTTGTACAACCGTTGCCGCAAAAATAATCAATACCAGTCCTAACCAGGCCAGCAAAGTGCGTTGCAGCTCGTTAAGGGCATACCGGCTTGAAATTGCGTATGCGACCGCAGCGCCTATGGCCAGCTCCCAAAATCGTGTGAAGGGCGAATAAAAGTCAGCCACAACGTCGTGTTGAACAACAAAAATGCTGTAAATCAGTGAAGCGCCCAGCACCAACAGAAATCCGGCCGCAAAAAATCGCGTATTTCGCCAGAAAAAGGCCAGCAATAAGGGCCATACGATATAAAACTGCTCTTCGATCCCCAACGACCACAGATGAAGCAACGGCTTGGTATCAGCTGCATTGTCAAAATAGCCCGCCTCTTTCCAGAAGACGAGATTCGACACAAACAGCGTGCCTGCCCTCACATGCGTTGCCAATTGTTCGTATTCGGCGGGAGACAGGATGACCCATCCGGCTAACAGACAGGCAAACATCACCAGACTTAATGCGGGGAAAATCCGGCGCACCCGACGGGCATAAAATACCTTGATACTATATGTACCGGCTGCCAATTCTTCCCAGATATGTTTCGAAATCAGATAACCGGAGATCACAAAAAATATATCTACACCGACAAATCCTCCTTGCAGCGCGGAGGGAAAAGCATGAAAAATCAGCACCGCTATTACCGCAATCGCTCTTAATCCATCGATATCAGGCCGGTAATCATTCGCCCGGGTTACACTCAAGCGTGCATCCGGCTCACTGCCCGCTCTGAGAAGGTTATTTTTAATTATTTCGGGAAGTTGCATGTTTGGTTAGGGGTTGGCTACAAGCGGCATTACTAAATTGCTGACAATTTAAGTTACGATGTGAAGACGCGCGTCAATGTGTCAGGCACGGTACAATAAACGCTTAGCGAATATTGACTCAATTTATACGCAGTTTTTCAATTATACCGATTTTGAAATTTATGACTGCAACGCCCAACAAAAAACTCAAAATACTTCACGTCGTTCGTCGCTACGGCCCAGTGGGAGGAATGGAACGCTATGTATGGGAAATTACGCGTGAGTTGCGCGATCTTGGTCATCAGGTGGAAGTCCTGTGCGAAATATGTCTGGCTGACAAGCCGGATGGCATCGTCGTACACGAACTGGGCAGCATAGCAGCGCGTCCTCGCTGGCTGGCACTGCTAAGATTTGGCAATCGGGTTGCCAACTGGTTAAAAATCAATCCCCATGGCGATTTTCTGATACACAGCCATGAACGTCTTTCCTCCCATCACATCACCACGTTTCATGGCCCGCCTTTCGCCACAATTTTTGAACGCTCCTGGTGGAGGCTGATTTCACTGCGCGTTGCAATGCAATTGTTCCTCGAAAAACGTGAGCTGGTCCGCGCGCAGTACATCGTGCCGAACTCCGATTTTATAAAACAACAACTCAGCCATTACTATCCTGAAATTACTGCAAAACTCACGACACCCATCGTGCCCGGGGTCGTCAGCGGAAAAATTCGCAGCCCGATTCCTGTACCCGCCGATGGCGGTACCGTTGGATTTGTCGGCAAAGAGTGGAAGCGTAAGGGGCTGCCTTTTGCAGCTGAGATCATAAAACAGCTGCGTCACCAAAGACCGCAACTTAAATTTCGCGTAATCGGCCCCGCAGTCGCTGATATTAAGCATCTGTTCAGCGATGAGGCAAATGATCAGTTGTCAGGCTGGAGCGACACTGCTCACTATGCTGAGTTCGATGTGCTGTTACATCCTGCTAAAGCCGAACCTTACGGCATGGTCATATCGGAAGCGATGGCAGCGCGAGTACCGGTCGTCATCTCTGATCTATGCGGCGCGGCGACACAGGTGCTGCCGGACGCTGGCACGGTGTTGTCATTGGATGCGGGCATCGATGCATGGGTCAGCGCACTGGAACAACAATTAACGCGAAGCACCCCGGCGCCGCAATTTGTGCGCAACTGGCGCGAGGTGGCACAAGAATATGAACAGGTATACTACCGTATAAATCTGTAATCCTGATACCAGAGCTGACACGCCCCGACGACACAACTACCAGAAATGAACCCAACCGATATCTTACCCGCCATCATATGCGTAACACTGGCGCTTCTCACCGTTTTAGCACTATCGCACTTGCTAAAAATGGATACGGAAAGCGTTGCCGGTCGATTCGCTTCCATCGATGGTTTACGTGGATTTTTAGCCTTTTTTGTATTCCTGCATCACGCCTGCATCTGGTACTTCTATTTGAATACCGGCGCATGGAGTGCACCGCCATCGAGCCTTTATGCCTATTTCGGAACCGGTAGTGTCATGCTGTTTTTTATGGTCACCGCTTTCCTTTTTTCTTCCAAACTGATCGAAGGTAAAACAAAGGGCATCGACTGGTGCAAATTATTTACATCGCGATTACTGCGTATTGTTCCACTTTATTTGTTTGCCGTTTTGCTGGTTTTCCTGATCGTCGCTTACCTGAGTCATGGCGAACTAAATGTATCGCCCTTCACGCTAATCAACAACATGCTCAAATGGCTGCGCTTCTGGTCTCCAGGCATGCCGCCGCTCAATGGCGTTGGTGACACCAGTCTGATCGTGGCTGCGGTATTTTGGACGCTTCCTTTCGAGTGGGGATTTTATTTATCGTTGCCCTTATTGGCCATTATGCTGAGCATCAAGCCGCGCCCGCCGATTCAATATATGGTGTTAACTTTGCTCGGCATCCACATCCTCATGAAGGACTGGCATCAGTTAATTCCTTTTGCATCGGGCATCGCCACCGCATACCTGCATCGCATTGAGTCGGTCAGAAAGTTTGCCTCCGGAAAAATTTCATCGGCATTAATCATTTCATTTTTGTCACTCGCGGTCGTGTATTTCCCGAACCCGCGTGACGCGGGTGCCCAAATTTTGTTATTTGGCACTTTCGTTCTGATTGCGTGTGGAAATGATTTATTCGGGATTTTTACAAACAAATTATCGAGACTGCTGGGAGAAATGTCGTACAGCGTGTACTTGCTGCACGGCATGGTTTTATTCGTTACATTCAATTTTGTAATCGGCATCTCTGCTGCGAAAAATTTAACCGCAGGACAGTTTTGGCTGACCATTTTCTGCCTATGTCCGGCATTGATCGTCTTATGCCACACAACTTATCGAACCATCGAGCACCCGTTCATCTTAAAAACCCCAAGATTAACGGCCTGGTTTCATTCATTTTCAAAACAAAGGCAACCCTAGAAGAAATACCCGGATTAGTTACATCAAACGCAGATCCGCACACGGCTATGAATGCTGCGCACTAAGTTAACGCGCAGCTAAATGCAGCGCGGCCAGTTTTCGGTATTTAAGATAAGTGGTACGCGCATTCATATGAGCGATGCGCCAACCGGCAACGCCATCGAGCACACCCAGCCTGAGAACATAGGTGCGCATAAACGCCCAGCCGCCGCTCAGCAGTGCGCCCGCCTGACTGGAGCGTTTACCCGTCTCAAACATTTGCTGCGCCGCGGCCGTTGAATAGTGTGCAACTTTGCGCTCCACATCATCCGTTGTCAGGTAACTGTAGTGCAGCAACGGACTTTTCAGCCTAGTGGTCGCGCCCGTCAGCAACACGCTTTCATGCACCAGACTGTCGGAAAACCGGCCTGCCCCCCGCCTGAAAAGGCGTAGCACATAATCCGGATACCAGCCGCAGTGATGGATAAAGGTACCGCAAAACTGCGACAGTCGCGGGCAGTAATATCCGTCGGCCGCCCCGTCCCTCATCGCCTGCTCGAGTTCAGCACGCAATTCAGGCGTCACCCGCTCATCCGCATCAATCGAAAATACCCATGCGCGCGATGCGTAGGACAGCGCGCGATTTTTTTGCGGCCCGAACCCCGGCCAGTCGGCGTGCAGATAGACCTGTGCACCCATTTCCCGAGCGATGCTGACCGTTCCGTCCGTACTGCCCGAATCCACCACGATGATTTCATCCGCCCACGCCACCGACTGAATACACTCGCCTATATTGGCGGCCTCATTCTTCGTGATGATCACGACGGACAGCATGTTAACCTTGCTGAGGCTGATATTCAGGTACCCAGCCCTGAAGTGCCGCTTTTACTTCGGCATCGGGTTTAGTCGACGCATCCGTCCATATCAGCAACTGTTCCAGCCACACAGCATCCGCCTCGCGCGCCTGTGCGATGCGCAACTTAGGATGGGGCGTGGGTAGCGTGTGCTCATTGTCGGCGAGCAACTCCTCATAAAGCTTTTCACCCGGACGCAGACCGCTAAACTCAATCTTAATATCGTCCTCAGTCAAGCCTGACAGGCGAATCAGCTCTTTCGCCAGATCGACAATTTTCACCGGCTCGCCCATATCCAGCACAAAAATCTCACCGCCCTGCCCCATCAGCCCGGCTTGCAACACCAGTTGTGCGGCTTCAGGAATGGACATGAAGTAGCGGGTGATTTCAGGGTGAGTCACGGTAATCGGGCCACCTTGCGCAATCTGTGCCCGGAATTTCGGAATCACGCTCCCCGTGCTGCCCAGCACATTACCGAAACGAACGATGACAAATCGTGTTCCACCGCCCGCATCATGTATGTGTGGCTGCAACGCCTGACACACCAGTTCGGCCAGTCGTTTGGAAGCCCCCATCACGTTAGTCGGATTCACCGCCTTGTCGGTCGAGATCATCACAAATTTGGCGACGTTATGCCGCTGCGCGGCGCGTGCCACCGTCCAAGTTCCCAATACGTTGTTGCGGATCGCCTGCCAGGCGTTGTGCGTCTCCATCATCGGCACGTGTTTATAGGCTGCGGCATGAAACAGCACGACAGGCGCGTGCAACTGTAATACTTCATCGACACGCGCCGCATCGCGCACGTCGCCTACCAGACAGACAAAGCACAGCGCCGGAAATGCCTGATGCAGCTCCTGCTCAAGCGTATAGAGTGCAAATTCGCTTTGCTCAAATAGCACCAACCTGGCCGGTGAAAATCGCGCGATCTGACGGCACAGCTCTGAACCGATCGAGCCGCCTGCCCCGGTCACCATGACCGTCTTGCCGGATATCAGCCCTTGCAATCCCGCCGTATCGAGTACCACGGGATCACGTCCCAGCAAATCGTCCAGCTCGATCGCACGCAATTGCGACACAGCCACTTTGCCGCTCATCAGGTCGTCGAACGATGGCACGGTCAGCACCTGTACCCCGGCTACTGTGCACAGTTTGATCGCGCGCTGACGCTGCTGATGCGAACTCGAGGGCATCGCGATAATCACGCGTTCGACGCCAAAATGATTGACCCAGTGCACTAATTCATCTAATTTACCCAACACCCTGATGCCATTGAGTATGCAGTTTTGCTTATTGTCATCATCGTCCAGAAAACCGACCAACTGCCAGGATGGATTTTTTGCCAGATCCTTCGACAGCATGACCGCCGCGTCCCCCGCACCCATGATCAATACAGGTTCACTGGCGAGCTTCATACGCCCATGAAATCCCGTTTCCTTCCACATACGGTACAAAAGCCGACTGCCACCCATAAACAGAATCAGCAACAGCGGATTCAGCACTAATACAGAACGCGGCACGACCAAATTGCTGCGCAACATCCACAACATAAACGGGATGGCAGCTGCCGCCAACAAGACGGCCAGCACGATACGGCGCAAGTCGTTCAAACTGGCATAACGCCAGATGCCGCGATACAGGCCAAATTTCCAGAATATTGCAACCTGCAACGGCACGATCCACAGCAAGGTCTGCCGCATTTCAGCACCATATTGGGGCGGTAATTCAAAATTAAAACGCAGCCAATAGGCCAGCGTCCACGCGAGTACCGCGGCGACAATGTCGTGCAGTATGGCTAACACCGTTCTGACATTCGATTTACGCAGCATCGCTATCCTTCTTATCCTGATACTGCCGCCAGCAGCGGTCTATCCACATACTCAGCCCCAGATAAATCGCCCCCCACCAGGCCAGCAGATTGCCCTGCCCCTTAGCATCCAGACTCAAGGCGAACAAAGCCGATACGCCGGCTGCTATCATCAAAAAATATTCCGCGATAGCCGTGTTGCGATGTCCCCAACCCATTTGCACCAGGCGCTGATAATAGTGACTGCGGTGCGCCTCGGACAGTTTTTCCTTTTTGCGCATGCGCGTTAGCAGCGTCAACGTTGCATCCATCGCAAAAGGAGAGAACACCAGCACAGGGAACCAGGCCGGCCAGTAGCCCGATTGCCAGCCCCATACGCCGAACGCTGAAGCCAGAAAACCCAGTGGGATCGAGCCTGCATCGCCCAAAAACACACGTGCCGGATGAAAATTGTGATACAGAAAACCTAAGGATGCGGCGCCGACCGAAAAATTCATCATCGCAAACGCTTCGTTGCCAGCCATCAATCCGCCAACCCCGTAGAAACTAAAACCGAACAGCGCCATGCCGCCCGCCATGCCATCAGAGCCATCCATAAAGTTATACAGGTTCGTCATCCACACGATGTACAGCAGCACCGGCACCATCCATATCCAGCTGATTCCGGCACCAATTAATACCATCGCGGCGGCGATAAAATGACCGATCAGACGAGTTTTGGGCGGCAACCCGCGCACATCATCCACCAGCGACAACACGAACAGTCCCAGCATGGGAAGGACGATCCACCATTGCCAGAATTTGAACAGCAGCACCCAGCCCGCCAGTATACCGGCCATCAAGGCGATGCCGCCGGTACGCGGTATCGGCGTGTCATGCAACGATCGCTCGTTAGGGATGTCCTGAATGGTGCCGTGCTTGCTCAACGTCAGAATCAAGGTGAGCAGCAAGGTGACTAAAGCGGAAATTACCGGTGGATAATGATTCATGCGGTGCTACCTTAGGTTAAGCAGAGCCGATTTTAGCACGCACGAGTGCGTCACTGGTGACCAACAACTCACCGCACTTCTGGCAAACCTGCTGCGGCGTGATAGCCAGCTGGCAGGGCGGCATATCGGCTTTTGATTCGAGTCTCGGGCAGTCCCGTTTAAAACAGGGCGAGCAATACAATCCGCTGGTGATATGCAAACAGGATTTACCGAGGATGCCGCTGTATTCCGGCGCTGTCGGACCATGCAGCATGATGCCGGGAATATCGAGCACCGTTGCAAGATGCCCGATGCCGCTTTCAACGCTGACAAACCCTTGTGCATGCAACAGTACGCTCATCAATTCAGTCAGCGACAACTTCGGCAATACCTGCACCAGCTCGCCGCCTGCCTGCTGCAACCGCTGCGCGCGCCGATGTTCTGCTTCGTTTCCCCACGGCAGCAGACAATGAATGCCCTGCCGGGTCAGCAAACCGACCAGTTCAAGCCAAGACGACTCCGGCCAGTATTTACTGTTCCACGTCGTGCCGTGCAACAGCACAATGGATGGCTTAACGCATCCTTCTACGCTCGCGGGCCGCGACATCTGATTTTGACGAAAAACAGCCAGACCGTAATCCGCAGCTTGCGAGATGTCGGCGCCAAACAACTGCGCGACAAGTTGCCTGTTTTTATCGACAATATGCAAGCCGGATGCAACCCTGGCGGTCTTCTGATAGCACTTTGCGGCCAGCGATTCGCGCGCACTCTCCGCATCAAATCCGTAGATCGTGACACCTGCCAGCCGCGCCAGCAACGCGCTTTTTAGCAAACCCTGCGCATCGAGTACCAGATCGTACTGTTCAGCTCTAAGCTGTCGCTTCAAGCCGCGCAACAACTTGGGCAGCCTCCACCACTGCTTTTTATGACTGCGCAACGGCACCGTAATCACTTTATCGACCGCCGCGTGCCAGCTCACCATCTCGGCAAAAGCGGGTTCCACCAGCCAGTGTATTTCCGCATCGGGCAAGCGGCGGCGCAAGTCACTGATGGCCGGAAACAGATGCAGTATATCGCCGAGCGACGACAACCTGACGACGAGAATTTTCATATAGCGCACGCCAAAGTAGCGTTAATCGTTTTCACTCGAACAGCTCAGCTCCGGCGAGCGATTTTCCCTGCAAATCCTTAGCAGACAACGCAGGCGGCGCTTGCAACTGCCAGTCGATCGCGAGTTCAGGATCATTCCAGACAATACTGCGTTCAAACTCCGGATACCAGTAATCGGTGGTCTTGTAGAGAAATTCCGCCGTGTCTGATATCACGACAAAGCCATGCGCAAAGCCTTCGGGAATCCAGAACATGCGTTTGTTCTCCGCCGACAATTCCAGCGCGACGTGCTGCCCGAAGGTGGGCGAGTTCTTGCGGATATCCACTGCGACATCCAGCACCGCGCCCTGCACTACGCGCACCAGCTTGGCTTGCGGGTGTTGAATCTGATAATGCAGACCGCGCAACACGCCCTTAACAGAACGGGAATGATTATCCTGCACGAAATCCGCGTCGCACCCGGTCAATTCAGCAAACTTTTGCCGATTGAAGCTCTCATAAAAAAAACCCCGATCGTCGCCGAACACCTTGGGTTCAATGATCAGCAGATCGGGAATACTGGTTTGAATCGCTTTCATGCAGGTCCCTTTTCCCTCAACACCTGCATCAGATAGGCGCCGTAACCGCTCTTGATCAAGGGAGCAGCCAGTTTTTCCAGTTGTGCGGCATCGATAAAGCCGTTGCTGTAGGCAATTTCCTCCGGACAGGCGATTTTCAATCCCTGACGATGTTCGATGGTCTGGATGAACTGACTCGCGTCGAGCAAGGATTCGTGCGTCCCCGTATCCAGCCAAGCAAAGCCGCGTCCCATCGTTTCGACCGCCAAACGGTTTTGCTCCAGATAGATGCGATTTACATCGGTGATTTCCAGCTCGCCGCGCGGCGAAGGTTTCAAGTTCGCTGCGATATCCAGCACGTCATTATCGTAAAAATACAGCCCGGTGACCGCGTAATTGGATTTTGGCACCAGCGGCTTTTCTTCCAGCGAGACCGCACGCCCCGCCTTGTCGAACTCGACCACGCCATAGCGTTCAGGATCTCGTACATGATAGGCAAAGACCGAGGCGCCTTCCTTGCGCTGTGCGGCATTGCGCAATTGAGTCTGAAAATCGTGACCGTAAAAAATATTGTCGCCCAGCACCAGTGCGGATGGATCATTGCCGATAAAGTCGCGGCCGATGATAAAGGCCTGCGCCAGTCCGTCCGGTGTAGGTTGTACTGCGTATTGCAGATTCAACCCCCAGCTGCTGCCATCGCCCAGCAACTGTTGAAAACGCGGCGTGTCCTGCGGCGTCGAAATGATCAGAATGTCGCGTATCCCGGCAAGCATCAAGGTCGAGAGCGGATAGTAAATCATGGGCTTGTCGTATACCGGCAGTAATTGCTTTGAAACGGCCAGCGTCACCGGATGCAGACGCGTGCCCGAACCGCCGGCTAAGATGATACCTTTGCGTTGCGTCATATTATTTCTCCAAAATTTCGGTCAGCATTCTTGTCACGCCCACCTGCCAGTGCGGCAAATGCAAGCCAAAAGCACTCGTTAACTTGCCAGTACTCAGGCGAGAGTTGTGCGGTCGCGTTGCCGCCGTGGGGAACGCGCTGGTCGGCACGGCTTCAATCGTAGCGACCTTAAGCGGCACGCCGGCCTGCCTTGCAAAGGCCAGCACAAAACTGGCATAGCCGTGCCACGAAGTTTCACCACTGGCAACCAGATGATAAAGCCCGGAAACATCAGGGTTCATCAGGGCTGTGCGTATCGCATGGGCGGTGACGTCGCTTAGCAATTCGGCACCGGTCGGCGCACCCATCTGATCGTCGATCACCTTCATGCTTTCACGTTCCTGACCTAAGCGCAGCATGGTTTTGGCAAAATTTCCGCCGCGCGCACCGTAAACCCAGCTGGTGCGAAAAATCAGATGTTTGCAACCCGATTGCTGTATGAGCTGCTCGCCCTCCAGCTTGCTGGCGCCATAGCCGCTCAAAGGTCCGGTCAGATCCGTTTCCAGCCAGGGCTCATCGCCACTGCCGTCGAACACGTAGTCGGTGGAATAGTGAACCAGCCAGACACCCAAGCGCTTGGCCTCAGCGGCCAGCACGCCCGGCGCCAGAGCGTTAATGGTACGCGCAAGCTCAGGTTCGCTCTCTGCACGGTCCACAGCAGTATGCGCGGCTGCATTGACAATCACGTCGGGCGCAATTTCCCGCACCGTTTTAGCCAGACTTTCAAGGTCGGTAAAGTCAGCGCTGTCAGAACCCAGTGCGATCACCTCACCCAAGGGGGCGAGACTGCGCTGCAACTCCCAGCCGACCTGACCGTTTTTACCTAAAAGAAGAATTTTCATCTGACTTGACCGTGTTTGTCTTACCACTTACGACTTCCTACTCCCCGTATTGCTTCTCGACCCACTGGCGGTAATTTCCCGACAGCACGTTGTTTACCCAGCCCTGATTGTCCAAATACCATTGCACCGTCTTACGGATGCCGGTTTCAAAGGTTTCAGCCGGCTTCCAGCCCAGTTCGCGCTCAATTTTGCGCGCATCGATCGCATAGCGGCGGTCGTGCCCGGGACGATCCGTCACAAAAGTGATTTGTTCGGCATATGACTTACCTGCGCTAGAGGGACGCAGTTCGTCCAACAGGTCGCAGACAGTATGCACGATGTCGAGATTAGCTTTTTCGTTCCAGCCGCCGACGTTGTACACCTCGCCCAGACGGCCCTTTTCCAGCACGCAGCGGATCGCGCTGCAATGATCCTTGACGTACAGCCAGTCGCGGATCTGCTGTCCATCGCCGTACACTGGCAGCGCTTTTCCGGCCAGCGCATTAACGATCAGCAGCGGAATCAATTTTTCGGGGAAATGATACGGTCCGTAGTTGTTTGAACAATTGGTCGTCAGTACCGGCAGACCGTAGGTGTGGTGATAGGCGCGCACCAGATGGTCGCTGGCCGCCTTGCTGGCCGAATAGGGGCTATTGGGCTCATAGCGGTGCAATTCCGTAAAGGCGGGTTCATCCTTCACCAGCGAACCATAGACTTCATCGGTGGACACATGCAAAAATCGGAAGGCGGATTTTTCGGCATCTGGCAAGGCGCCCCAGTAGGCGCGCACGGCTTCGAGCAAATGAAACGTGCCGACAATATTGGTCTGAATGAAATCCTCCGGGCCGTGTATCGAACGATCCACATGGCTTTCCGCCGCAAAGTTGATCACCGCGCGGGGACGATGTTCGGCCAGCAAACGCGCAACCAACTCTGCATCGCCGATGTCGCCCTGCACGAAGCTGTGGCGCGGATTGTCACTCAACGAGGCCAGATTCTCCAGATTTCCCGCATAGGTGAGCTTATCCAGACTCAACACCGGCTCATCGTGCAGCGCGCACCAGTCCAGCACAAAATTTGATCCGATAAATCCCGCACTGCCGGTTACTAAAATCATAGGTCTGTTTTCTTACAACGGTTAGTTATGGGTTTCCCACCGTGAGCTGCAATCCCTGCTGCGGGGTATATGGAGGCGTCCAGCCGAGTTCACGGCGGATTTTATCACTATCTACCCGGAGCGAACCTAACAGTCTCTCAACCTGATCAGCTTTACCGGTCAATCGCCCCGCCAGCTTCAACAAAGCCTGAGGGCAGGGTAGCAGGCGCGCCGGATGACCCATTGCGTCACCCAACTCGCGCAACAGCTCAGGTGTCGACACATCATCGCCGTCGCTCACCAGATAAGTCTGCCCTGCAGCAGCTGGGTGCGTCGCGCACAGAATTAAGGCGTCCACCAGATTTCCGACATAAATCAGGCTGCGCCGATTACCGACCGACGCAAGCGGTAGCGGAATACCAAGGGCTAACACTTTAAGCATTTGCGCAAAATTTCCTTTCACGCCCGCCCCATAAACCAGAGGCGGACGGACGATTACCACCTCTAAACCTGTTTCTGCGGCAACGCGATGCAATGCCTGCTCGGCCTCATATTTTGAAACGCCATAGGGGTCTTGCGGGACAGGCGCATCCAATTCGGAGAATTTCCTGACACCCTCTGTCGCTTCACCGTTAACTTTAATAGAGCTGACATACACCAATCGCTTAACACCTGCGCGCGCTGCCTGCCGTGCCAGATTTTCAGTGCCCGCAACGTTTACCCGGCGAAATTCTGCCGAAGGATTACTCGCTTTATCGGTCATGACATGGACACGAGCCGCAAGGTGAATCACCACTACTATATCCCGCAGAGCATCTGTCCAATCCGTTTTATCATCTATTGCCCCCACTCTTACAACATCGCTGCCAGAAAAATTTTCCGTTCGTACTGCAGCACGGACAGTCAATCGACTCGCTCGCAGTTCAGAGCAAAGCACATTTCCTACGAAACCATTGGCTCCAGTAACTAAAATTTTCATATTTTTCAGGCCAGTATGTATCGGAAAATAACTCAAAAAACATAAATTAACCAAAACTCAACGTTGCTTATTTGTTTTTGCGAGTTCAGTAAACCAATCCTCTAGTTTGTTCATAAGCAGCTCTCGACTAAATTCCTTTTTTGCATAAGAACGGCCGTTATTACCGAGCAACTGTCGCTCTTCTTTACTCATTTTTACAAGTTCTAAAACCGCTTTAGCCAGCCCGCTACCATCACCTGACGGACAAACCAAGCCCGCATTTGCATGACGAATAACTGCCGCGCCCTCGCCATCCAACATACCCAACAAAGGAATGCCAGCCATCAAATAAGACTGTACTTTCCCGGGTATCGTCAAAGCAAAAACAGGATCCCGTTTCAGAGAAACCAGCAGCACATCCGCATGAGCATAAAACGAGGGCATGCGCTCGACGTCAAAGCGTCCCAATAACAAAAAACAATCCGTCAAACCTCGCTTTGACACTTCACTACGCAACCAATCTGTCATTCGACCATCGCCCACGATAAGCCACCGGATAGCTGGATTGTGCTTTAAACTCTCCGCAGCATCCAGCACCGCAGGAAAATCTTGTGCCTCACCCACATTGCCTGCGAACAGCACATTGAAGCACCCTTCCTGCACAGGCACTTCTGCGGCTGGCATTAATCCATTATTGTTAAAGACGTCCTCTGCCCAACTTGGGAAATACCGAATTTTACTAATATCGGTGCAATATCTGGCGATGCATTCTATAAAACCTTGCGATTGCCCCAACACCAGTTCACATCGATTGTAAATAAATCCGACCATGTGACCAATTACAGCCAATATTTTAGCTGAGCGCACAGCACCTATGGCAGCCAGCGTTTCCGGCCACAAATCCAGCGCCCAGAAAACCACGGGGGCACGTTTTAACCGCCCCATCATCACGGCAGGCAATCCGACGGTAGCAGGTGAGGGTTCGTATGTGAAAATCACATCAAACTGCTTTCCACGCAACAACCAAGGACCCAAAAGGCACGCGCCAATTACAAAACTCAGGTAATTTAACATCAGACGCAGTGAACCGTTGCCGCGTGCAAGCATTGGAACGCGGCAGACGCTAGCACCTGCAAAACGGTTAAATGAGATGCGATCCTTAACAAACTCGTCGAAAATTTTTCCTGACGGATAATTAGGAATACCTGTCAACACGGTTACGTCGTGCCCACGCAGCACCAGTTCCTGAGTCAAATCATTCACCCGGAAATTTTCAGGCCAGAAGTACTGGCTGACAATCAGAATTTTCACAACGTTCAGGTGTATTTTTTCCACACCACACGGTTCACATAATCCGTATAGCTGTGAATAATCCGCACCACCTTGTCGGACACGTTGGGCATACTATAATCCGCCACCAAATTTAGCCCACGGACAGCCCCGCGCGGCTGATCTGCCAGAATGGACAACCCCTGCCGAACACGATCAATCTCAAGCCCCACCATCATGACAGCAGCCTCCTCCATCCCTTCAGGGCGCTCATGCGCCTCGCGCAGATTGAGCGCCGGGAAATTGAGTATCGATGATTCCTCATTGATCGTTCCGCTATCAGATAGCGAAGCACGAGCCGAGAGTTGCAGCTTCACATAGTCGTGAAAGCCTAACGGCTTCAACAACCGCACTTGCGAATGAAACGTTGAATTCGTCGCATCTATCCGCTTCTGAGTTCTCGGGTGCGTTGAGACGATCACCGGCAAATTATACTCTTCAGCAATCGCGTTCAAAATCTCCACCAGCTTAGCAAAGGTCTTCGGCGACTCAATATTTTCTTCCCGGTGCGCACTGACGACGTAATATCCGCCTTCCTCAAGCCCAAGCCTTGTGAGTATATCCGAGGCGTCAATTCGGGACCGATAGTGAGTCAACACTTCGAACATCGGGCTGCCAGTCTTAATCACTAAATCAGGCGGCAATCCCTCCCGCAGCAAGTAATCCCTCGCAATAGTACTATAGGTCAAGTTGACATCTGCCGTATGGTCGACAATGCGCCGATTGGTCTCTTCAGGCACACGCATATCAAAACAGCGATTTCCTGCTTCCATATGGAAAATCGGGATTTTTCTTCGTTTCGCGGGAATTACCGACAGACAGCTATTGGTATCGCCCAAAACCAACATCGCCTCAGGCAGAACCTCTTCTAGCACCTGATCCACTGCGATAATAAGATTCCCGATAGTATGTGCAGCGCCGGTACTGTTCGAGGCACTATTCAAAAAATAATCCGGCTTGCGCACCCCAAGATCATCAAAAAAAACCTGATTCAATTCGTAGTCGTAATTTTGTCCGGTGTGTACCAGTATGTGCTCACAATACTCGTCCAGACGCGCCAGTACGCGTGACAGACGAATAATTTCAGGTCGCGTACCTACAACAGACATGACTTTCAGTTTTTTCATGTTCATACCTTGTGTGTAATCGTATCCGGATACTGGCGATCGAATATTTCATTCGCCCAGAGCATAACAATCATTTCGTTATCTCCAATATTGGTGATGTCATGAGACCATCCCGGGACCGTCTCAACCACCTCTGGCTTCTCACCGTCCGTGAACAGTTCGTAAACATCACCCGTTACCACATGGCGAAATCCGAAACGCGCCCGACCTTGAACGACCAGAAATTTTTCATTCTTGGTATGGTGATAATGTCCGCCACGGGTGATACCCGGATGTGCGGTAAAAAATGAAAACTGGCCCGAATCACGTGTTTTGAGCATTTCTACAAACCGACCACGCTGATCCGCATGCGAAATCAATTCATAAGAAAACTGTTCAGGTCGCAAGAAGCTCAGATAGGTTGAGTACAACGCCCTCGTGAGTCCGTCGCCAACCGCCTCCGTCACCATCGATTCGCGGCTAGCTTTAAACAGTCTGATTTGAACAGCCAGTTCACCCACCGTAATCGTATAAACCGGCAAGACTTCAGGACGCAGAATGCCAGCCGGTTGTGTCTCCAGCAATCGCAGAAAGTCCTGAATCACATCATCCACATAGACCAGACGCACCTGCGCCGCAGGATCATTGATTTGAACTGGCAAGTCGTTGGCAATATTGTGACAAAACGTAGCAACGGCTGAGTTGTAATTAGGCCGGCTCCACTTGCCAAAGACATTCGGCAAACGGTACAGATAGATAGGAGATCCCGTATCTTTTTCAAGTGCTATCAACGCCTGCTCGGCATTAAGTTTGCTCACCCCGTAAGGATTATCAACTTCAGCCTGTATCGAAGAGGTGTACAAAACCGGGATTTTCCGCCCACTTTTGCCAATCACATCACAAAGTTGTTCAGTCAACCCTGTATTACCTTCGGCAAACTCCGATACATCCTTGGGCCGATTAATACCAGCGAGGTGAAATACAAAATCCACGCTATTGATTGCAGCAGTTAGATCATCCGGTTTCATATCCCGCGTAAATGCGACAAACTCCACACCTTGCTCGCGAAGATGGACAAGCAAATTCTTGCCGATGAATCCATTAGCCCCCGTCACTAGGACTCTCACTACGCTTCCGCCTGCGCAGTTTCACCACGTGCAATCGCCTGCATGAAGGGCAGTTTCATCAACAGTGCCTTCATCCCCTCGACATCCAGACGAATTGTGTTGTGCGAGTTGTAATCCACCGCCTCGGAAATCTGCACTTCACCCTGCTCGACAAACTTGCCATAGTTCAAGTCGCGAAGATCGGGTGGAATTCGATAATACCCACCCAGATCCTGTGCCGCCACACGCTCCTCGCGACTGAGCAATGCCTCGTACAGCTTCTCACCATGCCGTGTTCCAATGATTTTTACTTCGTGCCCCGGTTTGCCCATGAGCTGCAGCAGCGCCTGTGTCAGAATCTCGATGGTCGCTGCAGGCGCTTTCTGAACAAAGATATCACCATTTCTGCCATGCTCGAAGGCGTACAACACTAAATCCACTGCATCATCAAGCGTCATCATGAAGCGCGTCATGGCAGGATCCGTGATCGAGATAGCTTTACCGGCCAGAACCTGTTCTACAAATAGAGGGATCACCGAGCCGCGCGAAGCCATCACATTGCCGTAACGCGTACCGCAAATCACCGTTTCGCAGTGCTCCAGGTTACGCGAGGCAGCCACCATAACTTTTTCCATCATCGCCTTGGAAATTCCCATGGCATTGATCGGATATACCGCCTTGTCCGTGCTCAGACACACAACGCGCTTCAAGCCATTTGAGATAGCTGCTTCAAGCACATTCTCCGTGCCCATCACATTGGTACGTACCGCCTCCATCGGATAGAACTCACAGGACGGAACCTGCTTGAGTGCCGCCGCATGGAAACAAAAATCAACACCACGAAAAGCCTGAGCAAGGCTGCGCTGATCCCTCACATCGCCGATATAAAACTTCAGCTTGGGATTGTTATACCGCTTGCGCATGTCATCCTGCTTCTTCTCATCACGACTGAAGATGCGAATCTCTGAAATACCGGTATGGAGAAAGCGATTGAGAACCGCATTACCGAATGACCCCGTACCGCCTGTAATTATTAATTTTTTGTTTTCAAACATGTTCACGCCCCTGATTTCTTCTGCTTTTCCCGGACAATCTGGTCGTACAAAGTCAGATATCGCTGACAAATGAGATCCCAGGTGTAATTGCTTCTCACAAAGCACTTCAAACGATCACCCATCTGAACAAGGTTTGTCTGTTTATCCATCATCACCGCAAGTCCTGCAGCCAATCCACTGACCGTCGCCTGAACTACGCTGCCGCCACCAATCTCATCAACCTCATCAAAACCACATCTGTCCGTCAACAATACCGGCGTTCCACACACACCGGCTTCGAGCACAACGATAGACATTGCCTCCTGTCTCGATGGAATCACCAGAAATTCGGCCTCATGATACGCATTGGCCTTATTATCGCCGGCAACATAGCCGACAAAGTGAACTCTATCGCTCATCCCGTGCGCATTAGTCGTTTGCTGCAACTCTTGCAGCAGACCTCCGTCGGGCCCTGCAAAAACCAGATGGTATGCGGAAAATTGATCTGCAACTTGGAAAAATGCTTGCAACAACAAATCAGGGCCTTTGATGGGATTAAGTCTTCCCATAAACAGGATAAAAGGCTGTCCTTCCAGAGCTATTTGCCGTGAAAAAGCAGCATCTCCGCCAAACTGCAAGTCAGCTTCGTTTATCCCGTTTGGAATAACCGTGACCGCGTCAGCTTTAATTCCGTAACTTTCATAGATCGGAATTTCGTCCGCCGTAACGGCAATATGGCCCGATGCATTTCTGACTAAACGATTTCCTATAACAACATTAAATAACTGCTTGATCCAGCGCGAGCGTCCGAACAGTGTTAATTCGCCTGCAGGACAAATGACATAAGGCGTGCCGGTACGCCTGGCAAGAAAATAAACTAGCACGTTCAACATACGCCAGTGCCCCATCAGGTGGACAACATCCGCTCCGGCAACCAGCTTTTTAAGTTCTACCCAAGAAAAGCGCATTAAATAAAAACGCTCTGAAAGGCAACGCAACGCAACTACCTCCACACCTTTGAGGCTTTGCATCCGTTCATCGCTTAACCCAACATCCGAGGTGAGAATCGTGCAGTCAATACCCGCGCGTACCTGTGCTTTGCTCATTTGGTATGTGCGCTCAGCCGTACCTCCGCCGAACACAGGGTCAAGTACTACGTTAACATTCAGTACCTTCATACCGCGCATCATCAAGGAATTGTGGAACTAACTCTATTATCAAAAACAAACATCTTTGATATCCCTAAATATTAATCACGACGATTGATCAAAAATTATGACACGGCTGCGCAAGTAAAATCAGGAACGCCATTTTTTATTGCGTATTTTTGTCCGCAACCGAGACAAATTAATGCATCATTATGTTCTCCAGCCAATAAATCTCGATGACAATCCGTACATTGCAACAACTCAATCAGTTCGATTTTACTATTCCGATCGTGTTGAGAAAAAATCTTACGAATTAGTTTGAGAACCCGTGCTTGCACTTTGCTTCGCCATGTGGAATTCTGCAACAATCTAGTATTCGGTTGCTCTGCCAAAAACTCATGTATTACCTCGTCTGGATTAACAATTTGGTAGTCGATCTTATCACTCCAGTAGTAACGAACATGAAACTCAAACGGATGATTAGGAATGACATCCCTAGTAATGATTTTTTTCACCCGATCTTCATATAGTTCAACCAACTCGCTGTCAACCTGCCATGCGGTTTTTTTTCGGATGATGAGCTTCCCGTTACGCACAGTTATTTCCAATCTGTGGTCGGGATAAGGATTTACACGCTCCATAAAGGCATCCGGTACCTCGATGTATCCGGCTTTTGCAACCCGTTGCAACTCCTGCAAAAATCGCTCGGGATCCGTAGAATGTTCAAGAACATGCGAGGCTATTACAAAATCAAATGATTTGTCTTTAAAAGGCAAATTTTCAACAAATGCCAGAACTGTGGGGCGGTCCGTAGTCAAAGGAACCCAATGCCTTTCGCCAGTGCTCTCATAGGCATCCACAAGCACATTTGATCGAAAATAGGGATTACCACCAGAACCCACCTCCAGCACTAATGCATCAGAATCAACCGGGCAGTGCAACCTGCGAAAAGACCATGCAATTTTCTCTTGGCCCAGTAAACGACAGAACATCATAGATAGTGATTCTGTTAAGTGCTCAACAGGTGCATTCATTTTTACAACTCTCATCAACGCCGGGCCTCTACGAACAATGAATCCTCCACGCGATTATCCAGCATATCTAGATTAGGGGTGAGGCCCTCCTGAAATGAACATCGATGAATATCATGGAACCCTGCTTTTTCCAATATTTCCTTGAGCATAATAAAATCGTACATATACTTGTGACGCGCATAATGGCTATCATCATCGTCAACAAAGAAATATTGCGTCAGCATTTCTTCTTTTTTCCCCGTCGCATAAAGAGACAATGCATATTCCAAATCTGGTACTGCAATTCGCACCACACCGCCTTGCTTCAGGACACGAAAACTTTCACGCAGTAAATTCATGGCATCTTTACGGTAAAGGTGTTCCAGAAAATGTGAAGAATAAACAAAATCTACACTTCCATCAGCCAATGGAATTCCATATGCCAGATCATGATGAATAAAGAAATGGCTCCCCAACAGTCGGCAATATTCTGGCTCACTATAATATCGATTGGCACCGGTAACTCGATATGCTAATCGATGAATCAAAGAAGGGAAGTTTGCAATTAGTGCGTTGAGGCTCCCATCAATATTAATCCAACCAGCGGCCACTGCAAGTCCGCAGCCAAGATTAACTTTTACACTGGCAGAATATTCAACAGGAATATTTTTTTTCTGTCGTCGTTTTAATTTTCCCAGTAATATTGTGGTGGTATCAACCAACCGGCGCATCAATCTCATGTAGTCTCCTTGCCTTGCGTGAAATTCACATCACGATGTTTTGGTGTAATTAAATTAGAATGTTCAAACTCAAATAATTTCAAGGATAATTCCCAACTAGGCTCAGCGTTTCATGCCATTTACCTGCTATATAGGTATCTGTTTGACAATGTGCTCTAGGTTGTAATTTAAACAACTCTCCGAACATTCGCCTGTAATCTCGAATAACCAAGGCCAGCAGAACACAGAATGCTAGGACTAAGAAATGAATTTTTTTCAAATTTAAAAAATATCGGCTTTGAATTATAAAAAATACCCAACGTGTCCTAACGACCCTTTTCCAATTGTTTTTGCCGCGCACACGGTAGGCAAATAACACATCTTCCGTAGCGCCGAACTTGCTCGTGCAATAACTACGCAGCAGCAACTCCTGATCCTCACAAAAAAATGGCCCCGGAATTGTATACCGATACTTGCGGAACCATTCAATTTTTCCCATCCAAGTAGGATGTGCAAAACAGAATCCCTGCCATGGTCTGGCACAGATCAGTTCATGAGTAACAGGACATGGGAGCAATCCGGTGATTTCGTTGTCATCCGAAATGGTAATGGCACTGGCGGCAACCAGATCCAGAGAGGGATCATCTTGCAATAATGCTATCTGCCTTAAAAATCGTTCAGGATATGAAACATCATCTTGATCCATGCGGGCGAAGTACCGCCCGCGAGCCTTCTCTATCGCCTCATTTAGCCTAGCTGCCAGCCCCTTATTCAGACCATCACGCAGAATTGTTATGCGCGGATCATTAATATCACTCAAGGATTGCAATGCATTATCCGTTGAACCGTCATCGATAATTAGCAGCTCCCAATTGCAAAATGTTTGATGGACAATCGACAATACGGCCAACCGTAAGTGATGCCCTGCATTAAATATAGGCATAGCGACGGTAATAAGAGGGGAAGAGTCCAATCCCGGATCAACAGATGAAATTCTATACAAAACAATTCCTTAACCAATCACGCGTCATCAACAACCCTTCCTGAAATCCAATTTTTGGCATCCAGCCTGTATGCTGTCTCAACTTGGCAGAATCCAGCACATTGGCATGCACATCAAACACACGCACCGGAAAATGTTCAATACAAATCTTACAGCCGATCTCACTCATCAGAGGGTATATCTCCTCCACAACATCCATATTAGAACGTCCGATACCCGAGCCAATGTTGTACGTTTGCGACAAACACCCATATTCCAGGGCACTAACGATACCTGACGCCAAATCATTTACATAAATATAATCGCGAACAGTACCCCGCTCTCCAAATATCTTTACCGGCTGATCCTTCATTATTGACGCCATCGCCGTAGCAATGAATCCTTGTCCTGAAAAAGGCCGCTGCCCAACCCCATATGCATTGGCCGGACGCACACAAATAAACTTCAGCCCGTGCGTGGCAGCATATAAATAGGCATAATTTTCCAGTGTCAGCTTTGTTACTCCATAGGGTGAAATCGGTTTGGCGGGATGTTCCTCTGAAATGGGTAACTTGGTCGCTTCGCCATATACCGTTCCACCTGAGGACACCAACACTAACTTCACCCCCCTATCCGCGGCCTCAGCGAATAGCTGTACCGTTGGCGGCAAGTTTTGCAGCAAATCAGCCAACGGGTTATCAAAGGAAGTGTTTGGCACGGTCGCATACGCTAAGTGAATAACTTCCTGATGCTTATCCAATAAACGACCAATTAATTCGAGCTCCCCGAAATCACCGCAACAATATTCCACTTCTCCGGACAATGGGTAACGCGGGAGCTGGCTCCTCCCAAGAACGGTCACGCGTCGACCCGAAGCCAACAAGCCGGAAATCAAATGACTGCCAATATATCCGCCGCCACCGATTAACAGCGTATTTACTTGTTTATTGGGATTAATTTCCATTATCTCTGTTTATCGTCACCTGAATATACCGAGCCAATAACAGGTGTATGGCCCAGCCAGTTTTTAATCGAGGCAATTATTTTTTCCATGCGCTGAGTCCCAAGCAACAGAATAGCAAAAAAATACACATGAAATAACAACTGCCTGCCAAATCCCAGTTTTATCAATGACCAGTAATACTGGAAAAACACCCACAAAGGCTTATCCGCCTGAAAAAATAAGATCGGGTAAGAATAATTGGACAGATCCCTGAGTATGCTCCGGTAAATATTGACATGACGTGTATTTTCAACAAACTGTGCGATTTCGAGCATACCCTGCATAAAGTTTACCGATGATTCCGGTGTCCTCGTTTGCGGCACGAACTTTCCCTTTTCTGACGCGCTGTTTCCAAAGTCAGGAGTCCCGCCATTTCGGTACAATGTGACAATCTCAGGCGAAAAAACACCATTCCATTCAACCAGGATATTTGCAATAAGATAAATCTGGTAAAGCAACGAACCATCAAACTTGTCAGTGGCAAACGTTAATGCAGCCTCACGATGAAATGTAACACCCGGGATAACAACGGAACGCTTATAAAATGTGCTGATAGTTCCAGCGCCGGCGGGGAAAAATAACTCCCTGTCAAAATATTTAAAAGTTTGAACAATATTTTGTGGTGAACCGTCAAAGGCCTCAAAACTTCGTAAGAAAACACCAATTTTCGGATAACGTGAAATTGCACCAGATATCGTTTCAAGGGCACTCGGGCACATCAGGTCATCGTTACCCATGAACAAACAGTATTCACCACTGGCACGCTCAACCAGCGATCTCAAATTTGCATCATATCCAAGATTATGTACATTCTCGAAATACCTGATCCGATCAGGATAAAGAATGGAATAGTGCTCGACAACTTTGCGAATTTTCTCTCGCTCTGGCGAACCATCCTCGTTGATAACCACTTCAAAATCATCATAATTTTGCGTGAGTATCGACTCCAAGAGCGCTGGCAATACACCCGCTCGATTGTATGCCGGAATGCACACGCTTATTTTTATTAAATTTTGATTCACAACACAATCACCGCAAGCATAAACATCGCTTCCATTATAATTTTTGCCAGCCAGCTGGGATAATATCCGATGAATCAAAATCCGCTGCGAACCAACGCTGTGGCGCTATGACAATTTTTTCTAAGCTTGGATTTAGCCAAGCCCCCCACCAACTGAATGAGCTATTAGCGATAATATGATGCTGACACAAACTCATCAAACGCATATCGTTATAACTCTCAGCGCCCTTGTTATGATCAACATAATGACACGGGTGCGCCAGTTGTAAGTTCTCCCGCACCCAAGAAATATCATCCGAAAAAATATAAAACGTAGGTTTTTCGATGCATTCTGTAATATGCGCAATGGCTCTCCGGTAATAATCGAGTGAACATAAACCATGAAATGCCAGCGATGCCGGATTGGCTGCGATATCACCACGGCGCACGTGCAGGCTCACCGCCATACTGCTACGTATCTGCGCGGCTAATTCATCGTTACGCCCAACGGCTGGTGATCTGAATGAAAAATCCTCACGGATAACGTTTTGAAATTTTTCAAAGTATTGCTCCGTCTGCCAATTGCCCATCAAATAGCACGCATCTGGCACCTCTTTGATTTGTCGCCACGAGCGAAATTGGGTATCTACAAATAACCTCGAGCCTCTCAATTTTAAAAGTTTTTCATTAAACAATTTTTTTCTGATCGGTGAATAGGCACGCCAGCCCAGCACGGACTTCAGGTCTTCCTGTGTGGCTAATTTGGCATCACAATTAAAAATACGATCCAATTCATAACCGTTATGCAAGGCATAACCGGCGAAATCCTGTATATCTAGACGTAACGGCACGTCTCTTTCCAATGAAAGCGCGCGCCCCGCTGCATACTGGAACATTTGATTGCCAAGACCACCAATGATATGAGAAATAATCATATCAATTCTAAGCACGCCTCTTTGTTAGCAAACTCAGCCATTTTTTTATAAATTTAATACTTGGACTTATCGCAAATAATTTAATAATTTCTAATAATTTACACGGGAAAAATAAAATTAAAACTAACTTGCTAACACCTTGTGCAATACGTATATAACCATAAATATATTTAATTTGTTGAGTAATAAACGAAAGATAGATCGGAATATTCCATTTTTTGCCTGTCTCGATGTAATCCTTTTTATTGCCGACAGTACAACCAAAAAGTTGCTTTTCACTTAATGCGAGACGGCCTTTAGTCATCAGCCAGAATATGAATAATGCGTCAGCGGCATTCCCACCATATTTTTCAGTAAAGCCAGTCCATGAAAAACCTGCCAAGACATCCCGACGTATCAATCCATAAATTGGATGTGGCTTGGCAGTTCCTTCTTTAAGCAAGAAAAAACTGACTTGTCTGAGGAATGCGGATGATTTACACATTAATTTCAACGCGTCAAGGAACTTTGGAAATCCAAGCACTGTGGCACCCTCCTCATTTCTTGAGTCAAAATCACAGAATGCTATAACCGCACAACTATCACCTGATAGTTTTTGATACAACTCTTCAATAAAATTAGCCTTGCGCCAATCATCATCAGCAGCCCACATGAAATATTCACCTCGTGCTTGCGCCAACACAAATTGAAAGTTTGGATGTACACCTAAATTTGTTATCTGTTTGAAGTATCGGATGCGCTGGTCATTGCGCATAAATTCTCGCACTATATTTTCTGTATCTTCGCCTGAAGATGCATTATCAGAAACAATAATGTCCAAATTTGGATACGTTTGTCCCGTAATCTCCGTGAGCGTGCGACGCAAACCATCTGGGCGGTTATAAGTGGGAATTCCAATGCTAATTAAGGGTTCGTTCAAACTATGCATATCCGTTCCTCAATGAATTTGATGTGCATAAAGCATGTTATTTTTAATGGTTCGTACAACTTCACGGCCAACTGGCGTTGCTAAGGCCGCAGCGAATAAAGTTAGCATCGAGAAAAAAAATAGAACACCAAGGCTATAAAAAGGTGCAGCTAAATCTGGCTTCGCAACTACACACCTTCCGACGAAAACAATCACACTCGACACGAAAAACGCAGGGAGAACATCCTGCCGATACCAATTCCCCAACTCCCCCGGCATAAGCTTGCGATGCATGACAGGCAAAGCTACGACGATAAAGAATGCATTAATTCCGGCCCACAACCAAGCCGCCCCTAACGAACCAAAAGAAGGAACAACAAGGAACAAACTAGGAATATAGATCAACACCACCACAACAGAAATTTGGATCGTTAATCGCGTCCACCCGTAAGCAAGCTGCAAAAAATAGGGCACACTCATCAAGGCGTTTAGAAACGTGCCAATACACAGCGCCGAGACAATGGGTGATACTGCAGCCGATATCTGCAAATCGCGTGTCCACAGCAACAACAAATGATCAGAAAATGTAGCGATAACCAATGCGGCCGGTGCCACCGTCATCGTTAGAAATTGTGAATAGCGGTGATATGCCTTTTTTATTGCAACCACCTCACCTTTTGCCACCATCTCAGCCAATCGTGGCGAAACGGCTGACCCAACCGGATTAACCAACATATACAGTACGCTCGCCACAACCCCGGCAATGGAGTAGTAACCAAACTCGGTCAGCGACAGCCATTTAGATAGCAGTAGCTTATCTACTTGTGTCATCAACAATACAAGCAACGTGATTAACATGACCCCGCCCGTAAACCGCCATGCTTGTGAGATGGCCTCCCAGCTAAATCGACTTGGCACAGATGCACGCGGCAACAAGACGTGGAGCATTACGCCCAACACAATAGTTTCAAACAGGGACACGATACCTTGGTAGAAAAAGAAAGCTTGAATCGAGGGAGAAAACCATGCCAGCACCCCGATCACGCCCAAACCACGTAACGTGGCAAACATAATATTACTCACATTAAGCCATACTTGTTCCTGCAATCCGGATATAGCACTACGATATAGACCGCCAAGCCATCTAAATGCAATTACAGCACCCATGATTGCCAAAGCATCGGCTACCACTAATGGATTTAGCGTCTCTACCTTCAACCAGCTGATCGCAATCCACGGAGACCCATAGAAAATTGTGCCCGCAATAACTATAGCCACAAGAAGATAAACTATCTCCATCGATCGTAGCAGATTGCGAATGGATTCCACCGTATGCGCTCCCCCGCGGAATCGCGCCATTTCTCTGTTTAAAGTCTGGCTCAGCCCCATGTCCAAGAGAACAAACCAAGCTTGCATCGCAGCAAATATACCCATTAACCCATATGACTCGGCACCCAAGTAGCTGATATAGAGGGGGACAAAGACAAAACCCATCAGTGCACTCCAAGCACCACCGACATAGTTTGAAAAAATATTTTTTTTAACGGATGCCGTCACTATTTTTATAAAACTCCAATAATATTCATTATGTGCATTCGCAAACGTCTCATGGTTTGATGATTACACCCTGCCCTGTAGGCAAAGAGAGAACTTGAACACCTCGTTCGACCGCAAAACGGTCAAAGGCTTCTTTTTGCAAGATATGCCCAGACCACCCATAATCATCCAATACAATGACGGCCCCGCTAGAAAGGCGACTCCAAAAATATTCCGCCGCAGCAATTTCTGGTTCAACACAGTTCATATCAATAGACAAAAAAGCTATTTTGCTAGCGTTAACCTCTTTCAAGGTCTCAGGCACAGCTCCTTTTACAATAATCACATTAGGGAAATCAGAAAAAGTTCGCTTAACTGCGTCATAACATTCTTCATAACCGTCAGCATTAGAATCCCGCCTTTTCTCATCTTCAGTAAGATATCGCGCAACCAAGCCATTATAAGTATCCAGCAAGTACAACTTACGCGATGTTTTGTATAGCTCGGTGTAATGCAGCACTGCACTTGCCAGTCCACCTTTGTTAACGCCACATTCTACAAAATCACCATCGAGCGCCATCCCCTTTTTCGCCGCCCAACAAACAACATGCGCTCTCCAATGGACATCAGAATTTCCCCAAGAACCAGTGGCTTTACCCGCAGCGTATGCTTTAGAAAAGTGTACATCCTTAATGAAATCACAGTTATGCGTACTCGCTAAACCATCTTGATTATATGTTAGCGGCCCATCAACCTTTTCCTCTATTCGAGCGAAAAAATGCAGCCATTTCATTTTTCGCCAAACCAAATCCGGGATAAGGGCTCGGCGAATAGCCCTGAATAAGTTTCTCCACTTTCCTCCGAATAGACTCACGCACCCTCCTGTGAGAATCCCAAGGAGGCCAGATATTCATTTAGTTTCTGTTCACTGAAGAAAAACCATGGGCCATAGGCTCTAACATTTAACTCGCTTAACGGATCAAGGTTCTTGCGGCGATAACGCTCTTTGCGCTTTCCTAAATATTCGTCATGTGTAATCGGCGGAAAAAGCGAAGCGTTCTCTACCTTCGAAACCCAATACTTTCCAATCGCAAGGAAATCAATATCCATAAAACCAAAAGACTCGATTGCATCCAATGGCTCATCCACGATGGTCTCCCCATTGACATTAAAACTTGTGTTTATTACCACTGGAATACCAGTCAACTTTTCGACTTCCTTTATCGTGGCGTAGAAATCTTCGTTCTGTTCTGGTGTTACTGTTTGTACACGCGCAGTGCCATCTGCATGCACTACAGAAGGAATAAGTTTGTGCGCACTTTTCTTAGCTTTGGCAATTAGCAACATAAATGGAGATTCGGTATTTATCTCAAAATAGTTGTCAACTTTTTCCCGCAAACAAGCTGGAGCAAACGGGCGAAATTCTTCCCGGTGTTTTACGCGCAAGTTAAGGATATCTTTCATATCCTTCTTGGCTGGGTTCGCCAAAATCGAGCGATTTCCCAGTGCGCGAGGCCCAAACTCTGCTGGGCCGTTGTACCGTGCAACAATTTTTCCATCCGCTAGCGCTAGCGCAATCGCCTTGTTAATTGAATCAGGAGAAGAGAACTTCACTTTGGCTGCATTTAAAGCATTCTTGATTTCTTCGTCTGTTGCATTGTGGCCGAAATAGCATGAACGCAGCCGATTTGGTTTTTTGATTATATCTTTGCTTCGTAAAATATACGCATGTGCAGCACCGACGCTAGTGCCATCATCTGATGCCGCCGGATAAATAAATATTTCATCACAGGAGCCCGAGCTTCTAATGGCTTCATTCATTAGCCCGTTCAAACCTACACCACCGGCAATTGCGATATTGCGCTCTCCAGTTAGCTCTACCGCCCTTTGAGCTAAACGAACTCCGATATCTTCAGTAATCTTTTGTACTGTCGCCGCAAAATCAAAGTGCTTCTGCTCGAAAGGTTCATCGCTTTTCCTTGCAGCAATCAGATGCCCCATTGCCTCCGTAAAGTGAAACCTGGTATGCCCTGTTTTCGCTACATCGCGCCTAACGAAATACTCGTTTTGCACCAATCTAAGGACAGCATCTTCTCCAACGTCCATCATTCCGGCTAGCTCTGAAAATAATTTTGGCTGTCCATAAGCCGCCATACCCATGACCTTGTATTCGTCCCCGTGATCGAACCCCAGGTGTCGTGTGGCAGCAAGATAGAACGCCCCGGCACTATGAGGCCATGTACTTTGCGAAACTAAAGTTAGGCCTTTGGAGTCACCCTTATAAATACTCACAGTATCAGCTTCGCCATGTCCATCTATCACCAAGACCGTTGCATCCTTGAACCCAGAATCAAAGAATGCTGACGCGGCGTGGCATTCATGATGGTTTATAAATGTCACCGGCAACCCATTGAACAACTCGGAAATAATGTTCCCAATCTTTTGGTATTTGATGGCAGCATTAAAGTACCAAGTTAGCCTCGGAATTAACTGCCTAGCTTCTTCTTTTGTTACGTGATAATTGCGCAATTCTTCTTCAATTTTCGTTGAAGTTTGATTTCTCTCTCCAATGCAATACGAATCAGCTCCGTCAAACATATCAATGACTTTGGCAAATAGCCCCTCTGAGCGAGATGCATCATTCAATATCACCGATATTTCGTTCTTCAATGTCTTGGTGATGAACTCTACAGCATGGAAATTTACCGCAACCTGGCTAATTGTGAATCCTTCTTTTTCTGCCGCCTGACAGCACTGCTCGATCGCACCTATAGGAAATCGACTGTCGTGTTTAACGTTCGAGAGCCTTTCTTCTGCCACTGCGTAAATTACTTTCCCCGTTTCCAGCGAAACAAGGGCTGCTGATGTGTCGTGAGTAAGTGCGCCTATCCCGATAATCGCCTGCGGTAATCCACTTCGAGCATCACTAGGTAAGAAGGCTTGCGGATATTTTTCTTTAATGGACTGTATCTGAAACTTGAATTGTTCCGGATATATTTGTCTGTTTTCTTCCATTTTAATTCCTATCGTTTCTCTTACCGCTCAACTTCAAATTATCTAGATGTGCCTAATGCTAGACACCGTGTTCTTTTAGCCAGCAATACTTGCAACAGCCCTTAATTCACTATTTCACGCGACGAAGATATCCATCTATTGTTTCCGTGATCATGGCCTTATTGGTCAGGCTGTGATCGGTTTCAAACATATCGGTTTCACCCAAGTACTGTTTCATTCCTGTGTATGGGTTGTCGCCCACGTCCCATGGGCGATTATGTGAGAAATATCCCTTGGGGAAAAATTCAATGAAGGTATCTGGCAGTACGCAATAAGAACCTACTGTTACCATTGGTGCGTATGCTTTCAATTCGTTATATACATGCTCATGGCTATGCAGGGAATCCAGTATGACCATGACGCATTTTTTTCCGATGGTGTGCTTCCGAACCAATTCGACAACTTCTGCGCTAGTTGAGCTGCCCTCGTACATCGTAATTCGTTTTGCCATTGGATGATCTTCAATTAGCTTACGATTGTGCTGTCGAATGTCGACATCAATACCAACCACTTCACCATTGATACCCATCATTTCCATCATGGACGCCGTAAATATAATGGATCCACCGTGAGCGATCCCTGTCTCAATGACAAGATCCGGCTTGAGGTTCCACATGAGTTCTTGCTGAATAACGATATCGCTTGGGAATTTAATAATGGGGCGCCCCATCCATGTAAAGTTATAGGTGTATTTATAACGATCTGCATGAAGCATCCAATCTAGCGATTTACGGCGAAGTTCTTCGTCTCGCCCCATTGCTTCAATATCCGCTGCTCGCTCTGAATAGAATTGTGCTACGGGGTCAGTTGTTGGCATAAATCATTTCCTTTTGAAAGTTGTTGTTGTCGAAAAGCTGTGTAATTACATTAATCATGGTTTGACGCGATTCATCTGGTAACGGCCGCACAGACGCGACTCTTGATGCTATCGTAAACAAATTTCCCTCCTTCGGTTCATCCGACAAAATATTCACTTGAAGGGTCTCACCATAGCGCGCCAAGTATATCTGCTTTGTTATTTCAGCAATATCACGAATACTACTTAACCAACTGGAGCCCAGGTTGACAACCTCGCATCCTTGAGGAAAATCACTTAAGAGATGGAGGCACACATTCGCCACCTCATTAGTTGAAATAAAATTTCGCTGCTGTCGACCGGAAGAACGTAGAGTTAATGTGCCAGTTTGAATGGCCTCCTTCACAAAACACATAGGAACAAGAGTATCCCTACGCACGGTTGACACATCGGGGATTCCATAAACATTAGATGGTCTCAGTAAAACGACATCAAGACCGTGGGTTCGCGCATACATTCGACATAATTCTTCGCCAAAAAAATGATTGAGTGCATACGGTGACTGGCAACAAACAGGGGTATCCTCGGATATTTCCCCGATTAGTTCGGTACCATAAACTTGCAACGTTGAAACGAATATTATTCGCTTAACTCCTCGCTTCACTGCGAACTCCAAAATATTTCGAGTTCCATAAACAGATAGGTTAACACCTGCCTCAAAGTCTCGTGACAAAACATCATTAGCTGTCGCACAATGAATGATGGCATCAATGTGGGCGCTGTCATTGCCCTGCAAAATTGGTTTAAGAACATCCAGCGCTATAATTGGCATCCCTAACTCTTGCTCAAGGGTGTCCGATGATTTTCTAGAACTAGCAATAACTTCATATCCATCTTGCTTTGCACGAATGGCAACTCGGCTACCAATAAATCCGGAACACCCGGTGATGAGAATTTTAGACATCATGAACCTTGCTTCGTGTTAAGTTTATCAACTGATAGCAATGCCCACTGTCTATCTTTGTCTGACACCTCGGTGACAGGTAAAGGCCACTTAATTCCCAGCGCAGGATCATCATATCTAAGCCCTCCTTCCGCTTCAGGCGCATATACCGTCGAGACCATATAAAATGCTGTTGCGCCATCGGATAGGGCTTGATAACCATGTGCGAATCCCTCAGGAACAACTATCATCAAGCCATTGTCTTCGCTAAGCTCGACGCCGTACCACTGCCCATAAGTCAGTGAATTTTTCCGAATATCTACAATGACATCGAAAATTGCGCCGTGGATGCAGCGGACTAGTTTAACTTCGGCATGCGGGGCACGTTGAAAGTGCATGCCTCGTACAATTCCCGCGCACTTATTGGTGCTTATATTGCTTTGCATGATATCGACAGCAATTCCGTGCGCGGCGAACTCATTCTTGCAATAAGTACGCGCAAAAACACCTCGTTCATCACAACGCTTTTCAAGTGACACTAAAAATGCACCCTCTAGCGGTATTGATTGAAACTTCATAGAAAAAACACCCAGTTCAAAATTGGTAATCAGCAATTTGTGCTAACGTAACAGATCGCATATCTGCCCCGTTTCGCCACGCATCATGCCATGCCATTGTTTTTTGCAAAGCAGTTTTAAGCCTCCAGCATGGTTGCCAATTTAACAGGCTATTCGCCTTACTGCTATCTAATTTCAAATAATTCGCTTCATGCGGTTGTAGTGATTCGTCGCATTGCCATATTACATCTTTACGCATTTCGGCCATCCGTTCAACAATCCACCCAACCGGACGCGCATCCTCATCTTTTGGTCCGAAATTCCATGCTTCTGCAAACGGCATCCCCTCGGTATAAAGTCGTTCCGCCAGCGTCAAATAACCCGACAGGGGCTCCAGCACATGTTGCCATGGGCGGGTGGATTGCGGTGAACGAATTTTTAAGGTCTCACAAGCATCCATTGCACGCAAAAAATCCGGGATGAGTCGATCTTCGGCCCAGTCGCCACCACCGATAACGTTACCAGCACGAGCTGAAGCCAATGCAATACCTGCCGTCTGCAAAAATGACTGCCGATAAGCCGATGTCACCAACTCCGCGCAGCCCTTGCTGCTGGAATACGGATCGAATCCGCCCATCGCCTCGTTTTCGCGATAACCCCACACCCATTCACGATTTTCATAGCACTTGTCGGTGGTAATATTCACTACCGCCTTGACACTGGACGTTGCGCGCACCGCTTCGAGCAGATTCACTGTTCCCATCACGTTGACTTCATAGGTTTCTGCAGGCTGTGCGTAGGAGTAGCGCACCAAAGGTTGCGCGGCCAGATGAAACACGATCTCCGGGCTGGCGGACTGCATTGTCCGCTTCAAATGATGAGCATCGCGAATATCTGCGATGACACTGCTTGCCATCCCCTTTTCCACCTTTGCAACAGTGAACAGGTTAGTATCGGTCGGCGGATTGAGCGCATATCCATGCACTTCTGCGCCCATTGCTTGCAGCCACAGCGACAGCCAACCGCCCTTAAAACCGGTATGCCCAGTCAAAAAAACACGCTTGCCGCTCCAAAAATCCGGATTCACTTCCACACCTTCCAGGGTGCGCGCCCTGATTGCCAGAGCTCTTCCAAGTGATTCTTGTCTCGCAGCGTATCCATGGGTTGCCAGAACCCACTATGTTCGTAGGCCATCAGCTCTCCTTGGGCCGCCAGATTGCTCAGCGGCTCTCCTTCCCACGAAGTGCGATCATCTGCGATCAAGTTTATACAGCTCGGCGACAATACGAAAAACCCTCCGTTTATCCACCCGCCATCACCTTGCGGCTTTTCGATAAAGCCGCGTACCAGTTTTCCGTTCAGATCCAACGCACCGTATCGCCCGGGAGGCTGGACCGCAGTAACAGTCGCAAGCTTACCGTGCATTTTGTGAAATGCCAGTTGAGCTGTGATATTGACGTCAGAAACACCATCTCCATAAGTAAAGCAAAATGCCTCCTCGTCTTTAACATATTCGGCCACACGCTTCAGACGACCACCCGTCATGCTGTTTTCGCCTGTATCTACCAGCGTCACACGCCATGGCTCAGCATTGCGCTGATGCACTTCCATCTGATTATTATGCATATCAAAAGTGACATCTGACATGTGCAAAAAGTAATTAGCGAAGTATTCCTTGATCACATAACCCTTGTATCCACAGCACACCACGAAATCATTTATTCCATGAGCAGAATACATTTTCATAATGTGCCAGAGAATTGGTCGTCCACCAATTTCTATCATCGGCTTCGGTCGTAAGGAGGTTTCTTCGCTGATGCGCGTTCCTAACCCCCCCGCAAGAATAACGGCTTTCATTATATTGATCCCCGCAGACATGAAAGGGCTGCTATCGCTTCCGGCAATGGATAGTGATGATTTCCCACAAATAATCCATTCTGGTCGATATGCTCGGCGTTTTTCAAAATGCCATGCACTTCCGAATCAAAATATTTGACCACTTCATTTTTAGCGAAATTACCCGCTACGATAGGACGGCACTCGAATCCCAGCTCATTTAGCTTGATTACCAGCGCTTTACGCGTCAGTTTACTGCCAGGACGAATGACCAGACTGAAACCGAACCAGCTGCTTTCACCAATTTCCTGTTGAATAATGAGATCGGGATGATTCGCCAGCGCGGCTTGCAGCATTTTCCCGTTCTTGCGACGCTCTTCAATCAGCATCGGTAAGCGTTTTACCTGCTCAATCCCCAACGCCCCCTCCATTTCCAGTGGGCGAACGTTGTATCCAGGCAATACAAAACGGAACGACTCCTCAAATGGATCATCGCTTTTATCGCTGCAAACCAAATTCTGCTTGGGCAGGTTGCGCGTCCAACCGTGCGCACGCAGCGACAACAAAATTTGATATAGTTCTTCGTCATCGGTAACGATCATGCCGCCTTCCATAGTCGAAATATGATGACTGAAGAAGGTGCTGTAGCCACCCATTACACCAAACGTGCCAGCATGCTTGCCATGATATTTGGCACCCATAGACTCACAGTTGTCTTCCATCAAAACGATGTTGCGTTCGCCGATGATTTGTTGAATGCGCCCGAAATCATTCGGATTGCCCAGCAGGTTCACCGCCATGATCGCACGCGTTTTATCTGTAACGGCCTGCTCGAGTTGGTCGAGATCGTAATTCAAGGTATTCAGATCGATATCCACAAACTTGATCTTCAAGCCATATTGATACAACGGATAGTAAGTGGTGCTCCACGATACAGCCGGCACAATCACCTCATCACCGCGCTGCAGTTTCAGCGCAGGATTCTTGGTGTAAAACAGGGCAGCCACCATCAGCAAAATCGCCGACGAACCAGAGTTCACCATTACACAATGCTTACTGCCGACATACTGCGCGAAATCACGCTCAAAGGCCTGCACGTTTGCACCCATGGTGTACATGCCGGATGAGATCACGCGTTGCATCGCATCCTGCTCTTCTTGCCCCCAGGTAGCAGTGGCCAAAGGAAACTTGAAACTCATTGCAAAAGCTCCTTCAAATAAAAGCTGTAGGTTTTTTCAATTCCTTCGCCCAAGCTGCGCTGCGCTTCCCAGCCCCACGCTTTTTGCCGTTCCACATTGACTAATTTTCGCGCCATTCCGACTGGCTTACTGAGTTCATGTGAAAATCCGCCCGTGTAGCCTATCACATCGGCTGCAGCCTGATAGTATTCGTTGATGGTGTAATCATACCCCAGTCCGATATTCATCAAAGCCGGCAACGAATCGAATTCCTTGATCGCGCGAACCATCGCATCGGCTAAGTCGCCTGCATACATAAATTCACGCCGCGCTGTTCCATCACCCCATATCTCAACTGATGTCTGTCCGGCCTGTTTAGCCTGATAAACTTTATGAATAATGGCCGGAATCAGATGCGAATGCGCAGGATCGAACTTATCATGACAGCCGTAGAGATTACACGGAATGAGTGTCTTGTACTGGAAGCTCGCATCCTCGCGCATGATGTATTCACACAACCGTGCGGTCACCACTTTAGCTAGGGCGTAACCTTCATTGGTCGGCTCCAGCTCCCCCTTCAATACCATTTCTTCTGACAACGGCTCCGAGTGGTTACGCGGATACATGCAAGAACTGCCCAGATTGATCAGGCGTTTAATCCCTGCCTGATGCGCAGCCCAGACAATGTTGCGCCCCATGTCGAGGTTGTCCATCAAGAAACCAACCGGTTCGCGCATATTGGCCTGAATACCCCCCACCTTGCCTGCTGCATGGATCACCATATCGGGCTTAGTTTTAAGCAAATAGGCTTGCACGGCATCGAAGTCGAGCAAATTCAATTCACGGCTAGCTGGAGCGAGAACATCAAACTCACCAATACCCGGATGATCAAGCAGGTTACGCCCGACCATCCCGCCACCACCGGTCAATAAAATTTTCAATTTATTCATCGCGTAGGCAGCTATTATTCTTTGGGCGTTGAAGTTGAATAGCCGTGTTTCTTTAACAAGGCATGACGGCGCGCATCTTCCAGATCGTGTGCGGCCATTTCAGCGCACATTTGCTGCACGGTGATCTCCGGCACCCAGCCCAATTTTTCTTTAGCCTTGGTCGGATCACCCAGTAGGGTCTCAACCTCAGCGGGACGGAAATAGCGAGGATCAATGCGCATAACCACGTCCCCCACCTTTAATGCAGGGGCCTTATCTCCTCCGATCGCGACCACCGTCGCCACTTCATCGACACCTGTACCGGCAAATTCAAGGGTAAGGCCCAACTCCGCAGCCGACCAAGTAATAAACTGGCGCACCGAATACTGCACGCCGGTCGCAATCACGAAATCTTCCGGCTTCTCCTGTTGCAACATCATCCACTGCATGCGCACGTAATCTTTTGCATGACCCCAGTCACGTAGCGAGTCGATATTGCCCATGTACAGACAAGCTTCCAGACCCTGCGCGATATTCGCCAGACCGCGCGTAATTTTACGCGTCACAAACGTCTCGCCGCGACGCGGAGATTCGTGGTTAAACAGGATACCGTTGCAGGCGTACATACCATACGCTTCGCGGTAATTCACCGTGATCCAGTACGCATACAGTTTCGCCACCGCATACGGGCTGCGCGGATAAAACGGTGTAGTTTCCTTTTGTGGCGTTTCCTGCACCAAGCCGTAGAGTTCGGAAGTGGACGCCTGATAAAAACGCGTCTTCTTCTCCAGACCCAGCAAACGGATCGCCTCCAGTATGCGCAATGTGCCCATGCCGTCGACATCCGCCGTGTATTCGGGCGACTCGAAACTCACCGCCACATGCGATTGCGCACCCAGGTTGTAAACCTCATCGGGCTGCACTTCCTGCAGGATACGTGTGAGATTAGAGCTGTCGGAAAGATCACCGTAATGCAATTTGAAGCGCACATTTTTAATGTGGGGGTCTTCAAAAATATGATCTATCCGCTGGGTATTGAACGACGAGGCACGGCGCTTGACCCCGTGAACCTCGTAGCCTTTTTCAAGGAGAAATTCAGCCAGATACGAACCGTCCTGACCGGTAACCCCAGTGATCAGTGCAACTTTATTTGCCGAACTCATGCAGGAACACCCTCACGCTCATTGATTTTAATTTTTGTAGCGCCATGCTGCTCAACGCTCTGCCTTAGTTCTGCAATTTCTACCCGCAATCGCTCGTATTCCCGAATCTTGATTTGCAGAAACTCTACAGTTAAGTGCGCCTTTTGCTCTACACCCTGTGGTGTCAGCAGGTAAACATAGGCTAGTTTATTGTCGCTGTTACGAAAATTCTCTGCTTTCAAGCAGCCCTTAGCGATCAACGCATTCAAGCAAAAATTTACCTTGCCAAGACTAACACCCAACCGCTTCGCCAAATCTCTCTGGGAAAGGTTGGGCTCATCGGCCAATGTCTTGAGCAATCCGTAACTGGTGGTATCGTCGAACATGCAGTGCGTTCATTCAGTGAACAGCTCGCATTAAACAGCCCGGAGGATGTGGTGTCAAGCTGTGAGCTTACTTCAGCGCCCCGTTGACCTTGATCAATACCGCTTCGCCCAGCGATCCGACTGCCGCTTTCAGGCGCAGTTGACTAAGAAGGTAGTTGTATTCGGCCTGATAGAGATCACGGCGGGTCGAATACAGCTGCTGCTGGGCGTTGAGCACATCAAGATTGGTACGAACGCCCACTTCCTGCCCCAGACGACTGGCCTCAAGCACGCTTTCACTGGAGGTGAGCGCCTGTTGCAGCGCTTGAACCTGCGCGATACCGCTCACGACCCCCAGATACGCCTGACGGGTTTGCGATGCGACGCTGCGGCGCGCGTTTTCCAGCTCCTGCCGCGCCCGTTCGCTATTCGCATTCGCTTCGCGCCACTTCGAGTTGGTTGCGCCGCCCTGAAAGATCGGCAAATTCAGCTGCACGCCGACGCTCTTATTGACGCTGTCGCTGCCGACGCCGAAACTGCTGCCGTTCGCAAAGTTTTTAGAATAGTTCGCCACCAGATCCATCGTCGGATAATGACCGCCGCGATTTCTCGCGACTTCCTTTTCGGCAAGCTGAGCGCCGGCCTGCGCGATGGCGATCTGCGGACTGTTAATCTGAGCATCGCCCACCCATTTTTCCATATCGGCAGGTTGCGGTGCATCCAGACTGAATTGTTTGCCTAAGGATTTAAGCTCCTTGGGCTGCGCATTGATCAGCTGCTGCAACGCGCTGCGCTTGATTTCCAGATTGTTCTGCGCGGCAATTTGTTGCGAGGAAGTCAGATCGAAACGCGCCTGCGCCTCGTGGGTATCGGTGATGGTCGCGCTGCCGACTTCGAAATTGCGTTTGGCCTGCGCCAGCTGCTCGGAAATCGCCGTTTTTTGCGCCTCGGCCAACTGCACACTGTCCTGCGCGATCAACACATCGAAGTAGGCTTGAGCGGTGCGCAGCAGCAGGTCCTGCTCGGCCACTTTAAATTGCGCCTCACTTTGTGCGACCTGCAGTTCTGATTCGCTATAGGCCAGCCAATTTTGCTGACGGAGCAGGGGCTGCACCAGCGTCACGCCGTAACCATGGGAGTTGTAGCGCTGATTGCCGCCGGGAAACAGGGTCGCCCCCTTGTACTGCGTCGTTAAATCATTAAAGGTGCTGTTGGCCGACAGATTGACGCTCGGCATCAGCAGGGCACGGCCTTGCGGCAATTTTTCCTGTCCCGCCTGTTGCGCGGCGCGCGCCGCGGCAAACACCGGATCGTTGCTTTGCGCGCTGCGAAAGGTGTCGAGCAAGTCGGCGGCCTGCGCACAGAGAGGAGCACCGAGGACAATCGCCAGTGCCAGACGTGAGGTGAATAGCTTAGTTTTCATCGGATTCGCGCATAGTTTATTAGATTTTGCTAATATTATCGCTTGCCGCCCTAATGCGCAAACAATACTTGAAGTGCCGCCAACAGTACCAAGCATTCACCGCCGGCACAATACCCTCAACGATTTTTCAAACGGCGCTCGGACATCGACAGCGCAATGACGCCCAGCGCCACTGCGAACCACAGCGTCGCAAGCCGAATCAGCACGGTTGCCGCCACCGCCTGCGGTTGCGCGACACTGTTTAACATCAACAGCGCAACCATGGTCGCTTCCGCGCCACCCAAGCCCCCCGGCAGAAAGCTGAGCGCGCCAATCAGCATGGAAAACACATAGATGAACAGCGCGACCTGAAGCGACAAATCACTACCCAACCAATGCATGATGTAATAAAACGCCAGCCCTTCCGCACCCCACGCCACCAGCCCCAGCGCGATGCCATACAACAGCATCGGCAGACTAAAACAGTGCCGCGAATGCAGCACGACATCAACAGCATGCCCGGCAAGATTGCCCAACCGAGCAGGCAGTCGCCGCTGCGCGAAAGATTTGAGCACTTCCAGCCAGCGTGCCTGCTGGAGCACCAGCAGAATAACAATAATCAGCACGGCCAGGATCAGCACGACAGGCCCCGCCTTGGGATAAATCGCCATGCCGATTGCGACTAGCAGCAACATGCTGATTAAATTAGATAAATGCTCAGAAAAAAAGGCGGCCAAACTCTCAGGATAGGGCACGCCGTGCTTTTTCAAAAATACGCTGCGTATCGCCTCACCCGCCTTACCCGGCAGGATCGTCAGGCCAAAGCCCGCAATGTAGATACGCAGACTCTCCGGCGTATGCACCCGGTGACCCAGTACCCCTAAAAATTTTTGCCAGCGCACAAAACGCACACCGTAGTTGACCAGCGAAAGCAGCAGCGCAATGGCGATGCCCGTCAATCCGACCCGCACGATCGCCGCCACCACTTCGTGCCAACCGCCCCACAGCGAAAAAGCCAGATAGCCTATGGCACTCAGCAAAATCACCAGCAATAGCGCGCGAAATCGCCAGCCTGACAACACGGCGCCCGTCATGAGATCAGCAGCATTGTCGCGAGCAGCCAGGCGCCCAGCGAAATAAACAGGTGGGGATCGCGCACCAGATCATGCGACGGGTCGCCCCCGCGGCTCTGGTGATGCAGCAGGTAGATGTAACGGAACATGCCGTACATGACAAACGGCACGGTGTAGATCAGATTATTCGTGCCGTGGATGCGGATCGTGTCCGCGTTCATGGTGTACAGGCTATAGCTCATAATCACGCCCGAGGCGGTGATGCCGATCATCTTGTCCAGCAGCACCGGACTGTAATGCGCCAGCACCCGGCGATGCGCGGCCTTGTCTTCGGTCAGCGCGATGATCTCCGCGCGGCGTTTGGCAAAACCCAGAAACAGCGTCACCATCAGACCGCACAGCAGCAGCCATTGCGACGGCGGAATGCCCACCCCGAGCGTGCCGGCGAGCAGGCGCAACATGAATCCCGTGGCGATGATGAACACATCCAATATCACCACATGCTTGAGCCGCAACGAATAGGCAATGTTCATCAGCGCATAGCCTGCCAGTATCAGCAGCACGACGGGGGAGGCGAGATACGCCAGCAGCAGCCCCGCGGTTCCCAGCAATACGGCGAGCAGGATGGCGGCGAACACCGATACCTCACCTGAGGCCAGCGGTCGTAACCGCTTCTTCGGATGCTGTTTGTCCTGCTCCACATCGACCAGATCGTTGAGCGTATAGATCGCACTGGACACCAGACAAAAGGCCGCGAAGGCCATCACGACCTGCATCACTGCCGCCTGATCATGCCACGCATGGCCGAACAGCAGGCCGGCAAACACAAAGGTATTTTTCACCCACTGATAGGGGCGCATCAAACGCAACAGCGATAATAATTTTTTCATCAGCTCGATTCCGGAAATTGCCGGTAAAAGGAGAAATCCGCGCCCGCCAGCAATTCGCGATCGCCCCGACTGTCGCCGTAGGCGTACAAGGTATACACGCTGCGCTCACCCAGCAACGCGTTAAGCCGCCTGACCTTTTCTGCGCCAAAACAGTTTACCCCCGACATCCGGCCGGTCAGGGTGCGATCATCGCGAATTTCGAGTTGCGTGGCGATCACCTCATCAAAGCCCGCGTTTGTCGCCCAAGGCCTGACGTATAACTCAAGCGAGGCGCTAATCACCACACAGCGATGCCCCTGCTGTTTGTGCCACGCAAACCGCCGCATCGCCTCCGGCCGCAACAATCCGGGCACCACCTGAGCGGCGAACACATCGGCCTCCTGTTGCAACGCCTCGATATTTTTTCCCTCTAGGCACGCGACAAATACCCGCTCCTTCGCAATGCCGTTATCAATCAACCCAAAAGCGTGGGCGGCCAGCGTGCGAGATAAACGCACCGCCTGAATCATCACCGCCCGCACACCCAGCGTATGCAGCAAAAAAGGCAACAGCGTATCGCGACGCGTTAACGTGCCGTCGAAATCGAATGCCGCTACGACCTCGCGCTGACTCACATCTTCATCCGTTTAAAGACAGCCTCGGGAATATGCTTGATGATCAGCATGATATAGCGCCAAAATCCCGGCAGATACACCACGTCGGCCGGTTTCCCCAGGGTCGCGACGATGCGCTGACCGATCTGCTGCGGGGTGGCGACCAGAAACAAGCCGGGCAAACCATAGGTCATCGCCGTATCCACGAAACCGGGCTTCACGGTGATGACGCGTACCCCGTGAGGATAAAGCCGGTTACGCAGCCCCTGCAGGTAAAGACTGAGCGCCCCCTTGGCCGCACCGTACACATAATTGCTCTGCCGGCCGCGATCTCCTGCCACCGAAGAAATACCGATGATAAAACCGCGCTGCAAGGGCTCAAAATAATTCGCACACAGGCTCAGGATTGAGACCGCACCGGTAAAATTGCTGGCGATGACTTTAGCGGCCACGGCAAAATCGCGCGCCGCCAGCTGATTGCCCAGATAGCCAAAAGCCAGCACGACACCCGACAAATCGGGCGTGTCTGCCAGCACCGCATTAAAGAAGGCCTCGTGTGTTTCGGTCGCTTCCGCGTCGAACACACGATAATGCACCGTCACCCCATAGCGCAATTGAAGGTCGGCGGCACTGCGCCGCAATTCGTCCTCGTCACGGGACGCCAGGTACAGGTTATCGCCCCGCGCGGCAAAAGCGGCCGCGACTCCGCGCGCAATGGCGGAGGTCGCCCCCAGTATCAGTATGCATTCGCTCATCTGTCCTCCGCCGTAATGCCCAGACGCCGTGACAGGCTGGAACTAAAGCGCTGCTCAGGATCAACCGAATTTTTTACGGCCCGCCATTCCTGATAGCGCGGATACATCAAGGCAAAGGTCTCCGCTGATAAGCGCGCATCCTTAGCCAGATAAACCCGGCCACCGTAGTGCAGCACGATTTCATCAAGCGTGTTCAACAGATCAAACAGCCCCGCGTCGCGGATCGGCAAATCGAGCGCCAGCGTGTAACCCTTCATCGGAAAGGACAGCAGCCCGCGCCCTTCGGCGCCGAAGCGTTTCAACACAGCCAGAAACGACGGCCGGCGACTCGCTGACAGCGTTTGCAGCAATTTTTGCATCCCATCATAGGCCGCCGCATCCGGAATCACACACTGGTATTGCACGAAACCGCGCTTGCCGTACATCCGGTTCCAGTTTTCCAGCGCATCCAAGGGATAGAAATACGCATCCCAGCCGCTCGCGAAGGCCTCGGGCTTGCCCGATTCGCGGCGAAAATACTGCGAATTGAATGCGCCGATGCTGATTGAATTGAGTGCCCAGTCGGGAAAATCGAACGGGATGCGACGCTGAGAAGCTGCTTGCGGTATGGTCGTCACGTCTTCCGCATGATGACCGCACATCAAAATGCCGCGCCCCAGTTGTGCACCGGTCGCCATGCTGTCTATCCACGCCACGGTGTAACGATCATCGATAGCAGGATTCTGCATCAGCGCGAATAACTGTTCGAGATTCGCTGCCGCATGGTGCCGCACCGTCATCTGCGAATTTTGAATTGCGATGAGCTTAATCGTCACCTCGGCGATAATGCCGGTCAGCCCCATCCCGCCGACCGTCGCCCAGAACAGCAGCGCATTTTGCTCCGCCGAGCAGGTCATGCGACTGCCATCCGCCAGCACCAGTTCAATGGCCAGCACATGATCGCCAAAGGCGCCGTCATGGTGGTGATTCTTGCCGTGCACATCCGCTGCCACGCAACCGCCCAGCGAGACAAATTTAGTCCCCGGGGTGACCGGCAAAAACCAGCCTTTGGGGACGATGACCGCCAAAATCTCGCCCAGCGTCACCCCCGCTTCCGCGCGCAGAATACCCTGATCCGTATCGAATTCAAGCAGCCGGTTCACGCGTTCGGTCAGCAACACGCGCCCGTTTTCGTTGAGCGAGGCATCCCCGTAGCTGCGCCCCTGACCGCGCACGATTAAGCTTGCCGTATCGGGGAGCAACGCCGCATAACGCTCGGGGCGCGCCAATTCGCAGACCTGCACCGGATAGCGCCCCCAGCCACTGATCGCCGTTGTTAAAGTTCCCATCTAGTTCACCTGTTCCGGAAAATATTTTTCGCAGAAATAACACGGCGCATGCGGTAAAAATTCCGGGATTTTATAGTGCCGGCTCAAAATGGGTCTCAATATCTTCTCTTTATAAGAACGGTAATCAAAATCATAGCCCAGCACAAAATAGAAGGGCACGCCGCGCAGCTCAAATTTCACAACCTCCACACGATTAAAATAAGGCGCATACAACGCCAGATCCGGCGCGGATTTGATAACGACCAGCACATTGCGCCCGTTCAACTGACGAAAATCGGTCAGCATGTCGTCCTGCCGCGCAAAAGTCGACCCGCTGCCGAACACCGAAAAATTCTTGCCGTAATGGTAGGAGATGATCGCCGCCGACGTATAGCCGTCCGATGACAGCACGAAGCCCTGCTGTTCATAGGGGCGAACCTTGTCGACGATCTCGTCATTTCGGAACATGAACACGATGCCGTCGTACAGGTTAGTGCCCTTCCAGCTCTCCATCGGCATCAAAGCGATCACCGCGACAACCGCCAGATGCGCGCCGGTAAACCACAGGGTGAATTTAAAGGTCGAGCGCAGCGCCTGCCCGCTTAGCATCATGCCGAGCATCACATACAAGAAGGGGTAGAACGCCAGCACCCAGTGCAGACCGATATCCCGCTTGAGCGACAACAAGGCAAACAGAGTGAGCGGAAGGCAGAACAGCCAGGCAAACAGGCGAAACTCCGGGTAACGTAATGTTTCACGCCATTGCGCACGGTGTTTAAACACATAGTAAATCACCGGCGGCGTCATCAGATACAGCTGCACCGCGAGGAAAGTCGCGATCTTGTCCGGCGAAAAATGCTCATTTTCGTTGCGGTTATACAGATTGAACAGGATGTTGTCCCAACAATGGGTGTAGTTCCAGTACAAATTAACCAGCGCAAACGGCAGCGCAGCAAGATAGAGCAGCGCGAAACCTTTAGTCTTTTGCAGCGACTTAGCGGAAAAAACAAAATAGGCCAGATACGCCAGGCCCAGCAGCACGGCGAAATATTTGGACAAAAATGCCATGCCGAACAGCGCGCCGGCTAACGCGTACCAGCGCAGGCTATTTTTCTGCAAGGCACGAGCGAGCGCCCAGGCCGACAGGAAAGCGAACAAAATCAAAGGGGTGTCTGTCGTGACCAGCACGTTCAGCACATTCAGCGGGGAGACCAGATACAGCATTGCGGCCAGCTCTGCACGCGTTTCGTCGAACGGTCTGATCAACCGGTAAATGCCGATGCCGATCAGCGTCGAGAGCAAAATCGCAGGCAACCGCAACACGACCTCAGAATTGCCCAGAAACAACATCAGCTGCAAAAACCAGCCCGCCATGGGCGGGTGATCGTAATAACCAAAATCGGGGTGATGCGCCCAGACGACGAAATAAGCCTCATCACCGGACAGCGGAATCAGCCAGGCAAGATAAAACTTGATCGCCAGCGTTACCAGCAAAACAAGTGCGAGCGGCGACCCAAGCTTCATCTGGCTCATCGGGTCACAGCTCGCACAGGTTCTGAAAAATTAAAATACAAAACGTTTAGGTTGTTGCGCATTTTTCAGCGCGGCGACAGACGTTTCCATGATGTTGACCGTTTCAAATACATCCGCTGCAACGCGCGTGATCAGCCGGGCTTCCATGACCGGCGCATCGCCAACGATGGCAAACAGACGTCCGCCGACATTCAGACTGCTTTGAAACACCAGCGGCAACACCGGCGTCGACCCCGTCAACACGATCACGTCGTATTTTTCGCTGCCCCAGCCATGCGATGCGTCGCCGACCGCCAGCGTCACATTTTCGCGGTGCAGCAAATGGGTGCGCGCAACTTCACTCAATTCAGCCTCGATTTCGACCGAGGTGACGTGACCTGTCAAGGCGGAAAGCAACGCCGTCAGATAACCGCTGCCGGTGCCGACTTCCAGCACTTTATCCGAACGACCGAGATGCAACTCCTGCAACACACGCGCTTCGAGCTTGGGCTGCCACATCGAAACGCCGTAGCCTAACGGAATTTCCATATCCATAAAGGCCATCGCTTTTTTTCCTTCAGGCACGAACTGTTCACGCCTGACGTGATGGAGCAACTCGAGAATCCGCGCTTCCAACACGTCACACGGGCGAATTTGCTGTTCAATCATGTTGAAGCGTGCCTGTTCCATATTCTGCATTTTGATCTCCATCCCGGTGAGTTTAGATATTATTTTTGCCAGTATAACAACACACCCCGTCCGGCTCAACACAACTACAATGCGCGGGGTTGCTTTTCCCCTACTTTTCCAGTAACTTGCACGACTCGCTGGGGGTCTTTGTCTGTTTTTTTCAGCAAAGTGAGAAACACCCTTTGAACCTGTACGGATAATGCCGTCGTAGGGAAGCACGATGCTTCCCTTCTTTTTAGGAACATCAGATGAACGCCAACACTAAATTCACCGCTGACGCCGCGCATGTCGATGCCGCCGCGATCAAACCGCTCCCCAATTCCCGCAAAATTTATGTCGAAGGCAGCCGCCCGGATATCCGCGTGCCGATGCGCGAAATCTCTCAAGCCGACACACCCGATGGCATGGGCGCTGAAATCAATGCGCCGATTTACGTCTACGATTGCTCAGGCCCCTATACCGATCCTGCCGTCAAAATCGACATCCGCTCAGGCTTGGCACTGATGCGCGAAGCATGGATCGTCGAGCGCGACGACACCGAAGTGTTACCTAAACTGACTTCCGATTACGGCCAGAAACGCCTGGATGATCCGGAGCTCGCCGAGATGCGTTTTAACCTGAGTCGCGCGCCGCGCCGTGCCAAACCGGGCAAGAATGTCACCCAGATGCACTACGCACGTCAGGGCATCATCACGCCTGAAATGGAATACATCGCGATTCGCGAAAATCAAAAAGTCGACGGCATGAACGAGATGATGCTGCGCCAGCATCCCGGGGAAAATTTCGGCAATTCGATGCCAAAAAAAATCACGCCTGAATTCGTGCGCGATGAAGTCGCTGCCGGCCGCGCGGTCATCACCGCCAACATCAACCATCCGGAAATCGAACCGATGATCATCGGCCGCAAGTTTCTGGTCAAGATCAACGCCAATATCGGCAATTCAGCATTGGGTTCCAGCATCCAGGAAGAAGTCGAAAAGATGACCTGGGCGATTCGCTGGGGCGGCGACACGGTAATGGATTTATCCACCGGCAAACACATCCACGAGACGCGCGAATGGATCATGCGCAATTCTCCCGTGCCGATCGGCACCGTGCCGATTTATCAGGCGCTGGAAAAGGTCAACGGTAAAGCCGAAGACCTGACCTGGGAAATCTTCCGCGACACCCTGATCGAACAGGCTGAACAAGGGGTGGATTATTTCACCATTCACGCAGGCGTCTTGCTGCGCTATGTGCCGATGACGGCAAATCGCATGACCGGCATCGTGTCGCGCGGCGGCTCCATCATGGCTAAGTGGTGTCTGGCACACCACAAAGAAAACTTCCTCTACACCCATTTCGAAGACATCTGCGAAATCATGAAGGCCTATGACGTGACCTTCAGCTTAGGCGATGGTCTGCGCCCCGGTTCGATTTACGATGCAAACGACGAAGCGCAACTGGGCGAATTGAAGACCTTGGGCGAACTCACCCAAGTTGCATGGAAACACGACGTTCAGGTCATGATCGAAGGCCCGGGCCACGTGCCTATGCACATGATCAAGGAAAACATGGACTTGCAGGCCAAGTGGTGCAACGACGCGCCGTTCTACACCTTAGGCCCTCTGACCATGGACATCGCGCCGGGCTACGATCACATCACCAGCGCCATTGGAGCTGCGATGATAGGCTGGTTCGGTACCGCCATGCTGTGCTACGTCACGCCTAAAGAACACTTAGGCTTGCCGAACAAAGCGGACGTCAAAGAAGGCATCATCACCTACAAAATCGCAGCACATGCGGCAGATCTTGCCAAGGGACATCCGGGCGCACAGGTTCGCGACAACGCCCTGTCCAAGGCGCGTTTCGAATTCCGCTGGGACGACCAGTTCAATCTGGGCTTGGATCCTGATCGTGCGCGTGAATTCCATGACGAGACACTGCCGAAAGAGTCCGCCAAGGTCGCTCACTTCTGCTCGATGTGCGGTCCGCATTTCTGCTCGATGAAAATCTCGCAGGATGTACGCGACTTCGCGGCAAAAGAAGGCATCTCGGAACAGGCGGCGTTAGAAAAGGGCATGGAGGTCAAATCCATCGAATTCGTCACCAAAGGCAGCCAGCTCTACAGCAAATCCTGATGTCTGCGTCCACCAAACCGGTCACGGCAGAAAGCCCGTGCGTCGGCTATTGCACGACCGTTTTGGGCGATGACGTATGCCGCAGCTGCTTGCGGACATTCGATGAAATCACCCGCTGGGTGGAGATGAGCGATGAAGCGCGCTGTGCGGTCAATCAGCGGATCAACGATTTGACGGCGGGTTAAACCTGATTGCAACTACTGGATTCCCGCATACGCGGGAAAAACAATGGATATTATACTTTTGCTCAAAGCGGTCATCTTAGGCGTCGTCGAAGGCCTGACCGAATTTTTGCCAGTCTCCTCGACCGGCCACCTGATTCTGGTCGGCGACCTGCTCAATTTCAACGACGATCGCGGCAAGGTATTCGAGATCGTCATTCAGTTTGCGGCAATTTTGGCCGTGTGCTGGGAATACCGCGCAAAATTGCAATCGGTCACCACAGGCTTGTTGCAAAAACATGAGGCGGCGCAGCGCTTCACGCTGAACCTGTTTATCGCCTTTTTGCCACTGGCGATTTTGGGACTACTGTTCGGCAAAGCCATCAAGGCGCATCTGTTCGCCCCCGTACCCGTCGCGCTGGCCTTCATCATCGGCGGTTTCATCATCCTGTGGGCGGAGAAGCGCACACACACCGAATCGATCGGCAGTGTCGATGAAATGCACTGGCGTGATGCACTGAAGATGGGACTGGCGCAGGCGCTGGCGCTGATTCCCGGCACCTCACGTTCGGGTGCTACCATCATCGGCGGCCTGTTCTTCGGCCTTTCCCGACGCGCCGCCACCGAGTTCTCGTTCTTTCTGGCAATCCCTACACTCACTATGGCCACGCTCTACGAAGTCGTCAAATACCGCGACCAGTTTCACGCCGACGATCTGGGAATCTTTCTGGCAGGCTCCATCGCCTCCTTCATCAGCGCGTTCATCGCGGTGCGCGGCCTGCTGCGCTACATCAGCCGCCACGATTTCACGATTTTTGCCTGGTATCGCATCGCCTTCGGCCTGATCGTGCTGGCAACCTCCTACAGCGGACTCGTCAGCTGGTCGGTGTAAGCCGCCGGACAGCCTGTCATCTTAATGTCATAATTACGTCACATAATCACTATCACGGAGATATCACATGACAAGAATGGTTCAATGCGTAAAACTGGGCCGCGAAGCCGAAGGCTTAGACCGCCTGCCGTACCCGGGTCCGTTAGGTCAGCGGATTTTTGAAAATGTCTCCAAGGAAGCATGGGCCGGATGGATCAAATTCCAAACCATGCTGGTCAATGAAAATCGCCTGAATCTGGCTGATCTGGCAGCGCGCAAATATCTTGCCGCACAAATGGACAGCTACTTCTTCGGTCAAGGTACGCAAATGCCGGAAGGTTTTGTACCGCCCAAATAAGGTGTAACAACTTGCCTAATACATTCGCCCCGCAGCAATTTCTCAACCGCGAACTCGGTCAGCTCGAATTCAACCGGCGCGTGCTCGCACAGGCGGAAGATGCAGCGATTCCGCTGCTCGAGCGCTTGAAATACCTGTGTATCGGCAGCAGCAATCTCGACGAGTTTTTCGAAATCCGCGTGGCCGGTCTGATGGAGCAAATCAAACTGGGGGGAATTTCGACCGGGGCGGACGGCATGAGCGCGCACCATACCCTCAAGCTGGTACGCGAACAGGCGCATCAGCTCATCGAACACCAGTATCACCTGTTTAATACTGAAATCACGCCGGCACTGGCAGCCCAGGGCATCAAGTTTCTGCGCCGTACCCACTGGAACGAGGCGCAGCAGGAATGGCTAAAAGCGTACTTCTTCCGCGAAGTCATGCCGGTGCTCACCCCGATCGGGCTCGATCCCGCCCACCCGTTTCCCCGCGTACTAAACAAGAGCTTAAATTTTGCGGTCGAGTTGCAGGGCAAGGATGCATTTGGTCGCAATTCGACCCGCGCCATCGTGCAAGCGCCACGCGTATTGCCGCGCACGATTTTATTGCCGCCGGAAATCAGCGGCTGCCCGCACGGCTTCGTCTTCCTGTCGTCCATTCTGCACGCCCATGTCGGCGAACTGTTCAGCGGCATGGAAGTCTTAGGTTGCTTCCAGTTCCGCGTGACGCGCAACAGCAATCTGTTTGTCGATGAGGAAGAAGTCAAAAACTTGCGCCTGAGTCTGCAAGGCGAATTACCGCAGCGCCATTTTGGTGACGCGGTACGTCTGGAAATTGCCGACAACTGCTCAGAACAGATCGAAGCCTTATTGCTCAAAGAATTCAAACTGACGCCGGCTGATTTATATCGCGTGCACGGCCCGGTCAATCTGGTTCGCCTGATGGAAATTCCCGGCATGGTCGAGCGCGCCGACCTGAAATTTGCAGAATTTGTGCCAGGCGTTCCCGGCGTCCTGCAAAAAAAGGGCGCGGACATGTTCAAGGTGATCCGCAAGAGCGATGTGCTGCTGCACCACCCTTACCAGTCTTTCAAACCGGTGATCGATTTCATCCAGCAGGCGGCCAGCGATCCAGCCGTCGTTGCCATCAAACAAACCGTATACCGCACGGGTGCGGATTCGGCGCTGATGGAGGCGCTCATCGCAGCGGCGCAGCGCGGCAAGGAAGTCACGGTGGTGGTGGAATTGCTCGCCCGCTTCGACGAAGAGGCGAATATCAACTGGGCGAACCGTCTGGAAGAAGTCGGCGCCCATGTGGTGTACGGCGTTGTCGGACACAAGACCCACGCCAAGATGCTGATGGTGGTGCGCCGCGAAGAAGGTAAGTTAAAACGCTACGTGCATCTGGGCACTGGTAACTACCATCCGCGCACCGCGCGTCTTTACACCGATTTCGGCCTGTTCACCTGCGATGAAGAAATCTGTGCCGATGCCAACGAAGTGTTCAGCCAGCTGACCAGTCTGGGGCGCGCGCGCACGCTTAACCACCTGTGGCAGTCCCCTTTTTCGCTGCATCCGGAAGTGTTGCGCGCGATACAAAACGAAACGCGCCTGGCCAAAGAAGGCAAAAAGGCGCATATCATCGCCAAGATGAATGCGCTGCTCGAACCTGACACCATCGCCGCACTCTACGAAGCCTCTCAAGCCGGTGTTAAAGTTGATCTGATCGTGCGCGGCGTGTGTGCCCTGCGCCCGGGTGTGGCAGGCCTGTCCGAAAACATCCGTGTGCGTTCCATCATCGGCCGCTTTCTGGAACATACCCGCATTTTCTATTTCCGCAACGATCTAGCGCACGACACCTATCTGGCGTCTGCCGACTGGATGGACCGGAACTTCTTCCGCCGCATCGAGGTGTGTTTTCCTATCCTCGACAAAAAGCTCAAAAAGCGCGTGATCGATGAAGGCTTAAAAGCGTATCTGCAGGACAACTCTCAGGCCTGGGATATGGATGGCAATGGCCAATACCGCCATAAGCAACCTCGTTTAGCCGCTAAAAAGTGCGCGCAAAACGAATTGCTTAGCTTACTCGCAAGCCCGACAGTCAAAACAACGGCGTAGTTAGTGCTTGTTCGGACGACCGGTCTTGATTTTATCGAGACCGCTCAAAGCTGCAATCAACTGCGCTTCATTCATCGCACACAATGCCAGCACGCCAGCGCGCAGCACTTCACTCTTCTTAACCTGCAGCCCGGATTTCAGGCCAATTTCCTTGATATCGGCGATCTTCTGATATTCGCTTTGCGGCATCGTAAAACTGTCGCGCACGACTTTTGGCTTAGGCTTTTTGGCAACCTTAACTTCTTTAACCGCCTTAGCAGCTTTGACTTCCTTCACTTCCGGAACTTTCTTTACTTCCTTCGCAACTTTCACTGCAACGGGTTCAGCTTTCTTAACGACCGGTGCGATAACCTTGGCAACCGGCTTGCTGACCTTTGAAGCTGCAGTGAGCGGTTTAGCAGCAACCGGTTTAGCGGCAACGTCCTTGTCTGATTTTTTTGTATTCATTTGATTCTCCTTGGATTAAGATAGCGTGTATACAGTATATACGCTATATTTTGCGGGTGTAAACAGTAATATTTGGAGCCCAGATGGACATAATCTTATGGCGTCACGCCGAAGCGGAAGAGGGATCGAACGATCTTGCACGTCAATTGACCGAGAAGGGGCGTAAACAGGCAGCACAAATGGCAGAATTTTTGCATCGTCATTTACCTGTTGACACCCGCATACTGGTAAGCCCCGCTGTACGTACACAGCAAACGGCGTCCGCACTCACCAAGGATTTCATCACGGCACCCTCCATCGCGCCGGACGCCTCCCCGCACGCCGTGTTGCAAGCCGCCCGCTGGCCCAATGCCGGCGGCACGGTGCTCATCATCGGACACCAACCGACGCTAGGATCCGTCGCAGCCCAACTGCTCGGCAGCGGGCACGAATCCTTGCGCATCAAAAAAAGCGGCCTGTGGTGGCTTTCCCGTCGCGAGAGCTCATCAGCCACCACCTTGCGTCTGGTCATCACCCCGGACTATTTATAATTCGCACACCTGTGAGGTTGTCATGTTTGAATCTGCTGAACTCGGTCACAAGATAGACAAAGAAACTTACGACAGAGAAGTGCCGCCGCTGCGCGCAGCCCTGCTCGATGCGCAGATGGACATGGCAAAACTTGCCAAATTTCCGGTTATCATTCTGGTCGGCGGAGTCGATGGCGCGGGGCGGGGTGAGACCGTCAACCTGCTCAACGAATGGATGGATCCGCGCTACTTGCAGACGCACGGCATGGGCGATCCGTCCGATGAAGAACTCGATCGGCCGATGATGTGGCGGTTCTGGCGCGAGCTGCCACCCAAAGGCCGGATCGGCATCTTTCTGGGTTCCTGGTACACCTGGCCCATCATCAACCGGGTACAGGGAATTAGCAAGACAGCGGATCTGGACCAGAGTCTGGAGCGCGCCCGACGCCTCGAAACGATGCTGGCTGATGAAGGCGCCCTAATCCTGAAATTCTGGATGCACCTGTCGCGCGACAAACAGGAAAAGCGCCTCAAATTGCTCGAAAAAGATCCGAAGACCCGCTGGCGCGTAACCGAACGCGACTGGGAGCACTATAAAAAATACGACAAATTCCGCACGGTAGGCGAGAGTGTGATCCGCCACACCAGCACGGCCGAAGCGCCCTGGACCATCATCGAGGGCTACGATCCGCATTACCGCAGCCTGACCATCGGAAAAATTATCCTCGATGCCATCCGCAAACGCCTCGACGACGCAAACCAGAAAATATCTGAAGTGTCCGCACCGCCGCCGCTGCCGTCAATCGACAACCTGAATCTTCTCAAGTCGCTCAACTTGAAACAGAAGCTCGACAAAAAAACCTATCAAGATGAACTGGAAAAATATCAGGGCAAACTCGCCTTGCTGACGCGTAATCCGAAGTTCAAAAAAATCACCGTCATCGCAATGTTCGAAGGCAACGATGCAGCGGGCAAAGGCGGCGCGATCCGGCGCATTACCGGCGCCCTCGACTCACGCTACTACAATGTCATTCCGGTGGCAGCACCAACGGAAGAAGAGCGCGCACAACCCTACTTGTGGCGCTTCTGGCGACATATTCCCAGACGCGGCAGAGTGACGATTTTCGATCGCTCCTGGTATGGGCGGGTACTGGTCGAACGCGTCGAAAAATACTGCTCTGAGGCCGACTGGATGCGTGCCTACAGCGAAATCAACGATTTCGAAGCGCAACTGGTACGGCACAACATCGTGGTGGTCAAATTCTGGCTGACCATCAGTCAGGAAGAACAACTCAGACGATTCAAAGAACGCGAAGCCATCGCCTTCAAGCACTTCAAAATCACCCCTGATGACTGGCGAAATCGTGAAAAGTGGACTGAATACGAGCAGGCGGTCTGCGACATGGTAGACAGAACCAGCACCGAGATCGCTCCCTGGACACTGGTCGAAGCCAACGACAAAAATTTCGCACGCATTAAAATTCTCAAGACACTTTGTGCACAAATTGAAGCGGCGATGAAAAAATAAAGAGCCGTAAAAAGCGCGCAATCCCACTTAAACCGGGTAAAGACCATCATGAGTACGCTATCAGACAAACTAAAAGTACCCGGCGATTTCTGGGGCGGGCTGGCCTCAACGCTGGTCGCCCTGCCAGCAGCGGTCGCCTTCGGCGTCACCATCTATTCGGCGATCAGCCCCCAGTACGCGGTTTTCGGCGCACTGGCCGGCATATTGGGTGCTACCGCACTGGGGCTGATTGCCTCGACTTTTGGCGGCACCGACCGGCTGATCAGCGCGCCTTGCGCACCGGCCGCAGCGGTGTTGTCCGCATTCGCCATCGAACTGGTCAATCAGGGCGTTGCCCCGGCCAGCATCGTCCTGATGCTGACGGTGCTCGGCATACTGACCGGACTGATACAAATACTGATCGGTTTTCTCGGTGTCGGCCGGCTGATCCGCTATATTCCCTACACCGTGGTAAGCGGATATCTGAGCGGCGTAGGCCTCATCATCATCGGCAGCCAGATTCCCCGTTTTGTCGGCACTTCAGCCAATACCGTGTGGTGGCGTGCCGCCGTCAACCCCGCGCTGTGGGATACGCGCAGCATCGCCATCGGTGCCGCAACCGTGCTGGTTGCACTGCTCGCGCCCAAAATTACCAAAGCCATCCCAAGCACAATACTCGGCATTATAGCCGGCATCATCGCCTACTTTGTTCTGGCTAACTCCGATGCAACAATGATGACACTGACCGGTAATCCACTGGTATTAGGTTCCCTCGGCGCATCAGGCGAAGGCTATATCGGCACGATTATCGGACGCTGGTACGACATCGGAGAGCTGAAACTATCGCAAGTCGCCGCACTGTTGGGCAGCGCACTGACCCTGGCTGCACTCTTGTCCATCGACACACTGAAGACCTGCGTCGTCATCGACCAGATGACCCGCACGCGCCATGATCCCAATCGGGAACTCTTCGCACAGGGCCTAGCCAATATCGCGTCCTCCGCTATCGGCGGCATCCCCGGCGCGGGCATTATGGGCCCCACCATGGTCAATCTGTCCAGCGGCGCGCAAACCCGCGTTTCCGGCATCATCGAGGGGCTTTTGGTACTGATCGTCGCACTGGTGCTGAGCAACTTTATCGCCTGGATTCCTGTTGCCACACTCGCCGGCATATTAATTGTAATTGGCCTGCGCATGATTGACACCAAGCCGCTGAATTTTCTGGAGTCGCGTGCGACCGTCTTCGATTTCGCTGTCGTCGCCGTCGTGATCGGCTTTGCACTGACGGTGGGATTGATCGCCGCTTCTGCTGCCGGTGTCGCTCTGTCCATTTTGCTGTTCCTGAGAGAACAGGTCGGCGGTTCAGTGATAAGACACAAGACCTTCGTCAGTCAACGCTCCTCGACCTGGTATCGCCCGGAAACCGAGATGCGACTGATCGCACAAAAAGGTGACAAAGCCGTCATCTTCGAACTGCAGGGCAGCCTGTTTTTCGGCACAACTTATGAGCTTTACTCCGTGCTCGAAGCGGAAATCAAGACTCGCGATTACATCATTCTCGACCTGAGACGCGTGCTGTCGGTCGATATCACCGCCGCGCACATGCTCAATCAAGTACGCGACATGATGAGAGATCGCGGCATGCCGCTATTGATGAGCAACGTACGCGAACATCTGCCTAATGGCGGCAACTTACTGGAATTCTTCAAGCAGACCGAGCTGATCGATGCAACCGATGCAGTGCGCGTATTCCAGACCATCGAATCTGCAATCGAATGGGTAGAGGACAGGCTGATCGGTGAAATCGAACTAGCAGCCGAAACGGAAGTTGCGCTGAATTTGCAGGATATGGATCTGTTTCAGGGAAGAAAAGTGGAAACCCTCACCGATCTCGAAGCGCGCATGGAGCAAAGAACGGTGAAAGCGGGAGAGTCCATCTATTCCATAGGCGATCAGGAAAGAGAGCTGTATCTGATACGGCGCGGCGTGGTGCGTATTCTGGCACCGATAGGCGGGAGCCGGCAACTGCACCACATCGCCACCTTCGGACGCGGCGATTTTTTCGGCGGACTGGCTTTTCTGGATGATCATGCGCGCGGCGACAATGCAATCGCCCACACCGATATCGACCTGTTCGTCCTGCCGCTGGAGCAGTTCAACCAGCTGGCTGAAGATCACAAAAAACTGGCCTTTCTGCTGATCACCGCGATTTCCCGCACCCTCGCACACCGCCTGCGTCACGCCGATGGCGAACGGACGATGCTGCATGTGTAATCACCTATCTATGCTCAGCACCCGCATACCTGCCGTGACCAGCAGATCCCCGGTCATTCGCCGATACCGGGACGCTCGCCCAAGATAATCAAGGCAAACAGGGCGATCATGTTAGCTAGTTATCGTCACCTGCCGGTTGCACCAGCACCCACGGGCTTACTACCACCGCCCACAGCACAGCATCTGCGTCCCACCACGTTTGCGCCTGCTCATCCGTGACTTTGCCGAACTGCCCTGCCGCCATCCACTGACTGATCAGAGGCGCATTGTCCTCAGACATCTGATACGCCGTCTCGACCAGATCCAGTTCAGGCGAGACAAAAATAGCAGCCCCGCTGGCGAAATAGCGCTGCATCTCGCGCCACGGCATTTGCGCCGTCTCAAGATTCACCTTGGCGCGCAATATTTCTTTCGGATTAGTCATATTTTCTTTCAATTTAAGAGAGGGAACCCGCCAGGTAGTTATTTTTCACCTGAATATAGTGTTCAGCCGAGTGGTGCAAATGAGCGAGTTCAGCTTCTGTCAGCGCACGCACCGCTTTCGCAGGACGCCCCATGTAAAGCATGCCGCTCTCCAGCACTTTGCCGGGTGAGACCAGACTGCCAGCACCGATCATCACCTGATTGGGAATCACCACGTCGTCCATCACGATCGAACCCATGCCGATCAGACATTCATTGCCGATAGTGCAACCGTGCAGAATCACAGAATGTCCGATGGTCACATAATCGCCAATAATCAGCGGCGAGCCGTCCGGTTTATCCGCCGTCTTGTGAGACACATGAAGCATGCTCAGATCCTGCACATTGGAACCGCGACCGATCACAATACGATTCACATCGCCCCGCAGCACCGTATTACACCAAACGGAACTGTCCTCGCCTATCGTGACTTCGCCGATCACCTGACAGGAAGGGTGAAGATAGACGCGGCAACCAACCACCGGCGTCGTTTCCAGATAAGAAGAAGTTGTCATATTAGTTTTCCTGCGCCATGTCGATAAGCTTCCAGCTCATCGTCTCGCCCGCTCTCAGCGGCACCAGGCGATGCTCGCCAAAGCTTACGCTGGCCGGCACTTGCCAGTCTTCTCGGCGCAAGGTGACGGTATCGTTGTTGCGGGGCAGGCGGTAGTAATCGGCGCCGTAAAAACTGGCAAATCCTTCCAGTTTATCCAGCGCACCGGCAGCCTCAAACGCTTCTACATACAACTCAATTGCCGAATGGGCACTGTAACAACCGGCACAACCGCAAGCAGTTTCTTTAGTGTGCTGTGCATGCGGCGCGCTGTCCGTACCTAAGAAAAATTTAGGGCTGCCGCTGGTGGCCGCTTTAACCAGTGCCTCACGGTGCGTCTCGCGTTTTAAAATCGGCAGACAATAAAAATGCGGACGGATGCCGCCTGCCAGCATGGCGTTACGGTTATAGAGCAGATGCTGCGGCGTGAGCGTCGCGGCGATGGTATCGGGCGCGCTGGCGACAAACTGCGCCGCATCCTTAGTGGTAATATGTTCAAACACCACGCGCAGATCGGGCATATCGGAAAGCAGCGGTTGCATCACACGCTCGATGAAGATCGCCTCGCGATCGAATATATCGATCGCGCTATCGGTCACCTCACCGTGCACCAGAAGCGGCATACCGCAACGCTGCATCGCCTCCAGCGCGGCATAAGTTTTACGGATATCGCTCACCCCGGCGTCTGAATTAGTCGTCGCACCCGCCGGATACAGTTTGACGGCATGCACGATACCGCTGGCTTTCGCCTCAGCAATTTCCGCCGCGCTCGTATTATCCGTCAGATACAGCGTCATCAAAGGCTCAAACGACACACCGCGAGGGACAGCGGCTAAAATTCGCTGCCGGTACTCCATCGCCTGAGCCATCGTCGTAACAGGCGGCCTGAGATTTGGCATCACGATGGCACGGGCAAACTGGCGCGCCGTATCGGGCAGCACCGACTGCATCAGCGCCCCGTCGCGCAGGTGCAAATGCCAGTCGTCGGGGCGGATCATTGTGAACTGTTGCATGGGCTTTTCCGGCAAGTTAGACAGACGTAATTGTAACTGATGTCGCAGGCGGTTTTCTCAACCCGTCTTGCCGGTTTTCACGCAGTTCGCCTGAACTTTTCAATGTAAGCGGGCAGCTTCGCTTTGGGAACTTTTTGCAGCGTGCACAAAAATTCGTGCGTGACGACATCAAGACCCTGCCTGTTTTTAAGATCGGATACTATCTTCAACCACAGATGAGCGGTCATTTCGGCATCGGCCAGCGCACGGTGATGCCGGGCCGTATCAGGTAAGTCTAAAAATCTCACCAGCGTGCCCAGTTTGTGATTGGGTGAATCAGGATACAGCCTTCTTGCCAGCAACATCGAACAGGCGAATGCCTGCTCACGACGATGACCCACTCTCGACCATTCGGCATCCAGAAACCGGCTATCGAATGAGGCGTTGTGCGCCACCAGCGGCGTGTCCCCGACAAATTCGGCCAATTCCTTCATCACTTGTGCAGCCGGTGGCGCCTGACGGATCATTTCATTGCTGATTCCCGTCAACTCTTCGATAAAAGCGGGAATATAAGCACCTGTTTTCATCAAGCTTTGGTAACGGCCAGAGATTTTTCCATCCGACACGATGACAACCGCCACTTCTGTCACGCGTGCGCCCATATCTGGCGACATTCCGGTTGTCTCAAAGTCGATGACGGCCACGCTATCCATATCACGTCCTGAATCTTTTGATGCAAAAAATGGGTTCAATACAAAAAAACGGGGAACCAGACTTCCGTCCGATTCCCCGCCTGAGACGTTACCGGATTCCTCCGGCAGCTGCCATTACTTCTTCTTGTTTGCGATCATGTCGTGCATGACCGGCGCCAGAATGACTTCCATCGCATGGCTCATCTTGCCGCCGGGCACAACGAGCGTGTTGGCGCGAGACATAAAGGAGCCTGGGATCATCGCCAGCATGTATGGGAAATCCACGCCCTTAGGTTCGCGGAAACGAACCACGACAAAACTTTCATCCGGTGTCGGAATGTCGCGTGCGATAAACGGATTAGACGTATCCACTGTCGCTACGCGCTGGAAGTTGATGTCGGTATGCGTGAATTGCGGCGTGATGAACTTGATGTAGTCCGGCATGCGACGCATGATGGTATCCACCGTTGCTTCAGCCGAATAGCCGCGTTCCGCTTTGTCGCGGTGAATCTTCTGGATCCATTCCAGATTGACGACCGGCACAACGCCGATACCCAGATCAACGTAACGACCCGCGTCGATTCCCTTCGTTTCGTCTTTAGCAAGACCGTGCAGACCTTCGTAGAACAACAGATCAGAATTCGCTTCGATGTCTTCCCATGGTGTAAATACGCCAGGAGCCAGATCGGTCAGGCCGAAATGCTTGTTGTGCTCAACAGCCTCGGGTTCGCTGTGCACATAGTAACGACGCTTGCACATACCTGTTTCGCCATACGCCTTGAACATTTCTTCGATCTTGTCGAAATGATTGGCTTCCGGGCCGAAATGACTGAATGTGTTGTGACCTGCCTTGGCAGCTTCAGCGGCAGCCGCGCGAAAAGCCATACGATCCAGACTGTGAAGGCTGTCACCCTCGATCACTGCGGCGGAAATTTTTTCACGGCGGAAAATATTTTCGAAAGCACGTTTAACAGTGGTAGTGCCTGCGCCGGAAGAACCGGTAACCGCAATAACGGGATGCTTGCTCGACATAATGACCTCTCCTGAACAATATGATTAAAATTTTGTGGGTGGTGATTTTATATCAAACTCACACTCACCACTACTAGGCGCAGCTAATTAATGCAATAAATATTTTTCCCGTTTCAACATTTCACCCCATCCTCAGCCCGTTTTGTCATGAATATCCGGATAAGACAGCGCGCAATTCGCGGGAGCCGGCTGATGCCGCTATAATGCTCAATCCAAAAATTCACGCTGCAATTTGTTAAACCATGCAATCCAATTACCACCCAGCCTCCCTCGAACAAGAAGCCCAGCAACACTGGAATGATTCCGGCGCGTTTTCGGCCACCGAATCGGGTGACAAACCCAAGTATTACTGCCTGTCGATGTTTCCCTATCCGTCCGGCAAGCTGCACATGGGCCATGTGCGCAATTACACCATCGGGGACGTGCTCTCACGCTATCACCGCATGAAGGGGTTTAACGTGATGCAGCCGATGGGCTGGGATGCATTTGGACTGCCTGCGGAAAATGCAGCGCAGGCGCATAACGTGCCGCCGGCTGCGTGGACCTACGACAACATCAATTACATGCGCCGCCAGTTGCAGAGTCTGGGACTCGGGATCGACTGGTCACGCGAAGTCACCACCTGCACGCCGGAATATTATCGCTGGGAACAGTGGCTATTCACCCGCCTGTTTGAAAAAGGCATCATCTACAAAAAGACTTCATCGGTGAACTGGGATCCGGTGGATCACACAGTGCTGGCCAATGAACAAGTGATCGACGGTCGCGGCTGGCGCTCCGGAGCACTGGTGGAAAAACGCGAAATCCCGATGTATTTCTTCCGTATCACCCAGTACGCCGACGAGCTGCTGAACGATCTGGACAGCTTGAGCGGCTGGCCTGAGCAGGTGAAAACCATGCAGGCCAACTGGATAGGCAAGAGTTTCGGCGTGCGCCTCGCCTTTCCTTATGAGCAAAAAGGTATACAGGAAAAACTCTGGGTTTATACCACCCGTGCCGACACCCTGATGGGTGTGACCTTCGTCGCCGTCGCAGCAGAACATCCGCTGGCGACGCGCGCGGCAAAGAATAACCCTGAACTTGCCGCCTTCATCGAAGACTGCAAACATGGCGGCACCGCAGAAGCCGATATGGCGACGATGGAAAAGAAGGGCATGGACACAGGGTTGAAAGTCACCCATCCGCTAACGGGCGAACAAGTGCCGGTCTGGGTCGGCAACTATGTACTGATGGGCTACGGCGAAGGCGCGGTCATGGCGGTTCCTGCGCACGATGAACGCGATTTCGGTTTCGCAAAAAAATACAACCTGCCAATCAAACAGGCTATCTCTGTGAAGGGAGTCGCGGAGATTTCCAACTCACCACTCACCATTCACCACTTTTCTACCGATCTATGGCAGGAATGGTACGGCACTAAGGAGGGCGTCTGTACGAACTCCGGCAAGTACGACGGCCTAGCTTACGATCAGGCAGTGGATGCGATAGCCGCCGATCTGACCGCAAAAGGGCTGGGCGAGAAAAAAGTGCAGTTCCGTCTGCGCGACTGGGGTATTTCCCGCCAGCGCTACTGGGGCTGTCCGATTCCCATCATCCATTGCAAGACCTGCGGCGACGTGCCGGTACCGGATGATCAGCTGCCCGTGGTATTGCCTGAAAACGTCGTACCCGATGGCGCAGGCTCTCCTCTGGCGAAAATGCCCGAATTCTATGAAACGAGCTGCCCGAAATGCGGCAGTGCGGCGCGGCGCGAAACCGATACCATGGATACCTTTGTCGAGTCGTCGTGGTATTACGCGCGCTACACCAGCCCGGGTTGCACGACAGGACTCGTTGACGAACGCGCCCGCCACTGGCTGCCGGTCGATCAATACATTGGCGGCATTGAACACGCCATTTTGCACCTGCTGTATGCGCGCTTCTTTCAGAAGCTGATGCGCGATGTCGGCGTGTTCGGCGAAGGCACCGAGCATCTGGCCGAACCGTTCAAAAATCTGATCACACAGGGCATGGTGATTGCACCGACCTTCTTCCGTCTTGAAGCTAACGGTAAAAAGCTGTGGATCAATCCGGCAGAGGTCGATGTCGTCAATGATGAGCGCGGTCGTCCCGTTGGCGCGACCTTGCGTGCGGACGGTCAGCCTGTCGTCATCGGCGGCACGGAAAAAATGTCGAAATCCAAGAATAACGGCGTCGATCCGCAGGCGATCATCGACGAATACGGTGCCGACACCGCGCGCCTGTTCATGATGTTTGCCGCCCCGCCCGAGCAATCACTGGAGTGGTCCGATGCGGGCGTGGAAGGCTCATTCCGTTTCCTCAAACGCGTCTGGAAAGCGACTCACGATCACGTCGAACAGGGCGTGGTGACCGCCTTTAGCAGCGGAGAGCTGAGTGCTGCTGCCAAAGCGATGCGTCGCCAGCTGCATCAGACGATCCAGAAGGTGGATGACGACATCGGCCGTCGCAAGACCTTCAATACGGCGATTGCAGCCAATATGGAGTTACTCAATGCACTGGCGAAATTTGATGACAAGTCAGCTACCGGCCGCGCCGTGGCTCAGGAAACGCTGGAAGCCATTGCGCTGATGCTGAACCCGATCGTGCCGCACACCTGTCAGGCGTTGTGGTCTGGCTTGCGGCCCGGCAGCGATATGCTGGATCAGAGCTATCCCGCCGTCGATTCCGCCGCCCTGATTCAGGACGAGATTGAACTGATGATCCAGATCAATGGTAAATTACGCGGCAGCCTGACCGTTGCCAAAACGACTGACAAGGCGACGCTGGAACAGTTAGCGCTGGCGCATGAAGCGGTGCAAAAACAGCTGGCGGGCGCAGCGCCTGCGAAGATCATCGTCGTGCCGGGCCGCTTGATCAACATTGTTGCCTAGGAGAACGCACCAAATGAAATTTTCGATTGTGCTGGCCCTTGCCGTATTGCTCGCGGCATGCGGCTTTCATCTGCGCGGCGAGGCCACCATGCCCTTTGCCTCGCTCTACATTGAAGCGGCTAATCCCGCATCCCCGCTGATCGAGGAATTGCGCCAGAACCTGCTTGCAAATCACGTCACACTGACCAATTCTGCCGGCAAAGCCGATGTGGTGCTCAACATCACGTCCGATTTTCCGGAGAAACAGATTCTGACCATGGGCGCAAGTGGGCGCGTGAGTGAATTTCAACTGCGCTATCGCGTGTCGATACGGGCTTATGATCAGGAACAACGCGAATGGTTGCCGACGGATGAACTCATGCTCAGTCGTGACTACAAATATGATGACGCGCAGATCCTCGCCAAAGAAGCCGAAGAAACCCTTCTGTATCAAAGCATGCGCAGCGATATGGTGCAGCAAATCGTACGTCGCCTGAGCCATGCCAAGCCGCGGACTTTACCGGAAAAATAATGCAACTGACGAGCGAAGCCTTGCCGCGCCACCTGTCCTCAGGGCTTAAACCGCTCTATGTGGTGTACGGCGATGCGCTGCTGCTGGTCAATGAAGCAGCTGACAGCATACGCGCCGCCGCCCGTCTCGCCGGATTTACCGAGCGCGACACGCTGATCGCCGAACAGCATTTCAAATGGAATGAATTGAAAAACTGCGCGCAGAGCATGTCTTTGTTCGCCGAGCGACGCGTAGTGGATTTACGCATCCCGACCGGCAAGCCCGGAACAGAAGGTGGGCAGGCGTTACAGGATTACGTCTCTCATCCGAGTGACGATGTGCTGACGCTGATCACGCTCCCCAAGCTGGACTGGACTGCACAAAAAACCCAGTGGTTCAGCGCACTGGAACGTCACGGCGTGATGATCTGCGCCGACGATATTCCACGCAATCAGCTGCCGGACTGGTTAGCCTGCCGACTCCGGCGCCAATCCCAATCGACAGACACGGTAACGCTGGATTTTTTAGCCGACCGATGCGAGGGAAATCTGCTCGCGGCCTTTCAGGAGATTCAAAAACTAGGGTTACTGTTCCCGGCCGGCGTACTGTCGTTCGAACAGGTAAAGGAAGCCGTAATGGACGTTGCACGCTACGATATTTTTAAACTGTCAGAGGCGATGCTCACGGGCGATGGGGCACGCTACGCGCATATTTTAGAGGGACTGCGCGCCGAAGGCACGGCAACCGTGCTAATACTGTGGGCGATCAGCGAAGAAATCCGCACCCTCGGAAAACTATTGCAAGCGGTGCAGCGCGGCGTGAATGTGCGCGATGCCATGCGCGATGTGCGGGTACGGCGCGATAAGCAGAGCCTGATTGAAAGTGCGGCGCGGCGCCTGAAATTCCCGCATATTGAGCGCGCCATCCAGCACGCGGCGAAACTGGATAAAATAATCAAAGGGTTGCGCACGGGCGACGTATGGGATGAATTACTGCAACTTGGACTTCGCCTCCAATGAGCGGGATACTGTTAGTCATGACAAACCTGCCCGATGCGGCTTCGGCTCAAAAATTGATACGCCAGCTTGTCGAGTCAGGCACGGCTGCCTGCGTAACCCAACTCGCGCCCGGCACATCGACCTACCGCTGGCAGGAGAAAATCGAAAATGCCTGCGAAATACCCCTGCTGATCAAGACCACACAGGCGGCCTATCCCAGACTTGAAGCTTTAATTCTGGCATCTCATCCTTATGAACTGCCGGAAATTATCGCCGTTTCCGTCACGGCCGGCTTACCCGCCTATCTGGACTGGGTAAGTCAGGCAACATCACCCAATTTACGCGAGGAATAATTCATGCGCTTTGTCCTGCTGCTGTTGTTTTGCCTCATCACACCACTCAGTCTGGCCGACAATTTGCTGGATAAATTACCCGCATTCGGCAGCAAACCCAGTTTTTTGCCCCCTGATCAGGCTTTTTCAGTCGAGCTGGTCGCGCGAGATGCGCATACGCTGCAAGCAAATTTCAAGATCACCCCCGGATATTACCTGTACCGGGACAAAGTCAGTTTTACGCTAGCAGGCGAGTCGCCAAAAATCACCAAAATTACCCTGCCGGAGGGGAAACTCAAGCACGACCCGAATTTCGGGGAAACCCGTGTTTTCCACCAGCCCTTTCAGGCTGAAATCGAACTGGATAGCACCTCCGCCACGCACCTGACGCTCAATGCCTCGTATCAAGGCTGCAGCGAACAGGGTCTGTGCTATCCAAGCCAGGACAAGGTACTACAAATCGACTTGACCGATGCCGGCGCATCAGAGGTCATCCCGGCCACCCCAAACAAGAATGTAAACGGTAATACGATCACTCCGCAAAGCGAAAATGCCAAAATTGCCGGTTTATTCAAACAAGGCAGCTTCTGGCTGATTGTATCGTTCTTCTTCGGAGCAGGGTTATTGCTCGCACTCACCCCCTGCGTATTTCCGATGATACCCATTTTGTCCGGCATCATCGTCGGACGCGGCCACAAGATCACCAAAACACACGCGTTTATACTGTCGCTCGCCTATGTGCTCGGCATGGCCGTCACCTATTCGGCAGCCGGTATCGCAGCAGGCCTCTCCGGCGACCTGATTTCGAACGCACTGCAAACGCCCTGGGTGCTGGGCAGCTTTGCTGCGATATTTGTACTGTTATCGCTCTCCATGTTCGGTTTTTACGAATTGCAATTGCCCAGCGCCTGGCAAAGCAAGCTATCCGACACCAGCAACCGGCTGCATGGCGGCCATCTGTCCGGTGTCTTTGTGATGGGCGCACTCTCCGCCGTCATCATGGGCCCCTGTGTCGCAGCGCCACTGGCGGGCGCCTTACTCTATATCGGACAAACCCACGACGCGGTACTGGGCGGGGTTGCACTGTTTGCACTGGCAATGGGCATGGGCGCACCGCTGTTAGCAATCGGTACCTCGGCGGGTGCACTTTTGCCTAAGGCCGGCGCATGGATGGATGGCGTAAAGCGCATTTTCGGTGTTTTACTGCTGGCACTCGCAATCTGGATTATCCAGCCCCTGCTGCCCGTCCCGGTTCAAATGCTGCTTTGGGGCGTGTTACTGGTATTATCAGCCAGCTATTTACGCGTGCTGGAACGCCTGCCGGCGAATGCCCGCGGCAGCCAAAAACTCATCAAAGGATTAGGCCTGCTCGCGCTGCTGCTCGGAACAGCCTATCTGATCGGCGCTTTATCAGGCGCCCGCGATGTGCTCAGGCCGCTGGATGCGGTTTGCGCTGTATGTAAAGCAGACACCCAAACGGCGCCCACCTTCGAACGGATAGCAAACCTGTCGGAGCTGGATGCACGACTGAAACAGGCTGACGGCAAAATCGTCATGCTCGATTTTTATGCGGACTGGTGCGTATCCTGCAAAGAGATGGAGCGATTTACCTTTTCTGATCCGAAAATACAGGCCAAACTCAAATCAGCCATCCTGCTGCAAGCAGATGTAACCGCAAACAATCAGGCTGACAAAGATTTATTGAAGCAATTTGGCCTTTACGGCCCGCCAGGCATCCTGTTTTTCGATAAAAAAGGACAGGAAATGACTGATTATCGTGTCGTAGGGTATCAGGATGCCACGCAATTTATCAGCACCTTGCAAGGCATCGGACTTTAAGCGTTTTTGCTCATTTGTGTAAAAAATATAGACAATTCACCCGAACTTACGGCAAACTGTAACTATGAAAGCTATTTTAGTACTACATGGCCCGAACCTGAATCTGCTCGGCAGCCGTGAACCTGAGGTTTACGGGAACACTACGTTAGATGAAATTAACGCAGGTTTAATCGCATTTGCCGCGGAAAATGGCGGAAAATTATCGTGTATGCAAAGCAACTCGGAAGCGGCGCTGATCGACCGCATCCATCAGGCAAGAAACGATGGCACCGCATTTATTGTCATCAACCCGGCGGCATTCACGCATACCAGCGTCGCCTTGCGCGATGCGCTGGCTGGCGTCGCCATCCCCTTTATTGAAATACACCTGTCCAACGTGCATGCGAGAGAAGCCTTTCGCCGTGAATCTTTCTTTTCCGATCTCGCGGTGGGTGTGATTTGCGGTTTGGGTGCAGCAGGATATAAATACGCAGTGCAATACGCACTAAATTATAAAAACTAAGCCAGGAGGATATTATGGATTTACGCAAACTCAAGACTCTGATTGAACTCGTTGAAGCATCCGGCATTGCCGAACTGGAAATCAGCGAAGGTGAAGAACGCGTTCGTATCACGCGTACCATCGCTGCCGGACAACAATTGTTCGCACCGGCACCGCAGCAACAGCAGTATATGGCAGCACCCGTAGCGGCAGCGCCAATCGCAGCAGTAGCTGCGGCACCTGAAGCACCGGCGGTCGCCGAAGGACACGTTGTTAAATCCCCTATGGTCGGTACTTTCTATCGTTCCCCTTCTCCCGGCTCCAAGCAATTCGTCGATGTAGGACAGAATGTCAACGCCGGCGATACCTTATGCATCATCGAAGCGATGAAGCTGCTTAACGAAATCGATGCAGACCACACCGGCGTCATCAAGGCAATCCTTGTTGAAAACGGTCAGCCGGTTGAATTTGGTCAGCCATTGTTCGTTATCGGCTAAAGCCGTCATGGAGTGCGCAACCTCGCAAGCAATGACGCATAAACGCGCTCCAATAAAGTCCGGAGATATCACATGTTTGAAAAAATACTGATCGCTAATCGCAGTGACCAGTTGCCATCAGGCAACGCAGTGGTTCTGCCAAATTGCATGGCGGCAGCAGGCCGCAAAGGCGACTTCAGCGCGGAGATAAAAAATGTTTGAAAAAATACTGATCGCTAATCGCGGTGAAATCGCCTTGCGTATCCAGCGCGCCTGTCGCGAAATGGGCATTAAAACAGTCGTCGTGCACTCCGAAGCGGATGCGGATGCCAAGTACGTCAAACTGGCCGACGAATCGGTCTGCATAGGCCCCGCACCTTCAAACCTGAGCTATTTGAATATCCCCGCCATCATCAGCGCGGCGGAAGTCACCGATGCACAGGCCATACATCCGGGCTACGGTTTCCTTTCCGAAAATGCCGATTTTTCAGAACGCGTAGAAAAGTGCGGCTTCGTGTTTATCGGTCCGCGTGCGGAAACGATCCGCCTGATGGGCGATAAAGTCAGCGCAAAAATCGCGATGAAAAAAGCGGGCGTGCCTTGCGTTCCCGGCGTGGAAGGTGCACTGCCTGAAAACCCTGCCGAAATCATCAAGATCGCGCGCAGCATCGGCTATCCGGTGATCATCAAGGCTTCCGGTGGTGGTGGCGGACGCGGCATGCGCGTGGTGCACACGGAAGCGGCTCTGTTAGGCGCGGTCACCATGACCCGCGCAGAAGCGCAAGCCGCCTTTAACAATCCGACCGTGTACATGGAAAAGTACCTGGAAAATCCGCGCCACATCGAGTTTCAGGTGCTGGCCGACCAGCATGGCAATGCTGTGTATCTGGGTGAACGCGATTGCTCGATGCAACGCCGCAACCAGAAAGTCATGGAAGAAGCGCCGGCGCCACTGCTCAATCCTCGTCTGCGCAACAAGATAGGTGAACGCTGCGCTGAAGCCTGCCGGAAAATCGGTTATCGCGGTGCGGGTACGTTCGAATTTCTCTATGAGAACGGCGAATTCTTCTTTATCGAGATGAACACCCGCGTGCAGGTTGAACATCCGGTCACCGAAATGATTACCGGCATCGACATTGTGCAGCAGCAAATCCGCATTGCGGCCGGCGAAAAATTGCCTTTCCGTCAGCGCGATATCCAGTTTAAAGGACATGCCATCGAATGCCGTATCAATGCGGAGCATCCCTATAAGTTTATCCCGTCTCCGGGCCGGATCACTTCATGGCATGCACCAGGCGGCCCCGGCATCCGGGTTGATTCGCATGCCTACAACAATTACTACGTGCCGCCCCATTACGATTCGATGATAGGCAAAGTGATCGCTTACGGCGATACCCGCGATCAGGCGATGGCACGGATGCGCACTGCATTGTCGGAAATGGCCGTGGAAGGAATTGAAACTAATATCGCCTTGCACCGCGATCTGCTGCTCGATGCGGCCTTCATGGGCGGCGGCACCAGCATACATTATCTGGAAGAGCGTCTGGCTGAACGCAACAAGGACAAGTAATGGCCTGGCTGACCCTGATCGTCGATACGGACGCAAAATACGCCGAAGCCTTAAGCGATGCCCTGCTCGAGCACGGTGCGTTGTCGGTCGATCTACTCGATGCTGATGCCGACACGCCGGACGAACAGGCCATCTTCGGAGAACCCGGCGAACCGCCACCGGGTGTCTGGCAACATAACCGCGTCAGCGCTTTGTTCGACGCGGACGCGGATGTCACAGGCATCCTTAGCACAGCCGCACAAGCAGTGGGGTTGACCGGCATACCTGAACACCGCATTGAAACACTCGCCGATAATGACTGGGTGCGTCTGACCCAGTCGCAATTTGAGCCCATCCCGATCTCGGACAGATTGTGGATCGTACCGACCTGGCACACCGCAGCCGATCCTAGCGCAATCAATATCGTGCTCGATCCGGGATTAGCATTTGGCACAGGCAGCCATCCCACCACCCGCCTCTGTCTGCGCTGGCTAGACAGCCATCTACAAGGCGGCGAGCGAGTGCTCGATTACGGATGCGGCTCCGGGATACTGGCGATTGCTGCCATCAAGCTGGGTGCCGCGCATGCCGTTGGCGTCGATGTTGATGCGCAGGCCGTCACCGCCAGCCGCGATAATGCCACGGCCAATGACGTTCATGAAGTCGCGTTTTATCTGCCCAATCAGGCGCCATCGGGTCAATACGACCTGGTGGTAGCCAATATCCTGACCAACCCCCTTCGCATGTTGGCACCCTTGCTGGCCGGCGCGACCCGATCCGGCGGGCAGATTGTGCTCTCAGGCATCCTCGAGGCACAGGCTCAGGACGTGATGGCTATTTATCAACAGTGGTTTGACCTCGATGCGCCGGTATTCGAAGACGGCTGGTCATGCCTGTCCGGCCGAAAACGCTGAGGACGGATGAACGGCACAACACGCTGCCCGCATTGCGAGACGCGCTTCAAAATTGTTGAAGCTCAGCTCAACGCGCACCAGGGCATGGTGCGCTGCGGCAGCTGCTTGAAAGCATTCGATGCCAGACCGGACTTTATCGCCGACCCGCTCGTACCGGCCACGCCAGATGCGCTGACCGTCAATTCTGACTTACCCGATAGCTTACCCGTTGAACCCTCCATCGAGCCTCATCCTCCTATTGATCTTGAAAATCTAGATCCCGAAAAAATTGAACCGGAGGAGCAGACGCCGGAAATGGTCACACCGGAGGCTCCCATAGAGATCGAGCCGGTCGCCGCTGACAAAACGGATATCAAATTTTTTCTGAAAACAGAGAGCGTTGATAGCCTTGATTTCAGTCAGCTTCCCGATGCGCCTGCGCCATCACAAGAATCTGCCATTCCGGATGCCGCACCCGCGAGCTTAACGTTAACAGAAAACAATACCGAGCAAGATGTGGCGACAGCGAACTCTAAACAAGGGATGTGGATTGCCGGCAGTTGCCTGCTCGTTTTATTGTTAATGGCGCAAGCGGTATATTTTTTCCGCGTTGGTATCGCAACAAACCTGCCGGCTCTGAAACCCGCACTGGTAGGATACTGTGACTTGCTGGGCTGTCAGGTGTCACTGCCGCGCCATGCCGAGTCGATCAGCATCGAGTCATCAGGTCTGGAAGCGGATCCGGAACACGAAAATATCATCACCTTTAGTGCCTTGCTGCGCAATCGGGCGAGTTACGCGCTGGAATTCCCCGTGCTGGCTTTAACGCTCAATGACAACCAGGACAAAACGCTGGCACGGCGCTTGCTGATGCCGGCTGATTATTTGCCGGCAACTGAAAATAAACTTGCCGGATTTCCCGCCAGCCATGAAGTCAGTATCCGGCTGAATTTGAATACCGCCGACCTCAAGCCTTTAGGCTATCGCCTAGAGCTGTTCTACAACTGACACGTTTCCTGCCGGCTTTTTGATCCGCAAGGCTGCCAGAGTAAAATCGGCGATATGCACGGCAATGGCCTCAATTTCCTGCTCGTCGTAACGCAACTCGGGGCGCAGACGTTGCAACACCGGATGAGAATTGCGGTAAAAAACACACTGACCGATCAGACTGTACACACAACGGCGTACCTCTGCCTCATCCGCGCCCGCCCCGATAATTTCACGTATCAATTTAGCCAGAAATTCATGCAAAGGAGCTATCGCTTCGGAAACAATTTTGTCCAGCGCAGGGGTCGGATCAGCCATCTCGCGTGCCATCATCTGACATTGACGCGATGCGCCGTTTTCATCGAGCAACAATAACATAAAAGACTTGATAAACAATCTCAAGCGCATCTCAGGACAATGATCAGCCGCAATATTGGCCGACTGCAGCGCTTTGAGCGCAGAAAAATTCAGCGCTTCGGCCAGCAGGCCATCCTTACTGCCAAAGTGATAATTCACGGCCGCCACATTGGCATCCGCACGACGGCAAATTTCGCGCACCGTCGCTCCCTGAAAGCCGCATTGCGAAAACACTTCGCGCGCTGCTTCCAGCAGGCGGACTCGTGTCTGATCAGAAGATGAAAGCACTGTCATCAGTTGACCTTGGTGTCGCCGGCAAGCGCTTTGTATAACTGGGTGAAGGCTGTCAGTTGCGCGCGCCGCACCTGCAATTCGCCCTGCTGTGCGGCATAGGCGTCACGCTCTGCATCGAGCAACTCCAGGTAATTAGCGACCCCCGCCCGGTAACGAGCTTCAACGAGCTTTAAGCGCTGCTGCTGAGTATGCGAGTTCGCCTGCTGCGCACTGAGCTGACGGGTCAGACTGTCGCGCGCACTGAGCAAGTCCGCCACTTCGCGAAACGCCTGCTGTATGGTTTTTTCATATTCAGCCACCGCAATCACATTGCGTGCCCGGCTCACATCGAGATTGGCCGAATTTCGCCCCGCGTCAAACAAAGGCAAGGTGAGCGCCGGCTGAAAACTCCACGCCTGGCTGCCCGCACCAAACAAGCCCCCCAACTGACGGCTGGCCGTCCCCAAGGCCCCCGTCAGGCTGATGCGCGGCAAGAAGGCGGCACGCGCAGCACCGATACTGGCATTGGATGCAATCAGACGCTGTTCGGCCGCGATCACATCAGGACGCCGCAATAACACTTCGCTGGGTACATCGGCAATCCAATCCGCGGCAATCGCCTGCTGGGACAACTCGCGACCTGCCGGCAACTGTGCCGGCGTCTGCCCCACCAGCGAGTCGAGCAAATTTTCCGCAGCCGCCAGTTGTTGTTGCAGATTCGCCTGATCCGCTACGGCCGCCTGATAACTTCCCTCCGCCTGCAACAGATCCAGATCACTGGCTATCCCGACGTCACGACGCTGTCCGATCAAACTCAGCATGTCGCTGCGCCCTTTCGCCGTCGCCTGAGCCAGAGCAGACCGCTCATTTAATTCCAGCACCGACAAATAAGCATTCGCCACATCGGAAATCAGCGACAGTTGAAACGCGCGCTGTGCGGACTCAGTCGCAAGAAAACTGGCACGGGCGGCCTCATTAAGACTGGCGACGCGCCCCCAGAAATCCAACTCAAACGACACCAGATTCGCACTGACATCGTAACGCTGCACACGAAATGGATTTCCGGTGAACGAGGTATTCGCTGGCGACAGGGAGGCCGCGCGCTGCGCGCTCAGATTCACGTTGGGCAAACGATCCGCCTGCACAATGCCGTATTGCGCCCGCGCTTCACTGATACGTGCGGTGGCAATACGCAAGTCACGGTTGTGTTCCAGCGACGCTGATATCAGCACCTGCAGGCGCGGGTCAGTGAAGTAGGCCTGCCAGTCCGGCATCCGGCTTGCCTGACCCGGCTTTACGGCCGCAGACACGGGCCACGCGGCAGACACAGGGGCGACAGGGCGCTGATAAGTGGGAGTCAGCGAACAGCCTGACACAGCGGCCAGCATGACGATCAGCGCTGATTTTTTATTCATGATGACTCTCCTCACCCTCAATGCGCGTATGTCCGGGGAAAATCTTTCGCACCACGACAAAGAATACCGGTACTAAAAACACCGCCAGCAAGGTCGCTGCAATCATCCCGCCCATCACGCCGGTGCCGATCGCATGACGACTCTGCGCACCCGCGCCGGTTGAAATGGCCAGCGGCAATACACCAACAATAAAGGCGATCGACGTCATCAGTATCGGCCTGAAACGCAGACGGCAGGCCTCTAACGTCGCATCGATCAGGCTCATACCGTCATCCTGCAATTTACGAGCAAATTCGATGATCAGAATCGCGTTCTTGGACGACAGACCGATGATGGCAATCAGACCCACCTTGAAATACACATCGTTCGGCAGTCCGCGCAACGTCACCGCCAGCACCGCGCCAAACACGCCCAGCGGCACAACCAGCAGCACGGCGAACGGAATCGACCAGCTCTCATACAGTGCGGCCAGACACAAGAACACTACAATCAGCGAGATGCCGAACAGCAACGGTGCCTGAGCACCCGATTGCCGCTCCTCAAACGAGGTACCGGACCATTCGAAACCGAAACCCGGCGGCAGCTTTTTAGCGACCTCTTCCATCGCTGCCACCGCTTCACCCGAACTCCTGCCCGGTGCCGGGCCGCCGGAAATCTTCATCGCTGGCTGTCCGTTATAACGATCCAGTTTAGGCGAACCGGCGATCCATCTGGGGGTCGCAAGCTCCGATAAAGGCACCATCGCACCCTTGTTGTTGCGCACCGTGAGTTTCATGATGTCTGCGGGCGTGCGACGCATATCCGCGTCGGCCTGCATCTGCACACGCAAAATCCGCCCCTGCCGCACGAAGTCGTTGATGTAGGCGACACCTAGTGCGGACTGCAGCGTGTCATTTAGACTGGCGATCGATACGCCCATGCTCTCCGCTTTGACCCTGTCGACATCGATCAGCAACTGAGGGCCCGCTTCCTGACCTTCAGGACGCACCCCGGCTAACACCGGATTCGCAGAGGCCAGACCTAGCGCCATGTTGCGCGCTTCGAGCAGCTTTTCGCGCCCCATCCCCCCTCTGTCCTGCAAACGGAAGTCGAAACCGCCAACGGCCGCCAATTCGGGGATAGGGGGCGGATTGATCGCAAAGATCATCGCCTGCTTGATACGGAAGAACAACATATTGGCTTTTTTCACCATCGCCGGTGCCGCACTCGCCGCATCAGGACGCTCATCCCAACTCTTCAATCTGACAAACACCAGCGCCGCGTTCTGTCCGCGTCCGAAGAACGAGAAGCCCGCCACGCCAATCACGTGCGCCACTTCGGGCTGTTTGACGTAGAACTGTTCAACCTGGCTCAACACGTCCAGCGTACGCGCCTGAGTCGCACCCGATGGCAACTGAATCATGTTGATGAAATAGCCCTGATCCTCTTCGGGCAAAAAACTGCCCGGCAGCTTGGTAAACAACCAGCCCATCGCGATCAATACCACCGCATAGACCAGCAGATAACGCGAGGTCTTCCTGATGTTTTTACTGACGTTGGCGGTATAGCCCCGTGTCGTGCGCGCAAAGAAGCGGTTAAACCAGCCGAAAAATCCCCGGCTCGGCATCATCTCGCGGCCCGGCTCATGTTTGAGCAAGGTGGCACACAGCGCCGGCGTCAAGGTCAACGCCATCAGCGCAGAGAACATCATCGTCAGCACCAGCGTCACCGAAAACTGGCGGTAAATCGCGCCGGTAGATCCCGGAAAAAAGGCCATCGGAATAAACACAGCCATCAGTACCAGCGTGATTGCAATAATCGCACCGACGATCTGATCCATGGCTTTACGGGTGGCAGCCCTAGGCGATAAGCCCTCGGTGGTCATGATACGCTCGACGTTCTCCACCACCACGATGGCATCGTCCACCACGATACCGATCGCCAGCACCATCGCAAATAAGGTCAGCACGTTGATCGAATAGCCCAGCAAATACAGACCGACTAAGGCGCCGACCAGTGCAATGGGAATCACGATGGTCGGGATCAGCGTCGCGCGCCAGTTTTCCAGAAACAGGTACATGACCAGCACGACCAGCACCAGCGCCTCGGCCAGACTCTTCAACACTTCGCTGATAGAGACGTCGATGAACTTGGAGGTATCATAGGGCACCACCCAGTCGATGGATTTTGGAAAAAACTTGGCCAACTCGGTCATTTTTACATTGACCGCCTTCACCGTATCGAGCGCATTGGCGCCCGGCGACAAACGAATCGCAATGGCTGCAGTCGGGTTGCCATCGATGCGGGCGGTACGCGAATAGTCCTGCGCCCCCAGCTCCACGCGCGCCACATCTTTCACGCGCAAGGTGGAACCATCCGGATTGGTGCGCACGATAATGTTGCCGAACTCTTCCGGTGTAGATAACCGGCTGCGGGTGACGATTACCGCATTGAGTTCCTGGCCGGGCGCGGAAGGCAATTGCCCCAGCTCACCCGTTGCCAGCTGTGAATTCTGTGCCCGCACCGCAGCGGACACATCGGCAGGCGACAAATTGAAATGCTGCAACCGTTCGGGCTTGAGCCACAAACGCATTGAATATTCGGTACCGAACATCAGTACTTCGCCAACACCCGGCACACGGCGCAGACTGTCGATCACGCTCGATGTTGCATAACTGCCCAGTGCGACATTGTCGAGCGACTTATCGGGCGAGAACAGCGCGACAAACATCACAAAATTTCGCGCTGTTTTGGTCACGACAATCCCTAAGCGGCGTACATCTTCAGGCAATCGCGCCTCGGCACGCTTGATGCGGTTTTGCGCCTCAACCGAGGCCAGATCAAGATTAGATCCCGCCTCAAAGGTCAGCGTAATGCTGCCGGTGCCAAGCTCAGAGGCTGACTCCATATACAGCAGATGCTCAATGCCGTTCATCTCCTGTTCGAGCAAGGCGACGGCCGTTTCCTCGATCACCTGGGCCGACGCGCCCGGATAGTTGACGGTAATCGTCAACGCGGGGGGCGCCACCGACGGATACTGGGAAATCGGCAGATTCTTCAATGCCAGCGCACCGCCTAGCAGTATGATCAGCGCGATGACCCACGCAAAAATGGGCCGGTCGATAAAAAATTTAGCGAACATGATCAGCCTTTGCAGCAGGTTTAGCAGCTGCTTCTGCAGGTTTGCCCGCGATCAGCGGTGCTGATTTATCCCAGGGCACAGCTTTAACCGCCGTACCGGGACGCGCTTTTTGCAGGCCATTCACGATGAGTTGCTCGCCGCCCTTCAAGCCGTCAGCAATCACAAAATCTCCCCCCGCCATACCACTGGTCTTCACCGGGACGGGCACCGCCTTGGACTCTTCGCCCACAATCATCACAAACTGTCCCTGCGGCCCCGATTGCACCGCACGCTGCGGCACGCGGATGGCATTGCCCTGTGTTGCCTCAGGGAAACGGATGCGCGCGAACATTCCGGGCAGCAGGTCATGCTGCGGATTGGCAAACTCGGCACGCAAGGAGACGGAACCCGTCGCGGGGTCAACCGCCATGTCGGTAAAGAAAATTTTTCCCGTTGCAGGGTATACCGTACCATCTTCAAGCAGCAGTTCGACACGCGCGGATTCGGCATGTTTATACTTGCCGCTCCTGATCGCCTGTCGCAAACGCAACAGGTCTGCGCCCGGCTGAGTGAAATTGACATAAATCGGATCGATCTGCTCGATGGTCGCAAGCAAAGTCGGTTCGCCCTTACCCACCAGCGTACCTTCGCTCACCAGAGTGCGGCCGATGTGCCCGGAAATCGCCGCAGGAACACGGGCATTGCCCAGATCCTCCAGGGCGCGAGCGAGCACCGCCTCAGCCTGCTTTACACGCGCAACAGCCAGATCGTATTCCTGCTGACTGACCGCTTTCACGGGCAGCAAAGGCTTGTAACGCTCGACCGTTTGTCTCGCAATCGCAACATCCGCTTCTGCAGCGGCAGCAGTCGCCTTATAGGTATGCGCATCAATCTGAAATAAAGGCGCACCCGCACGCACATCACTGCCTTCAACAAACAAGCGTTTTTCGATCACCCCCTCAACCCGCGCGCGCACTTGTGCTGTGCGATAGGCCTGCAGGCGCCCCGGCAAATCCTGTGTGAGGGTCACATCCCCCCGCCCGACGGTAATCACATCGACCTCGGGTAGCGGCATCGCGGGCCCAGGACCAGCAGCCGGTTTATCACCGCACGCGGCGAGCAGGGTCATTAACAAAAATGCGGGAACGAGGGGTTTAGCAAGTGGGTTCATGTGTGTTCCATGATAAAAGTAGCAAGAGATCCGGTGCCCGTGCTAAGGAATGGGCAATTTCAAGCTATGCAACATATCAAACGCTTGTTTGAAAGTAAAGTAAAATGATCGGGTGGCCGATACGCCCCCTACTGGTTGCGAAGAAATTAACCGTATTTTGTCGCATTGCTTTTACAATACGCGCTGTTGAGATTCAGGAAAGCTGTCAAGTGATTAAAATAACTACGACTCAAAACACCATATATTTAGCGGCGATGACCGCGTTCACCCTGCTGCTCTCAGCTTGCGCGACCAAGCCCGCATTGGCCCCGCAGCCGGCACAGGCAACAAATCCGGCGCGAGAACAGGCCGATGAAACCAACGCACAAAAATCAGCGGCGCAAAGCGCCTTCCAGAAACAACGAATGATGACACCTCAGGACAGCATCGAGAAAAACAAGTTATTCGTCAGCTACAGCATGAAAGTCATCCCTGAAAAAACCGGCCATCTGATCCAGGTATCGATGGTATTCAGGAATATGAAGGATAAAGCCACACGCTTACAACCGAAAATCAGCCTCACCGACCATAAGGGGCGCGTAATCCAGCCTTATACTAAACATGAGTTTTTAAAACTGACTTCGCGCATGAACGCATCCGCAGGCACAAACAGCCGCAACACCGTCAATGAAAGAATAAGCTGGGCCAATTCGTACTGGCTGAAAAATAAATTCACCCTCCCGCCCAACGGGATCGAAATCGGTGAACTCATGTATCACAGCAGCAGCCTTAATTTCCCGATGAAGCTGACCATCAACTCGGCGGGAGAAAATTACGTATTTGAGATCAGCGACACGCTTGCGAGCGGCCAAACTGAAGCGAGTACCGCAAAATAGTCGCCCTGCGACTATGCTGGCGGCGATGAGTTCAGTACTGCCTCGTCCTCACCCAACGGCTGTGCGGTATCCATCTGATATTGCAGCACGCGTAAATCAGCCTCCGATGCATCACGACCTGCCTCGGCACGCCGCGTGATCCGCTCACGCAAAATAGCAGGATCCGCCTGACAATCCAGAATCTGGAACGGCACGGCACAGCGCGCTGCCAGATCGCAAAACAGGTCGCGCTGATCGCGTTCGAGAAAGGCGGCATCGACAATCACGGGCCAACCGGCCGCAAGCAGCCCTTCGGCAAGCTGCGCCAAATGACGGTAAGTAGCCAGGCTCGATTGCCGGCTATACAACCCGGGACCACTCTTGTCCAGTGCACTCAGGCCCGCCTGCCGCTTGCGCTCGACATCGGAACGCAGCCGTATCATGCCGTACCGCTCAAGCCAGCGTTGTGAATAGGTGGTTTTGCCGGAACCCGAATAGCCATGGGTAATCGTCAGCGACAGGTGATTGGGGAGCAGGGAGTGGGAAGTCGTAAGTGGTGAGTTGGAAGTGGAAAGCTGTTCAGCCCAATGCAGGCAATCGTTCATCTCAGTACGGCTGGCCCGACAGCCTTGATCTATGCGCAGCCCCGCCACTTTAGCGCGCACCAGCGCACGGTACACCGCGTAATAGCGCAGCAGCGCCACCCCCTGATAGTCGCCGACGGCTTCTAACCAGCCATTGAGAAAGCGCGCGGCCAGCGCGGGGAGCTTGCGGTGCAGCAAGTCCATATAGCAAAAAGCCACCTCAGAGATGACGTCCATCCAGCGCAAGGCGGAACTAAATTCCAGACAATCGAAAATCACCAGCCGGCCGTCCACCCAGGCCAGATTAGCCAGATGCAGATCGCCGTGACACTCCCGCACCCAACCCATTTTCTTGCGCTCCGTCATCAGGGGAATAAGACGCGCATGCTCGGCAACACACCAGTTTTGCAACGCAGACAGACACTGAATTTCCACAGGATCATCCAGTCTGTCCGCCAGAACTTTAAAATTTTCAGCCACCGGCCTGGCTATTTCTTCCGGCTCGCCCCACGGACTGCTGTCTGTTGCGCGCTCACATTCAAGCGAGTGAAAGTGCGCCAACCTTGCGGCCAGCGCGTCGATCGGCTGTCGCCCCAGCCCGCCGCGTTCTGCCAATTTATCGAGCGTTGCATCAGTAGGAAACTGGCGCATCTTCACCGCGTATTCGATGGCCTCGCCCGATCCATTGATGCGGGGCATCGCGGCATCGCTGATCGCCACCACATCCAGATAATAATCTGCCGCCAGCCTGCGGTTCAGACGCAACTCCTCAAGGCAATCCTGCCGGCGTAGCAGCAGCGTGGAAAAATCAAGAAAACCCAAATTGACGGGCTTCCTGATCTTGTAGGCATAATCCCCCGTCAGTACGACCCAGGAAATATGCGTCTCGATCAGTTCCAGCTTTTTAACCGGATGATCGTAGCAGGCCGCATCGGCAAGCAGCGCACCAATTAAGGGCGGCAGCATCATGTTTAGCCGGCGTCTTTCATCTCCAGCGCCAGCTGATACAACTCGCTGCGATTGGCGCCGGTAATCTTGGTTGCCAGTTGCACGGCCTGCTTGAGCGGCAATTCTCCGAGCAGCAGGGACAAGGTACTCAGCGTCTCGGCTGACAAGCCTTCTTGAGGCTGTGCGGCAGAAACCAGCACCACAAATTCACCGCGCTGCTGGTTGGCATCTGACAACAGCCAGCATTCGGCCTCAGATAATTTGCAAGTCTTGATCGTCTCGAACAGCTTGGTGACTTCGCGCGCCAGCACGATTTGCCGTTCACCACCCAACACCGCGTGCAAATCGGCGACACATTCAACGATGCGATGCGGCGCCTCATAAAACACGAGTGTATAGGGATGGCTGATCAGCCCCTGCATTACCGTGCGGCGCGCCGCAGATTTATTGGGCAAAAAGCCGTAAAACAGAAAATGCGCTGCCGCAAGGCCGGATGCGGATAACGCGGCCACCACTGCGCTCGGCCCCGGAACGGGAATCACCCGCAAGCCCGCCGCCAGCACCCCCTCCACCAGTAACGCGCCCGGATCGCTGACCGCCGGCGTGCCCGCATCACTAACAAACGCGATGCTCTGTCCAGACTGAATCGCCGCGACCATCTTTTCGGCTGCACCGCGTTCATTGTGCTGATGCACCGCGATCAGCTGTTTGGCATGAATGCCGTGATGCTTCAACAAGTGAGACGTGTTGCGCGTATCCTCGGCGGCGACGACATCGGCCCCGGCCAGCACATCGAGTGCGCGCAAGGTAATGTCGCGCAAATTCCCTATCGGGGTGGCAACTACATATAATGCGGGTTCCAACTTTTGCGGATGTTCGATATGCAACGTATTTTTCCTCCCCGGTGGTTTTGTGCCCTGCTCGCACTATACGTGAGCGGATTTGCCAGCGCTACCGCCGAGACCGCACAACCCCCGGTGCCGCATATCGCTTTGTTGCTGCCACTGGATGCACCGGGCTTAGGTTCTGCAGCTCGCGTGGTGCAGCAGGGCGTCATCGCCGCCATGCAAAACACAGTGTTGCCGCTGCGCACCTACAGCAATTACGACGAAACACGCAGCGCCTTAGCCTCCTACAAGATGGCAGTTGCCAGCGGTGCCGTTGCCGTGATCGGCCCCCTGACCCGTAACGGCATACGCCAGCTGGCAGAAGAAAAAACGCTGCCCGTTCCCACCCTTGCCCTGAACATCATCGACACCCCAGCACCGCCCCAGCTGTATTTTTTCGGGCTGGCAGTTGAAGCCGAAGCGCGGCAGATTGCGCTGTTAGCGAAAAAACAGGGAAGACAACAGGCGATCATCGTCACTGCGAATGATCCGCTGGCGCGCCGCCTGCAATTTGCCTTCGAAGAACAGTGGATTACCTCGGGCGGGGAGATTTTGCGCGAAATCGAATACACCGGCGACACCATGGTGTTTGCCGATATCGCAGCAGATCCTTCGACGATGACGTTTTTTGCCACCGATATCGAAAAATCGCGCACCATACGCCCCTACCTGCCGAACAATATGGCAACCTACGCCACCTCACAACTGTTCAGCGGCAATAAGGATACCCTGCTCAACTTCGATTTTGAAGGCATACGCTTCGTCGACATGCCCTGGCTGATGCAAACCGATCTACCCGCCGTGACAGCTTTTCCGCGCGCCTATCCGCCACTCACCACAGATCAGGAGCGGCTCTACGCGCTGGGAATAGACGCGTGGCGATTGATTAACAATCTGATATCAAACAGGGCAAAACAGCCGCTCGACGGGGTGACAGGCCAGATACGCCTGAATGGCCAAACTTTTGCCCGCACAGCGCTACCGTCCCTATTTTATCAGGGGCACGCACAGGCGGCGGACGCCCCGCTGATTCAGTCGGTACAACTCTTTCCGGATCAGTTTAAAAATGCCTCGTCCGTGGAAGCCCCGGTGACCGTCAAGCCGTGAAGGGATCTGATGCGGAAAACCTGGCTGCAGAATTTTTGCAGCGCCAGGGCTTGCAACTGGTCGCACATAACTATCGAAGCCGTTTTGGCGAGATCGATTTAATCATGCAGGACGGCAGCGTACTGGTTTTCGTAGAGGTCAGGCAGCGCAGCCGCTCTGACTACGGAGGCGCTGCCGCCAGCATCGACATCCACAAACAAAAGAAGCTGATCCGCACCGCGCAGCATTATTTAGTTCAGTTGCATCACACGCCGCCCTGTCGCTTTGATGCACTGCTCATCGATGACCGCGACGGCCATCATGTGCAATGGCTGAAAAATGCGTTCGACGCCTGATTCGGTTAATATCTCACTTCAGAACTCATACTGCACCGGATATGGACATCAATAAACGCATCATCAAACACTTCACCGACAGCGCCGAGCTCAAGCTCAAAATCAAAGACACGCTGGCAACACCTATCGCCGCCGCCGCGCAACTGTTTTTCGACTGCGTCACCAACGACGGCAAAATTTTATGTTGCGGCAACGGAGGATCTGCCGCCGATGCGCAACACTTCGCCGCAGAATTGCTCAATCGTTTCGAAATCGAACGCCCCGGTTTAGCGGCGGTTGCACTGACCACCGACAGCTCGGTGCTGACTTCGATCGCCAACGACTACGATTTCAGCCTGATTTTTTCCAAACAGGTACGCGCACTGGGCCTGCCCCGCGATACTCTGCTCGCCATATCAACCAGCGGTCACTCGCCCAATGTCGTAGCCGCCATCCATGCCGCACACGACCGCAATATGCGCGTGGTTGCCCTGACGGGTCGCGATGGCGGAGAAATGGCCAGCATCCTCAAAGAGGGCGATGTATCGATCTGCGTAGATGGGCGTAGCACTGCAAGAATACAGGAAGTCCATCTGCTCGCCTTGCATTGCATTTGCGATGTGATCGACTATCAGTTAATGGGGGAATGATAATGCGTAACATATTGTTTATTTTGCTTTTTTCAGCATCTTTGCAAGGCTGCTTTCCGGTGATTGCCGCAGGGGCAGGAGCGGGCGCACTGATGGCACAGGATCGCCGCACCAGCGGCGCCTACGTTGAAGATGAGGCCATCGAAAATAAATCCTTCGACCGCATCGGCAAGCAATACAAGAACACGGTGCACGTCAACGTGACAAGCTACAACCGCAAGGTGCTGATCACCGGCGAAGTGCCCGATGAAGCGACCAAAGTGCAGGTTGAACGGATCATCACCAATATCCAGAATGTTGGGAGAATCCACAACGAACTGGTCATCGCCGGTAACAGCTCGTTCACCTCGCGCAGCAACGATGCCCTGATCACCACAAACGTAAAAGCCCGCTTCGTCGGGGACAAACGCTTCAGCGCCAACAACCTGAAGGTCGTCACTGAAAACGGCACGGTGTACCTGATGGGTATCGTCAACCGTGCAGAGGCTAATGCGGCAGGCTCAGTTGCCAGCGGCAGCAGCGGCGTATCACGTGTCGTCGAACTCTTCGAATATGTAGACTGATGTACCCGGCGCCCGACTTTGAAACCAAGCTGTGCCGTTTGGCGCAGCTAGCACACCGTGTGGCCGCATTGCCCCGCCCGCTGGTATTCACCAACGGCTGCTTCGATGTGCTGCACCGCGGCCACGTCACCTATCTGGCGCAAGCCCGGACACTGGGTGCGTCTATGGTGGTCGGTGTTAACAGCGATGCCTCGGTAAAACGGCAGGGCAAGGGGGAGGATCGCCCGATCAACGCGGAAGACGATCGCATGGCCGTGCTCGCCGCGCTCGAATCCGTCAGCCTGGTTGTGCAATTCGATCAGGATACGCCGCTGGATCTGATTCTTGCCTGCCGCCCAGATGTACTGGTAAAAGGCGGCGACTGGAAACCGGAAAATATCGTCGGCAGTACGGAAGTGCTGGGCTGGGGCGGAAGCATCCACAGTATCCCATTCCGTCATGAGCGATCCACCACCGCACTTTTGAAAAAAATAAGATCGCTATGAATCCAACCGAAATCACCCTGCACCAACAATCCCGCGTGCTGGAACTTGCGTTCGATAACGGCGCCCGCTATCGGCTGCCATTCGAATTTCTGCGCGTATTCTCGCCGTCCGCCGAAGTGCGTGGTCACGGCCCCGGTCAGGAAGTACTGCAAACCGGCAAAAAGAATGTAATGCTCACCGGCATCGAACCCGTTGGCCAATACGCTCTCAAACTGATCTTCGACGATGGTCACGATACCGGCCTGTACACCTGGGATTATTTGAGCGAACTCGGCCAATATCAGGACGGCATGTGGCAGGATTACCTGAACAAACTGGAAGCGGCCGGCGAGCGTCGCGATCCGCAATAGGAGTACGACCATGAGCAAAACCACCCATTTCGGTTTCGAGACCGTAGACGAAACAGACAAAGCGCGGCGCGTTGCGGGCGTATTCACCTCGGTCGCCAGCAAGTACGACATCATGAACGATCTGATGTCGGCAGGATTGCACCGTATCTGGAAGCGTTTCGCCATCAGCGTGAGCGGCGTCCGTCCGGGTCAACGCGTGCTGGATGTGGCGGGCGGCTCGGCGGATTTATCCCGCCTGTTCCTGAAGAAGGTTGGCAGCACGGGGCAGGTTGTGCTCACCGACATCAACAACGCGATGCTGCGCGTGGGCCGAGACCGCCTGCTCGATGAAGGCATCAGCACCCCGGTTGCGCAGTGCGACGCCGAACACCTGCCTTTTCCAGACAACTACTTCGATTGCGTGAGCATCGCCTTCGGCCTGCGCAACGTGACTCACAAGGATGCGGCACTGCGCGAAATGAAGCGCGTGTTAAAACCGGGCGGGCGCGTGATCGTGCTGGAATTTTCTAAAGTCGCCAAGCCCCTGGAAAAAGCCTACGATTTGTATTCCTTTAAGCTGCTGCCCAAGATGGGCCAGCTCATCGCAGGGGATGCCGATAGCTACAAATATCTGGCCGAATCCATCCGCATGCATCCGGGACAGGAAGAACTCAAATCCATGATGGTCGAGGCAGGTCTTGAGCGCGTCGAATACTTCAATCTGACCGGCGGTGTAGTCGCGGTGCACAGAGGCTACAAGCTGTAATCCTCCTTACCACCCGAAAAATTTTATCATTAATCAATACAGGAAATACCATGAGCGGTTTACCAAAATGTCCACAATGCGGATCTGAATTCACCTATGACGATGGCAGCCAGTACGTCTGCCCGGAATGTGCGCATGAATGGTCGAAAGAGGCAGCAGCAGAGGCTGGTGAGCAAACTAAAGTATTCAAGGATGCATTCGGCAATGTGCTGGTCGATGGCGACTCCGTCACGGTCATCAAAGACCTGAAAATCAAGGGCTCGTCGTCCGTCGTCAAGGTCGGCACCAAGGTCAAGAACATCCGTCTGGTCGACGGTGACCACGACATCGACTGCAAGATCGACGGTATCGGCGCGATGCAGTTAAAAACCGAATTCGTGAAAAAAGCTTAACGCCGATGAGTTCCTGGGGGTGCCCGCATGAAATCAAGGGTGTCTGCACGCGTGTCAACAACCTTCCATGCGATTTAGGAATGAAGGGGTGTGTGCTGTTCGGGCGTTTCCGCTTTGCCGATCCGACTAAAAACCGGCCGAAAAAAGCCCCTGCCCCTATACCTGCACCCGATGACGACAAGGCATGATCGCCCCCCTCTACCGCGACGACTGGCTGCTGGTCGTCAATAAGCCCGCCGGATTGCTGTCGGTACCGGGGCGCGGTGAAGACAAACAGGACTGCCTGTCCTCACGCGTACAGGAAATATTTCCCGATGCGCTGATTGTGCACAGGCTGGATATGGCCACATCCGGTTTACTGGTTTTTGCGCGCGGCATTGAGATGCAGCGCCAGTTGTCCGCAATGTTTCATAACCGTGAAGTCAGCAAGCGTTATGTGGCGATAGTATCGGGGAAACTGCAACCCGATGAGGGCGAGATCAATCTGCCGATAGGCGCTGACTGGAATGAACGCCCGCTGCGCAAAATCGATGAGGCGACAGGAAAACCCTCGCTGACACGCTATCGGGTGCTGTCGCGTGAGGCCGATACCACCCGGGTGGAACTCGAACCCGTGACAGGCCGCACGCATCAGTTACGCGTTCACATGAGGGCGGCAGGCCATCCTATTTTGGGTGACGCCTTATACGGGGAGGTGACGAGCGCACCCCGCCTGCTGCTGCATGCACAATCCCTCGGTTTTGTTCATCCTGTCAGCAAGGTATCGGCCAGTTTTGTCTGCCCCGCGCCATTCTGACTATAATGCAGGCTAATTTTTCAGCAGGAAACGCTATGCCCACTTCTAATAAACCTCTGTTCTTTGGCCTGGCCTTTATCGCTGTCACCCTCGCCGGCTTCGCCGCCTACCTGTGGATCGCGCTGCACTGGAGCTATTCAGAAGGCGAGCGCGCAGGCTTTATGCAAAAGCTCTCTCATAAGGGCTGGCTGTGCAAAACTTGGGAGGGCGAACTGTCATTAGTCGCGCTCCCCGGTGCAGCCCCCGAAAAATTCTATTTCTCGGTACGCGACGAGAGCATTGCACAGCAAATCAATGCGGCAGTCGGCCAGCGCACAGCACTCACCTACGAACAGCACAAAGGATTACCGACTTCCTGTTTTGGCGAAACTGAATATTTCGTGACCGCAGTCAAGGTCGTCAAATAAGGAATGTTTATCGCATAATGAACTTATCCTGAATCACGTTGCCTGACGGCACGCAACCTTTTGGCAACCACAGCGTTGCTGTTATACTTCGCCCCGCTTTGTATCAATCGACGAATGAGGAATACATGAAAAAATTTTGGATGATGTTGACGATCGCTTTAACCTGCTTGAGTTTGTTTGCCGCAACCGCAGAAGCTAAACGCTTTGGCGGCGGCAGTAGTTCCGGCAAACAACGCACCATGGCTCCCCAGCAAGCGCAAAAAGCACCCACAGCAGCACCAGCACCTGCTGCGCCCGCATCAACCGGCAACAAGTGGATGGGCCCGCTCGCAGGTCTCGCAATCGGCGCAGGCTTGGGCGCCATGTTCGCAGGCGGCATGGGCGGCTTAGGCGGAGCGATGAGCGGCATACTGATGGCGCTGCTCGCCGGTGCTGCGGTGATGTTCGCAATCTCCATGTTCCGCAAAAAACAGCAACCGGCTATGCAGTCTATGCAATACGCCGGCGCGGGCGCACCGTATCAGGAACCCGTACAACCGCACTATGCAGGCAGTAGCTCGGCGGCGATTGCCCCACCTGTAACAGGTCACATCCCAGCCGACTTCCCTGTCGAGAGTTTCTTGCGCAGCGCAAAGACCTCGTTCATCCGTCTGCAAGCAGCGAATGACCGCAAGGATCTGAACGATATCCGTGAATACACGACCCCGGAAATGTTTGCTGAAATCTCCATGCAAATGCACGAACGCGACAATACGCCGCAAACGACCAATGTGATTGCGATCAACGGCGAATTGCTGGAAGTTACTAACGAAGGCGACTGGGCGATTGCCAGCGTACGTTTTACCGGACAACTGAGCGAAAACAACGGCACTGCGGAAAACGTCGATGAAATCTGGCACGTTCAGAAAAACCTGAAAGACGACAAAGCCGTTTGGCTGCTCTCGGGCATCCAGCAAACCACACTGCACTGAGCATGATCACCCGGCTCTCTGTGTCAGCATTGAATCACTTGCTCGCGCAGAACAGCTGGGCTTATGCAAGGCTGATGCAGTTTTCCGGCAAGACGGCGCGATTTGAAATCGCGCCGTTCTCATTTGCATATACCGTGTTGCCTGACGGCTCACTTACAAATTCCGATAGCACTCACGCCGACGCTGTCTGTGTCATCGCTCCGTCGCTGCTGCCGCGTCTGGCACTACACGACGAACTGGCGCATGCCGACATCCAAAGCTCCGGCGATGCGGCCTTGTTATCCGAAATTTTCTATCTGAGCCGCAACCTTCGCTGGGATGCGGCTGAGAACTTAAGCCCGGTCACCGGCGACATCGCGGCTGAACGCATCGTGCAATTCGTTCAAAACAGAACCCTCGGTGCGTCCGCACTCAATTTAGCGCAAGCTGCGGCTGAATATTTCACCGAAGAGCAGCCGTTAATTGCCAAACCTCAGCAACTAAACACTTTCATGCAACAAGTGGATACGCTGCGCGACGATATGGCCAGACTGGAACAGCGCATTGGGCGTCTGTCGAACAAGGATTAGACGACTCATGCGCTTTTTTCGCCTCCTTAAAATTATCTTTGTCGTCTTAAGCTTCGGGCTCGACGAGTTCATGCTGGCGCATCAGCGCATGCGCTGGTTGCAAACGCCGCTCAACCTGCTGCTGTTCATGCGCGACATCAGCCAGCCGCGTGCGGTTCGCCTGAGACTCGCGCTCGAAAAACTCGGCCCGATTTTCGTCAAATTCGGCCAGATGCTCTCGACACGTCGCGATTTGATGCCGACCGATCTGGCCGACGAACTGGCCAAATTGCAGGATCAGGTACCCCCGTTTTCCTCGGTACTTGCCGTATCGCTGCTGGAAGCTGCCTACCAACGCCCGTTGCTGGACGTGTTTAAAAGCTTCGAGCAGACACCCGTCGCCAGCGCCTCGGTAGCCCAAGTACATTTCGGCGTGCTGCACGATGACCGTGAAGTCGCAATCAAAATTTTGCGCCCCGGCATCGCACTGACCATCGCGCACGACATCGCGCTGATTAAGGTCGCAGCCGACCTGATCGAATGGCTATGGGCGGACGGACGTCGCCTCAAACCTCGCCGCGTAATCGAAGAATTCGAGAAGCATCTGTCTGACGAGCTCGATCTCACGCGGGAAGCGGCTAACGGCAGCCAGTTGCGGCGCAATTTTGCCGATTCAGGACTGCTGCTGGTGCCTGAAATGTTCTGGGATTACTGCACCAATGATGTGATGGTAATGGAGCGCATGTATGGCATGCCGATCAGTCAGGTTGATAATCTGCGCGCAGCCGGCGTGGATATTCCTAAACTTGCCGCAAACGGCGTCGAAATTTTCTACACGCAGGTCTTTCGCGACGGTTTTTTTCACGCCGACATGCATCCGGGGAATGTTCAGGTGGCAAAAGATGGCCGTTATATCGCACTCGATTTCGGCATCATGGGCACGCTGACCGATACCGACAAAAACTATCTGGCACAAAATTTCATCGCTTTTTTCCAGCGCGACTACAAACGCGTCGCCGAAGTGCACATCGAGTCCGGCTGGGCCCCGGCTGATACGCGGGTGGATGAACTCGAATCCGCAATCCGCGCCGTGTGTGAACCCATCTTCGACCGGCCGCTGCGCGAAGTGTCTTTCGGCCGCGTGCTGCTGCGCCTGTTCCAGACATCCCGTCGCTTCGGCATCGAGATTCAGCCACAACTGGTACTGCTGCAAAAAACGCTGCTCAACATTGAAGGACTGGGATTACAGCTCGATCCTGAGCTCGATTTATGGAAAACGGCTAAACCCTGGCTGGAACGCTGGATGAGCGAACAGGTCGGCTGGCGCGGCTTTATCAGAGCCATCAAAGCGGAAGCGCCTCGCTATGCGACACTCTTGCCGCACCTGCCACGCCTGCTGCATCAGCGCCTGAACGAAACTCCTTTCCCGTACGCCCAAAGCGCCGTGCTGATGCTATTGAAACAGCAACAGCGCCGCAACACGCTACTGACGGTGATCGTTGGTATTTTGCTGTTGCAAACGCTGTGGATACTGCTAGGTTAATTCACCGGGCCCTTATTTTGCAGGGCGGTTGCTGCCTGATACGATTTTATATTCCAACAAACGACACTCGATGGCACCGTTGAACAGCGGCGTGCGCTTAGACGGCGACAAGCGCATCAGTTTCAATATCGCCTTATCAGCGGTGAACAGATAGGCCGTCCAGCCGCCGAATTTTCGCTTGAGCGCATCACCTAACTTAGGATAGAGCTCAGCCAGCTCATCGAGCTCGCCCATCCGTTCGCCGTAAGGCAGATTCGCCACCATGATGCCATGCTCAGCCGGGGCCGAAATTTCCAGAATATTCGCCTGATTGAGTTCTACACAGTCGGACAAGCCGGCATCACTCAGATTGCGCCAGGCCGTTTTCATCGCATCACCATAGAGATCGCTGCCGTAAATTTCCAGCGGTTTGGGGGGTAACTGCGCGGCAATCGCAGCCTGTTTCATCGCCTGCCAGACAGGCTTATCAAAATTGAGCAGTTTTTCGAACGCAAAACTGCGCGCGATGCCAGGCTGAATATTCAGTGACATCTGCACAGCTTCAATGAGAAAAGTTCCGCTGCCGCACATCGGATCGAGCAACGGTGTGCCCGGCGTCCAACCCGACAAACGCAGTATACCCGCAGCGAGATTTTCCCTGATCGGCGCGATATTGGTGTTCTGACGCACCCCGCGCTTAAACAGCGGATCACCTGACGTGTCCAGATACAGCATCAGCTTTTCGTCTTCGATGAACACGTGGATGCGCACATCAGGCGTTAAGGTATCGACGCTCGGACGTTCATCGCAGTGCGCTCGAAAACGATCGCACACCGCATCCTTGACCAGCAGGGTAATAAACTCGAGACTTTTCAATGCACAGCGGATCGCGGTGATATTAACCCTGATGGTGTGACTAACGTTAAACCAGCGCTGCCATTGCAGATCGAACACCGCCTTGTATATATCCTGCTCGGTGCGATAGTAAGTCTCTTTGACACGCCACAGCACACGACTGGCAACACGATTTTCCAGATTGACGCGATAGCACAGCGCCCAGTCGCCGGAAAAATGGACGCCGCCTTCAGTCGCGCGCACGTTTTGCCCCCCCATTTCGACTAAATCATTAAACAATACGGTTTCAAGGCCGCGCGGGCAGGGAGCAAAAAAATCAGTCATTTTAGAAAGGCTTTACGGTAACGAGAATGACCACGGCGGTCAGAATAAGGACAGGAACTTCATTGAACCAGCGATAGAATACATGGCTACGATGATCCTGATCGAGTGCGAAGCGCTTCACCAATACCCCGCAGTAATAATGATAGGCATACAGCAGAACGATGAGCGCCATCTTGGCGTGCATCCAGGCACCGCCGATTCCCTCACCCAGCCATAACCACAATCCGGAAGCTATTGCGAGCCATGCAATCGGCGTCACAAAGCGGTAGAGCTTACCTTCCATCAATTTCAGGCGCGCAATATCGGCAGGATCAGTCGCCATCGCGTGATTGACAAAAATACGCGGCAGATAGAACAACCCGGCGAACCAGGATACAACCATGATGATGTGAAATGCCTTGATCCAGAGATACATGATGAACAACCGGTTAACGAGCAATGGACGAATTATACGGCCAGCGCCCGCAACGCGCATCAGTCAATCCAACGCATTGTCGGGTATTGTTTTATATTTCGCGACAAACTTTAAACAATCCCCGGATTATTAGCCATCAGACAAAAAAATCGGTATCCCAGAGCTCCTGCGTCAACGCCCGATAGTCGAGTGCCCCGGGGCTTTTTGGGGCAAATTCGAAGATATCCTGACCATGCATCGGACTCGTCGCCAAGCCTACCGTCTCGCTGATTCGTGTATTGCACACGACATCACCGAATTTTGCTTTAAGCTTATCGTAAATCTCAAAGGACAATTTTCGGCGCGAATCGAAACGCGTCACCACAATGCGTCTGGCGATCTTGCGTTTCAATTTGGTTTCCAGCACATTCAGCGCGCTGTCCAGACGGTGCACGCCCTGCAACGACAGGAAATCTGCTGAAACCGGGATCAGCACGCGATCCGATGCCAGCAACGCATTCAACGTCAGCACCCCGAGCATAGGGCAGCAATCGATCATGATCGGTGCCCCCGTCAGCGCTAGATCTTCATTGAGACCGCGCTTGAGCAGATTCGCCGCCTGCGGATCGCCGCCCAGCAAGGCATCAATTTTAGCCAGTTCCAGCACGGCAGGAATGGCCTGCCAGCCGCGTGGCGTATCCCGCAACAGACTGGCAAGCGGCGTCTTATGTTTGAAAAATCCCGCCATGCTCTTGTCCGGACTGACATTCTTAATGCCGCTGGCTAGCGTCAGATGGCCTTGCGGATCCAGATCGAGTGCGACGGGAGACAGCTCCGCGATACTCAGCGCAGCCGTGACATTCAGACAGGTGGTGGTTTTACCCACGCCACCTTTTTGATTAAATACGGCGATTACCGCCATGCATTTTTCCTCTACAGGCCATTATCTACCCATCACTTTTCATCCCCTCAAAATACGGGGAGAAAAATCGACTGACAGAGCAGCATTGACCCGATGTAAGTTCACATTCGTAATGACACGCACTATGCCAGCGATTACCGCCATTCATTCCGTTAAATAGAGGCCGAAATCAGTCCCAGTTAAAATAAGCCCGTCTGCCCGAATCATTATCCCAGCACAAAAAACGGCGCTGGCGCCAAGCGCTGATTATACCGACCGACCACATAAATTGTCAGGCAGCCTTTTGCCCCACGCCAGCAATACCTCAACCCCGTTTCAGCCGAACCCTGAAATTTTTAAACACGGAATTTTCCAACTAATTTTTGCAATTCAGCCGCCACCGCTGAAACATCAATAACAGATTGCCCTACTTGTCGAATCGTTGCTGAATTTTCTTCAGTGAGTGCAGAAATTTCTTCCATACTTCTCGCCACGTCTTCTGTGGCTGAAGTTTGCTCCATGGTGCTGTCGGTAATATGTCCGACCAGTCCGGTAACTTGATTGGCAGACGTAACAATTTGCTTCAATGCCTCGTCGGTCATACGATTCAGGCCGGCACTTTCTTGCACCTCGCGCTCGACTTCACTCATGGACTCCATGACCGCAGCGGTTTCAGTGCGAATGGAACTGACCACCAGCGTAATTTGGTGCGTACTCAGCGAAGTCCGCTCAGCTAGCTTTCTGACTTCATCTGCAACAACGGCAAAACCGCGCCCCTGCTCTCCGGCACGTGCAGCTTCGATCGCCGCATTAAGTGCCAGCAAATTCGTCTGATCTGCAATTTCTCTGATGACCGTGGCCATTTGGCTGATTTTTTGGATTGAATCGTTCAGATGACTGACAATACCTACAGAATCTTTGGCTGTATTGACCACCCTTTCCATTGCGGCCAGGTTTTTTATCATATACTGATCACCTTGCTGCGCATATTCTTCATTGCGATAAACCACCTCCCTTGCGCCACTGGAGGTATTTGCTACTTCTGAATTACTGACGCCGATCTCTTCCATTGCAGCTGCAACACGCACAACCCGATCATTCATCGTTGCCGTACGCGCTATAACCTGATCCATTTGCATCGACAGCATTGTCGAGGAATTGGCTGCCACATCCGCCGCACGCTTTACGCCTGCAACAATATCTTTCAGCTGCGCGGTCGTATTTTCAAGCGACGTACCCATTTCGCCAAGTTCGTCTTTACGTTTAACGGCGACCGAAGCGGTTAAGTCGCCTAATGCAACTTTACCGAGCGTATCTTTCAACGCTTGAATGCCGCGATGAATATCACTTGAAAGCAAGCTGATGCCGACAAGCAAAACCAGCATTCCGACCGCAAATACAGCTAATCCAATGAAAATTAATTTTTTTCCGCTTGCGCTACTTTTTTCGTAGGTTTCTTTGACGCCAGCCTCTTGAAAGCTGACCAGTTTTGCGATGGGTTTTAGCAAACCGGATTGAAATGCAGGCCAGTCATTCTCCAGCAAATCGCTCAACGTTTTTTTGTCCTCGACCGCATAAGCCTTACCTAATTTTTCAAAAAATGGCGGCAATAGGACGAGTTGCTTGTCAATTTTTTCAATTTGTTCTTTTGCTTCATCGGTAAGATCATTACCTTGAATTTTTTCCTTGTAAATCGCCCACTGTTTTGGAATATCGACCTGTGCCTCATCCAACTGATTTTTAGCGCCCGCACCGGCGATTTGACTCAAAATGACCCCTGCCATTCGAAAGCGAATTTCTTTCAGGTGACGATCCATATCTTTTAAGGCCGCTGCTGGCACGACTTGATTTTCGTAAACCGTGGCAAGTGCGTTTGTTCCCTGATTCGTGCTGTAAACATTAACGGCAGCAAGAATGAGAGAAACCAACCCGGCCAGAATTCCGCCGAGTAGTATTTTTGCCTTAAGACTTTTCATAATGAGCATCCTCTCCGGTGAAAATAAAAAGCGGCGAACAAAATTTTTCGCCCGCCACTTTAATAATTACAATGGACTCACTCCATCGGAAAGCCCTTAGCTTTCCATTCGGCAATACCATTGCGCAGCCAATATACTTTCTTGTGACCCGCTTTGACAGCCAGAACACTCGCCTTGTAATGGCGCCAACCGATGGGGGAATTACCCTGAATAATGAGTGGTTGCGCCATATCGGAGGGAAGCTTAGTAACATCCCACACATCCAACTTACCGTCGAAATCTGGTGTGTTGGTACTGTTATTTTTATATGGGATGCTGATGGTACCTTTGATATGTGATTCCGCATACTCATTAGCAACTCTTACGTCGTACATCTTGACACCGCTTTCCATCAGCGATTTTGCTTTCACCGAATCAATGATTTCAACGCTTTTTACTGTACTAGGTGTTTCTTCCGCAAAAACGGGGCTGGCAGATACAAAAGCGATTGAGGCAAGGGTGGTGATGAAGGAACGACGAACAAATGTGGCAAACTTCATGTTATTTCTCCTTAGGTTTTGGTATTACGTAAAGTTGGCAAATGAATACAACACCCTGTATTTTTAGACAACCCTTGTTTCATCTTACACGGCGAGGTTCATGCTACCAGCTTCACCTTATGCTGAGCAATCTTCCCGTTGCGTGACGGGCAGCCATACTCGAAATGTCGTTCCTTTTCCGCGCTCGCTATGAACTTCTAATCTTCCGCGGTGCTTTTGGATAATGCCATAGGATAACGACAATCCCAATCCGGTTCCTTTCCCGACTGGCTTGGTCGTAAAAAATGGATCAAAAATTTTGTTGATATGTTCGGGCGCAATACCTTGCCCCGTATCGGAAATCTCCACCCACACCTCGTCTTTTAGTTGCCCGCTGCTTATCGTAATGGTGCCGTGAGATTCAATCGCATGCGATGCATTCACCAACAGATTCATAAAGACCTGGTTAATCTGAGAGGACAGGCACTCCACATCGGGAATGATGCCGTATTTTTTTACGACATCCGCTTTGTACTTAATCTCATTTTTGACAATGTTAAGTGTGCTATCCATACCGTGGTGCAGGTTCGAGGCATGCCAGACTTCCGAAATATCGACATGGGAAAAATCCTTCAGATTTTGCACAATATCCTTTACCCGGGTAATCCCTTCTTTCGATTCACTCATTAAAGATTTCAGGTCTTCTTTGAGAAAAACGATGTCGACCTTTTCCTTTTTGGCTTTAATTCTTTCCAGAATATCGGGTGCAGTTATGGCAACTTCGGCTTGTTCATAGACATCGATTAGTTCAAACGTATCCTGAACATATTTCTCGAGTGAGCTCAAATTTGAATACACGTAGCCTATCGGATTGTTAATTTCATGAGCAACCCCTGCGGCCAGTTGACCTATGGAGGCCAGCTTATCCGATTGCATCAGATGATTTTGTGCCTCTTCCAGTTTTGTGATGAGTAAGAGTTGATCTTCCTTTTCCTTTTGCAGCGCCAATTCTGTTTGTTTGTGCTCAGCCAACTCTATGCGCAGACCATCATTGGATTCATTTAATTCCGCAGACATTAATTTAAGCGAGCGTTCAATGATCCGGGCGTCAGAATCGAATCGCGTGTAAGCCTCGTCAATTGCAGATAAAAATTCCGCCAACTCAGGCGTCTGAGTTGCAGACTCCCCAAGAAATCGTTTGATCTGGCGTTCCAGAAGTCGATGCATGATTCACCTTTTAAACTGTAAGGCTACGGCTTTTCTCGCATTGCGTATGCCCTGCAAAAAGTATGATGAAATCTAACCTCTTCAACTTCCGGCTTTGATAGATTGGAATCGTTGGTATTCTGCAAACGAAATTTATTCGACCGTCACGGACTTTGCCAGATTGCGCGGTTTATCCACGTCAGTACCCTTTTGTAACGCAACATAATAGGCCAGCAGTTGCAGCGGTATCGTATGCAAAATTGGACTCAGATAGCCTGCATGTTCGGGCATGTGCATGATGTGCACGCCCTCTTCTTCGCGTATATGCGTTTCAGCATCGGCAAACACATATAGCTCGCCGCCACGTGCACGCACTTCATGCAGATTCGATTTGAGTTTTTCCAGCAGCACATCGTTAGGCGCAACCGAGATGACCGGCATATCTTTATCAACCAGCGCCAGCGGTCCGTGCTTGAGTTCGCCGGCGGGATAAGCCTCGGCGTGAATATAAGAGATTTCTTTCAGTTTCAACGCGCCTTCGAGTGCGATCGGATAATGCAGGCCACGGCCTAAAAATAAGGCGTGATGCTTATTGGCGAACTGTTCAGCAAGCTTGGCAATCTTGGGCTCCAGATTGAGTACCTTCTGAGTCGCGGCAGGCAGATGACGCAACGCATCCAGATGGAAACGCTCCTGCTCAGCGGTCAGGCGTTTGCGCTGCTTAGCCAGTACCAGCGTCAACAGGAATAATGCCACCAGCTGTGTAATGAACGCTTTAGTCGATGCGACACCGATTTCAGGCCCCGCGCGAGTCAGGAAACGCAGCTTTGCCAGTCGGACCAACGCACTTTCCGGCACATTGCAAATTGCCAGCGTATGGTGATGTCCCAGTACGATCGCGTGATTCAAAGCCGCTTGCGTATCCGCTGTCTCGCCCGATTGGGACAAAACCACGACCAGCGTTTTTGGATTGGGGACACTCGTACGGTAACGGTATTCGCTTGCGATTTCAACGGTACACTGAATTCCGGCAATCTCCTCCAACCAGTAACGCGCGACCAGCCCCGCGTGATAACTTGTTCCGCAGGCAAGAATCAAAATGCTGTCGATTTGGGCAAATGAAGCTGCGGCTTCCGCGCCAAAAATCCCGGGCACAATAGACTGGCTGTTACAGACGGACTCCAGCGTATCGGCGATGGCCTGCGGCTGTTCGTGAATTTCCTTCTGCATGTAGTGGCGATAGTTGCCCAGCGAGACACTTTCGTTGCTGATTTCACTGATCTGCACCGGACGCTCGATAGGCATTCCTGCCGCGTTATAGATCCGGTAGCTCATCCGCTCGATTTCAACCACGTCCCCCTCTTCGAGATAAATTACCTTGCTTGTGACCGGCAGTAACGCCGACACATCGGATGCAATGAAATTCTCACCTATACCTATTCCCATCAGCAGCGGGCTGCCTCGACGCGAACAGATCAACTGGTCCGGATTGTCGGCTGCCACTACGCCAATCGCATAGGCACCGACCAGTTCAGTCAGCGATACGCGCACAGCTTCCAGCAGCGACAGTCCTGTCACATAGTGACTATGCACCAGATGCGCGATGACTTCGGTATCCGTATCCGAGGTAAAGTCATAACCTGCCGCCGTCAGACGGGTTCTCAGCGATTCGTAATTTTCGATGATTCCGTTGTGAACCACCCCGATCAGACTCTTGCTGACATGAGGATGCGCGTTACGCTCGCTCGGTATGCCATGCGTGGCCCAACGGGTATGTGCGATTCCCAGTGTTCCCGTCGTGTTAACGCTACGCTCGGTCAGTTCAGCAACGCGGCCCGTGCTGCGGACTCGCTCCAGTTCACCATCGCGGACAACGACCAGTCCTGCGGAGTCGTACCCGCGATATTCAAGCCGTTGAAGGCCTTCGAGCAGAATGGGAACAACATTGCGTTGTGCTACTGCGCCTACGATTCCACACATAATTGATAACCTTAATAATTGTTAGTGGTAAGTGGTAAACGGTAAGTGGAAAATCGACTGCGCCCTACTCTCCACTTCCCACTCACTACTTCGATTTCTTGACCGGACGAGTCCAGCCGCTGATCGTCATCTGTTTGCTGCGCGACAGCGTCAATTCACCTTCTGGTGTATTGCGGGTAATCGTCGATCCGGCACCAATCGTAGAGCCTTTAGCGATAGTGACCGGTGCGACCAGCTGCGTGTCCGATCCGATGAATACGTCGTCTTCGATGATCGTACGGAATTTATTTGCACCATCGTAATTGCAGGTAATCGTGCCCGCACCGATGTTAACCCTCCGGCCTATGCTTGTGTCGCCAATATAGCTTAAATGATTGGCTTTGCTGCCCTTGTCGATTGCGCTGTTTTTAATCTCGACAAAATTGCCGACATGAACATCCGCTTCAAGCGTCGAACCCGGTCTAATACGAGCATAAGGGCCGATACGGCAGTCTGCGCCAACCGTGCTTGAATCGATATGACTATAGGGCGCGACCTGCGTGCCCTCGGCGATAGTGGCATTTTTGATGATGCAATAGGCACCAATCTGGACATTACTACCCAAATTGACCGCGCCTTCAAAGATGCAGCCGACATCGATTTCAACGTCTCGACCGCAGACGAGCGTACCCCGAACATCCAGCCTTGCAGGATCAGCCAGTGTGACCCCGTGAGCCAGCAGACGCTGTGCTTCTACCTGCTGCCAGGTGCGTTCTAAAACTGCCAATTGCGACTTGCTGTTAACACCGTGCACTTCCCAATCAAAACCAGGTTGTGTCGTATGGACCGCAATCCCATCTGCAACAGCCATGCCCACAATATCCGTCAGATAGTATTCACCCTGTGCATTATCCGTGCGAAGCGCCGCCAGCCACCTTCTCAGATCCCGCGTTGGCGCAAGCAGAATACCCGTGTTGACTTCACGGATTAAAAGCTGATCTTCGGTCGCATCTTTCTGCTCTATGATCGCAGTAACCTCTCCCTGCGCATTGCGAACAATGCGACCGTAGCCAGTGGGGTTGTCCATATTTACGGTGAGCAAGGTCAATCCCGCACCTGCCTGACGCATCTGATGCAAAGTTGAATGCTGAATCAGCGGCACGTCGCCATACAGAACCAGTGTCTGACTATCGTCATTCAGGAGTGGCATCGCCTGTTGTACCGCATGCCCTGTCCCCAACTGAGGTTCCTGTAACGCAAATTCAGCGCCCATGTTGTTTAGCGCTGCCGGTACGGCCTCACCGCCATGTCCATAAATGACAATAATTTGCTGTGGCGCGAGCGTCTGTGCGCATTCGAGTACGCGACCTACCAGTGATTTTCCAGCCAGTGCATGCAGTACTTTGGGCTTGTCCGAGTACATGCGAGTACCCTTTCCGGCTGCGAGAATTACAATGTTGAGCGATGACATAGGACGCCTTAAATTTTTTTGATTATACCAAACGATTACCGTCAAATGACCCTAAGAATTTCGGATGCAGTTAACCAGAATTTTCTTATAACTTCCGGACGTAAAAAAAGCAGCCGAAGCTGCTTTTTTAATTTACCACAAGACTTGCTGCTAGCGACCTACCTGCTTACGGATCTGATGAATCATATGCAACTGGGCAATCGCTTGCGCCAGTTCTGATTCAGCCTGTGCGTAATCAAGATCAGAAGTACGATTTTTCATCGTTTCTTCTGCAGCCTGCTTAGCTTCCAACGCACGCGACTCGTCCAGATCTTTACCACGAATGGCAGTGTCTGAAAGGATCGTCACAACGTCGGGTTGAACTTCAAGCATCCCGCCGGACACATAGATCAACTCTTCTTCTGCCTGGTCAGGGCGGCGAATTCTTACAGAACCAGGCTTGATACGAGTCAACAGAGGGGTGTGACGGGGATAAATCCCCAGCTCACCCATTTCTCCGGGTACGATGACTATTTCAGCAAGTCCGGAGAAGATTAACTCCTCCGCGCTTACTACGTCGACGTGTACTGTCATTGCCATGGCTGTCACCTATTTTTAGAGTGTCTTGGCTTTTTCGACTGCTTCTTCGATGCCGCCAACCATATAGAACGCTTGTTCAGGCAGATGATCGTAATCACCATCAACAATACCCTTGAAGCCCTTGATCGTTTCTTTCAGAGTCACGTACTTACCTGGGCTGCCGGTGAATACTTCAGCAACGTGGAAAGGTTGAGACAAGAAACGCTGGATCTTACGAGCACGAGCCACAGCCAGCTTATCTTCAGGCGCCAATTCATCCATACCCAAAATTGCGATAATGTCGCGCAATTCTTTGTAGCGTTGCAGATTTTGCTGAACGCGACGGGCAACTGAATAATGCTCTTCGCCCACAACCAATGGATCCAGTTGACGAGATGAAGAATCCAGCGGATCAACAGCCGGGTAGATACCCAGAGAAGCGATGTCGCGAGACAAAACAACGGTTGAATCCAGATGCAAGAACGTTGTAGCAGGTGCCGGATCAGTCAAGTCATCCGCAGGAACGTAAACGGCCTGAACAGACGTGATCGAACCTACCTTGGTTGAAGTGATACGCTCTTGCAAGCGGCCCATTTCTTCAGCCAGTGTTGGCTGGTAACCTACAGCGGATGGCATACGACCCAACAGCGCTGAAACTTCGGTACCGGCCAGTGTGTAGCGGTAGATGTTATCAACGAAGAACAGAATGTCTCGGCCTTCATCACGGAACTTTTCAGCCATAGTCAAACCAGTCAGCGCAACGCGCAAACGGTTACCAGGCGGTTCGTTCATCTGACCAAACACCATGGATACTTTGTCCAAAACGTTTGAATCTTTCATTTCGTGGTAGAAATCGTTACCTTCACGGGTACGCTCACCTACACCTGCGAATACAGACAAACCGCTGTGCTGCTTGGCGATGTTGTTGATCAGTTCCATCATGTTAACGGTCTTGCCCACACCCGCACCACCGAACAGACCAACCTTACCACCCTTAGCAAACGGGCAAACCAGATCGATAACCTTGATACCGGTTTCGAGCAGATCCACTGAAGGCGACAGTTCGTCGAACTTTGGCGCCTTCTGATGGATCGGGCGACGCTCTTCACATGGAATTTCGCCTGCGTCATCGATAGGACGACCCAGTACATCCATGATACGACCCAGAGTACCTGCGCCAACTGGCACAGAAATTGGAGCGTTAGTGTTAACTACAGCCATACCGCGCTGCAGACCGTCGGATGAACCCATAGCGATCGTACGAACGACGCCATCACCCAGTTGCTGCTGAACTTCAAAAGTCAAACCGGCTTCTACGATAGAGCCTGCAGCTGCTTGCAGCGTCAGTGCATCGTAAACCTTAGGCATTTGGTCGCGCGGAAATTCAATATCAACCACCGCACCAATACACTGAACAATCTTACCTTGAGTCATTTGGATTTCCCCATCTAAATTAATTTTGGTGTTATCGCTGTATAAAACCTACAGTCCTACAATTAGCCAACTGCCGCCGCTCCGCTGCAAATCTCGGAAATCTCACGGGTAATTGCAGCCTGACGCGCCTTGTTGTAGACCAGTTTAAGGTCAGCGATGACGCTTTTAGCATTGTCAGATGCGGATTTCATTGCAACCATACGCGAACTCTGTTCAGAAGCCATGTTTTCCACGACACCCTGGTATACCAGAGATTCGACGTAGCGCAACAACAACTCGTCGATTACGACTTTCGCGTCAGGTTCATAAATATAATCCCAACTGCCTTGCGGTACGCCCAACTGTTCGCCACTCAACGGCAACAACTGCTCGACGCACGGTTCTTGCTTCATGGTATTGACGAAATGGTTGTAGCAAATGTGTATCGCATCGATTTCACCTGCGACATAGGCATCCAGCATCACCTTGACTGCACCGATCAGACTGGCCAGATGCGGCGCATCGCCCAATCCAGTCAGGTTAGACTTGATCTCAGTGCCCATGCGATTCATGAAGCCCAGACCCTTATTGCCGATGGCACAAACTGCAATTTTCTTACCTTCCGAGTCCCAGGTCTTCATTTGACCAACTACGAGACGCAGCAAATTGCTGTTCAAACCGCCGCACAATCCCTTGTCCGAGGTAATCAGAATCACACCAACCTTCTTGATACTTTCACGTTTAACCAAGAAAGCATGCTTGTACTCTGGGTTGGCGCGTGACAAGTGAGCCGCCACTGCACGGATCTTTTCTGCATAAGGACGGGCAGCGCGCATGCGCTCCTGTGCCTTGCGCATCTTGGCAGCGGCAACCATTTCCATGGCGCGTGTAATCTTTCGTGTATTTTCTACACTCTTGATTTTCGTGCGGATTTCTTTACTGCCAGCCATTTCTCACTCCACCTTATAACCGGCGTCCCGGCAACCTGTTACGGTTGCAGGACTGCACGGCTAGTTGTTTTATCAGTAAACTGCAGTCGCTTTGAATTCTTCAATCGCAGCAGACAACAGCTTTTCATTGTCCGCGCTCAGGTCTTTTTTGGATTCAATCGTATCCATCAATTCCTTGTTTTTGGACTTCAGATAAGCATGTACTGCAGATTCGAATGCGAGTGCTTTTGGCACAGCAACGTCATCAAAGTAACCCTTGTTCACGCAGAACAGAGTCACAGACATTTCAGCAACCGACAGAGGGCAGTATTGCAACTGCTTCATCAGTTCAGTAACCAGCTTACCGCGCTCGAGTTGCTTGCGGGTTGCTTCATCCAGATCAGAGGCGAATTGCGCAAAAGCTGCCAATTCACGGTACTGAGCCAGTGCCAGACGTACACCGCCACCCAGCTTTTTGATCACCTTGGTCTGCGCTGCACCACCTACGCGGGACACCGAGATACCGGCGTTAATCGCAGGACGGATACCGGCATTGAACAAGTCGGTTTCCAGGAAGATCTGACCGTCGGTAATCGAAATGACGTTGGTTGGAACGAAAGCAGAAACGTCGCCAGCCTGTGTTTCAATGATAGGCAATGCGGTCAATGAACCCGTCTTACCCGTCACAGCACCCTTAGTGAACTTTTCAACGTATTCAACGTTGACGCGTGCTGCGCGTTCGAGCAAACGGGAATGCAGATAGAAAACGTCGCCAGGATAAGCTTCGCGACCTGGTGGACGGCGCAGCAACAGCGAAATTTGACGGTATGCCCATGCTTGCTTGGTCAGGTCATCGTAAACGATCAGTGCATCTTCACCGCGATCGCGGAAGTATTCACCCATGGTGCAACCGGCGTACGGTGCCAGGAACTGCATCGCTGCAGAATCTGAAGCTGTCGCGGCTACCACAATTGTGTAACCCAGCGCGCCGTGCTCTTCGAGCTTGCGGACCACGTTCACAACGGTCGATGCTTTTTGACCGATCGCAACATAGATACAGGTGATACCCTGACCCTTTTGGTTGATGATCGCATCGATCGCTACCGCTGTCTTACCGGTTTGACGATCGCCAATGATCAGTTCGCGCTGACCGCGGCCGACAGGCACCATCGCATCGATAGATTTCAAACCAGTTTGAACCGGCTGATCAACAGATTGACGTTCGATAACGCCAGGCGCTACCTTTTCGATCTTGTCGGTCATCTTTGCGTTGATCGGGCCTTTGCCGTCAATAGGCTGTCCGAGCGCGTTAACTACGCGACCGCACAATTCAGGACCGACTGGCACTTCAAGAATACGACCGGTACACTTAACAGTGTCGCCTTCGGTGATATGCTCATATTCGCCGAGAATAACAGCACCTACAGAATCACGTTCCAGGTTCAACGCGAGACCGAAAGTATTGCCCGGGAATTCCAACATTTCGCCTTGCATTACATCAGACAAACCGTATACACGAACGATACCGTCAGTCACACTAACAACGGTACCTTCGGTGCGAGCCTGAGTCAGCGCTTCGAAATTTTCAATGCGGCTGCGAATCAAATTACTTATTTCAGAAGGGTCAAGCTTCATCTGGATTTCCTTATCTTGATAAATCTATTATCAGGCCAGGGCGGTTGCCATTTCGACCAGTCGTGTGCGCACAGAACCATCTATGACGCTGTCGCCGGTACGAATTACCACACCACCTAGCAAATCTTTATTGATACTACAGACCAACTTTATGTCACGTCCGAGGCGCTTCTTCATCGAGGCGCTGATCGTGTCCTGTTGCTTAGCCGTCAACTCAAATGCCGATTCCACAACAACATGAGCCGTCTTTTCAGCCTCTGCACGCAGCGCTTCAAAAATTTCCGAAATTTCCGGCAATTCACGCACTCGGCGCTTTTCGACCAGAGTACGGACAAAATTGATTTGCTGTGGCTTCGCTTTATCACCCAGCAAAGCGAGCACTAAACTCTCCACTTTTGCTTTGGCAACTCTTGGACTGGCGATGACGGCTTGCACACCGGGATGACTGATAGAACTCGCCAAAGACGAAATTGCATCGGACCAGCCCTTCAAATCCGACAAGCTCTGCGCGACATCAAATGCGGCTTGAGCGTAGGGTCGTGCTGTTGTTATGGCTTCAGACATGATGTTTACATTTCCGCAACAAGTTTATCGAGCAAATCGTTGTGAGCCTTAGAATCAACTTCACGACCCAGAATCTTGGCAGCACCCGCAAGGGCAATCGCCGAAACCTGTGAACGCAATTGTTCTTTGGCACGGAACGCTTCCTGTTCGATTTCAGCCGTAGCACCAGCGATGATGCGATCAGCTTCAACTTTAGCCTGAAGCTTTGCAGCTTCAATGATTTCAGTCGCACGCTTATCTCCGCTTGCGAGGATGTCAGCCGCTTTTTCCTTAGCTTCACGCAACAACTCAGCAGAACGCTTAGCAGCCAGATCAAGATCATGCTTCCCACGCTCAGCAGCAGCCAGACCGTCAGCTATCGTTTTTTGCCGGCTTTCAATCGCCGACATCAATGGCGGCCAGATGAACTTGGCTGTAAACCATATCAGAATGGCAAACGTCAAAGCCTGCGCAATCAGTGTAAAAGTAATATCCATTTCAGCTCCTAACAATGGCCTGAACAGCGCAGGCCAGGCCCAAACTAGTGAATGACGCTTAACAGTGGGTTAGCAAATGCGAACATCATTGCCAGACCAACACCGATAATGAAAGATGCGTCGATCAGACCGAGCAACAGGAATACCTTGCCTTGCAAAACTGGAATCATTTCTGGTTGACGAGCCGCACCATCCAGGAAGCTGCTACACATAATACCGATACCGATACAAGCACCCAACGCGCCCAAACCGATGATCAGACCGATACCAACGCCTGTGTATGCTTGAATCAGTGCCAAAAATTGCATGTTGTCCATAGTGTTTCCTTTCGATTTACTAAGTTATAAAAATACTACTTACTACTACTTTTGCGACTACTAGTGACTCTCATGAGCCATTGCCAGATACACAACGGTCAGCATCATGAAAATAAAGGCTTGCAACACAACAATCAGTATATGGAAGATTGCCCATCCAGCTCCCAACAGCGCACCGAATACCGTACCTACTAATCCGGTCGCGGCCCACATTCCCAGCAGCAGGAAGATGATTTCGCCAGCGTACATGTTACCAAACAGACGCAGTGCATGCGACAGCGGCTTGGAAACATATTCGATCAGATTGAACAGAAAATTGGCAGGCCAGATCAGCGGATTCGAACCGAACGGCGCACAGAACAATTCATGAATCCAGCCGCCCAGACCCTTGACCTTGATGCTGAAGAAGATCATCAGGAACCATACAGACAGCGCCAGGGCAAAGGTGGTGTTGATGTCCGAAGTCGGAACTGCGCGCCAGTGGTCTTGACCGAACACATGCTCGTACACCCAAGCCATCACGTCGATAGGCAGGAAGTCCATCGCGTTCATCATCAGCACCCAGACAAACACGGTCAGTGCGAGTGGCGCGATAAATTTGCTGCGATCGCCATGAAATATTCCTTTTACCTGATCATCGATGAATTCAACCAGCAATTCAATTGCAGCCTGACGCTTGGTCGGCACGCCGGCCGTTACGCCGCGGACGACCCAGTACAGAAAGCCGAATGTCAGCAATCCCAGCAAACCGGATACGATTAGCGTATCCATGTGCAAAGACCAGAATCCTTGCCCGCTTGTGCTGAAAGTTAAGTGATGTGTGATATAGCTAGATGGTGTTAGCGCGTGTTCTGTCGACATTCGTGGATCCAGTTATTTTTTATTATTCCCTATGGCTCCCAGCCCCGCACCGGAAACCAGTACGGAAGCGGCCAGCCCGCCTATCAGAGCCAATGGAACCAGCCCGTTATAAAGTTTAAATATCATCAGCAACAGCACAGAGATCACCATTACTTTGGTAGCCTCAGCTTTGAGTAATGCAACCAAAACCCCGCCTGCGGATTGATCACTTCGTCTTCGCGTCATCAAAACACCGGCATAGCCGCCTATCAGCGCCGCAGCCCCACCCAAAAACGAGGAAATGGCTGCGTTAACACTGCTAATCAGCAGATAGACGACGCAAAATGCGAGCGTTACGATTATTTGCCAGCGAGCTGCCTTTTTGAAGGCTAGATTTATTGTTGTTTTTGTTTCATCCATACCGGAGATTTCAACTACCTTTTTAATCTCTAGTTTTTCTGAATAGGCCGCATTGTCATTGATTCCATCAGCCAAAGTCAAGCCCCTTTATTACAATTTTGCAAATTAGCAATCAGACTATCCAGTTGCTCGTGACTGACATAGTCAATTACCAATTGCCCCGCGCCTTTGCTTTTTTGCCTGATCGTCACGTTAGTGCCTATGCGCTCAGACAAAGTCTCCTGCAAACTCAATACATCACGACTGATAACCTGTGCTTTTTTGGGTTCTGCCGGATGTTGCAAGTTATAAATCAGCTTTTCCGCCTCGCGAACCGATAAATGATCCTGAGAAATTTTATTTGCTGCGGTAATTTGCTGCGCGCCATCCAGCGCTAACAACGCCCGCGCATGCCCCATGTCCAGTCGGTTTTCCATCAGCATGGCCTGAACCGGTAAAGGCAACTTTAAAAGTCTCAGTAAATTGCTGGCCGCACTCCGCGAACGTCCGACCGCATCGGCAGCCGTCTGATGCGTCATTTCGAACTCATCAATCAGGCGCTGGATGCCTATCGCCTCCTCGAGAGGATTTAAATTCTCGCGCTGAATATTTTCAATCAGCGCCATCGCAAGCGCTGCTTTGTCCGGCACGCTGCGTACCAGTACCGGCACGTGACTCAGTCCGGCTATTTGCGCGGCACGCCAGCGACGTTCTCCTGCAATAATTTCATAACTTTCATCCGGCAGTTGCCGCACTAAGATGGGCTGAATAACGCCTTGCGCTTTGATAGAGGCCGCCAGCTCCTGCAATGACTCCTCGCCCATATTGCTGCGCGGCTGATATTTTCCGGACTTAAGCATCGCAACACTCAAATCCCGCAGCACATCGTCCTTCTCGCTTTTACTACCCGACAGCAGCGCGTCTAGTCCACGTCCCAGGCCTTTTTGTGTTTTTGTCATCATTCTCTATGCCGCCTTTGCAGAATTTGCTGCGATACTCAATAATTCACTGGCTAATGCCAGATACGCTTGTGTTCCCTTGGATGCCTTATCGTGATACAGCACGGGTACGCCGTAACTGGGCGCCTCAGCCAGCCGCACATTACGGGGAATGACCGTGCTGTAGACTTTTTTACCAAAGTGCTCCTGCAACTGATCAGAAACTTGTTGCGCGAGCGTATTGCGCGGATCAAACATGGTACGCAGCAGTCCTTCAATTTCCAGCACCGGATTGAGGCTCGCCCGTACACGGCGAATGGTATTGACCAGATCGCTCAATCCTTCCAGCGCATAGTATTCGCACTGCATCGGGATCATTACCGACTTGGCGGCACATAAACCATTTAAAGTCAAAAGGTTAAGTGCAGGAGGGCAGTCTATCAGAACATAATCGTATTCATCCGAAACCTTCGAGATCGCATCGCGCAAGCGCGTTTCCCGATTCAGAAATTCGATCAGTTCAATCTCGGCTCCCGCCAAATCCCGGTTCGCCGGTAAAACATCGTATTTCCCCGCGACCGATGTTCGTCTCGACTCAGCGATGGTTTTTTTCCCCAGCAGTACGTGATAGACGGTCATTTCAAGATCGCGCTTTTCGATGCCACTCCCCATGGTTGCATTCCCTTGCGGATCCAGATCGATCAGCAGCACCCGCTGACCGATGGCGGCAAGACTGGCGGCCAAATTCACGGTCGTCGTGGTTTTTCCCACCCCGCCCTTTTGATTGGCAATCGCCATTATTTTAATCATGAGGCTCTCCCGGTTTTGCTATCACCAAACAACGCGCTGCACCCAGCCCCGGCACCTTCAAAGGAACAATTTTCAAAATGGTGCAATCCTTGGGCACACCCGGCAACTCCTTATCCGGCAAGCCTTTCATGGCCACCCAGCGCCCCTCTTCCGCCATTAAATGGCGCGTGACACGCAAAAAATCGCCCAGTTCCGTGAATGCACGGGAAATAATGCCGTTGTATTTTTCGCCAGCATCGACGTCCTCCACTCTGGCGCAGCGCACCTGCGCATTTTGCAGCCCCAGTTCGATGATGGCCTGTTGCACAAATCCCGTTTTCTTGCTGTTACTGTCCAGCAGAGTGATGGACCAGTCCGGCTGGCAAATCGCCAGAACCAGCCCCGGCAGCCCGGCACCGCATCCGACATCCAGCCAGCGGCCCGTTTGCAAGTGCGGCAACACCGCGAGACTGTCGAGCAGGTGATGACTGACCATCTGTTGCGGGTCGCGAATCGCAGTCAGATTAAACACTTTGTTCCACTTCACCAGCAACTGCAGATAATCGATCAGTTTCTGCTCTGTGTCGCTGTCCACGCTCAGACCCAGCTCTTTTATCCCGCGATGTAACTCTTCGTGCAAAGACGTTGTATTATTTGCCATCTTTGAATCCGCGCTTTAAATGCACCAGCAACAAGGAGATGGCAGCCGGGGTAATACCGGAGATACGTGCCGCCTGCCCGACCGTCTCGGGTTTATGGACGTTGAGTTTTTGCTGTACCTCGATCGATAAACCGCGCACTTCACGGTAATCCAGATCAGATGGCAGTCGCTGGACCTCGTTGCGCTCTGAACTCTTAATCTCGGCATGCTGCCGGTCGATATAACCCTGATATTTAGCCTGTATCTCCACCTGTTCAGACACGCCGGGATCGAGAGTCGCCTCGCCTGCACCGGGCAGCGTCATCAAACTGGCGTAATTCACATCGGGGCGCAACAACAGCTCATGCAGCGAATATTCATGGTCGATATTTTTTCCCAGCACCCGCTGCGCGTCTTCGGCGGGCAAGTTGCGCGGACTCATCCAGGTGCTGCGCAAACGCTGCTGTTCCTTGGCAATTGCCTCGCGTTTAATTTCAAAGGCCTGCCAGCGCGCATCATCGACGACTCCTAACTTCCGGCCGATCTCCGTCAGTCGCAAGTCCGCATTGTCTTCACGCAGTTGCAAGCGATATTCGGCACGGCTGGTAAACATGCGGTACGGTTCGGTCACCCCTTGCGTGATCAAATCGTCGACCATCACGCCAAGATAGGCCTCATCGCGACGCGGACACCAGGCGTCCATTTCACGCACCTGTAAAGACGCATTCAATCCTGCAAGCAACCCTTGTGCTGCGGCTTCTTCATAGCCTGTCGTGCCGTTGATTTGTCCGGCAAAAAATAAACCCTTAATCGCCTTGGTCTCCAGCGAGCTTTTCAGACCGCAGGGATTAAAGTAATCGTATTCAATCGCATAGCCGGGACGCAAAATATGCGCATTTTCCATGCCCTTAATTGAGCGAACCAGCGCCAGTTGGACATCGAAGGGCAAACTGGTCGAAATTCCATTGGGATAAATTTCGTGCGTCGTCAGGCCTTCGGGTTCTAGAAAAATCTGATGCGAGTTCTTGCCGGAGAATCGGGTAATTTTATCCTCGATAGACGGGCAATATCGCGGCCCCACGCCTTCGATCGCGCCGGTAAACAAGGGCGAACGGTCCAATCCACCGCGAATAATGTCGTGCGTGCGCTCTGACGTTTCAGTAATCCAGCACGGCATCTGGCGAGGATGCATCGCTCTGTTCCCCATGAAGGAAAACACCGGCACCGGATCGTCTCCGGGCTGTTCCTGCAATACGGAATAATCGATGGTACGGCCGTCGATACGGGGCGGCGTGCCAGTTTTTAAGCGCCCAACGGGTAAATTCAGTTCGCGCAACCGATGCGACAAACTCAGGGATGGCGGATCGCCCGCGCGCCCCGCCTGATAGTTGGCCTGCCCGACATGGATCAGTCCGCCCAGAAAGGTACCCGCCGTCAGCACCACGGTTTTCGCGCTAAAACGCAGCCCCAGTTGAGTGACGACACCCGTGACTTTATCCTGCTCCACCAGCAAGTCGTCGACCGCCTGCTGAAACAGCCACAGATTCGGCTGATTCTCCAGCATGGTACGGATGGCCTGTTTGTACAGCATGCGATCGGCCTGGGCACGGGTTGCGCGCACCGCATAGCCTTTGCTCGAATTCAAGATGCGAAACTGGATGCCGCCGATATCGGTCGCCAGTGCCATCGCGCCGCCCAGCGCATCCACCTCTTTCACAAGATGACCTTTGCCTATCCCCCCGATAGAGGGATTGCATGACATTTGTCCCAGCGTCTCGATATTGTGACTCAGCAGTAAAGTTTTACAGCCCGCACGCGCGCTGACGAGTGCAGCCTCAGTTCCGGCATGCCCGCCGCCCACCACAATCACATCGAATACATCAGGAAATTTCATGTCGCTACAGATTTTAAAAAGTGCCGCATCATACACTGGCCTTAATGTGAAATGAACTGTTCCACGTGGAACCGTTATTTACCGATACAGAAGCGGCTGAAGATTTCACCCAGCAGATCATCAGCCGAAAATTTTCCGGTAATGCTGCTCAACGCCTGCTGAGTGAGGCGCAATTCTTCAGCGAACAACTCGGGATGATCAAGCAGTTCTTCAGCCTGTTCAAGGTGGGTTTGTGCCAGATTCAATGCGATCAGATGGCGTTCCCGTGCGATAAACGTGCCGCCTTCCTGATTGTGCCAGCCTATCAGTTTGAGGATCTGCTCACGCAACGCATCCATTCCCAGTCCTGACTTCGCCGATATATAAATACCCGTGTCGCTTGAGAGGACACCCTGCAATAGATCGGCCTTGTTATAGACTTGCAGGCGGGGTATTTCAGCAGGAAATCCGGCAATAATGGCTGAATCTTCCTCACTGCACCCCTGGGCGGCATCAAGCAGCATCAAAATGAGATCCGCACGACCGACCGTCTGGTGTGTGCGCGCCATCCCCATGTTTTCAACTTCGTCACCCGACTCGCGCAGTCCTGCGGTATCCATGATATGCAGTGGTACACCGCGTATCTGAATCGCCTGACGGATGACATCCCGGGTCGTTCCCGGCACATCGCTGACCAGCGCTACCTCTTCTCCGGCGAGCCGGTTGAGCAGACTGGATTTACCTACATTAGGGCGGCCAACGAGTGCAATATGCGCACCTTCGCGCAACAAACTCCCCTGCTTAGCCGTAGCCAGGGTATGCGCTAATTTCGCTTTAATTTTTTCTAACAGGCGATCGCGGTGACTGGTATCAACAACTTCGATGTCTTCTTCGGGAAAGTCCAGCATCGCTTCGACCAGCATGCGCAGCAGCGTCAGCTCTTCTACCAGCCCGTTGATTGCGAAAGAAAAATCTCCATGCAGGGAGCGCATGGCACTGCGGGCCGCTTCTGTAGTGGTCGCTTCGATAAGATCGGCCACGCTCTCGGCTTGCGCCAAATCGATCTTGTCATTTAAAAAGGCACGGCGGGTAAATTCACCTGCTTCGGCCAGACGAACGCCCAGCCCCAGACAGCGTTGCAGCAACAAGTGCAGGACGGCAGAACCGCCGTGTCCTTGCAATTCGAGCACGTCTTCACCGGTGTAGGAATGCGGAGCAGGAAAATACAGGGCGATCCCCTGATCTATTACGTCACCCGCTTCATCTTTAAAATCGGTGTAAGTAGCGTGCCGCGCGACGGGCAATCTGCCCAGTATCGCCTCCGCAACAAAGACGAGTCCGCTGCCTGAAATACGTACCACCCCCACGCCACCGCGCCCCTGCGCAGTGGCAATCGCGGCGATCGTATCAGCGCTTGGCAGCACCCGCTACCTCAATGCTGCGAGTGATATACCATTGCTGAGCGATGGACAAGGCGTTGTTGATGATCGAGTACAACACCAATCCGGCTGGAAACCAGAAGAACACTACGCTGAATGCGATTGGCATGATCTTCATGATTTTTGCCTGTATTGGATCCGGCGGAACTGGATTCAACTTAGACTGCAGAAACATGCTGGCACCCATCAAAACAGGCAGCACGAAAAACGGATCCGCTGCCGACAGATCGGTAATCCAGCCGAAGAAAGGCGCATTTCGCATCTCGACGCTCGCCAGAATTGACCAATACAGCGCAATAAATACCGGAATCTGAATCAGAACCGGCAGACAGCCGCCTAACGGGTTAATCTTTTCTGTTTTATACAGATCCATCATCGCCCGGTTAAGTTTTTCACGGTCGTCCGCATACTGTAATTTAATTTTTTCCAGCTTAGGCGCAACCAGACGCATTTTTGCCATTGAACGATAACTTGCCGCCGACAAAGGGAAAAACAACAGCTTGATCAGCACGGTAAGCAGTATAATTGCCACCCCCCAGTTTTGCACCATGCCCTGAATAAACGTCAGGGTCCAGAAAATCGGCGTTGCAACCACGGTCAGCCAGCCGTAATCCACCGTCAATCCTAAGCCCGGCGCAATACTGTCAAGTGTCGATTGTGCAGGACCTGCATAAAGCGGTACCGATATCACTGATTTCTGGCCCGGTGCGATGGCAGCTACCGGAACAATCACCCCTGCAGAATAAGCATCGCCTTCCAGCTTACGGGTAAAAAACTCGCGATTGGTTTTATCTTTTGGCAGCCAGGCCGCGACAAAATAATGCTGCAGCATGCCAATCCAACCGTTATCAGAATCTTTTGGATAACTGATTTTTCCCTTTTCAACATCTGAAAAATCCACCTTCTGGAACTTTTCCTTATCCGTATACACAGCCATTCCTGTGTACGTCGGCACCATCTTCGATCCGCCCGCAGGGTCAATGCTGTCACGGATAAGCTGGAAGTAAGCCGAGGTAGTTATAGGCGCGGCGGTGATATTTTCAATTTCATAGGCGACATCGACAACATAGCTGCTCTTATGAAAGGTCAGCAATTTGACGACTTTAATTCCGTTTGCAGCGACAGCTGACAACTTCACTTCCAGCTTATCGCCCGTCAGTTCATAATTATCCTGTTCAATACTAAATATCGTCGTGTGATTAGGCATACCTGCGCCCAAAAGACCCGATTGCGCCAAGTAATTATGCGTTCCGCTGCCCTTTTCAAACAAGACGAATTGCTTAGTTTTGTCCTGACCGTCTAAGTGCTTAATAAAATGCAAACGCTGGATATCTCCACCCACGCTGCTGATTTCAACTTCCAAAAAATCGGTTTTAACCTTGATTATTTTTCCGGTTTCAGCTTTTGCCGCCTGTTGAATAATTGCGGCTTGTGCTGCCAGATCAGTGGGTTTCGTCGTGGTCACAGGCAAGTCAGACTTAGTCGTGGCGGCTTGCTGAACGACGGGCGGATTCTGATAACGCTGCCAGCCATCCCAGACCATCATCAGCGAGAAGGAGAAAATTAAAAACAGGAAAAGTCTCTGAAAGTCCATGATGGTATTTTTTAATTAATTTAGGGTGCAGGGTCGTAACCACCTGGATTCCAGGGATTACAGCGTGCGATACGCTTAATGCTCAACCAGCAGCCTGTGATCAGGCCATGCCGTGTCAATGCATCACAGGCGTAATGAGAGCAGCTTGGGGTAAAACGGCAAGTTGGCGGACTCATCGGACTGATCAGATACTGGTAGCCATGAATTACTTTAATCAGGATTCTGCGCATCTTATTGCCACCCGACTGAAGAGTTTATTTAAACCATCACTGCATGTCATTCTGTCCGGACGTTCACCATTTCGCGCCATCACAACCAGATCAATGCCGCATTCCTTGATTTGATGAATTCTGAATAATTCCCGAATCTCACGCTTAACCTTGTTTCGATTGACCGAATTGGGAATATACCTTTTCGCTACAACGATACCTAGGCGTGCTTTTTTTTTGTTATTAGGCATAAAAAAAAGCTTGAAATACTTGTCTGAAAGCACATGTGATTTCAGACATTGTCCATAGCCTTCACTGCGCGGAATCCGTTGCGCAGCTGCAAAGCTATAGGGATGCTTACACTGCGAGTCTTGCACGGCCCTTGGCACGACGAGCACGGATAACTGCACGGCCACCACGTGTTTTCATGCGAACTAAAAAGCCGTGGGTACGTTTTCTCTTGGTAACTGATGGTTGGTATGTGCGTTTCATTCTGAATTATCCTTGGGAAGTCATAAAACGCGATATTACAATGTGTTAAGCGCCTCATGTCAAGACAAATTTACTTCTGCGACTGTGAATTAACTGTTGATTGCCTGTGGATAAGTTTTGTTCTGATCTGTAGAATAGCGCTTACCTGTTGCTAATTTGCACGTCCATATTAGGTATATATGCAAGAAAAAGCCTTTTGGGATGCTTGTCTCACCTCTTTTGAAAAGAGCCTGCCACCCCAGCAATTTAATTCGTGGATTAAACCTCTCAAACTTACCTGCGAGAACAGCAGTCTGATTTTGACAGCGCCCAGCTCCTTTGCCCTTAAAATTTTACAGGATCGTTTTTTCCCGGAAATTAGTCGGCAGGCAAAACTAACTTATCCTGTTGTTCCACAATTTGAATTTCGCGTAGTCGAATCGACTACAGCCAATTCAATGCCTGTCGCACCTCCGCCTGAAAAGAAAATTCCTCAGAGTGAGCTTAAGCCCAAAATTGAAACCTCATTCAGAGGATATGGAAAACTCAATCAAAGCTTAACTTTTGACAATTTTGTTATCGGAAAAGCAAATCAGTTAGCCTTCGCGGCAGCTACTCAAGTCGCTGAATTACCTGGGGTTTCTTACAATCCCCTGTTTATTTATGGCGGAGTAGGACTTGGAAAAACCCATTTGACTCAGGCTATTGGCAATCAAATTCTGATCAATCGCCCTCAGGCTAAAGTTTGCTACATGCATGCAGAACGGTATGTAGCAGACGTCGTTCGCGCCTACCAAACTAATAAGTTTGAGGAATTCAAACAGTATTACCATTCTCTGGATGTCCTGCTCATTGATGACATTCAATTTTTCGCCGGAAAAAACAAGACGCAGGAAGAATTTTTCTATGCGTTCAACACACTGGTGGACTCTCACAAGCAGGTTATTTTAACCAGCGATACTTTCCCTAAAGAGCTAACAGGCCTCGAGAGTCGGCTTGTTTCTCGTTTTGGCTGGGGTTTAACTATTGCGATTGAACCCCCTGAACTGGAAATGCGGGTGGCCATTTTGCTTAAAAAGGCAGCCATCAGTGGCTATGTACTGGATGATGCTGTTGCCTTTTTTATTGCAAAACATGTCAATTCGAACGTTCGTGAACTTGAAGGCGCACTCAAGCGTGTCGAGGCTTACACCAAATTTCACAAGCGTATTATTTCTGTCGACACTGCAAAAGAAGCACTAAAAGATATTTTGGTCGCACAAAGTCGCCAGATTTCCATAGATAACATCCAAAAAACGGTTGCTGATTATTTCCGAATCAAGATTATCGATATGTTATCGAAAAAGCGCACGCGCAACTTAACCCGCCCCAGACAAATCGCAATGAGCCTGGCTCGTGAGCTAACAACGATGAGCCTGCCAGAAATTGGTAATGCCTTCGGCGGAAAGGACCATTCGACCGTGATTCACGCCTGCCAAACCATTGCATCGCTTAGAGCAGGCGACACGACCATAGATGCGGATTATAAAATTTTGCTCCAGACACTCACAGGATAACATTGTGATTTTCTTGTGGATAAGTTGTGGATTTTTTTGCTAATCCTATTAAATGATAAACTTATCCACATTTAACAGTTGATGAACGAACAATCTACCGACAACCATTTATTTAAATTAACATACTGTTTTTAAAAGTTAAATAATGTTTATCCACAGGAAAAATAAACATTATTATTGTTGTTATGTATATATATTACATTCTTAACATAAGGAGATTTCAAAATTTCAACTGAGGTTTCATACAAAACTCAATTTGGAATAAATTTTATTTTTACCCAACCCTAAAATTTTCAGTTGAAATTTTTATCTTTAGAATCAGCTTTTGATAACTTTGTGTTTTAGATGTAGATAAAATGTGCATATCTTTGAGTTAAATGAATGGTCTAAAGTTATCCACAATTTATTCACATTACGCGAACAGTTATGCAACACCCATTTATTATTAATAAGTCATTGTATATTTTAGTATATTAGACTTATCCACAAGAACTGAAGCAATTTATTAGTCTTATTAGGTATATATATTATGTTTATTGAAAAGATAGAAAAAGAAACTTTACTCAAACCATTACAGGTTGTTATTGGTATCGTTGAACGTAAACAAACAATGCCAATTTTATCTAATGTACTGATTGAAAAAGAATTAGGTAAAATTCGTTTTACTGCGACAGATTTAGAAATTCAAATTACGACTACAATTGACACTGGCACAGAGCATGAATTAAATGCTGCAATTACGGTCGGCGGAAAGAAATTGCAAGAAATTTTGCGTATACTGCCCGATCAAAGCAAAGTTTCTATTGAAGTTAAGGAAAATAAGGCTCAGATCAAATCAAACAAAAGTAAATTTAATCTACAATCATTGCCAGCACAGGATTTTCCTACTTTGAGTAATCAACTCGCTGACGCGAGAAAAATTTCTTTAAGTCAGCGTGCTTTGAAGGCATTATTCAGTTCTGTTCAATTTGCGATGGCTCAGCAGGATGTGCGCTATTATTTGAATGGCGTACTTTTTGTTATCGAGGACAATATTTTCAGAGCTGTTGCGACTGACGGTCATCGTTTGGCATATAACGCGATTACGATTGAATCCAGTTCCGAAAAAATTGAAATTATCATTCCTCGTAAAGCGATTGTTGAACTTTCCAAATTGTTGAGCGATGACAATGAAACTATCGAACTTGAATTTTCAGCACAGCAATTGAAGGCTACTTTTTCTGGAATCGAACTTACCACTAAGTTGATTGAAGGAAAATTCCCAGATTATCAAAGAGTTATACCAAATTATACCAACCATCTAAGCATTAACCGCACCTTGGTTCAACAGGCTTTGCAAAGAGCAGCGATTCTCTCTAACGAAAAATTTCGCGGTGTCCGTTTTGTTCTGACCGAAAAAAATCTTTGTATTATCAGCAGTAACAGCGAACAGGAAGAAGCCCAGGTTGAAATAGAGACGGATTACCATGGTGAGGCTATTGATATTGGTTTTAACGTCAATTATCTGATGGATGGTTTGAGCAGCGTACACAGTGAGATGGCAATTTTTTCTTTCGGTAATCCGAACAGTAGTATTCTTATCACATCGCCCGATGACTTAGAGTTCAGATACGTTGTGATGCCGATGCGAATTTAGTTGTAAAATGAACTGTATCTGAAGATTTTGTAATGTTTCACGTGAAACAACCTAACAGCAGGAAAGAAACCCATGAGTGAATACGATTCAACCAGTATCAAGGTGCTTAAAGGCCTGGAGGCCGTCCGTAAACGTCCCGGAATGTATATCGGCGACACGAATGACGGTACTGGTTTACACCATATGGTTTTCGAAGCGGTCGATAATGCGGTCGATGAAGCGCTGGCTGGACATTGCAATGAAATCAATGTGATTATTCATGCTGATAATTCAATCAGCGTCAGCGACAATGGTCGCGGAATTCCTACCGATATTCACAAGGAAGAAGGGCGCTCCGCTGCTGAAGTTATTATGACAATTCTCCATGCAGGCGGAAAATTTGACAGTAATTCTTACAAGGTTTCCGGCGGTTTGCACGGTGTGGGCGTATCTGTTGTTAATGCGTTGTCTGAATGGTTAAAGCTGACTATTTATCGAGAAGGTAAAGAGCATTTCATGGAATTCCGCCATGGTGATCCGGTAGCACCGCTCAAAGTAATCGGTGAATCCAAGAAAAAAGGCACGGTAGTACACTTTTTAGCAGCAAAGGAAACTTTCGGTTTGATCGAATTTCATTTCGATATTCTGGCTAAACGATTGCGCGAGTTGTCTTTTTTGAACAACGGCGTAAAAATTGCGTTAATCGATCATCGTAACGGTAAAGAAGAGAATTTTTCTTTTACCGGCGGGATTAAGGGTTTTGTCGATTACATGAATCGTAACAAAACTGCGTTACATCCGACTGTTTTTCATGCAATCGGCGAAAAAGACGGTATGACGGCTGAAATCGCCATGCAATGGAATGATACTTATCAGGAAAGTGTGCAGTGTTTTACTAATAATATTCCTCAACGCGACGGGGGGACTCACCTCACCGCGATGCGCGCCGCAATGACTCGCACACTGAACAATTACATTGAAGCTGAACAACTGGCGAAAAAGGCCAAGGTTGAGCCTACTGGTGATGATATGCGTGAAGGCCTAACGGCTGTTTTGTCAGTGAAGTTGCCTGATCCAAAATTTTCTTCACAAACTAAAGATAAGCTGGTTTCTTCTGAAGTGCGCCCGGTTATCGAAGAACTGATCGGCCAGCAGATGAGCGCCTTTTTGCTTGAACGTCCTAACGATGCAAAAATTATCGTAGGTAAAATCATAGAGGCTGCGCGCGCGCGCGAGGCTGCGCGTAAAGCACGGGATTTGACCCGTCGCAAAGGGGTGCTGGACGGTATGGGATTGCCAGGAAAACTGGCAGACTGTCAGGAAAAAGATCCCGCTCTGTCGGAACTTTATCTGGTCGAGGGTGATTCTGCGGGTGGTTCAGCCAAGCAAGGTCGCGATCGTAAGTTTCAGGCGATTTTGCCGCTTAAGGGTAAAATTCTGAACGTTGAAAAAGCGCGTTTTGAAAAGCTGATCAGTTCGCAGGAAATTGCCACACTGATCACGGTGCTCGGCACCGGTATAGGTAAAGACGAGTATAACGCTGACAAGCTGCGCTATCACCGTATTATCATCATGACTGATGCGGACGTTGACGGTTCACATATCCGCACATTGTTGCTGACTTTTTTCTATCGTCAAATGCCTGAATTGGTTGAACGCGGCCACATCTATATCGCCCAGCCGCCACTGTACAAGATCAAGCAAGGGCGCGAAGAGCGTTATCTCAAAGATGACCTGGAGATGAAAAGCTATCTGCTGGGCAATGCATTGAAAGACGCATCGTTGTATTCTGCCTTAGATGCAGCGCCCATACAGGGTGAAACGCTCGAACAGATCGCCAAACAGTATTTCCTGGCAGAAGCGGTGATTGACCGTCTGACCCATTTTATTGCGCCGGAAGCCAGTCACGCCCTGTTGATTTTGCCTACCCTTACTTTGGACAATGCAACCGAAGCGCAAAAAAGTGCTGAGTTGCTGGAAGCTGCCAGCGGCGGAGTTATTAAAGTCACTGTAGAAAATGACGAGCAGGGCGAATTGAGATTGCGTCTTGAAAAGCTTTACTACGGAAATTATTCGATCAGTTTCCTGGACAAGGATTTCCTGCAAGGCGGTGATTATAAGCAGATCCGTCAGACCGCAGATGCGCTGAACGGTTTGATGTCTCCAACTGCCTATGTAGCGCGCGGTGAACAAAAACGGGGTGTTGCCAGTTTTAAACAGGCTATTGAGTGGCTGCTCGAAGAAGCCAAACGCGGTTTAAGTATCCAGCGTTACAAAGGGTTGGGCGAGATGAATCCTGAGCAATTGTGGGAAACCACCATGTTTGTGAAAAATCGTATTCTGCTCAAAGTCCGTATCGAAGACACGATTGCTGCTGACGAGGTGTTCACGACACTGATGGGTGATCTGGTTGAACCGCGTCGCGCATTTATTGAGAAAAACGCTTTGGGTGCTAAAAATCTGGACGTATAAGCTGCTTGGCATGACATTTTCCGAAAATCTGTTGCCATATTGGTTATGTCTGTCTGTTATGAGTGCTTAAAGGGCCTTAGAGTTGATTGAGTTGAGTTTTTGATGGGGTGGTGACAGAAACTTGTTGCAGGTGAAAAATTAGCGTGTTTGAGTATTTTTGACGGCCTGCACACCGATGGTGTGCAGGCCGTTTGCCTAACTAAAAAATGCGCTCACCGCATTATCTGGAATTGCAACGCCGGTGACACGAGCCTTTTGCAGAACTTCCCAAAAGTAGCGGTAAGTTGCTCTGTCGTGAAGCTCGCCGTCATATTGAATAGGACCCCATTCTGCCGCTTGCGCTGCAAGCAAAATGTTGGCTGAAACCGCTACCTCGTCGTAATTCGGCTTCATGGCATCGACAATGGCCTGTATCTGGGTTGGATATATACTCCACATACGCATGAACCCGAATTCGTTGCGGGCGCGACTCGCATCGCTAAAGGTTGTTTCGGTGTTTTTCAGATCCAGCGTCACGTTGTGTGCGGGGACAACACCGTGCGCTAACGCGGCCGCGACGACTTCTGCCTTGGCACGTGCCAGTAAGCGATGCTCGAACTGGCCTGGACTGCGCATCGCCGAGGCGGGAATTGCGCCGTAATGTCCGCTGACAAAGTCCATCAGGCCGAAATCCAGTACCTGTAGCCAGGGCAGGCTGGCTAATTCATACGCATCGTGCAGTGCGCCGTGGGTTTCGATCAGAATATGAATTGGAATTTCACGGTCGATGCTGTTAGCTGATGCAACGGACTGAATATAACCTATCATTTCGGCCGCTTGTGCTGCTTTAGTGCATTTGGGGATCGTGAGATAAGTCAGCAGTTTCCCTGCGCCGCCTACCAGTATATCCACATCCTGACGCCATGCCTCATGGGTGTAATCGTGGATGCGTGCACCCGCCATTTTATGTTTGTTGGCGGCTGAGTTCAGTACGCGCACAATCATCTCTGCGTGCTGGCGTTCCTGACCTGCTGCAGCACCATCCTCACAATCGCAGGTGATGTCAAAGATAGGCCCTAAAGTATCTTGCAGCGACATCGCTTTGAGTATCAGTTTTTCGCTGCCGGCAAAATGCTCGCAGCTTGGAATGACCGGGAAGGATTTTTCGCCGTTAAACAGCGCATCGCTTGGGTGTGTGACGAATGACATGGTGATTTCCTTATCTGCGTGGCATTAAGACGGTGTAGTCGAGATCGAGCACGACATTCGGATGATAGGCCTGTCGTCCGTTCTGCTCTGTATGTGTATTTTGTAATTCGCGTGCCGGTAGATTTTTGAGCCCCACCATGCGTAGACGCAAAGCGCCTAAATCCTGTCTGCCGGGCAATTCCCAGCAATCGAGTACTTCGGTCCAGCTATAGATCGTGTCGCCGCCGAAACAGGGGTTGCAGTGCGTGCCCGCATTGATCGCAGCGATGCCGATGGCATTTTCAAGTCCGTCGTAGGACAGCGCCCTGCACAGTGAAATGACGTGCCCGCCATACATGAGTCGGCGTCCGAACTGGGTGTCTTTCATCATCAGTGCATCGAAATGAAGTCGAGCGTTATTCTGATACAGGCGAGTTGCCATGGTGTGATCACTGTCATCTACGGTCATGCCGGCCGGGTGATTTATCCGTTCTCCGCGCTGATAGTCATTCCACAGCTTTTCGCTGCCGGTTGCCTTAGTTTCAAAGCGGTTAAAATCGGTGAAATCGGGGATGAACAGACGATCTGGTGGGACATAGGCATCGAGTTCAGGAATGACGGTTGCTGGTGCAGGGAGGCTTAGATTTTGCTTGTGCACCATGACCCAGCGCATCCATTCGATAACAGGCTGACGGTTTTGGTTATGCGACACTGAATGCACATAGATTACGCCGTTTGCACCGTTGGAGTTTTGCTTGAGACCAATCACGGTAGAGGTTGTGCTCAGCGTATCGCCCGGATAAACAGGACGCACAAACTTCACGTTTGCGTAGCCTAGATTGGCCACTGCGTTGACGGAGATGTCTGGCACCGTTTTGCCAAAGGCGATATGGAATGCGAGTAAATCATCCACGGTGCGATCGCGATAACCCAGCGCATGAGCGACAGGTTGTGCGCAGTGCAACGGTTGCCGGCTGCCCGTTAGTGCGATATACAGCGAACAGTCGCCGTCTGTGATCGTGCGCGGCGTCGCATGATGCAATACCTGACCGAAATGGAAGTCTTCGAAAAAATTGCCTCGTCCGGGTTCTGTTCTGACAGGTGACTTATGCATGTTCTTCCTCCAACTTTGCAATCATTTCATTCAATTCCAGCAGCCTTTCAGCAGCCTCGATATTATGGCGTTCAACAAGTCTGTCGTTAACTACCACCGTGCCCCGGCCTGCTGCATTGGCTTCGGAGAGTGCGCTGATAATTTCGCGGGCGGTTTTCACTTCTGACGGTTTCGGCGTAAAGGCATCGTTCGCATAGGTTAATTGCAGCGGATGAACCATCGATTTTCCGTCAAATCCCATGTCGCGGCCGAGCCGGCAGGCATACTCAAAGGACTCGATGTCCTTGAAATGGCTGTTGATGCCGTCGACAACCGCGCGGTTGTAGGCGCGGGCTGCCAGTATCACCATAGACAGGCTAGTTAGCAGCGGAATCCGATCTCGTGTGGTATGCGCGTGCAGCTGAGAGGTGAGATCAGAGGTGGCCATCACCATGCAGGCGATGCGATCTGATGCACTGGCAATTTCTTCGGCGTGCAGGACTGCAAGAGGGCTCTCTATCATCACCATAACCGGCATATCCTGCCCCCCGGCTTGATCTAATGCTTCCAGCGCGCGGAGTAGACCCACCCGACTTTCAATGTGGGAGAACAAAATGGCATCGGCACCAATACTGGCAACGGCCTTGATGTCGTCATGCCCCCAGGGCGAATCGAGGTCGTTGACGCGTATTACCACTTCGCTTGCGCGATACCCACCGTGCTTGACTGCAGCCACAACGTTCTGACGTGAAATTTCCTTGGCGGATATCAGGATAGGGTCACCGAGATCAAGGATGACAGAATCGGCGGGCAGGCTGCGTGCCTTTTCAAGATAGCGGGTATTGCAACCCGGAACATAGAGCATTGAGCGGCGAGGTCTAAAATAATTGTTCATGATGCTCCCTGTTTGAAGTGCCATGGTGCGTTGAGTGTATAAGTTGACACGCAGCCGGATTCTATCGGTGTAAAAATTCAGTGTCAATAATATTCTTCTGTCTTATATAAGATATAAAACACTAGACTTAAAAATAGCGGCATGATTTAATTGCCCCAACGTAATTTTGGTGCACGAAAAATGAAACAATCGCTTACTCATCCCAGTTTTCAGCCGCTCTACAGGCAGATCAAGGCGCTGCTGACGCAAAGCCTGATTTCCGGGGAATGGGCACCGGGGGCTTCCATCCCGAGCGAAATGGATCTGGCGGTGCGCTTTGGTGTGAGTCAGGGCACGGTGCGCAAAGCAATCGATGAGCTGGCTGCGGAAAATATCGTGGTGAGAAGGCAAGGTAAAGGCACGTTTGTTGCAACGCATACTGAGGAAGTCGTCAAACTGCGCTTTCTGCGACTGGTTGCCGCCGATGGCAGCAAAGAATTGCTGGATAACCGGCTGCTGTCCTGCGAAAAGACAAAGGCGTCTGCGGCAATTGCAAGAGCGCTCAACATCAGGACGGGAAGTTCCGTCATCGAAATCAGGCGATTGTTGCTGTTTTCGGGCAAGCCGCTGATATTCGATCGCATCATCCTTCCTGCCGCGCCGTTCAAGGGCGTCACGACCGAGCGCATCGAAGCGTTTAACGGTTCCATGTACCGCTTATATGAAACGCAACTGGGCATACGCATGGTGCGGGCCGAAGAAAAACTTACCGCGATAGGGGCAGAGGGTGACATTGCTACTGTACTCGGCTTGCCGCAGGGTACGCCTTTGCTGAGCATAGAGCGGGTCTCCTATACCTATGGCGACAAGCCGATGGAATGGCGACTGGGTCTGTGTCTGACGGACGATCACCATTATTTGAATCAGTTTGAATAATCGGTATATCGAGAGTGTGATCGTTGCAATTGAATCATGGGACAACAGGGGGGTATATGAAAACGACGGCTAATCAAGGTGGTGCTGAAGATTCAGGGGCTAACGTACTAGGCGGCTACTGGCCTGGAATTCAGTTGTATTATCCGCCGGTAAAATACTCCCCCGCTCAGGGCATTTATGAAGACTTGGAGGCGGCCGGGCAGCGCATGAAAAAGTATGCGCACCAGACCCATGCGCATACCCTGATTTTCGATCTGGAAGACGGCTGCCGGCAAAAGGAAATGAGCCGTACGCTGCTAAGACTGGAACTGCCGCAGTTCAAACGCCGAAATGAAGTGGCCATCGCGATCCGCGTCAATCCGTTCCGCACCGAAGAATATGAACACGACATGGCGCTGGTTCGCGATCTGGCAGAACACATCGATGTCGTGATGCTGGCTAAAGCGGGCGAAGCCTATGGCGCTGCGGAAGTGCGCGACCTATCCAGTTTTCTGGCGGGGCTCAATCATCCGATTTCGATACAACCCATTATCGAGCATCCAAAATCGCTCAAAATTGCGCCTGATCTGATGCAGTACAACACCGTCAAGCACGTGGTATTCGGCATTCACGATTTCTCAAAGGCCATGGGTATTCAAATTACCCCGGAAAACTGGACGGAAGAGCTAAAATATTTCCTCAATCAAATCATGTTTGAAGCGCGCATCGCGGGTAAAGGGGTGATCGGCGGCGTGGAAACCCTGATTGGTTCTAGCAGTATGCCGGAAAAATACATAGAACCTCACGATGTCAGGCGCTGGCTGGATCTGCACGGCGAGAACGAATCGCGCATCGTGTACAAGCATGCCTGTCAGGAAGCCGCGATGGGGTTGACCGGAAAACAGGTCATCCACCCCGGGCATATTCATCTTTGTAAGGTTGCCTATACGCCTTCTCCTACCGATATCGCGCAAAAGGTGCGCATCCTGAAAGCGGCCATCGAAGCGGATGCGCTGCTGGGCGGTGCGATCCGTATCGACGGCGAAATGCTCGATCCGCCGATGTTCGGCAAAGCGCTGCAAACGTTGCTCAGGGCGCATTCATTGCGTGCGCTTAATGCGAAGGACAGTGATTTCGCCATGACCGTGTTGCACTTGATGCCGACTCAGGTAGTTCGCGAAAACTGGCCGTACGGCGTTATTCTTTAGGAGGCACTATGTCAAATTTTGCACCGTTTAAACCCTGGGTCTGGCAAGTGCCGGAAAATTTCAATATCGGTGTGGCCTGTACGGATGCGCATTTGGGTACGCCCGCGGCTGGCAACATCGCGATGATCGTCGAAGACGACAGGCTGGGTACCTCGCAAATAACCTTTGCTGAGCTTGCCGAACGTACTAGCCGTTTCGCTCAGTTGCTGCGAGATCTGGGTGTCGGAGACGGTGAGCGCGTATTGATCCGGCTGCCTAACTGCCTGGATTATCCGACTGCCTTTTTGGGGGCGATGAAACGCGGTGCAATTGCGGTACCGACCTCGACGCTGCTCACGTCCGAGGAGGTCGCTTATCTGGCTCAGGATTCAGGGGCGTCCGTGCTGGTTACGGACAAAGCTGCGTGGGCGACGCTGAAGGACAGCTTGCACAGTGCGCCTGATTTGCGTCATGTCTTACTGTCGGGCCCGGGTGAGCTGCTGGAAGTGGCAGGGCTGGATATTCGGGATCTGGATTCGGCGTTATCTGCGATCAACTTGTTTGAAGCGCCCTACCCGTCTAAATCCACCGATCCTGCCTATCTGGTGTACACCTCGGGCACCACCGGCTATCCCAAGGGGGTGTTGCACTCTCACCGCTCCATGATAGGCCGCACGCCGGCATCGACTTACTGGTTTGATTTCTCAGGTGAAAATGATCGCATCATGCATTCCGGTAAATTCAACTGGACCTATGTGCTGGGTTCCGGTCTGATGGATCCGCTCTATTTGGGCAAGACGGTTATCGTGCATGAAGGTCGCAATGACGCCAATACCTGGCCACGGCTGATCAAGAAGCACAGTGCGACGATCTTTGTTGGCGTGCCGACCATTTACCGCCAGATCGTGCAAAAAAGTGACTATACCAAAGCGGATGTTCCCAGCCTGCGTTATTGCATGAGCGCAGGTGAGCACCTGTCCGATGAGGTGCTCTCGCAGTGGCGCGAGCGATTCGGGGTGGATATTTACGAGGCGGTGGGCATGTCCGAGTTCTCCTATTATCTGTGCCAGACCAAGTCGCGTCCTATCCGTCCGGGTTCGGCAGGTTTCGCGCAGCCGGGTCATAACATACAGCTGCTCGATCCGGAAACGCTGCTGCCGGTTGCGGCCGGCGAAGAAGGCATGATCTGCGTGCCCGATAATGACCCGGGGCTGTTTCTGAGATACTGGAACATGTCCGAGGAAACAGCTAAGCATGTGCATGACGGCTGGTTTTTTACAGGCGACTATGCGCGCTACGATGCGGACGGTTATATCTGGTTTCTCGGGCGTAAGGATGACATCATCAAGAGTTTTGGTTATCGCGTCTCGCCCTATGAAATTGAGCGGGTGCTGAAATCACATCCTGCGGTTGCTGATTGCGCATCTGTTGGCGAGGAGATTGAAAAGGATAAAGTGCTGGTGGTGGCCTATCTTATTTTGCATCCGGGTAGCACGACCACGGCCGATGAGTTGCTTGCATTCGGGCGGGAACATCTTGCCGCGTACAAGGCGCCAAAAACGATTTATATCGCGACCGATTTTCCGCGCACTAAAAATGGAAAAATATTGCGACGAGAGGTTAATCCTTCCATCGCGATTGCCAAATCTGTCAGTCGATAATATTTCGAATCTGAAAAACAACAGCCCCCTCACGGTGCTGTTGTTTTTTTGCGATGTATCGTTCCAAATGATTAATTTTTATGCGCGTTGCCCTGCAGCCCAATGAATACGTGGCTTACAGAGGCGGCTTCTCAAAAGTCGCTAAAATCGCCTGATTTGCTGCCGCCAAGGGGTAGGCCTGGGGCGAGGTGAGTAAATCGATTATACGGCTTTTAAAAAATATAATTTTATAACCATCTGATAATAAACGTATTTGTGTAATGCGGGTGTATGCTGCTCAAGTTTGCTCAGCCGGAGGTAGGATCAGTTTTGCGCGTATGCTCGCTTCAGTGAGTTTCGGCGAGCACAGTTCGATGAAGCGATAGGCGAAGCTGCGCAGATAGTGACCGCGTCGCAGCGCGATATAAGTTGTGTTGGCGCCGAACAGATGTTCGCATTTCAACAGGCGCAGGTCGGTGTCCTTGGCTGGATTAAATGCCATCGACGCAATAATCCCGATACCCATATCGAGTTCAACATAGGTCTTGATCACGTCAGCATCCAGTGCCGACATCACGATGTCAGGCACGATGCCCTGCTTGGCGAACGATTTGTCTATCTTGGTGCGTCCCGTCAGTCCTTCGTGATAAGTGACAATAGGATATTCGGCGAGCGCCTGCAAAGTCAGCGGTTCGATCTTTTCGAGCGGATGCCCTGCCGGCACGATCACCGCGTGATGCCAGGAGTAATACGGGAATGAGTCCAGTCGGGTCACGTCGGCCAGCGCCTCGGTTGCGACACCGATATCGGCTTCACCGTTGAGCAGCATCGTAACGATTTCGTTGGGGCTCGCCTGATGCAGCTTCAGATGAACCTTGGGGAAGGCCTTTTTGAACTCGGTGATGACTTTCGGCAGAGAGTAGCGTGCCTGCGTGTGGGTGGCGACAACGGTGAGCTGCCCCTCGTCCCGTTGGCTGTATTGCTCGACCAGATTCTTGATGTTGTTGGCATCGAGCAAAATTCGCTCGACGATCTCCAGCAATTCCTGCCCGGGTTCGGTGAGTCCTAACAGGCGTTTACCCTTGCGGATGAATAATTCCACGCCTAACTCATCTTCAAGATCCTTGATGTGTTTGGAGACGCCGGACTGCGAGGTGAAGAGCGCATTGCCAACTTCGGTGAGATTGAAGTTGCAGCGCACGGCCTCGCGGATAATTTTAAGCTGCTGAAAGTTCATGTTGATCCCCTGTTTCAAACACGCGGAACTGGCGCGGGCGGATGAATACCCGATCGCCGGCTGTCAGCGGCGCGCTTTCAAAACGCTCGCGGCTCAGCTCAATTTCGATGAATTCGCTGCTGCCATCTGCGGACACTTCGACCCGAACGATAGAACCGATGGCGCGCACCAGTTTAACCTGAACCGGCAGTGCGGTGTCATCTTGTGGAGTTACGCTGATGTCGATGTCGTGCGGACGAACAAAGGCGACCGCGTCGCCCTGCTGCTGCGTCCACGGGGCATGCTCCCGGCTGTGGAACAGGTTGACGTTGCCGATGAACTGATACACGAATGGCGTCGCAGGGCTTGCATAGACTTCGTCTGGGGTGCCGACCTGTTCGATCTTCCCCTTGTTCATGACGACAACCCGATCCGCCACTTCCAGCGCTTCCTCCTGATCGTGGGTGACGAAGATGCTGGTGATATGCAGTTCGTCGTGCAGACGTCTGAGCCAGCGACGCAGTTCCTTGCGCACCTGTGCGTCGAGCGCGCCGAACGGTTCATCCAGCAGCAGGATTTTAGGCTCGACAGCGAGCGCGCGCGCTAATGCGATGCGCTGCCGCTGACCGCCTGAGAGTTGCGAAGGATAGCGATCAGCCAGCCAGTCCAGTTGCACCAGATTGAGCAATTCGTGCACACGGCGCTGGATTTCAGCTTCGTTGTGGCGCTCCTTTTTCGGCTTCACGCGCAGACCGAAGGCGACATTCTCGAATACGGTCATGTGGCGGAACAGCGCATAGTGCTGGAATACGAAGCCGACATTGCGCTCGCGTGCATCGCGAGCTTCGACATCCTCGCCGTGAAACAGCAGCTTGCCCGAATCGGCCAGTTCCAGTCCGCCGATGATGCGCAGCAAGGACGTCTTGCCGCAGCCGGAAGGCCCGAGCAGCGCGATCAGCTCACCGCTGTTCACTTCAAGATTGATGTTGTCGAGCGCCTGGTATGCGCCGAAATTCTTGTTGATGTTCTCTATGGTTATGCTCATTTTTATGCTCCGTGATGCAAAGGTTCGCCGCTCTTTTTAGCCTGCCATTCGACTAGTGATTTGAGCATTAGTGTGACCACCGCCAGCAGTGCCAGCAGCGAGGCTACCGCGAAGGCGGCGACAAAGTTGTATTCGTTGTACAGTATCTCGACATGCAGCGGCATGGTGTTGGTCATGCCGCGGATGTGACCCGACACCACCGAAACGGCACCGAATTCCCCCATCGCCCGCGCATTACACAGGATCACGCCGTACAGCAGTCCCCATTTGATGTTGGGTAAGGTGACCCGGCTGAAGGTCTGCCAGCCGGATGCGCCCAGCGAGACGGCGGCTTCTTCCTCTTCTTTTCCCTGTGACTGCATCAGCGGAATCAGCTCGCGTGCGATGAACGGGAAGGTCACGAAGATGGTCGCCAGTACGATGCCCGGCACGGCGAAAATCAGCTTGACGTCATGCGCCTGCAACCACGGGCCGAACCAGCCCTGTGCGCCGAACAGCAGTACATACACCAGTCCTGATACCACGGGGCTCACGGCAAACGGCAGGTCGATCAGTGTGATCAGCAGGCTCTTGCCTTTGAATTCAAACTTGGCGATCGCCCAGGAGGCGGCGATGCCGAATACCAGATTGCACGGTACGGCGATTCCTGCTGCGATGAAGGTCAGTTTAATGGCCGACCAGGCATCCGGTTCCTGCAGTGCCGTCCAGTACAGCTCCCAGCCTTTGCTCAGTGCGCCGTAGAATACGGCGAACAGCGGCAAGCCCAGAAACAGCAGCAGGTAGCTCAGTGCGACACCGATGAACAGCAGCGTCACCGTTTTTGATTCATGTGTTGCGATGCGCGTATTAGGTTTGGTCATTATCTTGCTCCTCGTTGGCTGGTCCACCATTGCAGCGCGTTGATCCCCAGCAGCAGGACGAATGAGATCAGCAGCATGATCACTGCGATGGCGGTTGCGCCCGCATAATCGTATTGCTCCAGTTTTGCGACGATCAGCAAGGGTGCGATTTCGGATATGTAAGGCATGTTGCCCGCGATGAAGATCACCGAGCCGTATTCGCCGATGGCGCGGGCAAAGGCCAGCGAGAAGCCTGTCAGCAGGGCCGGATAGATGGCCGGAAAAATGACGCGGCGGAATACGTCCCAGCGTCCGGCGCCCAGGCTGGCGGCTGCTTCTTCAACGCCGGCTTCCACATCTTCGAGCACCGGTTGCACGGTGCGTACTACGAATGGCAGGCCGATGAAGGTGAGTGCGACGACGATGCCGAGTGGCGTGTAGGCGACTTTGATGTCATGGGCTGCGAAATACTGTCCTATCCAACCGTGGGGTGCATACAGTGTTGCCAGGGTAATGCCGGCGACGGCGGTCGGCAGTGCGAACGGCAAGTCCACCAGCGCATCGACGATACGTTTGCCGGGGAAGCGGTAGCGCACCAGCACCCAGGCGACCAGCAGGCCGAAAATGGCATTGATGACGGCGGCGGCCAGCGAAGTGAGGAAAGTCACTTTCAATGCGGCGAGCACACGGTCGCCTGTCGCCACCTCGTAAAATCCTACCCATCCCAGCGTTGCCGTCTTAAAGAATAACGCGGACAGCGGGACTAAAACGATCAGCGACAGATACAGCAGCGTGAAACCCAGGGCTAAATTAAAGCCCGGTAGTACGCTGTGGGCTCGAAAACTCGCCATTATTCACTCCTAAATTCAGTTCAGGCGCGCAGTCTATAGCCACCAGAGGCGCGTGAAAAATCATAATTTCTGCTTTCCTTAGCAGAAAATTGAATAAGGGTTCGCAGCTTCGCCGGGGGATTTCAAATTGTTTCACGTGAAACATTGGTGACGGACTCACCCGGCTGTAAATCAGTCAGTGAGATTTGCTTATGAAAAAATGCCTGCACGGCGTCAGTCCGCCGGTGCTAAAGTACGCAGCTTCAATCGGATAAAGGAATGGCATGAAACTGCTCGGCACTCACACCAGCCCCTACGTGCGCAAGGTGCGACTGGTTCTGTTGGAAAAGAACATTCCCCACGAATACGTAATCGACCCGCCGGGCGAGCCGGGTAGTTTGGTATTGCAGGTGAATCCGCTGGGGCGCATTCCTGCGCTGATACTCGATGATGGTTTCTGTATATTTGATTCGTCCGTGATCGCAGACTATGCCGATACGTTGAACGATGCGCCCGTGCTGATTCCGCGCGCCGATCCTCTTGCCCGCCTGCGCGTGAAACGCTGGGAGGCGCTGGCCGACGGCATCATGGATTCGGCGATCGTGGTGCGCAATGAAAGTCTGCGGCCTGAGGACAAGCAAAATCAGGCGACGCTTGATATGCACAATCTGGCGGTCACGCAAGCGCTGGACTATGCGGCCCGTTTGCTGGGGGGTCACGAGTGGTGCGAGGGTGAGGCGATCACACTGGCGGATCTCGCGCTGATCAGCGCCCTGCTCTATCTGGACTTGCGGCAGTCTGGGCGCGACTGGCGGAGTGCACACACCAATCTGGCAGGCTGGTTTTTGCGTATCAGTGCGCGCCCCGGTGTGATCGAATCGACGCAAGGCTGATAACGTAATCTGACCCGTGGCTGGTGCAGTTGTCTGTGTTCAATGTGGCCACCGATTCAGCGCCGAGCATGATTTCATCCTGCGTGTATTTCTAGGGCACGCCTGCGAACAACTCATCGATGATGGCGGCCTTGAGTTTGGCTTGCGCCGAAGCCCGGTCGCGCAGATGCATCAAAATTGATGCCGGACAGATCGTGGCGAGTCATTCAGTGCATCCTTTTGCGTACTCAATGAAAAGGGCGACATCACTGGTGCATCATTTTGTATTCCCCGTTTGCTGTGTCGCAATTTCCGGCACAAAAGGGGAATGTTCCGTCCGCTCGGTCACCTTTCACATCTGCTTTGTCGGATTTCCGGGGCGGGTGCAGAGCGATTGAAAGGGGTTCACCGCATTCCCGTCAGGCGCACCGGGAGTCTCGAATCCGGCAGGCACACCCTGCGGGAGCATGCGGACCGGCGAAACTTTTGTACTGACACCCCGACAGAGCGCACCGGGAATCGAAATTCTGAGTCGCGGGCATTGAGTTAGCACGCGGACCGTTCTTTGCGAGCCGTCGCGTTTCCGCTTTAAGGCATAAAAGATTCGGCCTGCCTGTGTTGAAGCCGGCGATGTCTATATAGATGTGCCTATATCCAAAGGCATATAGCAATGTGTAACGACGTTGTTTAAAGTGTCATTCATCCCATTAACCACAATACACGAGTGTCATTTGTTCAGTTCAACCGCTTTACGACTATCAATCAGGAGATGAATCATGGCACATCGCGCCTATTTACCCGCAAGTGAGTCTGAATTAATTGTTTTTCTCAGTCATCTGGCCGCAAGGCTTTCCGCGCATGCCGAAGCGCTGGGGATTACAAGCGATGAGCTCATCGCAACGCTGTTAGACATCGCGTATTGTCAGTGGATATTGCAGACGTGGTATCCGACCATACAGCAAAGTGCGATGGAGGCCACTGTTTACAAAAATCTAGTCGCGTCCGGCAGCGATCAGGCGTTACACCCACGACCAGGTCCCGTCATTTTTGAAAATGCGCCTGAAGCGCGTCCGAATGGCGTATTGATTCGCCTGGCCAATTTGATTCAGCGCATCAAACTGAGTAAAGGCTACAGCGATGCAGTTGGTCAGGATCTGGGCATCATCAACAGCAATATTAGCGTCGTCCATGCAATGCCTGAATTCTCTGTTGCCTATGATCACAGCTCAGGTAAAAAGCGCGTGAAGCTGCTCTTCACCAAGTACGAACATGAGGGAGTTTCGATCGAAAGTCGTCGCAATGGCGGTGAATGGGAGAGCATGGGGATTGCAACGACGAAACCGTGGCATGACGATCGGCCATTGTTGACCGTGGGATTGCCCGAAGTTCGTGAGTACCGGCTGTGCTGGTGGGATAAAAATCACGCCAACGGGAATTTTTCCCCGGTACAAACAATCACCGTCGGCCCTTAAATCAGTTAGTTTAATTGTCGTTGCGAGCGCTTAGCGCTCGCAACGACGATTTTATCAGCGAAGGTTAATTTTTTAGAAGCGCTGGTTAATTCCGATCGTTGCACCAAGATTGCTGGTCAGTTGTAGGCCTGTGACGTTCTGATAAACTGGCACTTGCAGCAGGGCATAGACACGAGTGTCAGGCGTGACAGAAAAGCTGACCCCGGGGCTGAGCGCCAGCGTCTTTCCTCCCGTGATGGCAGGTACGCCTGCCTGGCCGCTTTCACTTCCACTGATATGCAAATTTGCCTGCGCGGTCAGCGCGACCTGGTGACTCACCGGATAAGCAATACCCGTTGCCAGGGCGATGCTGTTCCCCGGTTTGTAGCTGCCCGCGCCACCGCCATTGTCGCCACTGGTATTTAAAGGCTCCTGCCAGGTGCCGCTGGCGAACCAGCGCAGTGTGCCGTCGGCAGGCGCGCTGTTGTAGCTGATGCCGAGTATGCCATCGGTGGTGCCGGTGCCGGGCTGGAACATGCGTTCGGCGAAAGTTGCGCCATCGGTTGCAAGTTGACTGGTCTTTCCGGTAGGCAGCTTGACGCCGAATCGGATGCTGAATCCATTGAGCGAATCGTTGCGATAACTTGCCATCAGTTTAACGTCGCCCAGCGTCGTAAAATCCCATGTGCTGGGTAAGCCTAGTGTGGCTGAGCCGTGTTGATGGTAGCGGGACAGCATCGGGACTTCGATGTCAGTCTGCCAGTTTGGATTAAAAGTGTAACCCGCATTCATCACGTAATTCTGGTTGGTTGTGGTGATTTCTTCACCGGCAAGTGCAGTCGCCGCAGTGACATTGGCCACCTTGGCCGTGCCTTTGCGCAGTTGGTTGCTCTTGAGGTATTCGTAGCGCAACCCTAAGGATAAGCCTTCGCGAATATTGCTTCCCTGCGCATCCCATCCTGTATCGGCTAGGCAAAAGCCGGCACCGCACGCAATTGCATCTGATGTTGCTAGTATGGAAAAGAGCGCCAGCGCCACGCCTGTATAGTTTGTTTTCATTGTTTTTATTCCCTGAAATTCGAGGCATAACTATAACGTATGGGAATATCGCTCAGGTGCGACATATTGTCGCACTTGGGCGTTGTTCTATTTAGCTATACTTGAGGCGGGCCGCTCAGACAAAGTCAGTGTAAAAACATACGGCATTCGGGCCGACTTCTTTAGCCTGGTACATAGCGACATCCGCCATTTGAACGATTTCGTCGGCCGCGTATTGCTTGCCCTGGAACAGCGTCACACCAATACAGGCTGAACAATGATGTTCAAAGAGTTTGACCGTGCCATCGCTGTTTCTTGCTTCTATTAGATATGGCTCTGCCAATGTGGTACGAATTTTTTCGGCGATGACGGCTGCCAGTTGAATCGATTCTTCTTTATCTGTATCCAGCTCACCTAGTAATACCACGAACTCGTCACCGCCAAACCGGGCTGCGGTATCCATCGCTCTGACTGCATTTTTAAGGCGCACCGCAACCTCTTCGAGTAGAGAGTCTCCGACAGGATGGCCGTGCATATCGTTGAGCGGTTTGAAATGATCCAGATCGAGAAACAGCAGCGCACCATAGCGCTGGCTGCGTAGATCCGATTCAATCGCCTGTTCCAGGCGTTCGTGCAGCAAGCGGCGATTGGGTAGCTTAGTCAAATTATCGTATAACGCCATGCCCAGCAGTTTTTCTTCCGCGAGTTTGCGCTCGGTAATGTCGGTGCGCATGGAGATATACTCCCTAGGCTTACCTGTACTATTCTGAAAAGGAACGATAGTCGTTTTGACCCAGTACAGCTCGCCATTTTTTTTGCGGTTGCAAATTTCGCCATGCCAGACGCGATTTTTGGCGATGTTTTTGTACATATCCTGAAAAAACTCAGGAGAGTGCTTGCCTGAGTTAAGTATGCGGTGATTTTGTCCGATCAACTCCCCCCGCAAATAACCGCTGACCTGACAAAATATATCATTAGCGTATGTGATCGTTCCTTTCACATCCGTAATGCCTACGATGGAGTGCTGATCCATCGCAAAATGTAAATTTTTCACCTCATCAAGGGACGTCTGTAATTGCAATGCTTTTACGCTTAATGCTTGCTCAGCCTCATGTCTTGCGCGATTGTCCTCTGCCGCAAGCCGCATCAATATAAAGTGCATCCACAGATAGGCAAAAAGTTTGCCGCTGTGTGCCATCATCGTGAATTTTTCATGCGGGGAAGTCGAATACAGCATAAATAAATCAGATGCGATCAGCAGCGCGCCCATGCCAATCAAGCCCTCAAACAAGGGATGCTCGTGGCGAATCTTCCAGCATTGCCGGATTACTAGCAGCCACAGCAAAAGCAGGGGCCCTTGAGTCGGTCGCTGTATGCCTAAAATACCTGTATCGAAATACTTTGGCAGCAGGTACGACACGGTATAAAAGATCGCTGTCACGACGATCAGTCCGGAAATGAACCAGCGGACGGGCAACTCGGATTGACGGCGCTTTAACCAAAAAGCCCAAGCCAGTGCAAAAGGCAGTGCATAAGTTGAAGGTGGCCAGGTAGCAGGACGCAATGATTTTGAAGAGGTTTCTATCCAGGATAATGAGCCTGTCCATTCAATCCCGACCAGAGCGTGCAGAATCTCCGTAAACGCGGCAGTTGCAAACCCAATTGCCAGAAATAGCCGCACGCGCTTTGTAATGCTGTGCTGCTCGGCCATGAAGAAAAATGCCAGCAACAGAGATAGCAAACCGTTGCTGGTGTCGAGAAGCAAGTGCAGGCTTTCAAACTTTGTGTCCCCCTGCCCGAAAAATACCCAGACCAGCAGTGCGTACGTCAGCACCATCAAGCCGAACACGGAACGATTTTGATTCTTTAAACAAGTTATCATTTTTGTGTAAGGCTATAAATATGGGGGCTATTGAACTTCAGGCAATGTGCTTGCGGCGAGTCTGGATTTTGCCTTTAGCAAGGCGACCTCATCGCTGAGTATATGTGCTGCCTCATTGAGCAGCACGTCTTTGGCATTCTTGCGGGTGTTTTCAAGCGCAATGTCCGCTTCCAGATTGCGCTCGTTAGCTTGCAGTCCATCGTCCTGAAATCCTGTACCAGTGGGTTCAGCTTTGTCTCCGCGATTCTTTTCGCGCAGTTTGATACGTGCTTCTTGCACTTCGCGCTCATGACGCCGCTCGGTTTCGTTGAGTGAAATCTTATTTTCACGGCGGCGGGTGTTGAATTCCTTGATATCCTCTTCCAGATATTTGAAGTCCTGATCGGTAGCGATACGTTGTTTGTGTTTGTCGATCAACAAGGGTACAACAGGTGCGAGGTTGCCGGCTCTGGTGTAATCAGCCGCCTTGATTTGTGACCACGGCAGGGCATTATCGTAGCTGGACTCGCCAAACTCCTCCTCATCAATCATCCCGGGCAACGCAATGTCGGGTACCACGCCGCGCAATTGTGTGGTGCCTCCATTGACGCGGAAGAACTGGGCGATGGTCATTTTAAGTTCGCCAAATTTTGGCTGTGGATTTTTGACCAGACCATCCAGATCGATGACCGACTGAACGGTACCTTTGCCGAAGCTAGTTTCACCGATCACGATACCCCGGCCGTAATCTTGTATGGCGGCAGCAAAAATCTCCGATGCAGATGCAGAGCCGCGATTGATTAGTATGCCCAGCGGCCCTTGCCATGCCATGCCTGCATTTAGATCGCTGGACACACTAATCTTTCCTTTGGAATCTCGCTGTTGTACGACGGGCCCCTTGTCTATAAATAGGCCTGTCAGTTCGATTGCTTCGTCGAGAGATCCTCCGCCATTGTTGCGCAAGTCGATCAGTACGCTGTCGACCTTATCCTTTTTGAACTCTTTGAGCAGCTGCGATACATCGCGGGATGCGCTTCTAAAATTCTTGTCCCCTCTTTGTCGTGCTGCAAAATCGAGATAAAAACCCGGCAGGGTGATAATACCAATGTGGCGGGTTGTCTCCCCATCAGTGATATCTAGGATAGATTTTTTTGCGGCCTGTTTATCCAGCGTAATTTTTTTCCGGATCAGCGTGATGAGTTTGTGTTTTCCGTCAGGGGTTGCCTCTGCAGGTAGTATGTCCAGCCGAACCGTTGTGTCTTCTGCGCCGCGTATCAGGGCAACGGTGTCATCCAGTCGTTGTCCTTGGACTTCGGTAATTGGGCTGCTGCCCTGCCCGACACCGACGATACGGTCACCTACCTTGAGTCTGCCGGACAAGGCGGCAGGCCCCCCTGCCACCAACTCACGGATGGTGGTAAAGTCATCCTTATCTTGCAATACCGCGCCGATGCCAACCAGAGAGAGCCGCATTGAAATATCGAAATCCTCTGATGCACGAGTGCCAAAATAGTCCGTATGCGGATCAATGGTCATGGCGTAGGCGCTCATGAAACGCTGGAAAACGTCGTCGCTTTTAACCTTGGCCAGGCTGCTCAGTGTATTGTCGTAGCGTTTGTTTAGGGTGTTACTGATGCTCTTGTCATCTTTGCCGGTTAGTTTGAGACGCAGCCAGTCGTTCTTGACGCGGCGACGCCATAATTCGTTGATTTCTTCCTCTGATTTCGGCCATGCCGCGTGTTTACGCAGATATTGATAGCTGTCCGGGCTTTCGAAATCGAAGCCTTGGCTAAGCAATGAACGCGCATAGCGTATCCGTTCGGCGACGCGCTGCTGATAGAGATTGTAAATTGCAAAGGGGGTGCTGAGGTTTTCTTTGAGTACCGCATCAATTAAGCGGGGGCGTTCCGCTTCAAACCGGTTAATATCGGCTTGCAGGAAAAAAAACTTTTCGCTATCTAGACCTTTTAGATAGTTATCAAATACTTTTGTGGAAGTAGCTTCATCCAGCGGTATGCGTTTGTAGTGATAGCGGTTGAGTACCTGGGCAGATAAAAACGCAGCCTGCGGCTGTTGCGGAAGTGGAACCAGTTCAGCTGCCGCCAGCGTGGCATTGAGTGAGGCGAGCGCGAGCGTGATCCACAGTAATTTGGTTTTCATTTATCTATCCGGAGGTCTTTGCAAAATTATACTGGTAATAAGGAATATTGCGTGGGGCATGCTATCTGGGTTTTGTTACAGAAAATTCTCCGGCGCCGTGTATTCCAGATCAAAGGCATCCGCTATTGCACGGTAGGTGATCTTGCCATCGATAATGTTAAGGCCAAGCCGTAGCGCGTGACTGTTACGGAGCGCCTGTTGCCAGCCTTTGCTGGCCAGTTGCATCACATAGGGGAGCGTCGCATTGGTGAGCGCGAGCGTAGAGGTGCGCGGCACGCCACCCGGCATATTGGCGACCGCATAGTGAAGTACGCCATCGACAACATAGACCGGGTTTTCATGGGTGGTCGGGCGGGTGGTTTCAAAACAGCCTCCCTGATCAACGGCCACATCGACGATGACAGCACCCGGCTGCATCAGTTTTAAATCTTCAGCGCGCAGCAGTTTGGGGGCGGCAGCGCCCGGAATCAGCACACTGCCGATGACCAGATCCGCGCTGACGAGTTGTTCAAGCAAATTATGCCGGTTGGAGTACAGCGTCTGTACGTTGGCCGGCAGCGTTTGGGACAGATGACGCAGACGTTCCAGCGACACATCCAGCAGCGTGACACGAGCACCCAGTCCTGCGGCCATGCGCGCGGCATTGCTGCCCACTATTCCGCCGCCCAGCACAACCACATGGGCCGGTGCGACCCCCGGTACTCCGCCCAGCAGCACCCCGCGTCCACCATAGAGTTTTTCCAGATATTTTGCGCCCTCCTGCACCGCCATGCGCCCCGCCACCTCCGACATGGGGGTGAGCAGCGGCAATTCGCCCGACGGCTGAGCCACGGTCTCATAGGCGATGCAGATGGCGTTTGATGACAAGTGCGCGTCGGTCAGTTCCCGGCTGGCGGCAAAGTGAAAATAGGTGAACAGGATTTGTCCCGGGCGTATTTTCGGCCATTCGGCGCGTACGGGTTCCTTGACCTTGACGACCAGTTCAGCTTGCAACCAGAGCGTATCCGCATCAGGGGCGATTTGCACGCCGGCATCAAGATAGCATTGGTCGGAAAACCCGCTGCCCTCCCCCGCGCCTTGTTCGATCCAGACCTGATGGCCAGCAGCAACAAGTGCGGCGGCGCCGGACGGTGCGAGTGCGATGCGGTTCTCATTGGTTTTGATCTCTTTAGGGACGCCGATTTTCATTGTCCGTACTCCTGTGGGTTTAATTCACGCCGCGTCCAGAAAAGCGCCGGAGCGGAAAGTCAGCACCAGCGTGTCGCGGTATCCGCCCTCTGCGGTGGGCTGGATTGGCGTCGATTCGTGGATGACGCGATGGTCGTCAAGTAATAGCATCGTCCAGGGTTCGCTCAGCGTGAAGCGCTGCCCGCTGGGGCCGTCCGCCTCGAAAATCCGGCTCTCCCCCCCGCTGACGTTGTGGCGATTGACCAGCAGTATTGCGACAAAATCGACACCGTCCCGGTGTGCTCCTTCCGGTGTCGGTCGCCCGATGCCATTGCTGGTGTCGATGCGAAACTGATGCGCTTCGATATACCAGGGGTGAGTGCCTTTGACCGCAGAACAGATGCCAGCCGCAGCGAGCAGCAGCGCGGGCCACAGCGGGCGCTGCACAAGCTGCGCCGACATCGGTTCAAACAGGCGATGCATACCGCCGTGCAGCGCGTTGTATTCCAGCGGCTGGTAGTGCGCCCTGTGGGGGGCTTGCAGTAGCGTATCGCCGCTTGCGATGAAGCAGGAATGTCGCCGCCTGCGGTAACGCCCTCCATCTTTCAGGAAATTGTCCGGCGGCAGATCATTCCAGTCAGCCTGAATCGCGTTCATGTCTGACAAAGGGATGCCGGTCAGGCAGGATAATCCTTCTGTATTGAGAACGCCGTAGCCTTGCCGCTTCACGGCTTCAGCGAGCTGCTGAGGCGGGATGAACGCAGGAGCGAGCATGGTGATGGTCATATCAATTGCCTCGTGTTTCGTTTGACAAGATATTCTACGCCTATGCACCGGATAACACTGCCGGCTGGAGGCATCAGGCTTTGATTATTTGTATGCCCAGAAGGCGATGGTTCACTTTAACGGCTCGTCAGCGCGGCTATGAATGCGAATGCAATTTCGTCCTGATTTCTTGGCCTGATACATGGTTTCATCCGCTCTTTGGAGTATTTCGTCTGCATTGACATCAGTCTCGTTAAAGATAGAGATGCCGATGCTGGCAGAACATGTATGTTCTACGGTTAAATCCGCATTTTTTTCATCCAAAATGGTTAGCCGGTAGGGTTCTGACAGCTTTGTCCGAATTTTTTCGGCAATGCTTCGCGCATCTGTGATGGCTGCCTGCAGATCGGTGTCGAGATCACTTAGCAAGATCACGAATTCATCTCCGCCGAATCTTGCAATGGTGTCGATCTCACGCACGCAATCTTCCATACGGCGGGTAGCCTCAATCAGCAGCAGGTCTCCGGCAACATGGCCATAAGTGTCATTGAGCGGTTTGAAGTGATCTAAATCCAGAAAAATCAGTGCGCCACACCGCTGATTTCGTTTGATGTTAGCGAGTGTATGAAGCAGGCGTTCATTCAGTAAGCGCCTGTTAGGCAGTTTGGTGAGGGGGTCGTAAAAAGCAAGCCGATGAATTTGATCCTCGCGCGATTTGCGGTCAGTGATGTTAAGCCCCGTGCCGCGCAGACCGATTACATTGCCTTTGTGGTCGTAATACGGTGTGCCGTTCACTTCTTCCCAGACCACTTCGCCGGATGGTGTGAGGTCACGGTGTTGCAAGTTAAATGCGGATTTGTTTGAAATGGCGTGATTGACGATTTCGCCGACCGCAGTTATATCGTCCGGATGCATAAACTCTATCGGAGTATGACCAATTAATTGTTCGGGCAGATAGCCCTTGACCTCGATAGAGCGCAGCGACACGTAGGTGTAAACCAAATTGATGTCAATTTCCCACACATATTCACCTGCCGCATTGCTGACATCCTGAAAGCGCTGCTCACTGTAGCGAAGCTTATCTTCCATCGCTTTACGTTCGGTGATGTCACGAAAACGCCATACCCGTCCCACCACCGTGCCATCAACTTTTTGCGGGAATGAATAGCGCTCTATTGTTTTCCCGTTCTTGAATTCAAGTGTATCGAAAGAGTTTGCATCGGGTGTGTCATATAACTCGCGTACGTGAGCGATAAAACTGTCGGGGTCCTGTAGCTGATTGAGTACGTATGTGAGTGCAGCGCGGTCATCCTGACTTGCGATGATTTCATCGCTGATGTCCCACAGCTCGTCAAATCGTTTGTTGTGCAAAATCCAGGTGCCATCCAGATCAACGACTAAAATGGCATCATCAGTGGATTCTACTGTGGCATTGAGCAAGGATACGGATTTGGCAAGCTTATGATTAAGCTCATCCTGGCTGTTCCGGTGTTCCGATAGTTCGCGAAACAGTAAATTCAGCGGGCGACGTATACCGGAAATGACTAGCGCAGCTAGGGCTGCGGCGACTGAGACGAAGCGAATGTAGTGTCCAAATGCATGGGATAAGTCATAAAATCCGGCATACAGCGTAAAACAAAATTCGCCGGCAATCGCCAAAATCAATGACAGCTGGAGCAGAAAAAATATTCTCCGGTCAAAGTGTTCGCGGCGCCGGTAGAGCAGTAATAAAGCACTCAACATGATCGCAATGATGACGATTTCACTGTAAATTTTGAACGGCGTTAAACCCGTACCGGTGACGAAAGTTGCGGGGAACCATCGATTAATTATGGCAATGCCGGCAACGGCTGCAAGCACAAAAAAGATCAGGCTGACATGAAATAAATTGGGTTTTTTGTTGATGTATAAAGGTGCGACGAGCAGCGCTGCCGCTTCTAGAAAGCGAGCCGTCAACCAGAACTGGTTGGTGTAACTTACGTCAACGGCGGGAAATAAATTCATGCCTTTGAAGGTGAGAGTATGGAACACATCAATCAATCCGATAGCGCCATATGCGCCGCCAAGAATGATCAGATAGCCGTTCGCCAGTTGCCGGTGGCTTGCCCATATCAGGATAAAAATGGAGATGCTGACCACAATGGATAACAATTCAACCATTGTGTGAAAAAACAAGTAATGAACGGAACGGGACAGCTCAAGCAGCAGAAAAACTCCCAGCAGCATCACTATTGCGGCAAAGTCGGACTGCTTAAAGACCCGGTTCAACATCATGGAATCGAACTAGAAAATTTCACGATTTTAACCTTATCGATATCGATCGCTGTGTTTAAAATAGTACTTCACTGGAATCCGATTGTTTCGAGTTTGTTGAGTCTCGAAAAGTTTGGGGCGTTTCAGGTACCGCGAACTTTTCCACGAGCTTGTTCAGCTCCACCGCTGCCCCGGCAACTTTTTCAATTTCGGCGGAAGTACTTTTAGAACTGAACGCCGTCTGGTCTGCGACATGACGTATATTGACGATCGTGTCGTTGATATTCGTTGCAATCAGGCTCTGATTTTCGACTGAGTCGGCAATTCGCATATTCACTTCGCGAATTTTGGCGATGGACTGGATAATTTCCTCCAGCGAGAAATTGGTTTTGTTGATTTGTACGACACTGTCATCGGCCCGGTTTGTTCCGGACTTCATGACGGAGGTGGCTGACTCGACACCTTTGAGCAGCGTTTCAATTTTTTTCTCGATTTCCCGTGTGGCGTCCTGGGTGCGCTGTGCAAGCTTGCGCACTTCATCGGCCACGACAGCAAACCCGCGGCCCTGCTCGCCGGCACGCGCCGCTTCAATGGCGGCGTTGAGCGCCAGCAGATTGGTCTGGTTGGCAATATCGTTGATGATGTTGGTCACCCCGCGAATGTCGTCGCTCTCCTTGTGCAGCGCCTGTATCACTTCGGTGGCCGCTTTGACCTCTTCGGCCAGCGTGTGTATGGTAACGATCGCATCCGATACGACGACTTTTGCCGCACCAGCCTGCTCTGCGATGGTCTCGGCAACAGAAACTGCACTTCTGGAACCGGTAACGGATTCGTTCAGGGAGCGGGCAATCTGCGTTACCGATTCGCTGGCATGTGTCGTCTCCTCTTTTTGCGATTTAATACCTTCGCTGGTCATATTTGAAACCATCGCGACGCGTTGCGCTGTGTCAGCAAGATGGTTCGCTGCCAGTTTGATGTTGCCGATGAGTTTGCCCAGTTCATCGTTGAGCAGGCGCGAAGACTTTGCAATGGCGGAAATCTCATCGTTGTTGGAGATGAGAATTTGCCCGGTAAAGTCGCCTGTGCTCATTTTTTCCAGATCGAGCTGAATTTGTTGCGCAGGTTGCAGTGTGCGGCGGATTAACCAGCCTATGCCAAGATACAGAAACAGCTGTACGATGAGCTGCAAGCCCCACAAGATGAAATTGGCGCGGCGCATCAGCACCAGATCGTCGTTCAAATCGATCGTCATGCTCGCTGCACCGTTGACCGTGCCGGCCGGGACGTTATGGCAGGACAGGCATTGTGTGCCGCGAAATTCATTTTGGGCAATAAAGGGAATCACAACGCGTAGCGCATGTTTGCCTTCGATTTCCAGCAAATTGCTTTGCAGTTGACCGTCACGTAAAACGCGCTGATCTATTTCGTCGACGGGTTGCTCTGACGGCAAGCCCGGGCCAAACTGATTCTGGACGGACTGGGCGCGAATAACGCGCAATTCGATCACGCCTTTTGCTGCCCCCATTTTTTTCACATACAAAGCACGCTGGTCGGCGTCGTGTATCGCGCCGTTGATCATCATCATGTTCAGCCCAACCAGCAAGCCGTCTGCTGACAGCACCGCCTGAGCCTTTGTGGCGTCCAGTATGGTTTTTTCGTAGGTGTCGAGCGCCATGCGCTGTGCTAGCAGCATCACCACCAGTAAACAAAGCTGTATGGGGAGTTGTAGCTTGCTGGAAATGGAAAGTCTACCCCACCATATTTTCATTTTTGTGCGTGAGTTTTATTAATAATGGTATCGAATAATCAAGCCACCTAGACGTCACGCTTAATCAGATTCGTTTACATGCATTGTATCTGCATATTTAAGGCAATGCTACTTTGATGCGCATGCTACAGTCTCGCGCGAATGCAGGGGGTATTTTAAATTATTTAATCTCGGCTACAATTAGCTCGCGGATTGATTAATGATCGTCTGAAATCAACGCGTTCAACTATACGGGATCATAGCGCGGTTTTATTACAATCCCCGTTATTGCGCGGCTTTTTGATCCTGATGGATATAACCCTGAGGCCGTTTACAAGAGCTGACAACATCCGCCGTTTTGAAGTCGTTTTCATTCTTTGTCTGTTGTGTCAGGGGCGTCGAATGGTGTTCAAGGAGCAGGATAATAACGTATGAAAATTTCGAGTGTGAATGCCTTTATTTACCGGCGCATGCCGACGATCGAAATGATCGGCGTATTGATGCGTATATTTAGTTTTTCTCTGGTTAGCTGGTTGGGGCCGGCGAGTCCGTTTATGTTTGTCTGGACCTTCAATACGATTGATGCGGTGATATTGACCTGGTGCTCGTTACTTAAGCGGGACAGAGCTTATATTACGCTCAATATGTTCTGGATCATGGTGGGGGTGGTTGGTATTTTCAGAGCGGGTGGATTCATTCACTAGTATCGTCCTCCGCACCCAGATCGCGAATGATCTCCACCAGCTTGGGCAGGATGCGCTGCAAACGGGAATTCACCACCGCCTGCTGGATGATGCCGCCGTCCAGTTTGAGGTATTCAGGCGACAGCATCCCAAGAAACTGCACACCAAACCCTCCGGATTATTGATTCTCAATGCATGTTCATCAAGGTCGTGGAACAGGTTGTTGCGCAGCATGAGTTTTAATTCGGCGAGTTGGTGTGACATGGCGATCGCCTATTTTTTCGTGTAGATCTGATCGAACACACCGCCGTCGGAAAAATGCGCCTTCTGCGTCTTGGTCCAGCCGCCGAAGGTGTCATCGATGTTGATCAGGTTAAGTTTAGGGAAGCGTTTTGCGTATTTAGCCGCCACTTTGGCATCGGTCGGGCGATAGAAATTCTTTGCGGCGATTTCCTGACCTTCCGGTGAATACAGGTATTGCAGATACGCTTCGGCGACTTTGCGGGTGCCGTGCTTGTCAGCGTACTTATCCACTACAGTGACAGGCGGTTCAGCCAGAATGCTCAGACTTGGGAAGACCACTTCAAACTTGTCTTCGCCAAACTCCTTCTTGACCAGATAGGCTTCGTTTTCCCAGGTAATCAGCACATCGCCGATTTCACGTTCGGAGAAGGTGACGGTCGAACCGCGTGCCCCGGAATCAAGAACCGGCACATTGCCGTATAACTTGGCAACAAACGCTTGTGCTTTTGCCTGATCGTTGCCGTTTTTCTTTAAGCCGTACCCTAAGGCCGCCAGATAGTTCCAGCGCGCCCCCCCTGAGGTCTTTGGATTTGGTGTAATCACTGCAACGCCCGGTTTTACCAGATCGCTCCAGTCCTTGATGTTTTTGGGGTTGCCACGGCGCACCAGCAATACGATGGTTGAGGTATAGGGCGTACTGTTGAGTTTTAAGCGTTTTTGCCAGTCGGCCGGTACCAGGTTGGCTTTGTCGTGCAGCGCATCGATGTCGGCGGCCAAGGCGAGAGTTGCCACATCGGCTTCCAGTCCGTCGATGATGGAGCGCGCCTGTTTGCCTGAACCGCCGTGGGAAGCTTTAACCGTGACATTGTCGCCGGTCTTGCCCTTCCAGTATTTGGCAAAAGCGGTGTTGTATTCCTGATACAACTCGCGGGTCGGATCGTAGGATGCGTTGAGCAGGCTGACGTCGGCAGCCAGTGCGTTTGCCGACAATGCCAGAACGAATGAACCTGCAAACAGCGCAGTGGTGATTTTTGATAATTTCATGTTAGCTCCTGTATTAAATTAAAAAATTTGTGTAGGTGAAAAACGGTAGCCGCGGGCGGGTGCTGTCTGTATCCAGCGATCCATACCGAAGGGGTGCAACGACATACGCAAACGGCGGATATGAACATCGATGGTGCGCTCACCGATACAGCCTGCCCCCAGTTTTTCCAGCAATTGGGCGCGGGTCTGAACCCTGCCCGTCTGGCGCATCAATTGTCCGAGCAAACGAAATTCAGCAGGACGCAGTAAAACAGGTATGCCTGCTGCTGTTACCCGATACGTTTCATTCGACCAGTGCAAATCGCCTGCGATAATGCTATACGGTTCTGTTCCGGCCGATTTCCGTAATGCAGTCATTGTTTGAGTTCCTTGCCGATTGCTGATGGAGTGCATCCTAACGAGTTGGTCCCGCTGCGCGAACCAATTAAAATTTGATTGCTTAGCTGATTTTTGAATATGCGGCAGGCGGCCGGGAAATTTTCTGAGCAAGGTGGTGTCCTGCTGTTCAGTCGGTTTGGCCGATGGTGTATGATGTTTTCTTGTTGGTTTTTACCAATTTATGCCGGTGTGCAAAGCGTGCCGGATCAGCAGTGATTACCTACCGGAGCGTTTGAATTGGCGACTGTTAACAAGGTTTCAGACAAGTGGGTGCTGGTCATCGACGATATGGAAGGGATGCGTTCGCAGTTGCGCATGTCCTTGTCGAGTTCAGGTTTTGCCAAGCTGCATGTGGTGGGCAGCATCAAGGAGGCGCTGGAACGTCTGGCCGCTAATCACTACGATGTGATCCTGTGCGATTACTCGCTGGGCGACAGTACCGATGGCCAGCAATTTCTCGAATATCTGCGCACCAATGATCTGATCGGGCGCAATACTATTTTCGTCATGATTACTGCCGAGCAGTCATATGCGAAGGTGGTTGCCGCATCCGAATGCGCACCGGACGATTATCTGCTCAAGCCTTTTACGTCGGCGCAATTCACCACCCGTCTTGAGAAACTGCTGGAGCGTCAGGAGTATTTTCGCGCGATCGATCAGGCGGCCGACAAGAAAAACTGGTCGAAAATGATCGCAGAATGCGACAAGCTGTTAGCCGGTCGGGACAAGCATTACTTTGATCTGTGCAAGATCAAGGGCGTGGCGCTGGTGCGCAACGAGCAGGTGCAGCAGGCAGCGGATCTGTACCGGGAAATTATTGCCTTGCGTCCGTTAGGCTGGGCGCGGCTGGGGCTGGCGCGTGCGCTGGCCAGATTGGGTAAACGGGGAGAGGCGATCGACTTGCTGCGGGAAATTCTGGTTGAGACCCCGCAGTTTATGGCGGCTTATGATTTTTTAGGCAAGCTGATGGCCGAATCCGGCGACAAAAAAGGCGCGCTGGACGTCTTGCAACAGGCCAGAACCATTTCGCCCGGCACCATGAGCCGCATACGCGAGTTGAGTACGCTGGCGGTGAGCACGGGGCAGCCTGAAATTGCCGAACAAGTCATGCGCGAGACGCTGATCAAGCATAAATATTCTCCGGTGCGTCAGGCCAATGATTACGTAGTGTTGTCGCGCGCGCTGACCGATCAGGGCAAGACGGCGGATGCGCTGAGCGTTGTGCAGGATGCCCGAAAAAGCTTTACTGACAGCCACAGCAACGTGGTGCTCTCTGTCACCGAAAGCTCGGTGCACCGCGCCGCTGGCAACGAAGAACTGGCGCATGCCGCGCTGGAGCAAGCGATGAACAGCGGCGAGATGGGCAGTTTTTCGGCTGATGCGCTCGTTGCGCTGGCTGATGCTTGTTTTTCGCTGGGAAAATCTGAAGACGCCACCCGGTTGCTGCACCATGCGGTGCAAAATCATCACGAGAGCGATGAAATCAAGGGCAAGGTACACGCCGTGCTGGTTGCAGCCGGAAAAGATGCTTCTGAGGCCTCTGCGCTGATTGAAGCGAGTGCGGGCGAGGTGATTGCACTGAACAATGAGGGAGTACGGCACGCACAGGCAGGTCAGCTGGATGAGGCGGTCACTTTGCTCAGCGAGGCGGCCAACCGGCTGCCGAACAACTTGCAGATTCTGGGAAATGCAGCGCTGGTGATTGCGCTCGATCTGGTTCGTAACGGGCGTGACCCTGCAAAACTGGCCGCGTGTCTGGGTTACCGTGAAGCGCTGATCAAAAAATCACCAAATCATGCCAAGCTCGAGCAAATCGACGGCATGCTCAAACAACTCAAGTCCTGACCGGAGGAAATATGAACGATCTGGCCGCGGCTGTGATGCATGACGTGAAAAATCAGCTGGCTGAGCTGGCGTTGCGTTTAAAAAAACGCGGTGATGCGCGTGCCGAGATGGATATTGCGATGAATGCCTCGCGTCGCCTGACGGAGATGCTGCTGCTGGGGCGCGAAGAGAGCAATCAGCTGTGGGTCAATGCCGATACGGTTAATCCGGCTGACTTTCTGGAGGTGCTGGCAGCGGAGTATGCCGAGCTGTTTCCGGATATCGGAATTCAGATCGATGTGGCGCGCGCGCCTGATTGCGTGTTTTTCGATGATGCGCTGGTGCGTTTGGCGTTGGGCAATGCGCTGCATAACGCCTGTCGTTATGCCCGGGAAAAAGTCACACTCGCCGCATTTCAGCAGAACGATCTTTTGTTTCTTGAGGTGAGAGATGACGGTGCGGGATTTCCGGACAGCGTGTTAAGTTCCGGCGGCCGGCTGCCTGCTTCTGTCACGGGTTCCGGTACGGGCTTAGGGTTGTATCTGGCACAAAAAATTGCCGCCCTGCATAAACTGGGCGACCGTCACGGCTATATTGAACTTTGCAACGGCGCACAGGGCGGAATTTTTCGCATCGCGCTGCCGTAGCGGAAGTATCCGCTACGGCGTCAGCAGATCAGGCTTTTTTTGCGGCAGCTTTAGGTTTAGAGGCCGCTTTGGGCTTGGCTGCAGCTTTAGGTTTTGCTTCTGCCTTGGCTGCAGCTTTGGGGGCGGACTTCGGTTTAGCTGCTGCCTTGGGTTTTGCCGCTGCTTTAGGCTTAGCCGCCGATTTTCTGGCAGGTTTGGTGTCACCCTTAGCCGCTTTCGCCGCAATCAATTCGAGTGCCTGCTCCAGCGTGATGTCATCGGGCGACACATCTTTTGGCAAAGTCGCATTGATTTTGCCGTGACGTGCGTAAGGACCGTAGCGTCCACTGCAAATTTCGACGGTCGTCTTGTCCACCGGATGATCGCCCAGCGTGCGTAACACGGTGTTGCCATCCTTGGCTTGCGCGAGCAACTCGACTGCACGGTCTAGGGTCACATCGAAGATGCTGTCGGTACGCGGTATCGATTTGAACTTGCCGTCGTGGCCGATGTAAGGCCCGAAACGGCCGATGTTGACGATGACCTTTTTGTTCGTTTCAGGATGGAGCCCCAAGTCTTTCGGCAGCGAGAGCAGTTTCAGGGCGCTGTCCAGATCCGCCTGATCAACACTCATTTCTTTGGGCCATGACACGCGCTTCGGCTTAGCCTTTTCGCCTTCGATGACTTCACCCAGCTGTACATAGTGGCCGTAAGGGCCGCGCAACAGCAGCACGGCTTGCGCCGTCTCCGGATGCACACCCAGTTCAACGCGTACCTCTTCCTGAGTCTCTCCGCCTACGCTGCGTTTGTATTTGCACTCCGGATAGTTGGTGCAGCTGATGAAGCTGCCGTAGCGGCTCAATTTTTTGGCCAGCGGCTTGCCGCACTCGGGGCAGGCCTCATCGAGCAATTCCTGCGGACGCTCGATGTTGGTTTTTTCCTTGATCAGCGCCGAAAATCCCTTCCAGAATTCGTCCATCACGCCGATCCAGTCGCGTTTTCCGTCCGAGACTTCATCGAGCTCGTCTTCTAACGAGGCGGTAAAGTTGTAATCGACGTAACGGGTGAAATGATCGGTCAGAAAGCGCGTGACGACGCGACCCACATCGGTCGGCATGAAGCGTTTCTTGTCGAGAATGGCGTATTCACGGGTTTGCAGCGTGGAAATGATCGTGGCATAGGTTGACGGGCGACCGATGCCGTATTCTTCAAGCGATTTGACCAGGCTCGCTTCGGTAAAGCGCGGCGGCGGCTGGGTGAAATGCTGTTCGCCGAACAGTTTGTCTACCGGCAAAATATCACCTTCGACGAGCGGCGGCAGGCGACTGCCTTGCTCTTCTTCGGCATCGTCCACGTCTTCCATGTAAACGCTGATGAAGCCGGGAAATACCAGCACCTGACCGTTGGCGCGGAACAGTGTGTCATCGCCGCCTAAACGGATGTCGGCACTGACCGTGTCATAGCGTGCGGCAGTCATCTGGCAGGCTAAAGTGCGCTTCCAGATCATCTCGTACAGCCGCGCCTGATCAACCGTCAGGCGGTCTTGCAAGCTGTCCGGGGTACGCACGATCGATGTCGGGCGGATCGCTTCGTGCGACTCCTGTGCATTTTTGGTCTTGCTTTTGTAAGCTGGGGGTGTGCCGGGCAGATAGTCGGATGAAAAATGGTCACCGATGTAGTTGCGGATTTCGGCAACGGCTTCGTTTGCGAGGCTAACCGAATCGGTACGCATATAGGAAATCAGACCGACGGTCTGGCCGCCGATATCTACGCCTTCATACAGCGATTGCGCGGTGCGCATGGTGCGTTCGGCTGACATGCCGAGCTTGCGGACGGCTTCCTGTTGCAAGGTTGACGTAGTGAAAGGGGCTGCGGCATAGCGCTGCTTGGCCTTTTTTTCAACTTTAACGACCTTAGGCGGCAGCTTTGCATCGTTCAGTTTGGCGTAAATCGCATCGTATTCGGACTGGCTGGCGATCGACAGTTGTTCGAGTTTCTTACCCTGATATTGAATCAGGCGTGCGGAAAACGGCTGGTGATTTTTCTGTGTGTCCAGATGTACCGACCAGTATTCCTGAGTTTTGAAAGCCTCAATTTGCAGTTCGCGCTCGACGATCAGGCGCAGCGCTGGGCTTTGTACACGCCCTGCCGACAAGCCGGGGCGTATCTTGCGCCACAACAGCGGCGACAGATTAAAGCCCACCAGATAATCGAGGGCGCGCCGCGCCTGCTGTGCATTGACCAGCGGCATTGCGATTTCACGAGGATTTGCGACGGCGGCCTGAACGGCCGATTGCGTGATTTCATAGAACACCACGCGCTTCATGTTTTTGCCCTTAAACCCCCTCTTGGCTTTGAGCAGTTCCGCGATGTGCCAGGCAATCGCCTCCCCTTCGCGGTCCGGATCGGGTGCGAGCAGGATGTTGTCAGCGCTTGCTGCCGCCTTGGCAATTGCATCCATGTGTTTGCTGTTGCGCGCGATGGTCTCGTAGTTCATCGCAAAGCCGTTTTCGGTATCGACGGCGCCGGTTTTGGGAACAAGATCCCGTACGTGTCCGTAGGAGGCGAGTACCTCGTAATCATTGCCCAGATATTTCTTGAGCGTTTTGGCCTTGGCCGGAGATTCGACGATGAGAAGATTGATTGCCATGCGTGGTGTTTAGTGTAATTGAGTGGAAGTGATCGGGACGAGCAACTCTTCGACCAGCAGCGGGCTTAAGTCATGGTGACGATCCCACAGCACGATCAGCATGATCAGTTTGAGCTTGTCCAGCCCTAAGTCTTTTTGTTGCAGCGCCAGCGCGCGATCGATGATGATCTCGCGTTCGATGGACGTAATCATCTTTTGTTGTTCGGCGAACAGCAGGAACTGGCGCGCCTCGGCGCCGATCAGGGAAAATTCCAGTTCGGCAAAAAACCGCATTCCGGAATGCGCCAGAACCACAGGATAGCTGTCGGAATTTTGTTCGCGCAACGCGGACAGCCAACTCAGTGCTTCGTCGATGTCCTCGCCCTCAAAACCGGCAGCAGAAAGTTTGCGCGATAGCTTATCCGGTGCCGGATAGCTGCCCGCATCGATATAGCTTTCAAACAGGTACATCAGGATTTCGAACATAATATTTAAGTCTTTAATGTATGCGTTGGAACAAACCGCCGGGAAGTGTTGCTATGCAACCTTCCAGTTCAAGCGTTAACAGCATGGCGGATAGCTGGCTAACCGTCAAGCCGCTGCGCAAACAAAGCGCGTCGATACCGACCGGATCAAAGCCCATTTGTTCCAGTAAAGCGGTATTCGGGGCCGGAGCGGATTTGGGTGCCTGAATAGGTAGGGGGGGGGAGTAATCCGGTTAATTCTTCCAGAATATCTTGTGCGGTTTCAACCAGTTTTGCACCCTGTTTGATTAGTTTATGGCAACCCCGGCTTTGCGGGGAATGGATAGAACCCGGGATTGCAAACACATCCCTGCCCTGCTCCATCGCCTGACGCGCCGTGATCAGCGAGCCGCTCTGCAACGAGGCTTCAACCACCAGACAGCCGACACTCATGCCGCTGATCAGGCGGTTGCGTCTGGGGAAGTTGCCCGCCAGCGGCGGTGTGCCCAGCGGAAATTCAGAAATCAGCGCGCCCTCTTTGGCAAGCCAGTGTGCCAGATCCCGGTTGGCCGCCGGATACACCTTGTCGAGCCCTGTGCCAACCACGGCGATGCTGCTGCCTGCCCCGCGCAGCGCGCCTTTGTGTGCTGCGGCATCGATACCGTGGGCCATGCCGCTGATGATGCACAGCCCGGCATCACTCAAAATATTGGCAAATTGCCCTGCATTGTCAATGCCCTGAGGTGTGGCATGACGGCTGCCGACGATAGCGAGCGACTTAGCATTCAACAAATCGCGACGCCCTTTGACGTAGAGCAATATGGGCGGATCGATGATGTTGAAGAGTGCCTCCGGGTAGTCGCTGTCAGCGAGAGTCACAAGGTGATTTTGCTCGTCAGTCAGCCACAGAAGTGCGGTGTTGAGGGCATCATCGTTCGCGCCGTTACTTACCGCCTGCGCGATTTGGGGTTTAACCACGGATTTGAGGCGCTCGGACGGGGCTGCTAATACGGCTTCAGGAGAACCGAATTCGCGTAGCAGATGCCGTGCGCCCTCGCCCCCCAGTCCTCGAATCAGGCCCAGTGTCAGCCAAGCCTTGATCGAGGTGTCACCGGGCATGGCTAGGGTGTTTGCGCGCTGTCCAGAAGTTGTACCGGCAGGCGTGTCTGCATTACCAGTGCGTATGACACTTTTTCGAATACGCGGAAGACAAACAGCAGGCCAAAGCGTTCATCCGGCAGGGTCAACGATTTTCCTTCTCGTTGCACCGTGCGGCCTTTGCTGCTCACGGCCAGTACATGGCCGCTTTGCACGCCGTCCCGCTCACCCTTGTTGAGGGTGATGACCGTGTTTTGACCCGCTTGCGTGACGCCGCCGTAGATGGAAATGACGCGTGCGTTGATCTGAGTTTCAGGTGCGCGGGGCAGGTAAGTGCCGGCAAGGGCCGCGGTGGCTGGAATCAGACGGTCGCCCAGATTGATTTCCTGTTTTGCTTCAGTCACCACCGCGATGCTGGTCGGGCCAAACTCTCTGACCTCGAGGGTGCCCAGATAGATCGCTTCATGGCCCAGCACTTCGTGAGTGTCTGGATCAGTAAATGTTTTCCCCGGCCGGTAGATCTGCCAGTTTTTCGCATCATCCGCGCTCAATCCCTTTACGTAGAGCACATCCCCGGGACCTGCAATGACGCGTTCTTCGGGTAATCCGATCAGCGTCGGTGCCTCGTTCAGCAGTTTGTCGGAAACGATGAGGGGCTGACTTAGAAACGGTTCGATTACGCGCGATGGAATGCTCGGGATGGCATTTTGTGTGCTGTCTTCAGCGCGAATTTGCGGAGAGAGCTTGACTGTATCGCTGCTGCCGGTGACAGCGGCCGATTTTTGCGTCAGGCTTAAGGTCCCGTTGGTGCGGTCAAGGTAGATCGTCGCGCCCGGATAAATCCAGTGTGGATCCTTGATGGCATCCTTGTTCATTCCCCAGATAAAAGGCCATTTCCACGGATCTTTGAAGAACTTGCCCGAGATCCCCCACAGGGTGTCTCCTTTGGCTATCATGTACTGATCGGGCGCATCGCTGCGTATCTGTGGAGAGGCTTCGGGGTGGCCGGCAAATGCCAAGGCAGGCATTAAAAAGCAAATCAGCGATATAATCTTGCGCATGGGTAACCCCGAAAGAATCAATGACAAAGGCGCACGGTGCACCGTGGCGCGTCAAATTCTGCATCCAGTCAATTAAATTAGCAAGCATTATGGCAATCTTACAAATATTGCAGTACCCCGATGAACGCCTGCATACAATCGCCAAAAAGGTTGTGCAGGTGAATGATGTCACCCGCAAGCTGGTGCAGGACATGGCCGAAACCATGTATGCTGCGCCGGGCGTGGGTCTTGCCGCGACTCAGGTCAATGTGCACGAACAGATCATCGTTGTGGATGTGTCCGAGACGCACGACGAGTTGCTGGTGTTCATCAATCCGGAAATTTTGAATCGTTCAGGCGAGCAGGAAGGTGAAGAGGGCTGTCTGTCGGTGCCGGGTATTTATGAAAACGTGCGACGCTCCGATAAGATTTCGGTGCGGGCGCTCAACCAGCAGGGCGAGCCCTTTACGCTGAATGCCGAGGGATTTTTGGCGGTGTGCATCCAGCATGAAGTCGATCACCTGCAAGGCCGTGTATTCGTCGAATATCTGTCGCAACTCAAACAAAGCCGCTTGCGCGCTAAACTCAAAAAGCGCCGCCGCGAGGCGATGTAGGGATTTTAAGTGAAAATAATTTTTGCCGGTACGCCGCACTTCGCGGCAAGCGCACTCGAGGCGTTGCTCAAAGAACATCAGGTTGCAGCCGTGCTGACCCAGCCGGACAGGCCCTCGGGGCGCGGCATGCAGCTGACCGCAAGTCCCGTGAAGCTGCTCGCACTGCAGCACGGGATACCTGTTTTACAGCCTGAATCGCTGAAGACCGAACAGGCGCAGTCTGACCTTAAAGCGCTGGAGGCCGATGTGATGGTGGTCGCAGCCTACGGACTGATCCTGCCCAAAGCGGTGCTGGAACTCCCGCGTTTAGGCTGTCTGAATATACATGCCTCTCTGCTGCCGCGCTGGCGCGGTGCGGCACCGATACAGCGGGCGATACTCGCGGGGGACGCTGAGACTGGCATTACCATCATGCAGATGGATGCAGGTCTCGATACGGGCGATATGCTGCTCATCCGCCGCTGTACGATCGATGCGCAAGATAATGCCCAGACACTGCACGATAAGCTCGCCGAGTTGGGCGCCGCCAGCATTATCGAGGCGTTGCGGAACCATAACGCTTTGACGCCGGTGGTGCAGGATAATGCTGCGGCGTGTTATGCGGCTAAACTGCTCAAGGGCGAGGCTCTGATCGACTGGACACAGGATGCGGTGCAGATTGAGCGCGCCATCCGGGCGTACAATCCGTTTCCGGTGTGTCAGGCTAAATTCAATGACGTAGTTTTGAAACTATGGCAGGCCGAGCTTTGCGACGCCATGTCCGGTAATCCCGGCGAAGTCCTGGCTGTTGATAAGTCGGGAATTACCGTAGCCTGCGGACGGGGGGCAATAAAGTTGCAGATGTTGCAACGCCCGGGCGGCAAGTCGCAACCCGCTGTGCAATTTTTGCAGGCGATGCCGGTTTATACCGGTGATAATTTTCAGGTTCACTAAATGCACAATATTCAACTCGCAGCTACTCAGATCGTCCAGCAAGTCATGGAGGATGGTCGCAACCTGAATCAGGTGCTCGATGAGTCACTGCGCAGAAAGTCCGTATGGACGCCGGCTCAGCGCGCCGCTCTGCAGGATTTAAGTTACGGCACGCTGCGTTTTTACGGTCAGCTCAATGCCGTACTCGAACTGTTATTGCATAAGCACATGACCGATCATCGCATCTCGTATTTGCTGCTCGTGGCGTTGTATCAGCTGCAATACAGCCGTGCGGCTCAGCATGCGGTGGTGGATCATGCGGTGCGTTCTGCCGATATTCTGAATCCGAAAATTCGCGGGCTGGTCAACGCGATTTTGCGTAATTTTTTGCGAAATCAGGCGGATTTGCTTTTGCAGGCCGCGCTCAAAGACGAAGGGCGCTACAGTCATCCGCAATGGTGGATAGACGAGCTGCGTGCCCAGTACGGGGATGCGGCCGATGCGATCCTGGTTGCAGGCAACGGGCATCCGCCAATGACCCTGCGGGTGAATGCACGGCGCGGCAGTACGCCGGACTACCTGGCGCAGCTGGCCGACATTCCTGCCCGCTTGATCGGGGCTGAGGCGCTGCAGCTGGAAAAGCCGGTGTCGGTCGACAAATTGCCCGGTTTCTTTGACGGACTGGTGTCGGTTCAGGACGCGGGTGCGCAGTATGCGGCACGCCTGCTGGACGCCAAAGCCGGGATGCGCGTGCTCGATGCCTGTGCCGCGCCCGGCGGCAAGACCGCGCATATTCTGGAGCGCGCGGACGTTGAGTTGCTCGCGCTGGACAAAGACGAAGCACGGTTGTCGCGGGTTAAGGATAATTTGCAGCGACTGACGCTGAGCGCCGCGCTGTTGACGGGGGACGCCGCTAACCCTTCCGGCTGGTGGGATGGCAAGCCGTTCGATCGTATTCTGGCCGACGTGCCCTGCTCCGCCACGGGCGTGGTACGCCGCCATCCGGACATCAAATGGCTGCGCCGGAAAAAGGACATTGCTTCGTTTGCTGAGCAGCAATTTGAGATACTGAACGCGTTGTGGCCTCTGCTGGCGCCGGGCGGTTTGCTGCTCTATGCTACCTGCTCGGTATTCAAACAGGAAAATCAGCAGGTGGTGGACAAATTCCTGGCGCAGACACAGGCGGTGCAACAGCGTGACACCGGGTTGCCGGACGGGATGTTGCTGCCGGATGATGAGCACGACGGATTTTTCTATGCCTTGTTGCAAAAAACTGCTTAAAGTCCTGCTGCTGCTGACTTTGCCGGTGTGGCTATGCGCTACAGCGGTGAGGGCGGACGGCATCGAAGTGAACAAGGCGGAAATTCACGCTTCCGAAGACGGTTACCAGCTGTCAGCCGATTTTAATGTCAATCTCAATAATGTGGTGCAGCAGGCGCTGTCGCTCGGCGTGCCGCTGTATTTTGTTGGTGAATTTACACTCACGCGCTCACGCTGGTACTGGCTTGATGAGCAGGTTTATCAAAACGAGCATTCGGTCAAATTGTCCTATAACGTGTTGACACGCCAGTATCGTATTTCCCGCGGTTCTTTATTCCAGAATTTCGCCAGCCTGGAAGACATGATGAGAATACTCGCGCGGCAAAACTCGGGCTATATTCCCGTGGATGCGATGAAAAAAGACGGCAATTACATCGCCTCGGTACGGCTGCGTCTGGATACCAAGCAATTGCCGAAATTGATGCAGGTCAATGTACTGACAAGCCGCGACTGGGATTTTGATTCGGGCTGGTATCGCTGGCTGATCCGTTCTCAGGATGCCGCGTTGCGCGGGAAGACGGAGTCGCAGTGAAATACCTGATCATTCTGAGTGTCGTTGCGGGAGCAGCATTGTTGTATCTGCTCTCGAGCAGCAGCGTGAACACGGATGTGTTCTCGATCAACTATTACGGTTTGCTCGGATTGATGGGGCTGTTGGCCGCGGGCTTGTTGGGTTTGGTGGTCTATCAGGTCTGGCGCTTGCGTGTGAAGCTGAAGAACAAGATTTTCGGCGCCAAACTTACCTTGCGTCTGGTGTTGTTTTTTACCCTTATTGCGGTGCTGCCGGGTATTCTGGTGTATGCCGTATCTGTTAACTTTTTGTCCAAAAGTATCGAGTCCTGGTTCGACGTGCGCGTGGAAAAAGCGCTGGAGGGCGGTTTGAATCTCGGGCGCAGCGGGCTCGATAACAGCCTGAAGGAATTGACCCAGAAAACGCAGTTTATCGCCCTGTTGTTAACCGAAAAAAATCCTGCTCAGTTTAAATCCACGCTCGATCAGTTGATCGATGAAGGGGTCGCCCAGGAGGCGGCGTTGTTTGGTGCGGGCGATAAGATGATTGCTTTTTCTGCCAGCGACAGTGCTTTGTTACCGGATATTCCCAGCGATAAGCTGATGCGGCAGGTTCGGGATAAAGGTCTGTATTCAGCGATTGAGGCGACACCTAGCCGTGCGCTGAGTCTGAGGGTGCTGGCGTTAGTCAGCGTCAACAGCTACTCGAAGGCGAGCTATGTGCTGCAATTTAACCAGCTGGTGCCCAAGCAAATCGCAGCTGATGCGGAAACAGTCCAGGCGGTTTATCGCGACTATCAGGAGTTGACACTGTCGAGGCTGGGATTAAAACGGCTGTATGGCATTACGCTGACGCTGGCTTTGCTGGTAGTGTTGTTGACCGCGATATCGGCGGCCTTTTTTATCAGTGAGCGCATCGGTTCCTCGCTCGAGGCGCTGGCCGTAGGTACGCGTGCGGTAGCGCAGGGGGATTTTAGTGGGCAGCATCCGATTCGAAGTAGTGATGAGTTGGGCGCGCTGACGGGTTTATTCAACCAGATGACGCGACAGCTCGCTGACGCAAGGCGGGCAAGCGAGCAACAACAACGTGAGGTTGAAAGTGCCAAGGGCTATCTGGAAAGCGTGCTGACCCACTTGTCCTCAGGGGTGTTGGCGCTCGATGACGAGTTTCGCCTGCGCTCGGTGAATACCAGCGCCGCACAAATTTTAAGTGCACCTTTGCAGGAACTGCAGCGTATGCCTTTGCAGCAGATCGCTGATAAATACAGCTTGTTGAATTCTTTTTGTCAGACGATTACCGAAGCCTTTGCGCAAAATGGTGAGTGGCAGCGTCAGATTGAGCGCTTGAGCCGTAACGGCACCCAGATTTTGCTGATGCGTGGTACCAGTTTACCGCAGGGCTCGGATGCGGGTTATGTGGTGGTGTTCGACGATATTAGTCATCTGCTGCAAACAGAGCGTCAGGCAGCCTGGGGCGAAGTGGCGCGACGACTGGCTCATGAGATTAAGAATCCGCTCACGCCGATTCAGCTGTCGGCGGAGCGATTGCAATACAAGTTAAGCAGCAAGCTGGATGAGGCCGATGCGAAATTGTTGCAGCGCGCAACCCAAACCATTGTGAGTCAGGTAGGCGCGATGAAAAATATGGTGACTGATTTTGCCGATTACGCGCGAGGCCCGGTACTGAAATTATCTCTGTTGGATGTGCATAAGCTGATTAAAGAGGTGTTGGGTCTGTATGAGGCGAATGCAGTACCGATTTCCTTGGATTTGAGCGAGGGGCGCGCTGAAGTCAACGGTGATGCAACGCGCTTGCGTCAGGTATTGCACAATCTGCTGCAAAACGCGCAAGATGCGCTGAGCGGTGTCGAACAGCCGAAAATTATATTGAGCAGCCAGATTGTGCAGGGAGAAATTCATTTGCGTGTGCTCGATAACGGCACGGGTTTTTCTGAGAACGCGCTTTCAAGGGTGTTCGAGCCTTATATGACGACCAAAACCAAAGGTACGGGGCTTGGGTTGGCGATTGTTAAAAAAATCATTGAGGAGCATGGCGGACAAATCCGCGTTGAAAACAATGCAAGCGGCGGTGCGTGTGTGAATATCAGCCTGCCGTTGATACAGGGGGTGCAAATATGAGCAAACAGATTTTGGTTGTGGACGATGAGGTAGGCATCCGTGAGCTGCTGGCGGAAATTTTATTTGACGAGGGTTATCAGATTCATCTGGCCGAGAATGCAGAGCAAGCGCGGGCATTTCGCCACGAGCAGGAGCCTGATCTGGTGTTGCTGGACATCTGGATGCCGGATACAGATGGTGTGACGCTTTTGAAAGAATGGGTCGAGCAGGATTTGCTGACGATGCCGGTGGTGATGATGTCGGGCCACGGCACAATCGAAACGGCTGTTGAGGCCACGCTGATCGGCGCAGTAGATTTTCTGGAAAAGCCAATTTCGATGCAAAAATTGCTGAACACGGTAGCGAAAGCAATCAGGGAAGGGGCGCCCAGACCACCGATGGCCGTTACCGAAACGGATGTGTCGCAAAAAATCACAGTAGAAATCGGCGGTGCAACCAAGCAGTTTGCGTTGCCACTGGATTTACCGCTGCGCGAGGCGCGCGAGCATTTCGACGCGATCTATTTTGATTATCATCTGCAAATGGAAGCGGGCAATGTGTCGCGCGTTGCTGAAAAAATTGGCGTGGAGCGTACTCATTTGCATCGTAAACTGAAACAGTTGGGTATAAAAGTCATCAAAAAGAGCGGTGAAAGTGAATCGTAAGCGGGTTTTTTGCTTGTTTGAGTGCTTAATCTGCTGAAGTGGATGCATTAAATTGGTAAGCAGGTTGATGTATTGCAGGGCGTGCGGCATAATTCCGACATTAAAAAATTTCATTCTCATTATAAATATTAGGCGTTAAACATAAACCCATCCCTTTGGGATGTTTCGGAGGAGTCAGTACATGACAGCAGATCGTAGCATTACCCCACCAAAATATAACGACATAACCGGCGCAATTCGCATGCTGGCCGTTGATGCAGTTCAAAAAGCAAATTCCGGTCATCCGGGCGCACCTATGGGCATGGCGGAAATCGCTGACGTACTGTGGAATCACCATCTGCGTCACAATCCGGCAAATCCTAAGTGGCCCGGTCGTGATCGTTTCATGATGTCCAACGGACATGGTTCCATGCTGGTCTATGCGTTGTTGCACTTGTCAGGTTACGATCTGCCGATCGATGAATTGAAGCGTTTCCGCCAAATGCATTCCAAGACACCGGGCCATCCAGAATACGGCTACACGGCTGGCGTTGAAACGACCGGTGGACCGTTGGGTCAGGGCATTACCAATGCAGTCGGTATGGCGATGGCTGAAAAATTGCTGGCGGCAGAATTCAACAAGCCGGGTCATGAAATCGTCGATCATCGCACTTATGTGTTTATGGGCGATGGCTGCATGATGGAAGGGATTTCACACGAAGCGTGTGCACTGGCCGGTACCTGGGGTCTGGGCAAGCTGACCGCATTCTGGGATGACAATGAAATCTCGATCGATGGACATACCAACGGCTGGTTTACTGACGATACCGCAAAGCGCTTTGAAGCGTATGGCTGGCATGTGGTTGCGAATGTTGAAGGGCACGACCCTGAAGCGATTAACGCTGCGATCGAAGCGGCTAAAGCCGTTACCGACAAGCCTAGTCTGATTTGCTGCAAGACCGTAATCGGTGCCGGTTCTCCTAACAAAGAAGGCACCCACGATGTACACGGTGCAGCACTGGGCGATGCAGAAGTGGCCGCTACCCGCGCGCACATCAACTGGCCTTATGCTCCGTTCGAAATCCCGCAACATGTGTATGACGCATGGGACGCACGTACTAAGGGTGCAGGTCTGGAACAGTTGTGGAACAACAAATTTGCCGAATATAGTGCAGCCTATCCTGCAGAAGCTGCAGAATTCACACGCCGCACCAAGAACGAATTGCCATCGGGTTGGGCCGCGCACGCAGCCGCTGCAATCGCAGCGACCAATGCTAAGGGTGAAACTATTGCTACCCGCAAGGCATCGCAAAATGCCATCAATGCACTGGCTTCTGCATTGCCAGAGTTCCTGGGTGGATCAGCCGACTTGACCGGTTCTAATCTGACTAACTGGACAGGTTGCAAGCATGTTCACGGCAAAACCACGGGTAATTACATCAGCTACGGCGTACGCGAATTCGGTATGTCGCACATCATGAACGGTATGGCGTTGCATGGCGGCTTGCTGCCATTTGGCGGCACCTTCCTGATGTTCTCGGAATATGCTCGCAATGCGTTGCGCATGTCCGCATTGATGAAGCAGCGCGTGATCTATGTATTTACCCATGATTCAATCGGTTTGGGTGAAGATGGTCCGACTCATCAGCCTGTTGAACAAACAGCAACACTGCGTCACATTCCTAATATGGAAGTGTGGCGTCCTTGCGACACCGTTGAATCTATCGTGTCGTGGGTTGCTGCCGTTGAACGCAAAGACGGTCCGTCGAGTCTGATTTTCAGTCGTCAGAACCTGCAATTCCAGAAGCGTACTGAGGCGCAAATCGCCGATATCCGTAAGGGTGCGTATGTTTTGTCAGAAGCTGCGGGCGGTAAGCCACAAGCGGTGATTATTGCAACGGGTTCCGAAGTGACGCTGGCTCTCGATGCGCAAAAAGCGCTGGCCGAAGCCGGTATCAACGTTCGCGTGGTTTCCATGCCTTCGACCAATGTATTTGATAAGCAAGATCAGGCTTACAAGGACAGCGTATTGCCGCGCGGCGTAAATCGCGTAGCGGTTGAAGCGGGCGTGACCGGCGGATGGTACAAGTATGTCGGTCTGGAAGGCGCGGTAGTGGGTATGGATTGCTTCGGCGAATCAGCACCTGCGCCAGAGCTGTTCAAGCACTTCGGCTTTACGGTAGCAAATGTTGTTCAGGCAGTTAAGGGCGTTCTGTAACCGGAACCCTTCGGGTGCGCGCGGGTATTTGGCTCGCGCCACCTCTGCTGAACACGAGCAAGATTGCAAGACGATTTTAAATAACTAATAACGGGAGAAAAAACATGGCAATTAAAGTTGGCATCAACGGTTTTGGTCGTATTGGTCGTATGGTATTTCGCGCAGCAACCAAAGATTTTCCAGAAATCGAAGTCGTAGCAATCAATGACTTGCTTGAGCCTGATTATCTGGCTTACATGCTGAAATACGACTCGGTACACGGTCGTTTCAATGGTGATGTGGCCGTGAAGGGCAGCAATCTGGTTGTTAACGGCAAAGAAATCCGCCTGACAGCCGAACGCGATCCTGCAAACCTGAAGTGGAATGAAGCTGGCGTGGACATCGTTATCGAATGTACCGGTTTCTTCCTTGACCAAGAAAGCTGTCAGAAGCACATTCAGGCTGGCGCGAAAAAAGTGGTCATGTCAGCACCTTGCAAAGATACCTCACCGATGTTTGTCTATGGCGTGAATCACGAGACTTACAAGGGCGAAGCGATCGTATCGGCAGCATCTTGCACAACGAACGCTTTGGCACCGGTTGCTAAAGTACTGAACGACACGTTTGGTATCAAGCGCGGTCTGATGACAACCGTGCACGCGGCAACAGCAACTCAAAAGACCGTTGACGGCCCGTCCAACAAAGACTGGCGCGGCGGTCGCGGTATTCTGGAAAACATCATTCCTTCTTCGACTGGCGCTGCCAAGGCGGTGGGCGTGGTATTGCCGGAACTGAAGGGCAAGCTGACAGGTATGGCTTTCCGCGTTCCTACTTCTGACGTGTCTGTTGTCGATCTGACTGTTGAATTGAACAAAGAAGCGACTTACGCTGAGATCGTAGCTGCGATGAAGGCTGCATCAGAAAACGGTCCGCTGAAGGGCGTGCTGGGTTTCACCGCGGAAAAGGTGGTTTCCACTGATTTCCGTGGTTATACCTGCCCGTCCGTGTTCGATGCGGAAGCCGGTATTGCACTGGATCCAACCTTCGTTAAGGTTGTAGCCTGGTATGACAATGAATATGGTTATACCTGCAACCTGATGCGTATGGTTCGTCATATCGCGTAATACGTTTGACAAGGGGCTGGCTGGTGCCAGCCCTTTTGCCTTTAAAGTTAAAGTCAAAGGGAAAAAAATGTCCGTAATTAAAATGACCGATCTGGATCTTAAGGGCAAACGTGTCCTGATCCGTTCTGATTTGAATGTGCCTGTCAAAGACGGCAAAGTGACGTCCGATGCACGCATCACTGCATCGATGTCAACAATCAACGCGGCGATTAAAGCTGGCGCGCGCGTGATGGTTACCTCGCATCTGGGTCGCCCGACTGAAGGTGAATATTCAGAAGAAAATTCACTTAAACCCGTTGCCGATACGATCGCTAATAAATTGGGTAAGCCGGTTCGTCTGATTAAAGACTGGATCGACGGTGGTTTCGATGTCGCAGAAGGCGAATTAGTATTGCTGGAAAATTGCCGTTTCAACAAAGGCGAGAAAAAAAGCACCGATGAGTTAGCAAAAAAATACGCAGCGCTGTGCGATATCTTTGTGATGGATGCATTTGGTACTGCTCATCGTGCTGAAGCTTCAACACACGGCGTTGCAAAATTTGCACCTGTTGCCGCTGCCGGTATCCTGCTGACTGAAGAGCTCGAAGCGCTGACTAAGGCTTTGCTGTCACCTGCACGTCCGATGGTTGCGATTGTGGGCGGTTCAAAAGTTTCCACTAAACTGACCGTGCTGGAATCGTTGTCAGAAAAATGCGAACAGTTAGTTGTCGGCGGCGGTATTGCCAACACCTTCCTGAAGGCGACCGGTCATCCTGTTGGTAAGTCGCTGTGTGAAAATGATCTGGTGCCAACCGCGCAAGCGTTGATCGCCAAGATGACCGCACGCGGCGCGATTATTCCTATCGCAACCGATGTTGTTGTTGGAACTGCCGCACCTTTCATTCCGGGCAATGAAAATACCCCTGCAATTCTGAAAGATGCCAAAGACGTTGCTGATGAAGATATGATTTTCGATATCGGTCCAAAATCAGCCCAGGAAATCTGCGACATCATCATGAATGCCGGTACTGTCGTATGGAACGGCCCGGTTGGTGTGTTCGAATTCGATCAGTTCGGCGAAGGCACTAAAGCGATTGCAAATGCAATTGCCAGCACCAAGGCATTCACGCTGGCTGGTGGTGGCGACACGATTGCGGCAATTCAAAAGTATGACATCTTCGATAAGGTTTCCTACATTTCAACCGCGGGCGGCGCATTCTTGGAATTCCTCGAAGGCAAGACTCTGCCGGCTGTTGCGATTCTGGAAGAACGCGCTAAAAACAGCTAGTAGCGAGTAGTTCAGAACCGGTTGTTAATCCGGTTCTGCTACAAAGTACAAGCCAAACAAAATAAGGTACATATGCTTCGTAGAACCAAAATAGTTGCAACGCTGGGGCCTGCTTCCAGCGATCAAAAAGTCCTGGAAGAAATGATCCGTGCCGGAGTTGATCTGGTGCGTATGAATTTCTCGCACGGTTCAGCTGCCGATCACGTCAAACGTGCTGAAGTGGTACGGGCTGCGGCAACGGCAGTCGGTCGCACCGTGGGTATTCTGGCCGATCTTCAAGGTCCGAAAATTCGTGTTGGCAAATTCGAAAATAGTAAGATCGTGCTTGAAAAAGGCGATACATTTATTCTTGATGCCGAACTCGAAGGCTTGGGTAACCAGCAGTGCGTCGGTCTCGACTACAAGGAATTGCCGGATGATGTCAGTCCCGGCTCGGTCTTGTTGCTCAACGACGGTATGCTGGAATTCGATGTGGTCGAAGTTCAGGGTTCTAAGGTCATCTGCAAGGTTGTACGCGGCGGTGTATTGTCAAACAACAAGGGCATCAACCGTAAAGGTGGTGGCTTAACAGCGCCTGCGCTGACCGAGAAGGATATGGAGGACATCAAGACAGCAGCGCTGATCAAGGCTGACTATCTGGCGATCTCCTTCCCTCGCAGTGGTGAAGATATGCGTTTTGCGCGCAAGTTGATGCATGAGGCCGGTGGTCAAAGCCTGCTGATGGCAAAAATAGAACGTGCCGAAGCGATTCCTGCGCTGGCAGACATCATTGAAGCGTCCGATGCCATCATGGTGGCGCGCGGCGATTTGAGCGTCGAAGTGGGCGATGCGGCCGTACCTGGCCTGCAAAAACGCATGATCAAGATGGCGCGTGCTAAAAATCGCCTTGTGATTACGGCGACTCAGATGATGGAGTCCATGATTACCAATCCAATTCCGACTCGCGCTGAAGTTTCAGACGTGGCGAATGCGGTATTGGATGGCACGGACGCGGTGATGCTTTCAGCTGAAACGGCAGTGGGCGACTATCCGGTAGAAACGATCGAAGCGATGGCGCGTATCTGTATTAATGCTGAGCAGCAGGTGGATGATCATGCGATTGATCAGCGCGCGGTTGCGCATAAATTCACCCGCATCGACCAATCCATTGCGATGTCGGCGCTGTTTGCCGCTTCTCACTTCAAGGTCAAGGCGATTGTCGCTCTGACACAATCGGGTTCCACAGCCTTGTGGATGTCACGCGTCAATGCCGGAGTGCCTATCTTCGCGCTGACGCCAGTGCATGCCACCTTGACTAAGGTAACTCTGTTCAGCGGTGTGCATCCGGTATTGTTCCCTAGTCGTGATGTCAAAAATACGGCACAGGAACTGATCGATGCGGAGCAAAAACTCGTCGAGATGGGTTGTGTTCAGGACGGAGATCTGATCGTTGTGACCGTCGGTGAATCGGTCGGTCAGTCAGGCCACACCAATACACTGAAGATCGTGCGCATTGGCGATCATCACAAAAATAGTCTTTAAGAATAAATCGGTAGCAGATTAAAGTTTGTAATCTAATCATCAGGAGATAAAAATGGCATTAGTATCATTGCGTCAACTTCTCGATCACGCAGCAGAACACAGCTACGGTTTGCCAGCTTTCAACGTCAATAACCTCGAACAGGTTAAGGCAATCATGGAAGCGGCTGACGAATGCAACAGCCCGGTCATCATGCAGGGTTCTGCCGGCGCACGTAAATATGCAGGCGAACCGTTCCTGCGTCACCTGATCGAAGCGGCAGTAGAAATGTATCCGCATATCCCCGTCGTAATGCATCAGGATCACGGCGCGTCAGAAGCAGTTTGTATCAATGCGATCCGTTCCGGTTTCTCCAGCGTCATGATGGACGGTTCTTTGCTGGCTGACGGCAAGACACCTTCCTCATTCGAATACAACGTTAACATCTCCCGTCGCGTGGCTGAAATGTCACACGCGGTCGGCGTTTCTGTTGAAGGCGAACTGGGTTGCTTAGGTTCACTGGAATCTGGCGAAGGCGAAAAAGAAGACGGTCACGGCGCTGAAGGCGTTTTGAGCCACGATCAGTTGCTGACAGATCCTGAAGAAGCCGCTGAATTTGTCCGTCAAACCGGCGTGGATGCACTGGCGATCGCCATCGGTACTTCACACGGCGCGTACAAGTTCACCCGTCCTCCTACCGGCGCTGTCTTGCGTATTGACCGTATCCGCGAAATTCACGAACGTCTGCCAAACACGCACCTTGTTATGCACGGTTCATCCTCCGTGCCTCAAGAATGGTTGAAGATCATCAACGAATTCGGCGGCACCATGGGCGAAACCTACGGCGTTCCAGTTGAAGAAATCGTTGAAGGTATCAAGAACGGCGTTCGTAAAGTGAATATCGACACCGATCTGCGTATGGCATCCACAGGTGCGACCCGTCGCTATCTGGCGCAAAACACCAAAGACTTCGATCCTCGCAAGTTCCTCGCTGCAACGACTGTTGCAATGAAGGCCATCTGTAAGGCTCGCTATGAAGCGTTTGGTTGTGCAGGTCAGGCTTCCAAGATCAAGCCAATTTCACTCGAATCCATGGCTAACCGCTATGCTAAGGGTGAATTGAACGCGATCATCAAGTAAGCAATTGTTGTTCTGAGCAATAAAAAAGCGGCCCTCGGGTCGCTTTTTTATTGCCTGATGAAAGGTGAATCAGGCCTCGTTCAAAAGAAAGTCTTTGAATGCTAACGCCGCACTGGTTAAGCGTTTATTGCTCCGGTGGGCGACGAACCAATGGCGGAGTAACGGAAAGTGTTCAACATCAAGCACCACCAGCCGGTGCGTCTCAAGTTCAAGCTCAATGCTGTGCAGCGATAAAATCCCCAGCCCCATGCCCGCCTGCACCGCTTGCTTGATGGCTTCATTGGTCTCCATTTCCATGCTGATGCGGGGTTGCACGCCGTGTTTCGCGAAAACCCGTTCCATCGCACTGCGCGTACCGGAGCCCTTTTCGCGTGACAGAAAGGTCTCGCTTGCCAGCTGAGCAAATTTAATGCGCTTCAGCGCAGAAAGGGGGTGAGAGGGATTGGCAATGACAACCAGCGGATTATCCATAAACAGTTGTGCGGTGATATCGAGCCCCTCGGGCGGCTGACCCATGATCGCAAGATCCGTGCTGTTGTCCGCGAGTTGACTCAGTACGGCATCGCGATTGGCAACCTGAAGGATCATGTTGATGGTCGGGTGTCGCTGGTTGAATCTGGCCAGTAACTTGGGGGCGAAATAGTTCGCTGTGTTGACAACCGATAAGGTGAGTTTGCCGCGCGCCATTCCTTTCATTTCATCAAACACGACCTCCATTTCTTCGAGTTGCTGTGCGATATTTCGTGCATAGTGGAACAACTCAATCCCAGCTGCCGTAAGATAAATTTTCTTTCCCATTTGCTCGAATAACGGCAGCCCGATATGTCCTTCCAGTTGCTTGATTTGCATAGACACAGCCGGTTGAGAGAGGTATAGTTCTTCGGCCGCACGCGAGTAATTTAAAAGGCTGGCCACTTTCTCAAAGACTTGTAATTGTCGCAAAGTGAAGTGGAGCATGGTCAGGTGACGGTCAAGGCGGTATCAGGATTGCGCGATTATACACAGCTATAAGTTTTTCTTATGGTTCCAATAAAAATAATTGACTATCGCTTATAAGGTTGCGGCCCTATAGTAGCGACCTGTTACACGTTGTTTCGTTGGTAGTTAGTGAATTTATCGTTAACACACAGGAGAGGTAAACTATGGATCAATCTAATCGTTACGCGAATCTGAATCTCAAAGAAGAAGATTTGATTAAAAATGGCAAGCACCTGTTGGTTGCTTATAAGCTGATTCCGGCCAAAGGCCACGGATTTCTGGAAGTCGCTGCTCACGTTGCAGCTGAATCTTCTACCGGCACCAATGTGGAAGTGTCCACCACCGACGACTTTACTCGTGGTGTAGATGCTCTGGTGTATGAAATAGACGAAACTGCATTTGGTGACGACCCTGTTAAGGGTGGCGGCTTGTTTAAGGTCGCTTATCCAGTTGAATTGTTCGACCCGAACCTGACTGATGGCACTTATAACATCTCTCATATGTGGTCTCTGATCCTGGGCAACAATCAGGGTATGGGCGACCATCAAGGTCTGCGTATGCTGGACTTCTTGGTTCCCGAGATGATGGTCAGGAAATTCGATGGCCCGTCCGCCAATATCAGCAACCTGTGGAAGGTGCTGGGTCGTTCGGAAACAGACGGTGGTTACATCGCCGGTACCATCATCAAGCCTAAGTTGGGTCTGCGTCCTGAGCCATTCGCTAAAGCCTGCTACGACTTCTGGTTGGGTGGTGACTTCATCAAGAACGATGAACCGCAAGCTAATCAACCATTCTGTCCGATGGAAGTGGTTATGCCGAAAGTGGCTGAAGCCATGGATCGCGCTCAACAGGCAACCGGTCAGGCTAAGTTGTTCTCAGCTAACATCACAGCCGATTACTACAAGGAAATGATCCACCGCGGTGATTTCGTGCTGGAAACATTTGCCAAGTACAATTCCGCTAGCCATGTGGCCTTCCTCGTTGACGGCTTTGTGACCGGCCCGGCTGGCGTAACCACCGCACGTCGCGAGTTCCCGGACACCTTCTTGCACTTCCACCGCGCAGGCCACGGTGCCGTTACTTCCTACAAGTCACCAATGGGTATGGATCCATTGTGCTACATGAAGCTGGTGCGTTTGATGGGTGCGTCCGGTATGCATACCGGTACTATGGGTTACGGCAAGATGGAAGGTCACGGCAAGGAAACTGTGCTGGCCTACATGCTGGAACGCGATGAGTGCCAAGGCCCTTATTTCTACCAGAAGTGGTACGGTATGAAGGCGACTACGCCTATCATCTCCGGCGGTATGAACGCATTGCGTCTGCCAGGCTTCTTCCAGAACCTCGGCCACGGCAACGTGATCAATACCTGCGGCGGCGGTGCCTTCGGTCACATCGACAGCCCGGCAGCGGGTGGTATCTCACTCGGTCAGGCATACGATTGCTGGAAATCAGGTTCCGATCCTATCGAATATGCGAAGACTCACAAAGAATTCGCCCGTGCGTTCGAATCTTTCCCGAAAGATGGCGATAAGCTGTTCGCTGGCTGGCGCGAAAAGTTGGGCGTGCACAAGTAAGCATCGTACGGCAGCATCGAAGTGACAAAAATGCGCCCCCACACGATGGGGGCGTTTTTTTCAAAGATTCCAATTCCCTTTTTCTTGCAGGAAGAGGGCTAAGCGGTGGTGGTAAAAATCCTCCCCCCTCTCAATTCCCCTTCATAAGGGGAGCGTTTAGGAGTTTAGTGATGACAAACAAGAACCAGTACACTGTTAGCAAAGAACCGTTCTATCAGGCGCAAGGCGATGAAGTTGCTCTCTATGAAGCGGCCTACGCGGCGCGTCTGCCGGTGATGGTGAAAGGGCCAACCGGTTGCGGTAAGTCACGTTTCATCGAATATATGGCGTGGAAACTGAATAAGCCGCTGATCACCGTTGCGTGCAATGAAGACATGACCGCATCCGACCTGGTCGGACGTTATTTGCTGGATGCGAACGGCACGCGCTGGCTGGATGGTCCGCTGACCACGGCCGCCCGTATCGGTGCGATCTGCTATCTTGATGAAATCGTTGAGGCGCGCCAGGACACCACCGTGGTGATCCACCCGCTGACCGATCACAGGCGCACACTGCCATTGGACAAGAAGGGCGAACTGATTGAGGCTCACCCTGATTTTCAATTGGTCATCTCCTACAATCCGGGCTATCAGAGCCTGATGAAGGATTTGAAGCAATCGACCAAGCAGCGTTTCACCGGTTTTGAGTTCGACTACCCGGATGCAGCCTTAGAATCGGAAATCCTGGCTAAGGAAACGGGGCTGGATATTGAGGTGTGCGGCAAGTTGGTGCAGATCGGTCAGGCGGCTCGTAATCTTAAGGGGCACGGTCTGGATGAAGGTATTTCCACTCGCCTGCTGGTTTATGCAGCGATCCTGATCAAGAACGGTGTCGATGCTAAGGCCGCATGTCGTATGGCGTTGGTGCGCCCGATTACCGACGATGCGGATATTCGCGACACGCTCGATCACGCGATTGATGCTTCGTTCGCCTGAATCTCGCGCGATTAAACCTTCGGAGGGGCTGAGCGATGACTGAGATCGTGACACAGAGAACGGAAGAGCTCTCGATGTACTGGGAGAAGCTGGGCTGCAGATTCGCCAGGGTGGATGCCGTCTTTGATGAGTGTATGAAGGAAGCGCAGGCGCTGCTCTCGAAGGCGGGCCTGGAGGCCTATATCGAGAATGCGCGCATCATCGGAAAGATGGGGCGTGGTGCGGAGCCGTTGCTGATCTATCTGGAAGAGGCGCCGGGTGTGGCCAGCATCATTGGGGAGCATGCGCTGATCAGGCTGCGGGAATTCTCTGAGTACCTGTCTACGCATACCAACTTTAAGGCGATCGTGCCGTTCTTGCAGTATAGCGGTGCGGTTGCCCGCCGCTTGAACAACGACAAGATGTACTGGCGCTACATTGAGCTGATCCGCGACATGCTGGATCGTACCTCGGGTTCGATTCATGGTCATCACACGACCTTTGCCAGTCCGGGTTTGCCCGAACTGCTCAAGCAGGCGCCTAAGTTGCTGGGTGTGCTGTCATTGCGGGGATTGCAAAACTGGATCGAATACGGCATCAAGTACTACAACCATCACCCGGAACGGCAGGAAGAATATTTCCGGCTGGAATCTGCCGATGCGGTGGCGGTCATGCAACGCGAGCGGCACGGCACCTTGCTGGTAAACAACGAACGTAAACTGGATACCTACATCCGCGCGTTGTGGAACGACAGCGACTATCTGATTCCCTACCCGGTTGCGTTCGATGAACAGCGCAAGGCGATGCCTTACTACACGGATGACGGCATACGCTTGCCCGATGTTTATGACGATTTTAACGGGGTGTCCGGCATCGACCGTTATCGTGCCGCGCTTGCGCATATGGCTGCACATCGTCGCTGGTCGCAAAAGATGATCGTGGACAACTGGAGTCCGTTTCAGCGCGCTAGCGTTGAAATATTCGAGGACTCCCGCGTGGAGTATCTGGCCTGCCAGAAATATCCCGGCCTGCGAAAACTGTTTCTTGCGCTGCACCCGATCCCAAAAGAAGAAGACCTTCAGCTCGAAGCGCAAGGCATCTCGGTATTCAGATTAAGACTGGCCATGCTGTCGCGTGCCATCCTCGATCCGGCTTACACCTGTCAGAATGAGCATGTCAGTGAATTCGTAAAACGTTTCCATGAGCTGATGGCAGGTGGTGAATCAACCAGCGCGGCGATGGCATCGGTTGCCCTGGCCTTCATTGCGCGCACACGCGGCCAGCGCGATTTGTCGGCCAATATGTATTTCGACAATACCGAAGTGGACTACCGCGACGATAACCGGCATTTGTGGATTTATATCGAAGAGAGCGATGAAGAGGAAATGTTCGAGCATCTCGATCAGCGCAAAAATCCGGAAGTTGAATTGCAGGCGTTGCCCCCTCGTCACTACGACGAATGGGACTACAACACGAAAAGCTATCGCCCGGACTGGGTGAGCGTGTATGAAGCATTGCACCCGCGTGGAAATCCGGCTGTGATCGACAATCTGCTGGCTAAGCATGCGGCACTGGCTAAGCGCTTAAAGAAGATGCTCGATCTTTTAAAGCCACAGGACAAAGTGCGCATACGCTATCAGGAAGAGGGTAGCGAGCTTGATCTGGATGTGGCGATACGCTCTTTAATCGACTTCAAGGGTGGCTCGTCACCTGATCCGCGTATCAACATGAGTCACCGTAATGATGGTCGTAATATTGCGGTGAGCGTGGTGCTGGATCTGTCCGAGTCGTTGAATGAAAAAGCGGCAGGTAGTACGCAGACTATCCTCGAGCTGAGTCAGGAGGCGGTGTCCCTGCTGGCCTGGGCAATCGAAAAGCTCGGTGACCCTTTCTCTATTTCGGGCTTTCATTCAAATACGCGTCATGATGTGCGCTTCATGCACATCAAGGGGTTCTCCGAAAAATGGGACGATGAGGTGAAGGGGCGTCTGGCAGCAATGGAGGCGAGTTATTCAACGCGGATGGGCGCGGCGATGCGTCACGCTTCTCATTATCTGGAGCAGCAGCAGGCCGATAAAAAGCTGATGCTGATTTTGACGGACGGTGAGCCTGCGGATATTGACAGCAGGGACGGTCGTATCCTGATTGAGGATGCGAGAAAGGCGGTCACTGAGCTGGATCAAAAAGGCATTTACGCCTACTGCATCAATCTGGATCCTAAGGCGGATGAGTATGTGAAAGATATTTTTGGCAAGCAGTACACCATTATCGACAAGGTAGCGGATCTGCCAGCCAAATTGCCGCAGCTGTTTATTTCATTGACTAAGTAAGCATAAATCCCTGATTAAGCTGTAGGGTAAGCCGGAAAAGCGGTAGAATCACGAGTCTAAAATTTCATAACAGTACTACTTTAATAAACGAGGAGAAAACATGAGCAAGAGTCTGATTCAATTCATCATTGAAGAACAACGTCATATTCCTAACGCCAGTGGCGATTTTACCGGTCTGCTGAGCGACATCATATCCGCCTGCAAACAAATTGCTCATGACGTGAACAAAGGTGCGCTGATTGGCGTGCTGGGCAGCGCGGGTAGCGAAAATATTCAGGGTGAGACGCAAAAGAAGCTCGACATCATCACCAACGAAGTATTTATCAAGGCCAACGAGTGGGGCGGCCATCTGGCAGCGATGGCTTCTGAAGAAATGGATGATATCTACGAGATTCCTAAGCAATATCCTCGTGGTAAATATCTGATTACATTTGATCCATTGGACGGCTCATCGAATATCGACGTAAATATTTCAGTCGGTACGATTTTCTCCATCCTGCGTTGCCCTGAGGGCGTGACCAATCCGACTGCGGCTGACTTCATGCAGCCGGGCACCAAGCAGGTTTGTGCAGGTTACGCACTGTACGGTCCGAACACGATGATGGTCATCACGACGGGTCACGGCGTTAACGGCTTCACTCTGGATCGCGATGTAGGCGACTTCTTCCTGACTCACCCTGATATGCAGATTCCGGTTGATACGCAAGAATTTGCAATCAACATGTCGAATCGTCGCTACTGGGAAGAGCCTGTTCAGCGTTACATCGAAGAGTGCGTGAAGGGCAAGGACGGCGGTCGTGAAAAGAACTTCAACATGCGTTGGGTGGCTTCCATGGTTGCAGAAATTCATCGTATTCTGACTCGCGGCGGTATCTTCCTGTATCCGTTCGATAACAAGGAAGCCGGTAAAGCAGGTAAGCTGCGTCTGATGTACGAAGCCAATCCGATGTCTTTCATCGTTGAACAGGCAGGCGGCGTATGTTCTACAGGTCGTGAGCGTATCATGGAGCTGCAACCTACCGGCCTGCATCAGCGTGTGCCTGTCATCATGGGTTCCAAGAACGAAGTTGAGCGCGTAGTGGGTTACCACAAGGGCGCGTAATAAACTGCAACGCCCCCGGTAACGGGGGCGTTGCTACGTCTGCAACATAAGGATTAATATGAGCAAACCTTTAGTTTCCATCATCATGGGCAGCAGCAATGACTGGGATATTATGAGTCAGGCGGCTCAGCAGTTAAAAGATTTTGGTGTGGCGTATGACGCGCGCGTCATTTCTGCACACCGTTCGCCCGATTTGCTGTTCGATTACATTAAGGAAGTCAGTGCACAAGGCGTGCAATGTTTTATCGCCGGTGCGGGCGGTGCAGCTCATCTGGCGGGTGTGATTGCAGGCAAGACGACTTTACCTGTGCTGGGCGTGCCGATTCCATCCAAGTATCTTAAGGGAATGGATTCATTGTTATCCATCGTGCAAATGCCTAAGGGGATCCCGGTTGCTACGTTCGCCATCGGTGAGGCGGGGGCCGCGAATGCGGGCCTGTTTGCTATTTCTATGCTGGCATTGAATGATGCTGCATTAGCTGAACGCTTAACCGAATATCGCGCACAACAGGCAATCAAGATTGCCGAAACAATTTTACCCGAATTAGCTTAACGACACCGCTGTCAGCCGTTTACTATTTACAAGGAAACATCATGTCTGCTCTGCACGAATCCAATTTGACCAGTCTGCCGTTGTTGCATCGCGGCAAGGTGCGCGATCTTTATGAAGTCGATGCGCAACATTTGCTGATCGTTCAAACCGACCGGCTGTCTGCATTCGACGTGATCCTGGATGATCCGATTCCGGGCAAGGGCGAAGTGCTGACTACCCTGTCGAATTTCTGGTTTAAAAAATTGGGTCACATTATTCCGAATCATCTCTCTGGCATTGCGCCTGAATCCGTGGTTAAGGGTGAAGCTGAGCAGGCGCAGGTACGTGGCCGCTCTTTTGTCACCAAGAAGCTCAAACCGTTGCCGATTGAGGCAATTGTGCGCGGTTATCTGGTCGGTTCCGGCTGGAAAGATTATCAAAAAACCGGCACGATCTGCGGACTCGCCCTGCCTGCCGGATTGCGTGAAGCACAGAAGCTACCTGAGCCGCTGTTTACGCCTTCCACTAAGGCTGCAGTCGGTGACCATGACGAAAATATTTCGTATGCGCAGGCCGTCGAATTGCTGGGAGAGGCGCGTGCCGCTCAGGTGCGTGATGCCACTGTGGCTTTATATGTGGAAGCGGCAAATTATGCAGCGAGCCGCGGCATTATCATCGCGGATACCAAGTTTGAGTTCGGCGTGGATGAGGCAGGGACGTTGTATCTGATCGATGAAGCATTGACGCCGGACTCTTCGCGTTTCTGGCCTGCTGAATCTTATCAGGTGGGGAGTAATCCACCCAGCTTCGACAAGCAATTCGTGCGTGACTGGCTGGAGTCCTCTGGCTGGAACAAGCAGGCGCCGGCGCCTCGTGTGCCGCAAGAGGTTCTGCAGAAGACAGCGGACAAGTATAGCGAAGCATTGCAGCGTTTGACGGCTGAATGAAGGAAGCGCTGACAATGTCTGAGGAGGGTGATGAAATGAATTCGTCTGCCTTAGCTCATCGCGCGAGCGCAGCAGACCGTCGGTGGCCGCAGCCCTTGATTGAAGGCTTTTTGCGCTTTCGCGACAATCATTTCCCCAGCGATGATATTGAGTATCTCAGGTTGTTTTCAGAAGGGCAGAAGCCGAAGTTTTTGATTGTGGGATGCTGCGATTCAAGGGTTGATCCGGCGCTTATTTTCAACTGCGCACCCGGAGAATTGTTTGTCGTGCGCAATGTGGCCAATATCGTGCCGCCCAATGAAGCGCGCATCGGCCATCACGGTACGACGGCAGCAATTGAGTATGGTGTTTGCAACTTAGGTGTGGAACACATTGTGGTATTAGGACATGAGCACTGCGGAGGTATACAGAATCTGCTGCAAACGCGCGGTGCAGGGAACCCGGATTCATTTATCGATGACTGGATGCGGCTGGTTGAATCTGCGCGCGTGAGCGTTGAGCGAGATTATGTCCATGCAACGGAAGAAGTGCGCGGTCGCGCATGTGAGCAGCGGGCAATTCTGGTTTCTTTGAAAAATTTGCTGACCTTCCCATGGATTGCGCAGCGGGTCGCTGAACGTACACTGCGCATACACGGCTGGTACTTCGATATCAAACAGGGCCAGTTGCTCGGCTACAACGATGCGACCGGAGAATTCGAACCGCTGTAGTTATTTTCCCGTCAGTTCACGAAACCTTGCCTTATCGGCATCGTAACGCATATTGACGGCGGATTTTTCAGTTAGGTATTTTTCCAGATCATCTTGCAAGCGGCGATTACGCTCCTGTGCAGATTTGATGTCTTCTTGCAGTGAAACGGGTATTTTTCCGTTCATTTTATTTCTGTTATCCGCGTCCTTTTGCAGGCCGGCAAGGTTGTTGCCGTTCATTTTGAGCTGTGAATTGATGCTGTTGATCCGGGCGTCAACCTGCTGAAGGCTGCGGGTGCGCGACAACTCAATTTCCTGAACGCTGCTGTAGGTGTCGGTGAGCGACTTGTCGTGCAGTTTTAGGTCGCGCGCGGCGGTTTCTTCAGCGCTTGTTTTTTGCAGTTCAGCTTCTTTTGCACGGCGCTCATCCGGCGTGAGCACATCCTTTATGTTCACGGTGCGCCCCGATTTGTTAAGCTCTGCACGATCTTTGCCGGCGTACTCAGGCGGAATGGTGTCCCCCATGTGAGTGACGCCCTTGTCATCGACCCATTTGTAGGTTTTTGCAAATGCAGGGAGTGAACAGCAGGCTATCAGTGCAAACAGAATAATTTTTTTAGTCATTTTCAACTCCGAAAAGATCCCGGTAGGCGCGCACCGCATCCAGATTGGCCATCATCTCCGGTTCGTTCTGCAAGAAACCGAGCAGGTCGTTAAGAGTCGCGATCGCGATCACCGGAATGCCGTAGTTCTCACGCACTTCCTGCACGGCTGATAAATCACCTAAGCCCCGCTCCATGCGATCGAGCGCGATGACAACAGCACAAGGCTCGGCGCCGGCTGCCCGTATCAGTTCGATGGATTCTCTGACCGAGGTGCCGGCAGAAATCACATCATCGATAATCAGCACGCGACCCTGTAGCGTCGCCCCGACGGTTGTGCCGCCTTCGCCGTGGTCTTTGGCTTCCTTGCGGTTGTAGCTGTACGGCACATTGCGACCTTGTTCTGACAAGGCGATCGCAGCGCCTGTCGCCAGCGGGATTCCCTTATAGGCCGGGCCGAAAATCATGTCAAACGAAATGTCGGATGCGATGATGGCCTGCGCGTAAAACTGCGACAGATTGCGCATCGAGTCGCCATCGTTGAACAATCCGGCATTGAAAAAATACGGGGACAGGCGTCCGGCTTTGGTTTGGAATTCGCCGAAGCGCAGTACTTGTTTTTGGACGGCGAAACGGATGAAATCTTGTCTGAAATTGAACATGTCGTAGGCACGGGTTGGGAGATCACAGAGATAAACATTATAATCAAACGCCCTCACACATTGGATATTTCATGCGCATTATCTCTGTCAATTTAAATGGAATACGTTCGGCCAGCAGCAAAGGTTTTTATGAGTGGCTGGCAGGGCAGGAGGCTGATGTGATCTGTCTTCAGGAGCTCAAAGCGCAGGCCGCCGACATGACGGAACAAATGCTCACGCCGTTGGGGTATCACGGTTATTTTCATTACGCGGAAAAAAAGGGCTACAGTGGCGTTGGCATATATTGCCGTGAATTGCCGAAAAACGTGATTGTCGGGCTGGGCATTGAGCAGTTTGATGCTGAGGGGCGTTACCTTTGCGCGGACTTTGCCGATTACAGCGTGGTGTCGTTGTATTTGCCCTCAGGATCCAGCGGGGAAGAGAGGCAGGGGGTCAAGTTTAGCTTCATGGAGGCATTTTTGCCGCATTTGCGCGAGCTTCGCGCAAGCGGCCGGGAAGTCATCGTCTGCGGCGACTGGAATATCGCTCATAAAGAGATCGATCTGAAAAATTGGCGCGGCAACAAGAAAAACTCAGGGTTTTTGCCCGAAGAGCGGGAATGGCTCACCCAGCTATTCGATGAGGTCGGTTTTGTCGATGTGTTCCGCCGTGTGCATCCAGAGCTGGAAGCCTACACCTGGTGGTCTAATCGCGGTCAGGCCTGGGCCAAAAACGTCGGCTGGCGTATCGACTACCAGATCGCGACCCCCGCTATTGCCGGCCGCGCGACATCCGCTTCTATCTACAAGGAGCAGCGCTTTTCCGACCACGCCCCGCTGATCATCGATTATCTTTAACGGCTCCTCCCGGTCTGAGGCGGTTTGATCTTTGCGTATCCGGGTGTGGGCTGCAATTGCTAGCTCTGCCGAACTGTACATAAGTGCATTAGGCCGAAATATATAGGCTGTCAGGCATATATGGGCGGCAAAATATTTCACGTATATTCCTCTGGCGTCAACGCTGCTTATCAAAAACGGGTGCTCGAATCAATACGGCTCGCGCGCTGAGAAATATTCAGATTAGGTGAGAGGAGAATGTTGTGAGCTATTCAGGATTTAGCAAAATTTCCCGGCACGACAATCTTTTTCAGGAGCGTGTGCATGATGCCTACAAGAGTCGGGGTAAATTACACGAGCCTTCGGTGTGTTCAGAGTGCGGTGCGGTCTTTCATGCCGGGCGCTGGCAATGGCTGCAAGCGCCTGCCGACGCGCATCAGGAAACCTGCCCTGCCTGTCACCGTATTCGCGATCATTATCCGGCCGGATATCTGAGTCTAAAAGGTTCATTTTTTAGTTCGCATCGTGATGAAATCATGCAGTTGTTGCATCACCACGAAAAGCATGAACGTACGGAACATCCGCTCAAGCGGATCATCGCCATTGAAGAAAAACCGGGTGAAACGCTGGTGAGTACTACCGATATCCATTTGGCGCGGGGTATGGGGGAGGCACTGCATCACGCTTATCAGGGCGAGCTGGAATATCACTATAACCCTGAAGAGAATCTTTTGTGGGTGAATTGGGCGCATTGAGTATTGCAAGGAGAATAATCGTGAAACCTTCTATATGCCTTTTCGGGCTGACAGCAGTCTTCGTATCGTCTCTGGTTTGTGCTCAGGAAGTTGCGGATAAGTCGGGATATTTAACGGATAGTGCGGGCAATGTGGTCAGAAATTCCTATGGCGATTGCTGGCGTACCGGATATTGGACGCCTGCGATGGCGATTAGCGAATGCGATCCTGATTTGATAAAGCAGGAAGTCGCCATTGTGCCGCAGCAAAAAGAGATTCCGGTGATCCCGGAAAAAATAGTGTCGCCCGCAATCGTGCGGTTGAGTGCCGGGACGCTGTTCGATTTCGACCGTGCGGAAGTGAAGTCCGAAGGCAAGAGTGTGCTGGATGAAGAAATTATCACCGGCATGAAACTGCACACGGATACAGGGCCGCTTTTGATTACCGGACATGCGGACCGTATCGGCAGCGAACAGTACAATCAGAATTTGTCTGAACGCCGGGCGAATGCGGTCAGAGCTTATCTGGTTGAGCAGGGCGTGGACGCTCAGCGCTTGAGTGTTCAAGGGAAGGGAGAGTCACAACCTGATCCTGCAGCTAATACCGGTATAATCTGCCGCGGAATGAAGGGTGAGAGACTGATTACCTGTTTGCAGCCTGACCGGCGTGTTATGGTCGAGACTACTGCAAAGTAAAGATGCGGCGCATTAAGACATACAGGATTTTGGTTTATTGACCCGAACATCAGCCGGCCCGCTTGCGCTAAAATGAGACTCTTTACGGAGATTCTCAAATGAAAGTTGCTGTTTTGTTGATGTTGGTCTGCGGTCTGGCATTTGCCTCGGGTGCGCCCTGGTATAAATGGCAAAATAGCTACGATCAAACCATTATGTGTTCGCAAAATTCTCCCGGCGATACCTGGCATATCTATCAGGGGCCTTTCATGGAGTCCAATTGCAGACAGCCCGGGAATCCTCAGTAGGTATGTCTAAATACTTACTGGTTTTGCTGCTGGTCTGTACCAGTGCGTCGGCCGCATGGCAGAATCTCGGCGGTGATGTGAATGAGTCGGCTTACGTCGATACCGTTGTTCATCGCGATCGTGACCGCGTCAAAATGTGGGCGCTGTTTGATCTAAAAGCGGCGCATGCCTTTGGTGATATGGCTTATCTGTCGATGAAAATCCAGCGCGAATATCATTGCCGGGACAAAAAATCCCGGATCGTCGCGATGCAGGCTTATGCCAAAAACATGGGTGAGGGCGAATTGATTTACAGCAACAATACGCGTGAAAAATGGCAGGCAGTTCAATCCGACAGCGTTGAAGAAATGCTGTGGAATATGGCCTGTAAATCATCCGCGTGATGTGCTGCCGTGCTCAGTGAGTGGCTGACTTATCTTACCGCCGACTGTTCTGTATTTGCGCGCGAATCAGGCTATCTGAGGGAATGTATCGGAATTCGTGCGCGTTACCGGCGCTGTAAGAACGCATGGCTGTCGCATCTGGAAAATAGCCGGTCTGCCTTGCTTGAATCAATCAATTCCTGTCGCAGTTACCGCACCGCGCTGGTGCTGGGTTCCGGCGTGTTGCTGGACATTCCGATAGCGGAACTGGCGGCTCGATTTGAAAGCGTATGGCTGGTCGATCTGGTGCATCTGCCGGAAGTGCGGCGCGCCGTTCGGCGCTATGCAAATGTGCGCTGCATCGAACACGATGTCACTGGATTTCGGGAGCAGAGGGCGGCGCTTTCGGAGGGGGGATTGGATTTGCCTGATCCCGTGCAGTTTCTTGACGAGGCCAGTATAGACTGGGTGGCGTCGGTCAATCTGCTGTCCCAGTTGCCCTTATTGCCACAGGATTGGTTGCGGGGGAATTTTCCAGCAATCGATGAACAGCAGCTTGAGGCGTGGGGCGACAGGATCATGCAGCAGCATCTGGACTATCTTGCCGCCTTTGGTGTGCCGGTTTGTTTGCTGACGGATTATGAGCAAACGAGTTATCGGCGTAGCGGTGAAATGCTCAGCGTAGTTGATTTTTCAACACGCCTGCGTTTTGCAGGGGTGCTATTAAAGACATGGCGCTGGGATGTCGCGCCGCCGGGGGAAATTTCCGGGGGCACCGGAAGATTTCACCTGGTTGCATCGATTGCGATAATCTGACTTTAGCTTTGCACCCAGGGAAGACCGGCCGCGCGCCAGCCGTCGACGGTGCTGCGGTGTTCATTTTGATCCTTGTCGCCTTCGAACCCTTGCATCACGTTGTAGCAGTCGCGAAAACCCGACTGCATGGCCGCAATTGTCGCCGCGTTGGAGCGTGCGCCGCTGCGGCAGATGAAGAGTACCAGCGCTTCCTTGTCGACTTGCTGCGTCAGGGAAGCGGCGAAATTCGGGTTGGGCTTCATACCCGGATAGGTCAGCCATTCGATTTCGACTGCATCAGGAATGCGTCCGACCCAGTCCAGTTCAGCGCGGCAGCGCACATCCACCAGTTTTGCGCCGGGTGCGGATTGCAGTAACTCAAAGGCTTCATCGGGATACAGCGCGCCCTCGTAAGGCAGATTCTGGTCTTTTGCGCGTTGTTGAGCCGCTTGCAGTATGGAGGTTATCTTTCCCATGATGTCGCTTCCTTTAAAATATAGTCGGATATTGGTTTTGGGTATTCTTCAACGAATCGTACACAAATGTTATGCTGTGCATCACAGCAGCATACTAGCCCAATCGAAATGAAAAATCACACGCATCATTCGCACACTGAAAAAGAAGCTTTCGAACCTGCACATCCGGAGCGCTATGCCGCTGCACAAAAAAGCACCTGGGTCAGCATTGTTATCAATCTGCTGCTGACTTTGCTTCAGGTGGTGGGCGGATTTTTCGCGCACTCGCAGGCCTTGATGGCCGATGGTCTGCACTCGCTGTCGGATTTGCTCTCCGATGTGCTGGTGTTATACGCCAACCGGCACGGCAACCGGCATGCCGATGCGAATCACCCTTACGGACATGCGCGGGTTGAGACCGCGGCGACGCTGATACTGGGCGTGTTTTTGGCGGCGTTGGGCGTCGGATTGCTGGTGGCTGCAGCGATGCGCCTGCAGCATCCTAGCGCTTTGCAGGCGGTGAGCCCGTTAGGTCTGGCGATCGCGGTGTTGGCGCTGCTCGCTAAGGAGGGCATGTTCCGCTATATGCTGGCTGTCGCGATGCGGGTGCGTTCGCAAATGCTGGTTGCCAATGCGTGGCATGCGCGTTCGGACGCTGCATCGTCTCTGGTCGTGGTGGTCGGCATTGTCGGGAATATGTTGGGTTACACCTTTTTGGATCTGGTAGCCGCGGCGGTAGTCGGCGTGATGATTTCGCACATGGGCGGTAAGCTCGCGCTCGAAGCGTTGTCTGAACTTATCGATACAGGGCTCGATGCCGAAGAAGTCGAGGCGATCCGCCAGACTTTGCTCAATACGCACGGCGTGCTGGGCTTGCATGATTTGCGTACGCGCAAGATGGCGGACAACGCGCTGGTCGATGCGCACATTCTGGTTGATCCTAAGATCAGCGTATCCGAAGGACATTACATTGCGGAGCTGGCGCGTCACGCGGTGTTAAACAGTCATCATGTGCTGGATGTCATGGTGCATATCGATCCTGAAGACGATATGCACGCGGGTCATAATGCTAAGTTGCCGAGCAGGCCCGTACTGCTGGCGCAGCTTGCCGAACAGCTCGGCAAGCACGTTGTGCAGGACAGCCGCGTGATATTTCATTATCTGGATGGACAGGTGGATGTGGAGCTTTATTTGACTGCCGGTGAGCTGAATGACGAACAGGCGAAAAGTTTGCAGGCGCGTTGTGACGTGCTGGTGAACGCCTCGTCCTTGTTTCGTGCCATCCATGTTCACAGCAATCATGGTCTCGCGCGCCAATAATATGCACCGCTTTGGGGCGTACTTTGCACCCGTTTGGTGCTATTTATTTTTGTGTTACGTTGCAGGCTTATGGCACAATGCTAACTTGATACGCAGACAGGGTAGCTACGCCATCTGCATCTGAAGTTTTTGTTGTAATTCACTGTTTGATTGATACTTTGGGAGAGAGTTATGTCGTTGTCGGCAAATGATGTGTTGCAAATGATTAAAGACCACGACGTGAAGTTCGTGGATTTTCGTTTTACCGATACGCGCGGCAAAGAACAGCACGTTGGCGTTCCTGCAAAATACGTAGGTCTGGACAAATTTGAAGAAGGTCATGCGTTTGACGGTTCTTCGATCGCCGGCTGGAAGGGTATTCAAGCCTCAGACATGCTGTTGATGCCGGATCCTGCAACCGCTTTCCTCGATCCGTTCACCGAAGACGTGACCCTGATCATCACCTGCGATGTGGTAGAACCTACCGATGGCAAGGGCTATGACCGCGATCCACGCTCTATCGCCAAGCGCGCTGAAGCTTACTTGCAATCCTCCGGCGTGGGCGATACAGCTTACTTCGGTCCAGAGCCTGAATTCTTCATCTTTGATTCGGTAAACTGGAAGATCGATATGTCCGGTTGTTCGGTCAAGATCAACTCCGAAGAAGCCGCATGGTCTTCCGACGAGAAGTACGACGGCGGCAATACCGGTCACCGTCCAGTGGTTAAGGGGGGTTACTTCCCGGTTCCTCCGGTTGACAGCCTGAACGACATTCGCGCAGCGATGTGTCTGATTCTGGAAGACATCGGCATTGAAGTTGAAGTGCATCACCACGAAGTGGCAACAGCCGGTCAGTGCGAAATTGGTACCAAGTTTGATACACTGGTGCGTCGCGCCGATCAGACTCAGGCATTGAAATACGTGGTTCATAACGTAGCTCACCAGCACGGTAAGACCGCAACTTTCATGCCTAAGCCTATCGTTGGCGACAACGGTTCCGGTATGCACGTGCATCAGTCGATCTGGAAAGACGGCAAGAACCTGTTCGCAGGTAACGGCTATGCTGGCCTGTCTGAAACTGCCCTGTACTACATCGGCGGTATCATCAAGCACGCTAAGGCACTGAACGCGATCACCAATCCTGGCACGAACTCTTACAAGCGTCTGGTTCCTCACTACGAAGCACCGACCAAGCTGGCCTATTCTGCAAAGAATCGTTCCGCTTCGATCCGTATTCCTCACGTAGCGAGCGACAAGGCACGCCGTATTGAAACGCGTTTCCCGGATCCTACTGCCAATCCATACCTGTGCTTCGCGGCACTGATGATGGCGGGTCTGGACGGTATCGCTAACAAGATTCATCCTGGCGATCCAGCTGACAAGAATCTGTACGATCTGCCTCCTGAAGAAGATGCAAAGATCCCAACCGTATGTACTTCGCTGGACGAAGCGCTGGCAGCTCTGGATAAGGATCGCGAGTTCCTGACCCGTGGCGGCGTGTTCTCTAACGATTTCCTCGATGCTTACATCGCATTGAAGATGGAAGAAGTCACGCGTCTGCGCATGACGACTCATCCGGTCGAGTTTGAAATGTATTACAGCATCTAATACTTGTTGTGCAGCAAAACGAAACGGGGCCAAGCGCCCCGTTTTTTTCGTTTAGCGCTCGTAGTCAGGAACTGTTTGTCACACACAGATGCATGCCCTATACTCGTTCAGCTATTTTGCGGGAGTATCAAATGAAGTTCTGGATTTTACTGTTGTGCCTGAGTCCTTCGCTGGTGCTGGCGGACATATACAAATCAGTCGATGCAGACGGGCATGTCACCTACTCCAGCGCACCAATTAAGGGCGGAAAACGGATCGTGCTGTCCGCGCCTAATCAATCTGCACCCAATCATGCACGGGCTGTGCCCTCCCCTCATGATTTCCCCCGTGTGACGGATGAAGCTCAGAGGGGGCGCGATGGATCGCGGCGCAAAATTCTCGAGGATGAATTAAAAGCCGAAATTGGCTTGATGGAGGCCGCTAAACAAAGCCTGCAGGTGGCAGAAGCGCATCGTCCAAGAGATGCGGAGAGAGTCAAAGTGCTGACCCGCCAGCTCGATTTGCATCAGGGAAATATTGGCGCACTCAAGACCGAGTTGTCTAAACTCAAATAAATGGCAATCTGGGCATGATTGTTGCTAGATAATACATACTATGCCTGACTCTCATTACCTTACACTCGATTATCTTGCGACTGCCATCATTCTGATGGATGACCAGTCGCGCGTGAGTTATCTAAATCCTGCTGCGGAAAACCTTTTTGAGGTGAGCGGTAAAAATCTGTCGGGCAATCCGCTAAAACATATGTTTAGCGATGCCGGACGGCTCGATATTGCGATGTTGCGAGCCCTTAAAAATAATGCCAGCTATATCGAACATGATCTGATGCTGGTGACACATACGCACAACAAGTTGCATGTGCGCTGTACCGTTACCCCGTTGCAAACCGGGCGGCTGTTGCTGGAATTTCACCCGGTAGACCGACCGCTCAAATTAGCGCGTGAAGAGCAGATGCTCGACCAGACGCAAGCCAACCGGCTGCTGTTGCGTAACCTCGCGCACGAAATTAAAAATCCACTAGGCGGGATTCGCGGTGCCGCCCAGTTATTGGAGCAGGAACTCGATAAACCCGCGCTTCACGAATATACCCAGGTGATTATCCAGGAAGCGGATCGCCTGCGCAGTTTGATGGAGAAATTGCTGACGCCGCAAGGGAACAGGCAGCACAGTGCGCTGAATATTCACGAGGTACTAGAACGTGTGCGTTCGGTCGTGATGGCCGAGGTGCCGGAAGGATTGAAGATTCAGCGCGATTACGACATCAGTCTGCCTGCCCTGATCGGCGATAAGGAGCAATTGATACAGGTGATCCTCAATATCGTACGCAATGCCGTACAGGCGATGCAAGGGCAGGGCAAGATTGTTTTGCGTACCCGTATTGCGCGTCAGGTGACGCTGTTTAAACAGCGTCACCGGCTGGCGGTGATGGTGCAGATCATCGATAACGGCCCGGGCATACTGCCGGAATTGCGCGATAAAATATTTTATCCATTGGTCTCTGGACGTGCGGACGGGCATGGTCTGGGGCTGACGCTGGCACAGGATTTCATCAGCCAGCATCATGGCACGATAGAATTCGAAAGTGAGCCCGGCTGCACGCGTTTTACGGTGATGCTGCCCTTGCAAGCCGCTGGTTAGTGGGAAGTCGCCACTTTTGTTAATGATATTAAAAACTGATCGAGCACCTTATGAAACCTGTCTGGATAATTGACGACGATCGCTCGATACGCTGGGTTCTGGAAAAATCCCTTGCGCGGGCCAACATTGAATTCGAGAGCTTTCAATCAGCCGATGAGGCGCAACGCGCCCTGAGCCACGACGTGCCGCAAGTTGTGGTGAGCGATATTCGCATGCCGGGCATTTCCGGGCTGGATTTTTTGCAGACGTTGCATGAACGTCATCCGCTGATTCCTGTCATCATCATGACCGCCTATTCCGATCTGGAAAGCGCCGTTTCAGCCTTTCAGGGGGGGGCATTTGAATATCTGCCCAAACCGTTCGACATCAACCATGCGGTTGATTTGATACGTCGCGCACTTGAACAAAGCCGTCGTAAATCAGCCGAAATAGGCCAGATTGATGTTGTTGCCGATATTTTGGGGCATGCACCGGCCATGCAGGATGTGTTTCGTGCCATTGGACGGCTGTCGCAATCTCACGCAACGGTACTGATCAACGGTGAGTCAGGAACGGGTAAGGAGTTGGTTGCGCGAGCGCTGCACCGTCATAGTCCGCGTGCTGAAAAATCCTTCATTGCGATCAATACAGCAGCCATTCCTAAGGATTTGCTCGAGTCCGAATTGTTTGGGCATGAGCGTGGCGCTTTTACGGGCGCGGCGGCTGTCCGGCACGGTCGCTTCGAACAGGCCGAGGGCGGTACGCTGTTTCTCGATGAAATCGGGGATATGCCATCGGAGTTGCAAACCCGTTTGCTGCGCGTTTTGTCGGACGGAAACTATTACCGGGTAGGCGGGCATCAGCCGATCAAGGCCAATGTGCGCATTATCACCGCGACGCACCAAAATCTCGAAGAGCGCGTCAAACTGGGATTGTTTCGTGAGGATCTGTTTCACAGGCTGAACGTGATCCGTTTGCGCCTGCCACCCTTACGCGAGCGCAGCGAAGATATTCCATTGCTGGCGAAATTTTTTCTGCAAAAAAGTGCGCAAGAGTTGGCTGTGGAATGTAAACAGTTTGGCGAGGCCACCTTGCAGCACTTGAGCGCGCAAGACTTTCCCGGCAACGTCCGGCAGCTGGAAAACCTGTGCCACTGGCTGACCGTGATGACGCCGTCCCAGGTAATCGAAATAGCCGATCTGCCGTCCGAATGGCGAGAGAATGAAAGCGTGGTAGAAAAATCCGGCGACTGGAGCTCCGTGCTGGCAAGTCAGGTTGAAGCGGCTTTGCAACGCGGAGATGAAAGCATTATGGATCGCTTTGTTGCGCAGTTCGAACGTACGCTGATATTGCAGGCGTTGCAGCATACCAACGGGCGGCGTATTGAAGCTGCCACGCTGCTTGGCATCGGGCGAAACACCCTGACGCGCAAAATACAGGAGTTGGGACTGGACGAGCAGGAGGCATAGCATTCGCATTTTAAGGCGCGTGGCCTCGTTGAAAATATCTGCCCGAAAGCAGGCCTGCTACGCCAGTCTTTTGAGCAGTTTGTCGTGTATGCCGCCAAAACCGCCGTTGCTCATCACCAGAACATGGTCGCCAGACACGGCTGATTTGGCAATGGCGTCGATCAGCGCATCAAGATCATCGATGACCACAGCCTTATCGCCCATGACGGCCAGTGCGCTCTTGGCATCCCAGCCCAGATTGCCCGAATAGCAGAACACCTGATCGGCCTCCTTCAAACTGCCGGGTAAGGCGTCCTTCATGATGCCCAGCTTCATGGTGTTGGACCTGGGTTCGAGCACCGCGAGGATGCGAGCCGCGCCTATCTTGTGGCGCAATCCGGCCACCGTGGTGTCGATCGCGGTCGGATGGTGTGCGAAATCGTCATAAACGGTGATGCCGTTCACCACACCTTTGATCTCCATGCGTCGCTTGACGTTTTTGAACAGCCCCAGCGCCTCCAGCCCCAGCGTAGCAGGAACGCCCGCATGGCGTGCCGCAGCCAGCACAGCCAGCGCGTTCATGCGGTTGTGTTCGCCCAGCAAGTCCCAGTTCAGCGTGCCTTGCGCGATGCCGTTCAGCGTGACCAGATTGGTATCGTCGATGTCCCAGCCGGTGTTGCAGCCGAATTGCTCAACCGGCGTCCAGCAGCCGCGTTGGATGACGCGCTGCAATGAGGCTTCGCGTCCATTTGAGACCACCAGGCCATTGCCCGGTATGGTGCGCACAAGATGGTGGAATTGTGTCTCAATGGCGGCAAGATCGGCGAAGATGTCCGCATGGTCGTATTCCAGGTTGTTTAAAATCGCCGTGCGCGGATGGTAATGCACGAACTTGGAACGCTTGTCGAAGAAGGCGGTATCGTATTCATCCGCTTCGATCACGAAGAAGGGCGATGCGGTGATGCGCGCCGAGATGTCGAAATTCTGCGGCACGCCGCCGATCAAAAATCCCGGATTCAATCCCGCATGTTCCAGTACCCAGGCGAGCATCGACGCCGTGGTCGTTTTGCCATGCGTACCTGCCACTCCCAGTACCCACTTGTCTCTGAGCAAGGTCTCTGACAGCCATTGCGGGCCAGAGACATAGGGCAGGTTGCGGTTCAGTATCTCTTCCATCAGCGCATTGCCCCGCGTGACGACATTGCCGATGACGTAGATATCCGGATTCAGCTCCAGCTGTTCGGTGCCAAAGCCTGTGATCAGTTCTATGCCTTGCGCCTCCAGTTGCGTGCTCATCGGTGGATAGACGTTGGTATCGCACCCTGTGACGCGAAAGCCCGATTGTTTTGCGATCGCCGCGATGCCGCCCATGAATGTGCCGCAGATGCCGAGGATATGGATGTGTGTTGGTTTGCTCATTGTTTTCAATTTCTAAAAATAAAATAAACCGCGCCCATCATGCAAAGTGCGGCATACAGATAATCCCATTTTAACGGTTGGTTCATATATAACACTGCAAACGGCACGAACACGAGCAGCGTGATGACTTCCTGCAGAATTTTCAGCTGACCGAGATTAAGTTCGGTATAGCCGATACGGTTAGCAGGTACCTGTATCAGGTATTCGAACAGGGCGATGCCCCAGCTGACCAGCGCGGCCACATACCAAGGCGATGCCGACATATTCTTTAGGTGGCCATACCATGCGAAGGTCATGAACAGGTTGGAGATGGCCAGCATCAGGATGGTGACCAGCAGCGGTTGAGAAATCAGACTCATCAGGTTTCTTCGGGCACCATTGCAATTGCCCCGCAGGGGCATTCCGCTACGCATAACCCGCAGCCCTTGCAGTAGTCGTAGTTGAACTGAAATCCTTTGCCGGGCCCGAGTTTTATGACCGCATTGTCGGGACAGACGCCGTAGCAGTTGTCGCATTCGAAACAGTTGCCGCATGACAGGCAGCGGCGTGCCTCGAACAAGGCATTGGTCTCGTTAAGTCCGCCCTGAACCTCATCGAAACTGGTCTGACGGCGGATGATGTCGAGTATAGGCTGTACCGTCTTGTCAGCGTCTGAGTAATACCACGGGTTGAGTTTATCGAAGGTGGCGATCTCAGACTTGGGGGCGGGGTCGAAACTCGCACCCTGCAGCCAAGCGTCGATATGGCGCGCCGCTTTTTTGCCGTGACCGACGGCCACGGTGACGGTGCGCTCGGACGGCACCATGTCGCCTCCAGCGAAGATGCCGGGGTGACCTGTCATCATGTTGGCGGCGACTTGTACGGTGCCATTTTTGATTTCAAGTCCTGACACGTTATCCAGCAGGGACAGATCGACGTCCTGACCCAGCGCGAGCACCAGGGAGTCCGCTTCCATGGTTTCGAATTCGCCGGTCGGCTGCGGTACGCCATGTTCGTCCAGCTCCATTCTTTCAACGGTGAGAGTGCCTACTTCGGCCTGTTTGATGGTGGATAGCCATTTGATCATCACGCCTTCTTGCAGCGCTTCTTCCACTTCGAAATCGTGTGCGGGCATTTTCTCGCGGGTGCGGCGATAAACGATGATGGCTTCGGTCGCCCCAAGACGTTTGGCAGTGCGCGCCACGTCGATTGCGGTGTTGCCGCCGCCATACACCACGACGCGGCGACCCAGCATCGGTTTGTCTTCGCCTTCCATCGAACGCAGCACGGAGACGGCATCGACGATGTGCGCGGCATCTCCCGACGGGATATAGGTGCGTTTGGCGATATGCGCGCCGACCGCTAAAAATGCCGCATTGAAATGGCCGTCTTGCATGCTTTGTTCGATATTTTCGATGCGGGTGTTCAGTTTCAGCGTCACGCCCAAATCGAGTATGCGCTGAACTTCGGCATCGAGTACCTCGCGTGGCAGCCGGTATTTCGGAATGCCAAAACGCATCATGCCGCCAGCCAACGGCCCGGCTTCGTGGATTTCCACGCGATGCCCCATGCATGCCAGATGGTAGGCGGCTGACAGTCCGGAAGGCCCGGCGCCGACAACCAGCACCTTTTTGCCCGAAACCGTTGCCGGCGCATCGAATTTCCAGCCCTGCTTGATTGCCTCGTCACCTAAAAAGCGTTCTACCGAATTGATGCCGACTGAACTGTCGAGCTGGCCGCGATTACATGCATTTTCGCATGGGTGGTAGCAGACGCGTCCCATCACGGCCGGTAGCGGATTGTTCTGCACCAGCACGCGCCATGCCTGCTGGTAGTCGCCTGATTCGGCGTGAAACAGCCAGCCCTGAATGTTTTCGCCCGCAGGACACGCGTTGTTACACGGCGGCAGGCGGTTAAGATAGACAGGGCGCTCGGTGCGCCAGGTGCCGGTCAGGTTGGCAAGCGACGTGCCGGGCTTTAAGGTGATCGCAAAAGGGCGGTTGGACATGTCAGTTACTCCCCTCTTCGAGCAGGCCGTATTTGCGGATGTTGCGGTCGGCGATTGCCTGAATGCGTGCCACCGTTTCAGGGTGCGGCGTCTTGCCGAACAAATGCGCAAAGCGCTTTTGCGGCTTTAGATAGTCTTCAACCGGCACTTGATGGCGAATTTTCGATACGCCGGTGACCTCACCATATTCGGCTTCGAACACCGGAAACATACCGCTCTCTTTAGCCAGTCGCGCGATGCGGATGGTGTCGGAAGAGGCGGTGCCCCAGCCTAAAGGACAAGGCACGGACAGATGAATGTAGCGTGCGCCGCGTATTGTCATCGCGCGCCGCACCTTGTATTCCAGATCGCGCAGGTCGGCCACGGTTGCCGTGGCGACATAGGGAATACCGTGCGCCATTGCGATTTCGGGCAAGTTCTTGCCCTGTCCGAAGGGGTTGCCGGGTTCTGCGCCTACCGGCATGGTGGTGGCGGTGCGGGCGGCGGGTGGCGTCGCACTCGATCTTTGCACGCCTGTGTTCATATAGGCTTCGTTGTCGTAGCAGATATACAGCACATCGTCGTTCCGCTCGAACATACCGGACAGGCAGCCAAAACCGATATCCGTCGTGCTGCCATCGCCGCCTTGCGCCACCACGCGTACTTCTTTGCGTCCCTTTACTTTCATTGCTGCTGCGACCCCGGTTGCAACCGCCGGCGCATTGCCGAACAGTGAATGGATCCAAGGCACCTGCCAGGACGATTCAGGGTAAGGCGTTGAGAAAACCTCCAGACAGCCGGTGGCATTCACGGCGATCAGTTGATTGTTGCTCCCGGCCATTGCAGCGTCGATCGCGTAGCGTGCACCGAGCGCTTCGCCGCAGCCCTGACATGCGCGGTGACCGGAGTTGATCGAGTTACTGCGCAACTCGCCGGCCTGTACGCTGCGCTCGGCCAGCAGACGGTTGCCAACGGTGTATGTGCCGGTCTGATAGAATTTTACTGGTTGAAATCCCACGCTGTTCTCCTTAACCGAACTTCGCTGAAACGATGCCTTTGTCGTGCAGAATGTTCTCGGCGACCGGGCCTGAGCGGCGTGTCTGTTTCTCGCGCGCCAGCTGTTTGTTGACAGCATCCCAGTCCAGATCAAGGAATGTCACAGGGGGCAGTGTTTCGGCTTTGGCCTCCCGGAACAGTTTGTGCAGCGAGGCTTTTGTAATTGGCCGACCGCCCAGTCCTGCGATTGCGGTAAAGCCTTTGAGGCCGGTGCCTGTTACCGCCATGCGGACATCGGTCGCAACGATGCCGCCCATACCGACCGCCAGACTCTTTTCGAGCACGACGAAACGGCGGCAGTTGAGCAGTGCCGCTTTGACCTGTTCGAGCGGGAAGGGGCGATAACTGATAATGCCCAGCACGCCGATTTTGTGGCCTTGCGCACGCATTTCATCCACCGTGTCTTTGATGGTGCCGAGCACGGAGCCCATGGCGATGATGATGGTGTCCGCGTCTTCCGTGCAATAGGTGCGGATCAATCCGCCGCTGTCCCGCCCGAAAATCTCGCGAAATTCGCTGGCCAGTTGCGGAATGCGCTCGATGGCTTGCATCTGTTTGGCGTGCGCAAGATAGCGCACCTCCATAAAGGCTTCTGGGCCGACCATCGCACCGATGGAAACCGGCTCGGCGGGGTCGAGTACCTGACGCGGCTCGAACGGCGGCAGATAGGCGTCTACCTGTGCTTGCGACGGAATATCGACGCGTTCGAAGGCGTGCGTCAGGATGAAACCGTCCATGCACACCATGATCGGCATGGAGAGTTCTTCGGCCAGCCGAAACGCTTGGATGTGCAGATCAACGGCTTCCTGATTGGTCTCGGCGAACAGCTGCATCCAGCCTGAATCCCGCTGCGAGAGCGAATCAGAATGGTCGTTCCAGATATTGATAGGGGCACCGATGGCGCGATTGGCGACCGTCATGACGATCGGCAGGCCTAGGCCGGAGGCGTTGTAGACCGCCTCGGCCATGAACAGCAAACCCTGCGAAGCCGTCGCGGTGTAGGCGCGCGCACCGGCAGCGGAAGCGCCGATGGCCACCGACATCGCGGCAAATTCACTCTCGACGTTGATGAATTCGCAGGGCGTGAGTTCGCCTGATTTGACGATCTCGCCTAGCGCTTCGACGATGTGCGTCTGCGGTGAAATAGGATAGGCGCAGATGACTTCAGGGCGGCAAAGCGCGATGGCTTCGGCGACCGCTTTTGAACCTTCAGTTTGCTTTAGCATGTGCGCCCTCCATCATCTGTTTTACCAGCAGATAGGCTTCCGTTGCCGCAGCAATATTGCCGTCTGCAATTTTTCCTGTGAATCGTTCATTGATCGCGAGGACCACCGATTCGAGACGGATGGTGCCGGAGAGGGCTGCGAATCCGGCTAAAAGGGGGACATTAGGGATGGGGCGCCCGACATGTTTGAGGCCTAGCTCAGTGGCAGGGAGGGTGCAAAAACGTTCAGCGCGGCGACCTTGGACAAGTTCGGCAAGTCCTAGGGCTTCGATGCTGTGATGCGAGTTGAGCAGGACATAGCCGTCGGGTTTTAATCCTGCGAAAACGTCAATTTGATGCAGCAGCGTGGGATCTTGAATGATGATCGCATCGGGTTCCATGATCGGTTCACGCAAGCGAATTTCTTTATCTGAAATTCGGCAGAATGCCACGACCGGTGCGCCGGTTCGCTCTGAACCGAAGCTAGGAAAGGCTTGCGCGTGGCGTCCTTCTTCGAACGCTGCAACCGACAACATCTCCGTTGCGGTTACCACGCCTTGACCGCCGCGACCATGAACCCGTATCTGGAACATCTGCCTCTCCCGTTGTGTACTGTCTGGCGCAGGATTCTACGCCAGTTCAGTGCATAACTTGTTACTTTGTACCCAGCAACTCCACATCAAAGACCAGCGTTGCATTGGCAGGAATCACGCCACCCGCGCCGCGAGCGCCGTAACCCATGTCGGACGGGATGGTCAATGTACGCTGACCGCCGACCTTCATGCCTGCAACGCCGACATCCCAGCCCTTGATGACGTGACCTGCGCCGAGCGGAAATTCGAACGGTTGACCGCGATCACGCGAGCTGTCGAATTTTTTACCTTTATGGTCTGCAGCTGCTTCGTCAAACAGCCAGCCGGTGTAATGTACGGATACGTTTTGTCCGGCAATCGCTTCAGCACCGCTGCCCAGTTTGACGTCGTTCTTGATTAATTCACTCATGTTGCTCTTCTCCATTTTAGGGGTAGGTGTTGCGGCTTGTTCAGAGCACGCGGTTGTTGAAAAGGCAGCCGCCAAAAGCAGGGTAATAGTCAGCTTGGAAATCATTTTCATTTATATCTCGAGGTAATCTTAAAAAATTTGCAGTTTATCGCAGGCCGAGTAACTCGACATCGAACACCAGCGTCGCGTTTGCAGGAATAACACCGCCTGCACCTCGGCGTCCGTAACCCATTTTCGGTGGAATGGTCAGTGTGCGACTGCCGCCTACCTTCATACCTTGTACGCCGGCATCCCATCCGGAAATAACACGGCCCATGCCCAGAGGAAATTCGAACGGGTCATTGCGGTCGCGTGAACTGTCGAATTTTACCCCCTTGTTTTCTGGCGATTTTTTATCGAACAGCCAGCCCGTGTAATGTACGGTGACTGTTTGTCCCGCCTGCGCTACTTCGCCTTCACCGATTGCAGTATCTACGATTTCGGTTCTGATTACTTTCAGCAGTTTTACTTCGAACACCAAGGTTGCATTCGGTGGAATATCGTCGCCCGCGCCTTGTGCGCCATAGCCCATTTCAGGCGGAATCAGCAGTGTGCGTGTCCCGCCTTCCTTCATGCCCGCGACACCTTCGTCCCAGCCTTGAATGACGCGCCCGGCGCCTAGTGGGAAGTCGAACGGGTCGTTGCGGTCGAGCGAACTGTCGAACTTGCTGCCCTTATTGTCCGGTGCGGCATCGTCGTACAGCCAGCCGGTGTAATGCACGATCACGGTTTGTCCTGCTTGCGCTTCGGCGCCTTCGCCCAGGTTGTTGTCGATTTTGATGAGTGTATTCATGTCTTATGTTTCCTTATTAGTAGCTTAATACGGGTGCCAGCCAGCGTTCGGCCGTTTCGATGTCCCAGCCCTTGCGCTCGGCATAGCTTGCCACCTGATCGCGGTCGATCTTGCCGGTCGCGAAGTATTTTGCCTCAGGGTGCGAGAAATAGAAGCCGGAAACAGCGGCGGTAGGCAGCATCGCAAAACTGTCGGTGATGGTGATGCCGGCCCGATTCGGGGCATCGAGCATCGCAAACAGCGGGCCCTTTTCGCTGTGTTCCGGACAGGCAGGATAACCCGGTGCCGGACGAATGCCGCGATAGGCTTCGTTGATCAGGGCATCGTTGTCCAGATCTTCGTTGCTCGCATAGCCCCAGAAGTCCTGACGCACTTTCTTGTGCAGCAATTCGGCGAAGGCTTCCGCCAGACGATCGGCCAGCGCTTTCAACATAATCGCATTGTAGTCGTCGTTTTGCGCCTCAAACTCGGCCACGCGCGCATCGATGCCGATGCCGGTCGTCACCGCGAATCCGCCGATGTAATCTGCCACACCCTTAGGTGCAATGTAGTCTGCCAGGCAGTAGTTGGGGATGGATTCCGGCTTCTTGGTTTGCTGGCGCAAATTGTGCCAGGTCATGGCGCATTCAGAACGGGATTCGTCGGTATAGATTTCGATGTCGTCGCTGCCGACCGTATTGGCCGGAAACAGGCCGTACACCGCATTTGCGGTGAGCCATTTCTCATTGACGATCTGCTTTAACATCGCCTGTGCATCGGCGAACAGTTTGCGAGATTCTTCACCGACCACCTCGTCCTGCAAAATCTTCGGATAGCGTCCGGCTAATTCCCATGCTTGGAAGAACGGTGTCCAGTCGATGTATTCAGAAATCTCGGACAAGCTGTAGTCGCGCAGTTCTTTCACGCCGGTAAATTGCGGTTTAGGCGGCGTATAGGCATTCCAGTCGGTTTTCATGCCGTGCGCGCGCGCCGCTTCAAGTGTAACGTAGACGGCTTTCGACTGACGCGCTTCATGCGTCTCGCGCGCCTCAATGTAGTCGGCTTTGATCGATGCGACATAGTCGTCACGTAAAGTGTCGGAGAGCAAATTGCTGCATACGCCGACCGCACGCGAGGCATCGGTGACATAGATGACCGTGCCTGAAGGATAGTTGGGCTCAATCTTCACCGCCGTATGTACGCGCGAAGTTGTCGCGCCGCCGATCAGCAGCGGAATCTTGAAGCCCTGGCGTTCCATTTCTTTTGCGACATGCGCCATTTCTTCCAGCGAGGGCGTAATCAATCCGGACAGGCCGATGACGTCGACCTTGTGTTCGCGTGCGGCGTCCAGAATCTGCTGGCACGGCACCATCACGCCCATGTTCACCACCTCGAAGTTGTTGCACTGCAACACCACGGTGACGATGTTTTTGCCGATGTCATGCACGTCGCCCTTCACCGTTGCCATGAGGATTTTACCCTTGGTGCTGGTGTCGCCCGAACGCAGTTTTTCCGCCTCGATGTAGGGGATCAGGTGGGCGACCGCCTGTTTCATTACGCGGGCGGATTTGACTACCTGCGGTAAAAACATTTTGCCTGCGCCGAACAGATCGCCCACCACGTTCATGCCGGCCATCAGCGAATCTTCGATGACCTCGACCGGGAATTTAGCTGCTAGGCGCGCTTCTTCAGTGTCTTCTACGATATAGGTCGTGATGCCGCGCACCAGCGCGTGGGTTAAACGCTCCTGCACCGTGCCTTTACGCCATTCGAGATCCTCGATGATTTCCTTGCCGCCGCCTTTGACGCTCTCGGCGATTTTGACCAGCTTTTCGCCGGCATCCGGATGACGGTTGAGCACCACGTCTTCCACCGCATCGCGCAACTCGCGCGGGATTTCTTCGTATACGCCCAATTGACCTGCGTTGACGATGCCCATATTCATGCCGGCATCAATCGCGTGGTACAAAAATACGGTGTGTATGGCTTCTCGCACCGGCTCGTTGCCGCGGAACGAGAATGACACGTTGGATACGCCGCCGGAAATTTTGGCGTAGGGCAGATTGGCCCTGATCCACTTGCAGGCCTCGATGAAATCTACTGCGTAGTTGTTGTGCTCCTCGATGCCGGTCGCAATCGCGAAGATGTTCGGGTCAAAAATGATGTCCTCGGGCGGGAAACCGACCTTGTTCACCAGAATGTCATAGCTGCGTTTGCAGATTTCGATCTTGCGGGCATAGGTGTCGGCCTGGCCGGCCTCATCGAAGGCCATCACGACTGCTGCCGCGCCGTATTTTCGAACCAGAGTCGCATACTTGATGAAGTTCTCTTCGCCTTCTTTGAGCGAAATCGAATTGACGATAGACTTGCCCTGCACGCATTTGAGGCCCGCTTCGATGATGCTCCACTTGGAGGAGTCGATCATCAACGGCACTTTGGAGATGTCGGGTTCGGAAGCGATCAGATTGAGGAAGCGCACCATCGCGGCTTCGCCGTCCAGCATCGCCTCGTCCATATTGACGTCGATCACCTGAGCGCCGGTTTCCACCTGCTGCTTGGCAACCTCCAGCGCTTCGTCGTACTTGCCTTCCAGGATCAGGCGCTTGAATTTGGCAGAACCTGTGACGTTGGCGCGCTCGCCGACATTGACGAACAGCGAGCTGTCGCTGATGTTGAACGGCTCCAGTCCCGAGAGGCGGCATTCGACCGGATTTTCAGGGATTTTGCGCGGCGCGATGCCTTGAACCGTCTCGGCAATCGCTTTGATGAACGCGGGCGAGGTGCCGCAGCAGCCGCCGATGATGTTCAGAAAACCGCTCTCAGCCCATTCTTTGATGTGGCCCGCCATATTTTCCGGTGTATCGTCATACCCTGTTTCGGCCAGCGGATTGGGCAGACCGGCGTTGGGGTGAGCAGAAACGTAACAGTTCGCCACGCGCGACAATTCAGCCACGTACTGGCGCAACTCTTCCGCGCCCAGCGCGCAGTTCAGGCCGATGGATAAAGGCTGTGCATGGGCCAGCGAATTGTAAAACGCTTCGGTCACCTGGCCTGTCAGCGTGCGCCCCGACGCATCGGTGATGGTGCCCGAAATCATGATGGGCAGGCGTGTGCTGCGCTCGGTAAACACCGATTGCACGGCAAAGATCGCGGCTTTTGCATTGAGTGTGTCGAAAATGGTTTCGATCAGGATGGTGTCAGCCCCGCCGTCCATCAGTCCGCGCGTCGCGTCCGAATAGTCAGCGACCAATTGGTCGAAGCTGATGTTGCGTGCGGCAGGATCATTTACGTCCGGCGAAATGGTCGCGGTCTTGTCGGTGGGGCCTAATACGCCTGCGACAAAGCGGGGCTTATCAGGTGTGGAATAGGCATCGCACGCCTCGCGCGCTAGACGTGCGCCAGCGACATTCAGCTCGTAGTTGAGCTCAGACATGCCGTACGCCTTGAGCGTCGTGGCGTTCGCGCCGAAGGTATTGGTCTCGACGATATCCGCACCCGCTGCGAGATATTCGCTGTGTATCGCGCGGATCACTTCGGGTTTGGTCAGCACCAGCAGGTCGTTATTGCCTTTGAGATCCTGCGGCCACTGAGCAAAACGCGCACCCCGATAATCCGCCTCGGTCAGTTTGTAGCGCTGGATCATGGTGCCCATTGCACCATCCAGAATCAGGATGCGTTGCTGGATGATGTCTTCAATCAGGTGTCGGGTCATAGCAGGTAGCGTGCGAAAATGAGTCGGGTATTTTACCACGCGTCGGGCGATGCGGTAAGCCGTTGGATTTGCGCTTGAATTTGGATGGAAGCTATTTGTTCGCAGCGTGTTCGGCAGGTTCGCTGGAGCTGATCAGTTTGTATACGACACCGATGACCAGTAAGGCCGCCAGCAGCAGTCCGTAATGCAGGGGGCTGAAATTTGCGCCGGATCCGTCAGGTGTGCTGATCACTTGTACCGGTTGCACGATCATTTCGCGGATCACCGAAATCATTGCGACTTCGACGAATACGCGTACCGAGGTTCGCCCCGTCTGCAGGTAATGCATTTCCGCTGAAATGAGCGTCGAGAGCGTCCAGAGGATGAACAGCGAACCTAATGCATGAAAAAATCCGCTGGTCGCATTGCCCGCATTCCATGCATCTATGGCGCGCGCGCCGAAATCCCAGATGACCATGATGCAGGCGATTCCCAGCGCCAGTGCCAGCAGCACATGGATGAACTGGTTGAAGTTTTTCATGCTGTTGATCAGTTTTTGTTCGAACACCGGGCGTCTCCTTGTTAAATTTGTTTATCCATGCGCCGGTATTGTACGGCTTCGGCGATGTGGTCTGTCTGCAGGATATCGCTGCCAGCCAGATCGGCGATGGTGCGAGCCATTTTAAGTATACGATGATAAGCGCGCGCGGACAGATCAAGTCGTGTAATCGCCCGTTTGAGTAATGTTTCTCCTTCTGCATCGGGCGCACACAGTTCATCCAGTTCGGTGACGGACAGCTGTGCATTGGATTTATTCTGCCGGTCAATCTGGCGCTGGCGTGCAGCTTCAACGCGAGCCTGAATATCTGAGCTGCATTCGCCTGCGGTTTTTTTCAGCAAATCGTGCTGCGGTACGGCGGGCACTTCAATCTGAATGTCGATGCGGTCGAGCAGCGGACCGGAAATTTTGCCGCGATAGCGTGCAATCTGATCCGGCGTGCAGTGGCACCGTCCGTTGTAGTGGCCGAAATAGCCGCAAGGGCACGGATTCATCGCGGCGATCAGCTGAAACTGTGCGGGAAACTCGGCGTGACGCGCGGCGCGCGAGATGGTGATGTGTCCGGATTCGAGCGGTTCGCGCAATACTTCGAGCACGCTGCGCTCAAACTCCGGCAATTCATCGAGAAATAGCACGCCGTGCATTGCCATCGATATTTCCCCGGGGCGCGGGTTGCTGCCTCCCCCGACCAGCGCGACGCCTGACGCTGTATGATGCGGTGCTCTATAGGGGCGCATTTTCCAGTGTGCGATGTCGAAATTGCCACCCAGAGACTGCAGCGCTGCGCTCTCCAGCGCCTCCTTGTCTGTCATTTGCGGCAAAATGCCGGGAAAGCGCGCCGCCAGCATGGATTTTCCGGTGCCGGGCGGCCCGATCATCAGCACACTATGGCCGCCTGCCGCAGCGATTTCCAGTGCGCGTTTGACCTGCTCCTGACCTTTCACTTCGCTGAAATCGGGATAGTGTGGCGTAACGGTTTGTGGCCGGTTCAGGTAGGGTTCGATTAATTCTCGCCCCGATAGATGGGCTGCTACTTGCAGCAGCGTTTTCGCCGGATAAATCACGGCGTGTTCGACCAGCGCGGCTTCTGCGGCATTCACTTCCGGCAGGATGAATGCGCGTCCTGAAGTGACTGCGCGACAGGTCATTGCCAGCGTGCCGCGTACCGGGCGTACTTCACCGGTTAGTGCGAGTTCTCCTGCATATTCATAAAGGCCAAGTTTGTCGGTGGGAATTTGTCCGCTTGCAGCCAGTATGCCTAATGCAATCGGCAGATCGTAACGCCCGCTTTCTTTGGGTAGATCGGCAGGTGCTAAGTTGACGGTGATTCGTCTGGCCGGAAAATCAAACTGGCAGTTTTGCAGCGCGGCACGCACCCGCTCGCGGCTCTCTTTGACTTCCGTTTCCGGCAGTCCAACGATGGTAAAGCCGGGTAATCCGTTGGCCAGATGCACTTCGACAGTCACCAGATCGGCTTCCATCCCTTCGAGCGCGCGGCTGTAGAGTACCGCGAGGCTCATGTTATTTAGGCGTTTGTTGCGCTTCCAGCGCTGCTACGCGCGCTTCGAGTGCGCTGAGTTGTTCGCGGGTACGCAGAAGCACTTGAGACTGGATATCAAACTCTTCGCGGGTGACCAGATCGAGTTTGTTAAATCCTTGCGTGAGCAGGGCGCGCACATTTTTTTCGATGTCTTTTGCGGGCCCGCTTTCTGCCGCCTGAGTTAACTTGGCGGAGATGTCATCGAAAATTTTCGCATTCAGCATGGTGGAACTCCTTAGGTATGGGTAATGGCTTTTTGATTTCGCAATAACTATGCTACATAGCATCATCCCTGCGCGGGTAAGTCTATTTCAGTTTGAATTGACATTTTTGCCAGTGTAGCAAAACTGGTGCAGGCAGGCACAAAATCAGTGCATATCGGGAAAATACTGTGCGCATATGGTGCGCACAGCGAGTGTAAAATTCAGTCATTTATTTTTAATGTGATGAATTAAAACGAATAAATAATTGTGGCACGCATCCTGCTTATAGAAATGCGCGGGAAATATTTTTTTAAACTTTATGAAGGAATCATCATGTTGAAAAGCAAATTACTGAATACACTTATCCTGGCTGCGATGGCTGTTCCTTGTGTGGCGATGGCTGACGATGCGCCAGCGTCACCGCATACCTTGACTGCCAATGTCGGTGTCGTGAGCGACTACATTTTCCGTGGTATCGCGCAAACATCCCACAATGCGGCCGTGCAAGGCGGTGTTGATTATGCGCATGCCAGCGGGTTTTACGCAGGCCTGTGGGGATCCAACGTGACCTGGATCGCGGATAGCGGTGCGGTTGCGACAGGTAGTGTCGGTGTGGAACTGGATACCTATCTGGGTTTCAAGAACGCCTTCGCGGAAGATTTCAACTATGACGTAGGCTTTATTCGCTACAACTACGTAGGAAGTTACACACCGGCTGCAACTTACGTCAAGGCGGATACCGATGAAGTGTACGGAGCGCTCGGTTACAAGTGGTTCACCGCTAAGTATTCCTACGGTCTGGGCAACTTCCTGACGGTTCCTGGCGCGAAAGGTACCAATTATCTTGAACTGAACGCCAGCTATCCAATCGCTGATAGCGGATATACCGTTGCAGCGCATGTGGGTAAGCAAACTTACAAGGGAACATCGGCTGACGCTTTCACTGCGGCAGGCAATACGCCCACCTATACCGATTACAAGTTGGGCGTCACTAAAGATATCAGCGGTTTTGTTGTCGGTTTGGCTTACACCAGCACCAACGCCAGCCCGTTCTACACCTATGCTACAAAGGGCGGCAACTGGGGCAAGGGTGTTGCTGCTCTGTCTGTGACTCGCGCGTTTTAATTGATATCGGGGCGGTGTAAGTGCCGCCCCTCACCAGGAGAATATGATGAAAATGGTCACAGCGATTATCAAGCCGTTCAAGCTTGACGAAGTGCGTGAAGCCCTCTCCGCGATTGGCGTGCAGGGTATCACCGTCACTGAAGTCAAAGGGTTTGGCCGGCAAAAGGGGCATACCGAGTTGTATCGCGGCGCGGAATATGTAGTGGATTTTCTGCCTAAGGTTAAGCTGGAAGCGGCCATTGCTGCTGACCAGCTGGACAGTGTGCTTGAAGTCATCGAAAAAGCGGCTCAGACCGGCAAGATCGGCGATGGAAAAATTTTTGTGCAGGAAATCGAACAAGTGATTCGTATTCGTACCGGCGAAACCGGTTCGGACGCGCTTTAAGGAGATCGAAATGAGAAAAATATTCGCTTCATTTATGCTGATAGCCGCGCTATGCGGATTGTCGGCACCCGGCTTCGCGGAAGAGGCGGCATCCGCTGTCGTATCGGCTACGGAAGTTGCGTCTGCTGTCGTTTCTGCGACGGAAGCTGCACCTGTGGCTGAAGCGGTTGTGGCGGCAGCTCCCGTTGCTGCACCCGTGCCTAACAAGGGCGATACCTCATGGATGCTGGTGGCAACTTTGCTGGTGATCATGATGTCGATCCCGGGTCTTGCGCTGTTCTACGGCGGTTTAGTGCGCAGCAAAAATATGCTGTCTATCCTGATGCAGGTGTTCAGTATCTTCGCGTTGATTACCGTGCTCTGGGCGATTTACGGTTACTCGCTGGCATTTACCGAAGGCAATGCATTCATCGGTGGCTTTGATCGACTGTTTCTCAAAGGTATCTTCGATCCGATGACGGGTTCCGTGGCGAATGCGGCAACCTTCAGCAAGGGTGTGGTGATTCCTGAGTTTATCTTCGTGGCGTTTCAGGCGACCTTTGCCGCCATCACCGTGGCACTGATCGTCGGTGCTTTTGCTGAACGGATGAAATTCTCCGCAGTGATGTTGTTCTCAGGTCTGTGGTTTACGTTTGCTTACTTGCCGATTGCCCACATGGTGTGGTTCTGGACGGGTCCCGATGCAATCAAGGATGCCGCGACACTGGCGGTTGAAACCGTAAAAGCAGGCTGGTTGTTCCAAAAGGGTGCGCTGGACTTTGCGGGCGGTACTGTGGTGCATATCAACGCAGCGGTTGCCGGTCTGGTCGGCGCATTTATGGTCGGCAAACGTATCGGTTATGGCAAAGAGCCTATGGCACCTCACAATCTTGTGATGACCATGATCGGTGCCGCACTGTTGTGGGTGGGTTGGTTCGGTTTCAACGCAGGCTCTGCGCTGGAAGCGGGCGGAACAGCAACGCTTGCTTTCGCTAATACTCTGATTGCAACGGCTGCTGCGGTACTGACCTGGTTGGCGGCTGAATGGCTGCTTAAAGGAAAGCCGAGCCTGTTGGGTGCCGCATCCGGTGCCGTTGCAGGTCTGGTTGCTATCACGCCGGCTTGTGGTTGGGTGGGTATCGGTGGTGGTCTGGTGATCGGTGCGCTGTCTGGCGTCGTGTGCTTCTGGGGTGTAACGGGTCTTAAGAAACTGCTGGGTGCAGATGATGCGCTCGACGTGTTCGGTATTCATGGTATCGGCGGTATCTTGGGCGCACTGCTCACCGGTGTGTTTAACAGCTGGAGCATGGGCGGCACCGGTATCGCTGACTATGTAAACAACACGGTTGTGGATACAGTCATCGCGGATCAGGTCTGGATTCAGGCTCAGGCTGTGTTGACCACGGTGATCTGGTCGGGTGTGGTGGCTTTCGTCTGCTACAAGATCGTTGACCTGACCATCGGCCTGCGTGTTGCAGCAGAAGAAGAGCGCGAAGGTCTGGATACTTCATCTCACGGCGAACGCGCTTACAACTACTAAGTTTATCCTTTTCCTCCCAGGAGCCATTCCCCGGCTCCATCTTTAGGGCACCGCATGGTGCCCTTTTTTTATGTATGCCCGATTTTGGTGCATGGTGCAGCCGGATCAATTAATTCATCTTGATTGCAGAGGGGTTTTTGTTGGCACGATTATTGCTTTTATTTCTGTACATACCAAGGGGATACTGACATGTTAAAAAGCCAACAGATGAATTTGAGCAACAGCGAGCGATCCTGGCTTCCCTATTTTGGCAAGTGCGGTCGCTTGGCGATGGGGTGGGCGTGTCATTTAAATCAATGGCGATATCCTATTCTTGAAGAAATATTCGACTCCATTGCGACCACGCGGGTCAGAATTTTATCTGAATGGGCAGAGCAGAAGTGGTCCTCACTTTCGGGAATCTCGGCGCAGATTGCACACGACTGGCCAAAATTTGACGCAGAAATACTTGCGGAAAATATGCGGCTGGATGGTGATTTCTCGGAATTATTCGTGATTAACGCTCAGGGTGTCACACTGTATTCGAGTTGCCGTAGCCGAGTCGGTAAAAATGATCTGGACGCAAAGGCGGTCAAGCTGGGACTTGCGGATAAATTTCTGCATGGCCCTTATCTCGATCCTGCAACTGGCGCTCTGGGGGCGACAAGTTCCCGGTTTCACGATGCCGTGACGCTGATGTTCTACTATCCGCTGCAAAAGGACGGGGTTTTGCTGGGTGCAGTGTGCGGCCGGGTGCCGAATGATGTGCTGGGTGACCTGATTCAGCGTGAAGCCGGACATATTTTTCACGAATCCGGGGACAACTATTTATTCATGGTGAAAGCGGGATTTGATACGGCAATCAAAGCGGGCGCCGCATTGTCGCGGTCCCGGTTCGAAGATGCTACTTTCAGTATGGGGGACAACTTAAAGCAAGGTGTGCGTACGGATTTCGGTGTCGTATCGGTTCGGAATCACACGGAATTCGAGCTGATCTTCAATGATCCTGCGACAGGTCAGCTGCATCCCGGTGTGCGGGAGACGATACGCTGCGGTGAGAATACGTTTGTAACCTATCCCGGCTATTCCGATTATCGCCATATTCCGGTGATAGGGCGCGGTATTACTTTTACGCTGCCGGGTTCGATAGATAGCTGGGGGATGATGTGCGAAGCCGATCTCGAGGAGGTGTATCGTTTCCGCAGTCTTAACTTCAGAATGATGTCTGTGTATCTGGTCATGTGGGTCGCCATGGTGGCCGTCATTTCCGGTATTGCAGTGATTTTCAAACCTGATGCGCAGGTGATGGCGGGTATTTGCGGCGGATTATTCTTAACAGGCGGTCTCGTGCTGCATCGCTTTGTTGCAAGACCTGTCGGGCAACGATTGCGCAGCATGGTCAGTGTGGTTCGGAATGTTGCGGAAGGGCATGGCAATCTGTCACAGCGTCTGGACAGGGGCGATGCCAGTCGCGATGAAGCCGGGGTTTTGTCACAATGGATCAATAGTCTGATTGATAATATCGACCGTACGGTCGGCAACGTCAGGCGTGGTACGGACGGCATGGTCAATAATCAGGCACACATGGATGTGCGCAACAAAGAGGCAACCGCCGCGACAGGCGAAGTGCTGATTGCGGTGCAGGATATTTTGCAGGCGCTGGAAAAACAGATGAGCGACATTGAACTGGCAAATCTGACCACCAGTGAAATGCGGCAAGCCATGCAACTGGCAACCGATCGCGCTCGCGCACAAGTCACCATGGTGCAAAGCCGTACGCAGGATATCCGCGAATCGATCAAGGCGTCTTCGTTGCGTATCCGCTCGCTGGGAGAGAGTACCGAAAAAATCGGTGAGATTGCCGAGGTCATCAAGGGCATTGCCGACCAGACTAATTTGCTGGCGCTCAATGCAGCCATTGAGGCAGCGCGTGCAGGTGAATTCGGGCGCGGTTTTTCAGTGGTCGCCGATGAAGTGCGTAAACTGGCTGAACGCACCAGCAGCGCGACACATGAAATCAATCTGATGATTGCATCCGTTCAGGACAAGGCGCGCGATGCGGTCGCCATTATGGAACACGGCGCGAGCGGTATGGAGGAAGGGTTACGGCTGGCTGAGGCCTCTGCCGCTGACAATTCTGGCTCTGCCGAGATTATTGAACGGATGTTTACTACGATTTCGCAGATATCGATGAGTGCAGCGGAGAGCGGCAGCAAGGTGCAGGGCGTTGCACGGACGGCCGACTCGATGAGTGCCGCGGTGGGAGAATTGAATTTTGCTATTGCGAGCAATCGTGAAGGTACACAAAAGTTACGTCTGCTGGTTAATCAGTTTCAGATTACAGATGTTCACAATCAATAAATTAAGATGAATACACATAATTTTAACGCCGTTAACCAGCGGGTCAGCGGCAACACCGGACAGTTCCGTGATTACAGCATAGGCAGTGCATTTCAGCCCATTTTCAGTTTGTCGCACAGAAATCCGGTCGGCTACGAAGCCCTGTGTCGTGCCAAAAAAAAAGATGGACTGCCGGTATCGCCGCTAGCTTTGTTCGGGCAGGTCAAAGATGAGTCGGACAATGTGCTGCTCGACCGATTATGCCGTGCCGTACACGTGCAGAATTTCTCGAAATTTTCAGATGCATCGTGGATTTTCCTGAATGTAAATCCACTGGTCACGGTTCTGGGTAAAAGTTATGGCTCATTTTTCAAGGAGATGCTCGATCAGAACGGCATTTCACCGAGTCAGGTGGTGGTCGAGATTCTGGAAAAAGGTATTTACGATGAATCGATTCTGTCGGCTGCGATTAACTACTACAAAAATCTGGGCTGTCTGGTGGCAATCGATGATTTTGGTGCATCGCATTCCAACTTCGACCGGATTTGGAATATTCAGCCCGACATTGTGAAATTTGATCGCTCGATTATCGTTCAGGCGGAATCGAGTGTCGTCGTGCGCAAAGCCTTGCCAAGTCTGGTCGGATTAATTCAGGAACTGGGCTGCATTGCCCTGATGGAAGGGGTTGAGACTGAGCAGCAGGCCTTGATTGCGATCGATTCGAATGTCGATCTGGTGCAGGGCTATTACTTTGGGTTTCCCCGCGAGCAACTGGTGGAAACGGATGATCCGAACAACATGCTGCTTAAATTGCGCGGTAAACACAACGAGTTTTCAGCGTCGATCAGAATGCGGTATCGCGATGCAGTAGACCAGTGTCTGATCGAATTCAAGGCCGTGCTACAAGCGATTACTGCCGGGTGTACACCGCAAATGTTGGGTTGTGAAAGATTGCTCGCCCTGCCCAATGTGATGCGCGTTTACTTTCTGGATGAGGCCGGCTATCAGATTGGCGACAATATCCAGAAACCGCAGTCGGAGTATATTGATCCTCGTTATAAGCCGCTGGCCGAAGCGGCCGAGGCTAACTGGTCGAGACGTTATTATTTCAGGCAGGCCGTCTTAAATCCGGGGGAAATACAGATCACCCGCCCTTATCGCTCGCTGACCGGAAAAAGTCAGTGCATCACCATTTCTGCGCTGGTCCATACCCCCTGCGGCATGCTGGTTGCTTGTCTTGATCTGGACTGGTCATAACCAATCTGATTTAAACTAACGGGTAAACACGCTCGGGGTTGATATGGAACGCTTGGTAAATTTGCAACTTCGGCAACGCTTTGCCATTTTGATTTTTTGCGTGGTGGCGGGATTTGCACTCTACGGCCTGTGGTCTTTTAAGACGCTGGGTGAACTCAAGGTTAACGGCCCGATTTATAAGGAGATTGCACAAGGAAAAGATTTCGTTGCGGATATCCTGCCGCCACCGGAGTACATCATTGAGTCGTATCTTGTGAGTTTGCAACTTGTCGAGTGTGAGCCATCCGAACAAGCGGGTTTGATTGGACGTTTGCTGAATTTACAGCGTGAATACGCGAATCGACATGAGTTCTGGCAGAAACACCGCTTAGGCGATGAGCTGACTAAGACGTTGCTGGTAGAGGCACACGAACCCGCTATGCAGTTTTACGCGGTAGTGTCCGATGAGTTCGTGCCTGCTTTGAGGCACCAAAACAAGTCCGCGCTGGCAGCGGCGATGAAAAAAATGAAATCGTCCTACGCGCTGCATCGCGAGGCCATCGATCGCGCCGTCAAAATTGCCAGCCATCGTGTTGTGTTAGACGAGGCGCGAGCAAATCAGCAAATTAATTTTGCAACGTATTTAATGCTGTTTATTTTGGTTTGTACGGTCAGCCTGACGGTATTGCTTGCGTATCTGATTTCGCGTTCCGTCACCGGTCCGTTGCAGAGTCTGCAACAGGCGATGAAGGACATCACAAATAGCGGTGACTTTTCACGCCGGCTGGTTGTCAGCAGTGATGATGAGGCCGGGGATACGGCACGGCTGTTCAATGAGCTGATCGAAAGTGTGCAGCAGGCACAGGTTGCAGCGGAGGCTGCCAGTCGTGCCAAGAGCGATTTTTTGGCCAATATGAGTCATGAAATTCGCACGCCTATGAATTCTATTATCGGATTTTCTGAGCTTGCGCTGGATAATCCAGATCCCAAGGATCAGCAGATATTTCTGTCACAAATTCTTGAGTCGTCAAATATGCTGCTGGGGATACTGAACGACATCCTTGATCTGTCAAAAATAGAATCAGGACGGATGATGCTCGAGGTGAGCCCATTTGAACTGGATGAATTGTTATGCAGCATTGACAGGTTGTTTGCGTTGCGCGCTCAAGAAAAAGGGCTTGTGTTTAATCTGATCAGAACGGGTGAGTCGGGGCATGTGCTCCTGGGGGATGCGCTGCGCTTGCGGCAAATTTTGACTATTGTGCTTGGCAATGCTGTGAAATTTACATCGCAAGGAGAGATTACTCTTGAAGTGAAACAAATCCGTGTTCCTGACGGAAAAGCCAGACTCGAATTTTTTATACGCGATACCGGCATTGGTATGAGCGCTGAGACGATCAAAAACTTATTTCAGCCCTTCGTGCAGGCTGATAATTCTATAACGCGGCGCTTTGGCGGAACAGGACTGGGGCTGGTGATTGCGCGTAATCTGGCACAGATGATGCAAGGCCGAATTACGGTCGAAAGTCAGCTGGGCGTTGGTAGTGTATTCCGTTTTCAGGTAACACTGCCAGATGGGCTAAGTGTATCGTAACTTAAAGCTTTCCATGATAATTGCCCCTATGGCATGATACGGCGGGATAGCGTGGTATCCGGTGTTTAATTAACGAAATTAATCAGGTCTATATGAATAATTTATCTATGAAATCCAAGCTCTTTCTGTTGATTGGCATTTTTTCTTCGGGTTTTGTGCTATCTGGTTCATTTTTGTTGCTTACCCTGAATCAGGTCAAGGTAAACGGCCCGATCTATCAGGGTATCGTGCAGCAAAAAGATTTGCTTGCAGACATTCTGCCGCCCCCGGAGTATTTGATTGAGTCTTATCTGGTTACGCAGCAGATGTTAGTTGCCGATAAAGCGGGTTTGCCGGTGTTGATCGATAAGAGCAAAGTGTTGTTAAAGGATTTTGACGACCGTTATCAGTACTGGCAACAGGCGCTTCCGGATGGCGACATCAAAGCGCTGATCGGCGGTGACGTTTACAAGTCCGGTAAAGATTTTTTGATTTTACAGCAATCAACCCTTATTCCCGCTTTAATAGGCGGAGACATGAAAACGGCTGAAAGTTTGCGCCCGCAACTGGAACAAAAATATTTACAGCATCGAACGGCAATCGACAAGCTGGTCGGGCTAGCAAGTGCTCACGCAGGTGTAGAAGAAGCACAAGCCAGAGAGCTGATCGCATTTAAAACCATTGTGGCAACCGCGATTATTCTGGGCTTTTTGTTGTTGGGTATCGTCATTTCATTGCGGATTACTAAAAGTTTGCTGAAACAATTAGGAGGGGAACCTGCCTATGCTGTCGAAGTGGTTGAGAAAATCGCCAGCGGCAATCTTTCGGTTGAGTTGGTTCTTGAAGCCGGGGATACCAGCAGTCTGCTTTATTCAATGAAAATGATGCAGGACAGCTTGCGTAATATCGTCGCAGAAATAAAGAGTATTGTAGAAGCGGCGGCGCAACGCGGCGATTTCAGTGTCAAGATGAACCTGAATGGAAAGTCGGGTTATACTGAGGAATTATCATTTTTGCTCAATGAGTTATCTGGCGTATCTGAAACCGTATTAAATGACTTTATGCGTGTGACAACCGCGCTGGCGAGTGGCGATTTATCGCAGACAATTACCCGTGACTATCCCGGGGTGTTCGGTCAGACTAAAAATGCGGTGAATAGCACGGTCGACGCGTTGACCAGGGTCGTTGCAGAAATTCAACATGTTGTAGAAGCCGCCGCCGCACAGGGGGACTTTAGTGTCAAAATGCAAATGCAGGGCAAGCTGGGGTTTGTACGTACCTTGGCTGAACTGCTCAACCAGTTGTCTACCGTTACCGATACGGGGCTGCGTGATGTGATGCGCGTCTCTCAAGCTCTTGCGGAAGGCGATTTGACCCATAAGATCAGTGCGGATTATCCGGGCTTGTTCGGCCAGACCAAGAGTTCTGTCAACGCAACCGTGGAAAATCTGAAGACGCTGGTGGGTGATATTAAGGTGACGGTCGATTCGATTGAGACTGCCGCTAAAGAAATTGCCTCTGGTAATACGGATCTGTCACAACGCACCGAGGAGCAGGCATCCAGTCTCGAGAAAACGGCATCCAGCATGGAGCAAATTACCTCTACCGTGAAACAAAATGCAGACAATGCCCGTCAGGCAAACCAATTGGCCCTGAGTGCCAGTACGATCGCCATTAAGGGCGGCGGCGTTGTAAATGACGTTGTAGATACTATGAGTGCGATCAATGCTTCATCTCGTAAAATTGTAGATATCATCAGCGTGATCGATGGCATCGCGTTTCAGACCAATATTCTGGCTTTGAATGCGGCGGTTGAAGCCGCGCGTGCCGGTGAGCAGGGACGTGGATTTGCTGTCGTTGCAACAGAGGTTCGCACGCTTGCACAAAGGTCGGCTGCTGCGGCGAAGGAGATCAAAGAGCTGATCAGCGATTCCGTTGACAAGGTCGAAACAGGGACAAAACTGGTTGATAACGCCGGAAAAACAATGCAGGAGGTGGTCATTGCGGTTAAACGCGTTACCGATATTATGGCGGAAATCAGTGCAGCCTCGACCGAGCAAAGTCAGGGTATTGAGCAGGTTAATCAGGCGATCACGCAAATGGATCAAGTGACCCAGCAGAATGCAGCGCTCGTCGAAGAGGCCGCAGCCGCTGCCGAATCACTGGAAGAGGAGGCGAACAGCCTTGTGCGTTCGGTTAGCGTTTTCAAGATGGAATCGCACAGAGTGAAAATTTCCGCCACTACCAGCTTTGCAAAGCCTGCTAACAAGGTAGTTAAACTGGTCGATAAATCCGGCGACGAGTGGCAGGAGTTTTAACGTGTAATGAAGGGGGCTGCAGTTGAATTTCACCCCCCCCCCACGTCGTCATTGCTGCTGACTTTGCTGCATCAACTCGCTCGGACTCTCTGACATTCCTTCCATGATGGGTTCGGGGGCGCGGCGCAGATCCAGCGTCAGCGGGTAATCGGGGTTGCGACCCTCGCGGTGCACATGCATCAAGCCCGGTGTATGACCGTGATTCCAGAACCGCGCAACGCGGCGTGCCTCCGCTTCATTGGCATTGACCGGGAACGTGTCATAGCTGCGTCCGCCCGGATGAACAACGTGATAGGTACACCCGCCAATGGAGCGCCCGCTCCAGCTGTCCACCAAATCAAATACCAGAGGCGCTTGGACTCCGATGGTCGGATGCAGGCCGGATGGCGGAGCCCATGCGCGATAGCGCACCGCAGCGACATATTCGCCCCGCGTGCCGCTTGACGTCAGGGGCAGAGGGCGACCGTTGCAGGTCAGGATGTGCCGGTTGTCATTCATGTTGCGCACCTTCACCTGCATGCGCTCGATGGATGAATCGACATAGCGCGCGGTGCCGCCGGCGGAGACTTCTTCGCCCAGCACATGCCACGGTTCAATGGCCTGGCGCAGTTCGATTTCGATGCCGTGATACACCACCGTACCGAAGCGCGGGAAGCGAAACTCAAGGAAAGGGGCGAACCATTCAAACTCAAAGGCGTAACCTGCACGCTGTAAATCGAGCACGACATCTTTCATGTCATGGGCCACGAAGTGCGGCAACATATAGCGATCATGCAGTTCGGTTCCCCAGCGATTGAGCTTGCCCTGATAGGGGGTTTGCCAGAAACGCACCACCAGCGCGCGCAGCAGTAGCATCTGCAACAGCGACATCTGCGCATGGGGCGGCATCTCAAACCCTCTGAATTCGAGCAAGCCCAAACGACCGGTGGCGCTGTCGGGTGAATAGAGTTTGTCGATGCAAAATTCTGCTCGATGCGTATTGCCTGATAAATCGACCAGCAGATTGCGCAACAGCCTATCGACCAGCCACGGTTGCTCGCTTTCCGCACCGGGTTTGAGATGTTCGGCCATTTGCTGGAAGGCGATTTCCAGCTCGTAGAGGCTTTCATGGCGCGCCTCATCGACACGCGGCGCCTGACTGGTCGGCCCGATGAACATGCCGGAGAACAGATAGGACAGCGCCGGATGATGCTGCCAGTAGGTGATCAAGCTGGCTAAGACGTCAGGACGGCGCAAACAGGGCGAATCGGCCGGCGTTGCGGCGCCCAGTGTGACGTGATTGCCGCCGCCGGTGCCGGTGTGACGACCGTCGAGCATGAACTTTTCCGCCCCCAGACGCGTGAGCCTGGCCGCTTCATAGAGTATCTGCGTGTTTTCGATCAGTTGCGCCCAGCCCGAGCAAGGATGAATGTTCACTTCGATGACGCCGGGATCGGGCGTGATCCGGAATTCTTTGACGCGCGGATCGGCAGGCGGCGTGTAGCCTTCAAGATGGACGGGTAGTTTGAGCGCACCTGCCGTGGTTTCGATTGCATGGATCAGGGTGATGAAGTCTTCGAGCAGTGGAACGGGGGGCAGGAAGAGGCACAATACGCCGGCGCGCACTTCAGCGCACAGCGCGGTGTGGATAATTTCACGCGGATCGTACCGGTCTTTGCGTGCTTGAAATGCCTTTTTTTCAGATGATGCATCGGGCGCGTCGACGGTGCAATCGAACGGGTCGCGGCCGGAATCGTCCTCCTGATCCTCAGGGGGCAGCCAGGGCAGGGAGTCTAGGGGCAGGCGCAAGCCTAACGGGGACTCCCCTGCAATCAGATACAGGTGTTCGCGGCGTAGCGGCCAGGGGCTTGAGCGAAATCCGGCGGAGATCACGCCCCGTGCGGCAAGTGGCGGTTTGTTCGGCGGCAGCGCTTTGATCGGCAACACGTAGCCTGCGGGCTGGCCTAGCCCCTGCTCGAGCAACCGGGCGATCCGGTGCCGCTCATCAGTGCTTTTAAGGGTGAGCGGATCCAGATTGTCCGGCCAGCGCAGCTCGTCATTGATCGCCCGGGTGACGTCTTCATATGCCGTGATCACAAAGCGTTCATCCAGAGCCAATTCTTGTGTTAGACGTTGCATGAAACGTTGCGCATCGGCTGTCTTGCGCGTTCCTTTTTCATCGGAAGTGACGAGCAGGCTGCGGTCATTCCACAGCGGTTTGCCGTCGGTGCGCCAGTAGCAGCCCAGCGCCCAGCGGGGCAGCGGCTCACCCGGATACCACTTTCCCTGACCGAAATGCAGCAAGGCGCCCGGCGCATATTGTGTCTGCAAGCGGGTGAGCAATTCGCCTGCCAGTGCTCGTTTTTTTTTCGACAAGGCGGTGAAATTCCATTCCGGCCCTTCCATATCGTCGATCGACACAAAAGTGGGTTCGCCGCCCATGGTGAGGCGCACGTCATTTTTATCGAGTTCGACATCGACCTGATGGCCCAAATCCAGAATGGCCTGCCATTGCGCTTCGCTGTAAGGCCGGGTGACCCTCGGGTCTTCGTGAATGCGCGTCACCGACATGGAAAAATCAAACCGGCTTTCACAGACTTCGGTGCCGCCGATGACCGGTGCCGCTGAGGAGGGCATCGCGGTACAGGCAAGCGGAATATGTCCTTCCCCGGCCAGCAGGCCGGAAGTCGCATCAAGCCCGATCCAGCCTGCGCCCGGAATGTACACTTCGGTCCAGGCATGAAGATCGGTGAAATCATGCTCAGCCCCTGACGGGCCGTCGAGCGCCTTAACATCGGCTTTGAGCTGGATCAGGTAACCTGAAGCAAAACGCGCGGCCAATCCCAGGTGGCGCAGCGCCTGTACCAGAATCCAGGCGGAGTCGCGGCAGGAACCCAGTTTAAGTTTGAGCGTTTGTTCAGGCGTCTGAACGCCGGCTTCGAGTCTGACGACATAGTTAATGTCGTTTTTGAGTCGCTGGTTGATGCCGACCAGCATGTCGATGGTGCGCAGCGGTTTTGCTAGCAGTTCAAGGCGTGTGCGGGCGAGCCAGTCTGCCAGCAGTGGTGTGGCAGGTTCTGCCTCAAGATAGGGGCCAAGTTCCCGCTTGAGCGCGTCCGGATAGGCAAAAGGATAGCACTCGGCATATTCGTCCATGAAAAAATCGAAGGGATTGATCACTGTCATATCCGCCACCAGATCGACCGTGATTTTCAGCGACTCCGCCTTTTCCGGAAACACCAGACGCGCGACCCAGTTGCCGAACGGATCCTGCTGCCAGTTGAGGAAATGACCTGCCGGTTCGATATTGAGCGAATAGCTTAAAATCGGCGTGCGGCAATGTGCGGCGGGACGCAGCCGGATCTCATGCGGCCAGAGCTTCACGGCACGGTCAAAGATATAGCGGGTCTGGTGATTCAGCGCGACGCGGATGGTCATGGGAAACCTTTCAAGGTTTTCAATAGCGTTAGTAATCAAAATTCGGCAGCTGGGCAAAGGCGTGCCTGACCCCGTCGCCCCAGCTCTTGTGCAGTCGCTGCATGTAGTTGTTTTGCTCGTCGAAGCGATGAACGTGATTGAGCGCTAGCGTCTCTCGTTCGTAGCAGGCCATATCGATCGGCAGGCCGACTGAGAGATTAGAGCGCATCGTCGAGTCGAACGAGACCAGCACCGATTTGATGGCATCGTTCATGCTGGTATCCGCGCGGATAATGCGGTCGATGATGGGTTTACCGTATTTCACTTCACCGATCTGGAAATAGGGTGTCTCGGCGGTGGCTTCGATGAAATTGCCTTCTGCATAAATGAGAAACAGGCGCTGGGCTTCGCCGGCAATTTGCCCGCCCACGATGAAATTCGCGCTGCAATCGACATGGCTCTCCGCCAGATACGGGCCGTCCCGATGGCGAACCTCACGAAGGGCCGATCCGATCAGTTCGGCAACTTCGTACATTGAGCATACGCTCATCAAACTAGATTCGGCGTTGTGCCTGATCTCCTGCTCAAGATAATTGAGCGTGGCCTGAGTGACGGCCAGATTGCCGGAGTTAATGATCACCAGCACCCGTTCGCCTTTTCGTTCGAAGGTTTTCATTTTCCGGAAGGTGGAAATGTTGTCGACTCCCGCATTGGTGCGGGAGTCCGATGCAAAAACGATGCCGGCATCAATCATAGTCGCGACGCAATAGGTCATAAATATCTGCTTTCGTCGTTCAGTTCCCGGCCATCTCAGGCAGGCGTAATTCATCGGTGGACCAGAAATAAGCGGTGTTGATCAGGTTGCCCAGTTCATAAATCTGTTCCAGAAATTCGGAGAGGTATTCATGCAGTCCATAGTCGAAGATGCCGTCTATGGTTTCGGCATGCAGCCGGGTGCGCAGCAAGCCGCAGCGATTGAGCAGTTCGCTGGCGCGCGGCCCGTCGATTTCGTGCAGCAAGCGGTTGACTTCGTCCACGCAGGTGATCAGCGATCTGGCCATGTCGGGTCGCAGGATCAGCAATTCGGCCACGCGCTTAGGGGTAATTTGGTCGCGATACACGCGGCGATAGGATTCAAAAGCCGATACCGAACGCAACACCGAGCTCCACTGGTAATAGTCCGCGGCCCCCCCGACATCCTTCGGGCTGGGCAGTAAAATGTGGTATTTCACGTCCAGTATGCGTGCGGTATTGTCAGCACGCTCGAGAAAATTACCCAGCCGGATAAACCGGAAGGTATTGTCGCGCAGCATGGTGCCGTGTGCGATGCCGCGTGATAAATGCGAGCGCTCTTTGACCCAGTCGAAAAATCGCGACACGCCGTCGGCTGCGATGCCATCGCCTTGTATCCGGCGCATCTCCAGCCACGTGGAGTTGAGCGTCTCCCACATCTCCGACGTGATCGAACCGCGCACGGCGCGTGCATTTTCGCGTGCTTTAAAAATACTGTTGTAGATGCTGCCCGGATTTTTTTCGTCCAGCGCCATAAAGTGCAGTACGTTGTCTGCACTGGGCACATCGTAACGCGCCTCGAAATCTTCATGCAGGCCGCTGATCGACAGCATGGCGCGCCATTCGTGATGCGGCTCGATCAGGGCCCTTTTGAGCAAGGACATGCGGTAGGTAACGTCCAGCATACGCGCGGTGTTCTCCGCGCGCTCCATGCTGCGGGCCATCCAGTACAGGTGATCTGCGGTTGATGAAAGCATATCAGTTGTCTCCTTCGAGTACCCAGGTGTCTTTGGTGCCGCCGCCTTGCGATGAATTGACCACCAGCGAGCCGTCTTTGAGGGCCACGCGAGTCAGGCCGCCCGGCACCATCGTGATCTCCTTGCCTGACAGCACATAAGGCCGCAGATCGATATGGCGCGGTGCCACGCCGCTTTCGACAAAGGTGGGGCAGGTCGAGAGTGCGAGCGTGGGCTGCGCGATATAGTTAGCCGGGTGGGCGGTGATCTTGTCGCGGAACAGACGGATTTCAGCCGCGCTTGCGGTGGGGCCGACCAGCATGCCGTAACCGCCCGAGCCGTGCACTTCCTTGACCACCAGTTCGGGCAGGTGCGCCAGCACGTAGGCTAGGTCATCGGGCTTGCTCAGCTCCCATGTCGGCACATTCGATAAGATCGGTTCTTCACCGCAGTAAAACCGGATCATTTCCGGCACGTATACGTAAATGGCTTTGTCATCTGCGATGCCTGTGCCGACTGCATTGGCCAGCGTCACATTGCCTGCACGGTAAGCCGAAAATAAGCCGGGAACGCCCAGCATCGAGTCTTTGTTAAAGGTGAGCGGATCTAAGAAATCGTCGTCGATGCGACGGTAAATGACATCCACGCGTAGCGGCCCTTCTGTGGTGCGCATGTATACCGTTTCATTTTTAACAAACAGATCGTTACCGTCGACCAGTTCAACGCCCATTTGCTGAGCCAGAAAGGCGTGTTCAAAATAGGCGCTGTTGTATTGCCCCGGCGTGAGCACGACGACATTGGGGTTGGTGATGCCGTGTGGTGCAACCGAGCGCAGATTGTTGAGCAGCAGATCAGGATAGTGTTCAACGGGTGAAATCTTCTGACTTGAAAATAAGTCGGGGAATAATCGCATCATCATTTTGCGGTTTTCCAGCATATACGACACGCCGGACGGGGTGCGCAAATTATCTTCGAGCACGTAGTATTCCCCGAGCTGGCTGCCATGATCGGCGCGCACCAGATCGACGCCTGCGATATGCGCGTAGATGTTCTCCGGCACGTCTACGCCGGCCATTTCCTGACGGAACTGGCTGTTGCCCAGCACCTGACGGGCAGGGATGCGACCGGCCTTGAGTATCTCCTGATCGTGATAAATATCGTGCAGGAATGCGTTCAATGCGCTGACGCGCTGACGCAAACCCTGTTCGAGCCGTGTCCATTCGCGCGCCGGAATAATGCGCGGCACAATGTCGAAAGGGATGAGTCGTTCCTGACTGTTCGTCTCGCCATAGACCGCGAAGGTAATGCCGGCGCGGTGAAAGGCAATGTCTGCGGCTTCGCGTTTGCGAACGATGACATCCTCCGGTGTGGCCTTTAGCCAGTCGGCATAGTTCCGGTAATTCTCGCGCACCGAGCCGTCGGTGGCATACATCTCGTTGTAAGCGGTTTTCATGTTTGACATCACTCGTAGGGGGCGAGCTTATCAAAGCATGAATCATGCCATTTGGATTTTATCTAAAAATCAACTAGATAGATTGCAGGTTTTCACGAGAAAGGCACTGCATTGGTGCGCGGTGCAACAGGGTGGTGCGCCTGTCTGGCAGCAAGAGGCCGATTCGCGGCTATTTTGCGGATTGAAACTCAGTCAGTTCCGGCAAGGCGGCGCTTTCCCAGTAGAACTTGGGTAAATTTTGCAGGGCAACTACCAGCCCCTGATTCCAGGCTTGTGATAATTCCCTGGAGAAGGGATCCGATTCGTTCAGGCAGAGTTGATGAGTGATGCAAAGACTGTCTTTGTCGTAAACCAGCAGTTCGATGGGCGGCGCGACCGTCAGATTGCTGCGCACGGTCGAATTCATAGAAACCAGCGCGCAGCGCGCGGCCGCTTCCAGCGAAATCGTGCGGTTAATCACCCGATCCAGAATCGGTTTGCCGTATTTGATTTCGCCTATCTGTAAAAAGGGGTGTTCGCCGGACTCGTGTATGTAGTTGCCCTGCGGATAGATCAGCAGGGTTTCGTGGCGGGCGCTGCCGATTTGTCCAGCCAGAATAAAGGTTGCTTCAAAATTGACATTGCCGCTGTCCCGGACGACATGCAAATTTTGCACAAGGGTGCTGATGGTCGCAACATAATCGACGGCTTGCTGCATATTGCTCACACTGAGCAGATTGGGAAGTGTGCTGCTATCGAGATCCGCCTGAAGTCGTTTGGTGACCAGTTGCGTGGTAGCCAGATTACCCGCAGATAACAGACCAAACACCCGGTTTCCCGGCCACACAAAGGTGTGCATTTTCGAATAGCTCGAGACGTTGTCAAATCCGGCATTGGTGCGGGAATCGGAGCACAGGACAAATCCCGTTTCGGTGTTGATGGCAAGGCAATAGGTCATTTGAATGTCAGGCGTAGATAGAGGGCGGCAGCGTTGCGAATTCTCGGCAAAACATTAACACGGTTATTGAGAATCGGCAATCGAGCTGTGCGCGATGGCGGCGTGGGATTGAGGGCGTCATGCACGATAACCGTGCAGCGCGGCGGCGCATCGCAAGATGCCGGTGCAGTAGAGGCGGATTTTATGGGGTTAAGTTTCTCAACCAATTGATAATTAATGATATTATAATTATTATGTGCTGGAATTGATATTGCTTGCTATTCATGACGGGCGGGATTGAAAGGGAGAGCCGCAGCAGGGGTGGAAGTCTCCTGATTTAAATCCGCCAAACTGCCGCGAGCGTGTATGCTGTCGCCCCTACTGTTAGGAATTCATCATGGACTACGACATTATCATCATCGGTTCGGGCCCTGCCGGACAGCATGCCGCATGGCAGGCCGCGCGCATGGGAAAACGTGCCGCGATCATCGAGCGTAAACCCAATCTGGGCGGCGCCGGTTTGCAGACCGGCACCATACCCAGCAAGGCGATGCGTGAAGTGGCTTATCAGTTGACGCGCTCGGGCGGAATGCGCCAGGCGCATGACGGGCGCTCACGGCACGGGCTTCTGGCGGATGCGGTGCGCAGGAAAGAAGGCGTGATCGCCCAGCAGGAATCGGTGATATTGCAGCGGATTTTGCGCTCCGGTGTCGCCTTGATTCCGGGCGAGGCTTATTTCGTCGATGCGCATACCATTGCGGTGACCGATCAGGTCGGAAATACGCGCCAGATTAGCGCCGACGTGATCGTGCTGGCGGCAGGCTCCCGTCCACGCCGCCCGGCTGATGTGCCCTTCGATAAGAAGCGCGTCCTCGATTCGACCTCTATCCTGAATTTGCGTCATTTGCCGGACAGTCTTCTGGTAGTGGGCGGAGGGGTGATTGCCTGTGAATTCGTCTCCATTTTTGCGGCGCTGGGCGTCGTTGTCTCGGTCGTGGACAGTCATGCGCAACTGCTCGAATACCTGAGTGAAGACGTGGTCGCTGTACTGGCCGACAGTTTTCTGGATATGGGCGTCAAATTTTATATGCAGGAGCGCGTCGCCCAAATCAGCTGCGATGACAGCGGTACCCTGACGACCCTGGCGGGCGGCCGTCAAATCCGTGCCGATGCCGTTCTGTATGCGCAGGGACGTGAACCCAACAGCGAAGGCTTGCAGGTCGCGCGTGCCGGCATAGAGGCGAAGGATGGCTGGATCGCGGTCAATCAGCATTTTCAGACCAGCGTGCCGAATATCTATGCCGTGGGGGATTTGATCGGGCGTCCCGCACTCGCCTCGACCGGTATGGAGCAGGGGCGGGCAGCCGTGCTGTATGCGTTTGGCGGCGAGGCGCACGTGACGGCAGATAATTTGCCGATGGCGGTCTATACCATCCCTGAAATTTCCTATGTCGGTAAAACCGAGCGGGAAGTGCAGCAGGAAAATATCCCCTATCTGATCGGTCGTGCCTATTTTAAAGACAGCGCGCGCGGACAGATCATCGGCGATGCACAAGGGCTGCTCAAGTTGATCGTCGATACGCGCAATGAGAAACTGCTCGGCGTGCATATTGTCGGCGAGCAGGCGAGCGAACTGGTCCATATCGGCCAGCTGGTGATGAATCTCAACGGCACGGTGCGCGATCTGGTCGCCAATGTCTTTAACTACCCGACACTGGCCGAGTGTTACAAACTGGCGGCCTTAGATTGCACGCATCAGTTGGAACAGCGAAAACTCACCGGGGTTTGATGATCCTAAATCAGTATCCCCTAAGTATTTCATATACGGCCTACATCCCGAGGTCAGTATAAGAACTTGCCAATAGCGCCCAAGGCACTCGCGACGCATAATGCACGGCACAAATTTAATATCCATTGAATTTCGCAGGTGCTGACAATATCAGACGGCAATTAAGCCGACGGTACCAATAGCTGCCTAGTTAATTGGGTGCGCCATTGTTCCCGGTGGTGCGGCGCGCAAATACTGTGCCGGCCAGTGGATCGTTTGTCCCAGCGCTGTTGCCGCATTCAGCGGCCACTGATGATTGCGCAACATTTCACGGCCGAGCAGCACCAGATCGGCCTGCCCTGTGCGGATAACCTGATCGGCCTGCTCAGGTGAGGTGATCAGGCCGACGGCAGCACTCGGAATGAATGCCTCGTTGCGAACTCTGGCTGCGAATTCGACCTGAAAACCCGGGGCTGCCGGAATGATGGCGGTCGGAATCAGCCCGGCGGTCGAGACATCGATCAGATCGACGCCCAGCGCTTTGAGCTGCCGGCATAGCGTGACGGTCTCATCGGCATTCCAGCCACCCGCCATCCAGTCTGTCGCCGACAGGCGAACCAGCAGCGGCAGATGATCCGGCCAAACGCGGCGAACGGCGCTGACCACCTCGCGCACCAGACGGGTGCGATGCTCGAAACTGCCGCCGTAGCGGTCGGTGCGCAGGTTGGACAGCGGCGAGAGGAACTGATGCAGCAGATAGCCGTGCGCGGCGTGGATTTCGACCGCTTCAAACCCTGCGATCAACGCACGCTTTGCCGACGCGACAAACTGGCCGATCACTTCATTGATGCCCGTCTCGTCCAGTTCGCGGGGAATGGCATAGCCGTCGCCGAAACTCACCGATGAAGGTGCGATGACAGGCCAGCCGCCTTCCGCTGCCGACAAGGTATGTTGCGCCTGCCAGCCGAGTGCTACGCTGGCTTTTCGACCGGCATGCGCCAGCTGGAGGGCGGGCACGCAGCCTTGCGACTTTGAAAATTGTGCGATGCGCGCTAAAGGCGCGATCTGTTCGTCATTCCATAATCCAAGATCGCCCGGGCTGATGCGTCCCTCGGGTGAAACGGCGGTGGCCTCGACGATCATCAGCGCCGCGCCGCCCGCTGCCAGACTGCCGTAATGAACGAAATGCCAGTCAGCCGCGATGCCGTCCTGTGCGGAATACTGGCACATGGGTGGAATTCCGATGCGGTTTTTCAGGGTGATGTCGCGCAGTGTGAGAGGTTCGAACAGATGATTCATGGCTAACTTTCCGGAACAATGAGTGCAAGCTGTGGCCTTCGGTGGGCGAACCCCCTGATTTTCGGAGATATTGTCGACATAATTAAAATATATTACCTATATCGCAATTATTGGTGCTAATATTTCGAACAATTGTCGACAATCGGAGTCATTTGATGTTGCCCAACACCCCTCAGCAAGGCACGCTCGCAGATATTGCCTCGCATCGTCTCGCACACAGTATCGTGACAGGTGAATTTGCACAAGGCCAGAAGCTCAACGAAGCTGAGCTTGCCGAGCGCTTTGGCATGGGGCGCGGTCCGTTGCGCGAAGCGCTGCGTCACCTCGAAGGCATGAGGCTGGTCAAACGCATCCCAAATGCCGGTGCGCGTGTGGTGGTGCTCGATTATAAAACCATGTCCGATCTGTATGCGGTGCGCGAGGCGCTCGAAGGGATGGCCTGCCGCCTTGCCGCAACCAAAATGACCACGCAGGAAATCGACCAGTTAAGCCGTCTGCTCGATGCGCACGAAATTCAGATTAAAGAAGAAGGCGGCGGCGTTTATGCGCAGAGCGAAGGCGATCTCGATTTCCATTATCAAATCGTGCGCGGCAGCCGTAACGAGATGCTGATGGACATGCTGGGCAGCGAACAATACCAGTTGCAACGCATGTGCCGTTTTCGTACCAGCCGCAACGCGCAGCGCACCTATCCCGCACTGCAACAACACCGTCAGATTGTCGAAGCGCTGGCACAGCGTGACGGAGAACTGGCCGAGATGCTGATGCGCCGCCACATTCAGGGCGCATGGCGCAGCATCAGTGAAACGATCGCTAAGGAGGAGTAAACATGACACACACAACACCCGGACAGAAATTTCGCCTCGCAGTTGAACAGAATCAGCCGTTACAGGTGGTGGGCGCGGTAACCGCTTACTGCGCCATTCTGGCGGAGAAAACAGGTCACAAAGCGCTGTATTTATCCGGTGGCGGTGTGGCAGCCTCCTCGCTCGGCATTCCGGATCTGGGCATCACCACTTTGCATGATGTCTGCGAAGACGCGCGCCGCATCACGGCGGTGAGTTCGTTGCCGCTGCTGGTGGACATCGACACCGGCTGGGGCGGCTCCTTCAATATCGCCCGTGCCACGCGTGAAATCGCGCAATCGGGTGCGGCAGGTTTTCATATCGAAGATCAGGTGATGCAAAAACGCTGCGGTCATCGCCCGAACAAGGCGATCGTCTCTCAGGCCGAAATGGTCGACCGCATCAAGGCGGCGGTGGATGCGCGGGTTGACCCGAGCTTCGTGATCATGGCGCGTACCGATGCGCTGGCCGTCGAAGGCATGTCCTCCGCGATCGAGCGTGCGCAGGCCTGTGTGGAAGCCGGCGCCGATATGATCTTTCCCGAGGCGATGATTACGCTGGAACAATATGCGGAATTTACCCGTGTGGTGTCCGTGCCTGTGCTGGCCAACATCACCGAGTTTGGCGCAACCCCGCTCTACACGACAGAGCAACTGGCCAGTGTCGGCATCAAGCTTGTACTCTACCCGCTGTCGGCCTTCCGTGCGATGAGCCAGGCCGCGCTCAATGTCTACCAGCACATTCTGGCGGACGGCACGCAGGCGCAGGTGATCGACAAAATGCAGCCGCGCATGGAGCTCTACGATTATCTGGGCTATCACGCGTATGAGCAGAAACTGGATCGTCTGTTTGCCGAGCAAGGCGCCGAGTAATTTATTTCAGGGAGATCAACATGGCAGAAGAATATGTAGCACCTAAACCTAAAAAATCCGTTGCGCTGTCAGGCACCGTCGCCGGCAACACCGCGATCTGTACGGTCGGTCGCACGGGCAACGATCTGCATTATCGCGGCTATGACATCCTGGATTTTGCGGAACAAGCTGAGTTTGAGGAAATCGCCCATTTGCTGATACACGGCAGCCTGCCCGATGCCGCGCAATTGGCCGCTTACAAAGCGAAACTCAAATCGCTGCGCGGTTTGCCCGATGCGGTTAAACAGGCGCTCGAAGCGATTCCGGCTAATGCGCACCCGATGGATGTGATGCGCACCGGTTGCTCGGTGCTGGGTACCTGTGAGCAGGAACCGGAAGCGCACAGCGAGGCGGTCACCAAAGAACTGATCGACCGTCAGCTCGCCTGTTTCGGTTCGATGCTGCTGTACTGGCATCACTTTACGACCGGTGGAAAACGCATCGACGTTGAAACCGACGATGACACCATAGGCGCACATATCTTGCATCTGCTGCACGGCAAACCTGCGAAAGCCTCCTGGGTGCGCGCGATGCATACTTCGCTGATCCTGTATGCAGAACATGAATTTAACGCCTCGACCTTCACTGCCCGGGTGATTGCCGGCACCAATTCCGATTTGTATTCCTGCATCACCGGTGCGATCGGCGCGTTGCGCGGCCCTAAACACGGCGGCGCGAACGAAGAAGCGTTCCGCATCCAGAGCCGTTACAAAGACGCCGACGAGGCCGAAGCCGACATCCGTGAGCGCGTGGCAAGAAAGGAAATCGTCATTGGTTTCGGTCATCCGGTCTACACCATCGCCGATCCGCGTAACGAAGTGATCAAGCGCGTGGCCAAACAACTGGCTGAAGAGGCGGGCGACACATGTCTATTTGACATTGCCGCGCGACTGGAGTCCGTGATGTGGGAAACCAAGAAAATGTTCCCGAATCTCGATTGGTTTTCTGCTGTGTCCTATCACCTGATGGGCGTGCCGACCATGATGTTCACGCCGCTGTTTGTGATCTCGCGTGTCACAGGCTGGGGCGCACATGTCATGGAGCAGCGCGCCGATGGCAAGATTATCCGCCCGAGCGCCAATTACGTCGGGCCTGAGAATCTGGAGTGGGTGCCATTGGCTGAACGCGCTTAAGAAAGCAAAGAAGGAATCTATGAATACCCAATACCGCAAGCCTTTGGCCGGGACCCGCCTGGACTACTTCGACACCCGGGAGGCCGTCAACGCCATCGAGTCAGGTGCTTATGCCAAACTACCCTACACCTCCAAAATCCTGGCAGAACAATTGGTGCGCCGCTGCGAACCGGAAGCCCTGACTGATGCGTTGAAACAGTTGATCGAACGCAAGCGCGATTTGGATTTTCCCTGGTATCCCGCCCGCGTCGTTTGCCACGACATCCTGGGTCAGACCGCCTTGGTCGATCTCGCAGGTCTGCGTGACGCGATTGCCGATCAGGGCGGTGACCCCTCCCTGGTCAACCCTGTTGTGCCGACTCAGCTGATTGTGGATCACTCTTTGTCTGTGGAAGCGGCGGGTTTCGACCCGGATGCCTTCAGGAAGAACCGCGAGATCGAAGACCGTCGTAACGAAGACCGCTTCCACTTCATCGAGTGGACCAAGACCGCGTTCAAGAATGTAGACGTTATCCCTGCCGGTAACGGCATCATGCACCAGATCAATCTGGAAAAGATGTCACCGGTGGTGCAGGCGCGTGATGGCGTCGCCTTCCCGGATACCTGCGTCGGCACGGATTCCCACACCCCGCACGTCGACTCGCTGGGCGTGCTGGCAATCGGTGTCGGCGGTCTGGAAGCCGAAACGGTCATGCTGGGTCTGCCTTCTATGATGCGCCTGCCGGATATCGCGGGCGTCAAATTGACAGGCCAGCGTCAGCCGGGCATCACCGCCACCGACATCGTGCTGGCTCTGACCGAATTTCTGCGCCGTGAACGTGTGGTGGGTGCCTACGTCGAATTTTTCGGCCCGGGCGCGGATAGCCTCACCATCGGCGATCGCGCGACCATCTCCAATATGTGTCCGGAATTCGGTGCGACGGCGGCGATGTTCTATATCGACGCCCAGACCATCACCTATTTAAAACTGACCGGCCGTGAACCTGAACAGGTAGCGCTGGTGGAAAACTACGCCAGAACCACCGGTCTGTGGGCGGATCAGATGGTTGCCGCCCAATACGAGCGCGTACTGGAATTTGATCTGTCCACCGTGGTGCGCAACATGGCGGGCCCTTCCAATCCGCACCGCCGTCTGCCTACCTCCGCCTTGCATGAACGCGGTATTTCTGACGAAGCAAAGCTGGAAGCTGGTCGTGTCAGCGAAGCAGAAGGCCTGATGCCGGATGGCGCCATTATCATCGCGGCCATCACGTCCTGCACCAACACCTCCAACCCGCGCAACGTGGTTGCCGCCGCCTTGCTTGCCAAGAAAGCCAACGAACTGGGGCTGCTGCGCAAGCCCTGGGTCAAGACTTCTTTTGCGCCCGGCTCCAAAGTTGCCGAACTGTACCTGAAAGAAGCGGGTCTGCTCTCTGAACTGGAGAAACTGGGCTTCGGTATCGTCGGATTTGCCTGTACCACCTGTAACGGCATGTCCGGCGCACTCGATCCTAAGATTCAGCAGGAGATTATCGAACGCGACCTGTACGCGACTGCCGTCCTGTCCGGTAACCGCAACTTTGACGGTCGTATTCACCCCTATGCGAAGCAGGCCTTTTTAGCTTCCCCGCCGCTGGTCGTCGCCTACGCGATCGCAGGTACGATCCGCCTCGACATCGAGCAGGATGCGCTGGGCACCGATAAGTCGGGCAAGCCTGTCATGTTGAAAGACATCTGGCCGTCCGACGACGCGATCGACGCGGTCGTGGCCGCCTGCGTGAAGCCGGAACAATTCCGGCAGATCTACATCCCGATGTTCGATCTGGGAAAAATTGAAGTGGCGAAAAGCCCGTTGTACGACTGGCGTCCGATGTCCACCTATATCCGTCGTCCGCCCTATTGGGAGGGCGCACTGGCGGGCGTTCGTACCCTGAAAGGGATGCGTCCGCTGGCCGTACTGCCGGACAACATTACCACCGATCATTTGTCGCCATCGAACGCGATCATGGCCAACTCGGCTTCCGGTGAATATCTGGCGAAAATGGGCCTGCCGGAAGAGGATTTTAACTCCTATGCAACGCACCGCGGGGATCACCTGACCGCGCAACGTGCCACCTTCGCCAATCCTCAACTGGTCAACGAAATGGCCGTGGTTGATGGTGAAGTAAAGAAAGGTTCTTTAGCCCGCGTGGAGCCGGAAGGCACGGTCATGCGCATGTGGGAAGCGATCGAGACCTATATGGATCGTCGGCAGAACCTGATCATCGTGGCCGGTGCCGACTACGGCCAGGGCTCTTCTCGTGACTGGGCGGCGAAAGGCGTGCGTCTGGCCGGCGTGGAAGCCATTGTTGCAGAAGGTTTCGAGCGCATCCATCGCACCAATCTGGTCGGCATGGGCGTGCTGCCGCTGGAGTTCAAGGCGGGCGACACACGCAAGACCTACGTCATCGACGGGACTGAAACCTATGATGTGGAAGGCGAGATTTCCCCGCGCGCCGACTTGGTCGTCGTGATGACCCGCGCCAATGGAGAAAAGGTGCGCATTCCTGTCACCTGTCGTCTGGATACCGCCGCTGAAGTTCGTGTGTATAACGCGGGCGGCGTACTGCAATGCTTTGCGCAGGACTTCCTCAAAGGAGCCGCATAATGTCACGAGTAGCGCAAATCAAAATCCCCGCCACCTATCTGCGCGGGGGCACCTCCAAGGGCGTGTTCTTCCGGCTGGAAGATCTGCCGAAAATCGCGCAGGTGCCGGGCGCGGCGCGTGACCGACTGTTCCAGCGCGTGATCGGCAGCCCCGACCCTTATGCTGCGCATATCGATGGCATGGGGGGCGCGACCTCCAGTACCAGCAAGTGCGTGATTCTGTCGAAAAGCGCACGCCCGGATCACGATGTGGATTACCTCTACGGCCAGATCTCCATCGATAAAGACTTTGTCGACTGGAGCGGCAACTGCGGCAACCTGTCCACAGGTGCGGGCGCTTTCGCAATTCATGCAGGATATATTGATGCTGCACGGCTTGCAGGGGAGGGTGTCTGCACCGTACGCATCTGGCAGGCCAACATCAACAAGACCATCATCGCCCATGTGCCGGTCAGCCATGGTCAGGTGCAGGAAACCGGCGATTTCGAGCTGGATGGCGTGACCTTCCCGGCAGCAGAAATCGTGCTGGAGTTCATGGACCCCTCCGATGACAGTGAAGGCGGCAGCCTGTTCCCGACCGGCAATCTGGTTGACCTGCTCGATGTCCCCGGTGTCGGTAGTTTTCCGGCCACCATGATCACGGCCGGCATCCCGACTGTGTTTGTGAATGCGGCTGATATCGGTTACACCGGCACCGAATTGCGTGAAGCCATCAATACTGATCCTGCAGCACTGGCGCGTTTCGAGAAGATCCGCGTGGCGGGCGCATTGCGTATGGGGCTGATCAAAACCCCTGAAGAAGCCGCGACGCGCCAACATACCCCGAAGATCGCTTTTGTCGCACCTCCGGTCGACTATGTGGCATCAAGCGGCAAGACGATAGCAGCTTCTGAAGTTGATCTGCTGGTGCGCGCGTTATCGATGGGCAAGCTGCACCACGCTATGATGGGCACGGCAGCGGTTGCGATCGGTACGGCGGCCGCAATCCCGGGTACGCTGGTAAATCTAGCGGCGGGTGGCCGGGCGCGCAATGTTGTCACGTTCGGGCATCCCTCCGGCACATTGAGAGTCGGTGCGGCCGCAAGCCAAAACGGCGGCGAGTGGAAAGTGGAAAAAGTCACCATGAGCCGCAGCGCGCGGGTGCTGATGGAAGGCTGGGTACGCATCCCCGGCGATAGTTTTTGACCGTCGTTTAAAAGCGCAGGTCAAGGGGGCATCGTTGCGGATTCCCTGATACAGGTCGGGGATGGGATACATAATGAGAGGAGTTAAACATGAGTTACACAGACGAATACCAGCGTTCGATGAATGATCCGGAAGGCTTCTGGCGCAAGCAGGCCGAGGCGCTGGAATGGTTTAAATTTCCCGAACAGATCCTCAGGACGGAGGCCGACGGTCAGGGCTACTGGTTTGCTGATGGCGAGATGAACACGGCCTATATGGCACTGGATCATCACGTCAACACCGGACGGGGCGACCAGCTTGCACTCATTTTTGACTCTCCTGTTACCCATACCAAGGCGACTTACACCTATTCACAGCTCACCGATGAGGTGGCTTTGACCGCTGGCATGCTGGTAGGTCTGGGCGTCGTCAAAGGTGATCGCGTCATTATCTATATGCCGATGATCCCTGAGGCGGTGATTGCGATGCTCGCGGTTGCGCGGCTGGGTGCGATCCATTCGGTGGTGTTCGGAGGTTTTGCGCCGCCGGAGCTGGCAGTGCGTATCGATGACGCGACGCCAAAGGTGATTATGTCGGCTTCTTGCGGTATTGAAATCAAGCGGACGGTCGAATATAAACCGCTGCTCGATCGCGCGATCAGTCTGGCGGTTCATAAGCCTGAGAGCTGCGTGATCTATCAGCGTCCGCAATGTGTGGCAGCTATGACAGAACGCGATTACGACTGGAGCACGTTGCTGGCGAATGCGACGCCTGTCGGCTGCACCCCTGTGCTGGGCTCGGACCCTCTGTACATCCTCTACACCTCCGGCACGACAGGTAAACCTAAAGGCGTGGTGCGGGAAAACGGCGGCCATGCGGTAGCGCTCAAATACAGCATGAGTGCGATCTACAACGTCAATCCGGGCGAGGTGTTCTGGGCCTCATCCGACGTCGGCTGGGTGGTCGGACACTCCTACATCGTCTATGCGCCGCTGCTGCAAGGCTGCACGACGATCGTCTATGAAGGCAAACCGATCATGACGCCGGACGCCGGTGCGTTGTGGCGCGTGTGTGCCGAATACGGCGTCAAAGCCTTGTTCACCGCACCAACTGCGTTTCGCGCGGTGAAAAAGGAAGATCCTGACGCGCTGTTCATGAAAAACTATGATCTGAGTCAGCTGAAAACGATCTTCTCCGCAGGGGAGCGTCTGGATGCGCCAACCGAAATGTGGCTGGGCGAGCACAGCGGCAAACCGGTGATCGATCACTGGTGGCAGACGGAAACAGGCTGGGCGATTACCGCTAACCTGCAAGGCGTCGAATCTATGCCGGTGAAGCTGGGTTCGTCGACCAAACCTGTGCCCGGATTCAACGTGCAGATTCTGGATGAGCACGGTGAGGTGCAGCTGGCCGGCACGCAAGGGTATATCGCGCTCAAATTGCCGCTGCCGCCTTCCTGTCTCAACCGCGTGTGGGGCGACGACAAAAAATTCCGCGATAGTTATCTCACCTTCCTGCCGGGCTACTACACCAGCGGCGATGGCGGCTACGTCGATGAGGAGGGCTATGTGTTCGTGATGGGCCGCGTCGATGACGTGATCAACGTCGCAGGACACAGGCTCTCGACCGGCGAGATCGAAGAAGTGATCGCGAGCCATCCCGATGTGGCAGAATGCGCGGTCATCGCGCGCGATGACGATATCAAGGGACAGACGCCGATGGGGCTGGTGGTGCTCAAAACGGGCGCGACCATCAGCGAGGCCGAGTTGCATAAGCAGTTGGTCGCCCGCATCCGAGAGACGATCGGGGCGATTACCTGTTACAAGGATACGGTCGTGTTAGCGCGCCTGCCCAAGACGCGTTCGGGCAAGACGCTGCGTAAAACCCTGTGTAATATCGTTAACGGACGCGAATACAGCGTGCCTTCCACCATCGACGATACGGCCGTGATTCCGGAAATCATAGAGGTGTTGCGCGGCAAAAAAATCGTTGCATAAAAATGAGTCAGCAGTACACGGGTAGAGAAAATGAGCATTAAAAAAGTAGACGTATTGCTGGTGGGTGCCGGCGTGATGAGCGCGACGCTGGGCAAGTTGCTGGCGCTGCTGGATCCATCATTGAAAATCACCATGGTCGAGCGATTAAGCCGCGTGGCGAGCGAGAGCTCGCACGGGCTGAACAATGCCGGAACCGGGCACGCGGGTTATTGCGAGCTTAATTACACGCCGGAGCAGTCGGACGGCAGCGTGGATATCAACCGTGCGCTGGCGATCAATGCAGCCTACGAAGTCTCGCTGCAATTCTGGTCTTATCTGGTCGAGCAGGGTTCGCTGCCCTCGCCTGAAAAATTCATCAATCCGATTTTTCATCAGAGTTTTGTCTGGGGTGAAGAAAACGTCGAATTTTTGCGCAAGCGTTACCAGGCGCTGCACCCGCATCATCTGTTCGAGGAAATGGAATACAGCGAAGATCACGCCGTGTTGCGTAAGTGGATGCCGCTGGTGATGGAACATCGCGATCCGAAACAGCCGGTGGCCGCGACTCAGGTCAAGCACGGCACGGATGTGGATTTTGGCATGTTGACGCGCAAGCTGGTCAAAGCGATGACCAAACACTCTACCTTTGATCTGAAACTGGGTCATACCATCACCGGCATGAAACAGTTTCCGGACGGACGCTGGCATGTACGGATCAAGGATAATCACAGCGAGCATAGCAAGACGATCGATGCGGGGTTCGTATTTTTAGGCGCAGGCGGCGGGGCACTGCCGCTGTTGCAAAAGTCAGGCATTCCGGAGAGTCTGGGCTACGGCGGATTTCCGGTCAGCGGCCAATGGCTGATCTGCAAGAATCCCGAGGTGGTCAGGCGCCATACCAGCAAGGTTTACGGAAAAGCGCCGACGGGTGCGCCGCCCATGTCGGTGCCGCATCTCGATACGCGGATTATCGACGGCGAGCCGGCCTTGCTGTTCGGGCCGTTTGCCAGTATCACGACCAAATTTTTGAAAGAAGGCTCGGTGCTGGATCTGTTCTCGTCGCTCAAGTCGAACAATCTTAAACCGATGCTCGCCGTTGCACGGGACAATCTGGATTTAACACGCTACCTGATCACCGAGGCATTTAAATCTCACCGCGAGCGTGTCGTCAGTTTGCAGGAGTTTTACGCCGATGCTAAAGAGGAAGACTGGGAGTTAGCCTCAGCCGGACAGCGTGTGCAGATCATCAAGGGCTGTGACACCAAGGGCGGCCGGCTGGAGTTCGGCACTGAGATTGTGACCAGCCGTGACGGTACGCTTGCCTCCTTGCTAGGGGCCTCGCCCGGCGCCTCGACTTCGGTGCAGGCGATGATCGAAGTGATTGAGCGCTGCTTTAGTGACCGGGTGGCAACGGGTCACTGGCAGGAGAAATTAAAGAAGATGATTCCGTCCTATGGCGAATCGCTCGATGAAAACGAGGAGCTGCTGCATCTGGTGCGGGAGCGGACGCTCGCGACGCTAGGGCTTGAGCACAGAGCAGGAAAGCTTGGCAGCAAGCCGCGTTAAACCCGATTTCAGTAAGGCCTGCGGCCTATCCAGTTGCCGGCCGGCTGATACTGGCACGCCCATACCTGTGTGTCCTCGCAGATTGCCATGGCGCAACCGACCATCGTTGTGGTGCGCCAGACCATTTGGGTATAGTGGCCGCACATTTTTCCACTTTGGCAGCGATTGCCGGCGTAATCGTAATCAGACCGCTCGCTCCCCCAGCTGTCGACGACCTTTTTAGCCGAGACCTTTTGCAGTTCACGCCGGCCGTCCGACCAGATGAGTGCACTCGCCCAGTACAAATTTTCTCCGTATTGTCCGGCAGCCTGGCTGTGGCGCATCTGGCAGCGATTGCTCTGTTTGAGGGTGTCGACCCAAATCTGAGCTGAGGCGGCAAGTTCCGGTGAGTAGCGCAGTTTTTCATTGACACCCGCCTCCGCGCGCCACTTGTTATGTGTGTCGACCAGCAAAGCAGTGTCGATTTCACCGGCCCGGGCAGAAAGGACGGTCAGTGCGGTCAGCAGGGGTAGCCATAGGTGAATTTTCATCAGCTTGCTCAACACAAAAAAGTTGCATATGTTAACTTGTCGGTCACTTATCGGGTAATTACTATGAACATCATCGCCGAACAACTGCAGCACACAGGCTACATCGTACTGGACAATCCGCTGCCGGCATCATTGATGACCGCGCTTCGTGAGCGCTGTCAGGAAAGTCAGGCGGGTTTTGAGGCGGCCCATATCGGTCGCGGCACCGATAAAAAACAGATCAATTCGATACGCGGCGATGTGATTCGCTGGCTTGATGAGGGCAACGATACCGATCAGGCTTATCTGGCATGGATGGAAAATCTGCGCTTAAAACTCAATGAAGCGCTGTATCTTGGATTATTTGACTACGAATGCCACTACGCCATTTATGGCGCCGGAACAGGATATGCAAAACATTCTGATGTGCTGAACGGCAAAAAAAACCGCGTACTGACTACGGTGTTGTATCTGAATGAAAACTGGCAGAGTAGCGATGGCGGTGAGCTTGTGTTGTTCGAGCCGGACGGCACAGAGGTGCTTGCCACAGTCGCGCCGAAATTTGGCACAATGATCATCTTTTTAAGCGAGTCATTTCCGCATGAAGTCCTCATCTCTCACAGCACAAGGCGCAGCCTTACCGGATGGTTCCGTGTCAGCGGCAGTTAGTGCGCTGCCCGAATATGCCATTGATCTGGCAGAAAAGAATGTCCGCGACATCCTGACTTTAGCCGTTGAACACACGCAGGCAGCCGTCGTGGTGTGGGATGCGCAGTGCGCGCTCTCCATCGCGCTGGCCAGCGCTTACCGGCGCTGCCTGCCGGAGGCGATATTTATCGATTTCGACAGCGTTGAGCCTGATACTGTGCGCGCTGAATTTGAGCGTTTAAAGCCGGGTGATCTGGTTGTGCTGATTCAGTCCACCAGTTTTCGCCTTGATGCCTTCCGGATTCGCGTGGAGCTCTTTAAACTGCAGCTTAAAGTTATTGAACATCCGCACCTGTCCCGTATGCCGGGCGATCAGGGGCTGCTGTACATCGAATCGCTCGCCTATGACCCTGTCTACGTTCGCGGCACAGGCCATGCGCTCAAAGCGCGCTTTGACAGCGCGCGAGTGGGTGTCATCAACAGCTTCGGCGAACAGCTGGTTTTTTCGACCGGATTTGAGCCTGCCAAACTGAACGTGGGCGACTACAGTCAGATGCACAACGTCGGCGGACAATTTCCGATCGGCGAAGTGTTCACCGAATCGAAGGATCTGGAAGGATTGAATGGCCGGGTGCGCCTGTCGATTTTCGGAGACACCAGTTTTACCGTCAACAAGCCTGAGCGTCCGATCACGCTGATCGTCGATAAGGGGCGCGTGACCGGCACGGTCGATTCCACACCCGAATTCGACCTTGTTTTGGCCAAAATACGCGAAGACGAGGGCGAGATCTGGGTGCGTGAACTGGGTCTGGGGCTTAACCGGACTTTTACGCAGGACAGGCTGGTCAGCGACATCGGTACGTACGAGCGCATGTGCGGCGTGCATCTGTCGCTGGGCGCCAAGCACGGCAGTTACAACAAGCCGCAGATCAAAAAGTCGGCGGCCCGCTATCATGTGGACGTGTTTGCCTATACCGACACCATGACGCTGGATGGCGAAGTGATCTACCGCGACGGGGTGTGGGTGGTTTAGACGCCGTACGATTCAGGCAGGGTGCTGCGCGAAAATCCGCTGCGCGAGAATACGCGATCGGCTGACATATAGCGCGATAACACTGACTGCGTGGACATACTAAAGCCGCGATACAAGTCCAGATCGTAATCCGACATGCGGATTTCATGCGCGGCGTTGCCAAAATCTGCAATGAATTCGTCCCAGTCGGCATAGCGGCGATCACGGTCTTTTTCCATCGCGCGCCCGATGACGTCAATCAGATTTTTGGGCAGTTTTTTGCGATAGGTTTCGATTGGTGTAATCGGATAGTTGTGTATTGCAATGCGTGCATCGAATGCGTTGTCGGCCTCGAAGGTATGACGGCCGGTGAGTAAACGATAGGTCACCGCGCCTAGCGCATAGATATCGGCGCGCTGGTCGAGTGCGTGCCCCTCCAGTTGTTCAGGCGACATATAGGCCAGACTGCCGGCCACCACCGCACCCATTTCGCTGCTCGGCACCGCGCAGCCGAAGTCGGTGAGTTTAGCCAGACCGTTAGGCATCAGGATGATGTTGCCGGGCTTGACGTCGCGATGCACGATACCGAGCGTGGCGGCATAGCGCAGCGCACTTGCGACCTGTTCGACGACCGACAGCACGGTCAGTATCGGCGGCAGGGTGTTGACCTGCTCAGAACGATCGAGCGCGTTGCCGTTGATATATTCCATTACCAGATAGGCGCCGCACGCCTCATGCAGATCGGCATCCAGTACGCGCACGATATTTTTATGCGACATTTTGCGTCCCAATGCAACTTCGGTTGCAAACATATCCAGATAGACTTCCGCCTGACGCCCGCGGCGCAGTTGCTTGATGGCAACCGAGGCCAGTGTTTTGACGTGCTGCGCGTGATAAACATTGGACGTCGCACCTGCGCCGATTTGCTCAACGATGGAGTAACTGCCGATGTGGGTAGGTGACGCTGCCATGCATGAAGTTTATTGAACGGGACGTGCTCTCCGACAAGTTTAGTCGGCAAAGTTCAATTGCTTGAATTTTATCGTTTTGTTTCTCTGGACGCCGTGGATGATAAAAATGGACTTTTCCCGTTTTTATAGGCAGTTTTCAGTTTTCAGTTTTCAGCTTCCAGTTCGTAGCCAAACGCCATGCCGGAAGTTGTCCGGGCGAATTACTTGAATACGATAGTTTTGTTGCCGCATACCAGCACCCGATCCTCGACGTGGTAGCGCAGGCCGCGCGACAGCACGGTTTTTTCGATGTCGCGTCCGTAACGCACCAGATCGTCTACCGTGTCGCCGTGGTCGATGCGCACCGTGTCCTGCTCGATGATAGGGCCGGCATCCAGTTCGTCGGTGACGTAATGACAGGTCGCGCCTATCAGTTTTACGCCGCGCAAATGGGCCTGATGGTAGGGCTTCGCGCCGACGAAGGACGGTAAAAAGCTGTGATGGATATTGATGATGCGTCCTGGATAGCGCTGGCATAGGAAGGGGGGCAAAATCTGCATGAAACGCGCCAGTACCATCGTGTCGCCCTGATATTCATCGAACAGTGCGGCGATTTGTTCAAAGGCGGCGGCTTTATCCTGCATGTCGACTTTGATAAACGGGATGCCGTGCCACTCGACAAAGCTGCGTAAATCGTCGTGATTGGAAATCACGCAGGGGATGTCAACCAGCAACTCACCGCTGCGCCAGCGGTGCAGCAGGTCATCCAGACAATGATCCTGACGGCTGACCAGTATCACCAGTCGCTTGTTCTGTGCGGAGTCGGTCAGTTGCCAGTGCATCGAAAATTCGTTAGCCAGAGGCGCAAAGCGGCGGGAAAACTCAAGCGTATCGAAGGGCAGCGAGTCTGCACGGATTTCCTGTCTCATAAAAAACTGCTGGGATCCCTGTTCGGTGTGATAACTCGCCTCGACGATAAAGCCGCCGTGCTCCGCGATGAAGCCGGTGACGGCCGCGATGATCCCTGCGCGATCGGGGCAGGCAATGGTCAGTGTGTAATGGCGGTGGCTCATGTGCGAATTTCCGGTGCGCTGGACAGCGCTTGCAGATAGCTGATGATTTCTTTGGACTCGTAGAGCCATTGCACGCCGCCTGCGGGGTCAGTGATCTGCAAACAGGGCGTCTGGATTTTACCGCCGCCGTCTAGCAGGTCGGCGCGGTGTTTCGGATCATGCTGCGCGTCGCGCAAGACGATGGGCAGCGACAGTCGCGCCATTTCGTGGCGCACCTTGATGCAGAACGGGCAGGTTTTGAAGTGATAAAGCGCTAACTTCCGGCATTTTGTATCAATTTCGTGTTGTATGTGAGGTGTGCGAACAATGCCGCGCGGTGTGCCTAGTTTGGCCCAGAGCAGCATGAACGGCATCAATATCAGACGCAGTGCTTTAAAAAATAATTTAATCATGGGTAGGTGTTGAAATGGTTGATTGATGAGGCGGCGGGCAGTTGTTGCACGTTGACCGGATGGTGCCACAACGCCGACATGATCGTTGAGGCGCGGGCTGCATCGCCGCTGCTCCAAAATTGCACTTCCGGCCGGTCTGCCGCGCGGTCGGGCAGTTCAGTCTGCAGGCGTTGCCGCAAATGCCGCGCGACGGCCTCGCCTGTGTCGATCAGTTTGATTTCTTTTCCTGCGATGTCACGTATTAAACCGGCAAGAAACGGGTAGTGGGTACAGCCTAAAATCAGCGTGTCAGCGCCCTGCTCGAGTAGCGGGGTCGTGTAGCGTTCGACTAACTCGCGTGTCAGCGGGCCGGTCAGATCGCCCCGCTCCACCTGTTCGACCAGTCCGGGACAGCCCTGTGTGACGATGGTGACATTGCCCGCATAGCGTTCCAGCAAGGCGGAAAAACGCGCGCTCTCCAGCGTGCCGATTGTCGCCAATACGCCGACGATGCCGTTTTTAGTGGCCGCTACGGCAGGTTTGACGGCAGGTTCCATGCCGATGATCGGACAGCTAAAATCACGACGCAAGGTGGCCGCGGCGGCGGCTGTCGCGGTGTTGCAGGCGATGACGATGGCATCCGCCCCTTGCGAGATCAAGAAACGGCTCAGTTCAACCGAGCGTTGTTCGATGTAACGGGCTGATTTGTCGCCGTAGGGCACGTGTGCCGAATCGGCAACATAGATCAGGCGCTCATTGGGCAGCAACTGGCGGATGTGCCGCAGCACCGACAGTCCGCCGACCCCGGAATCAAATACGCCGATGGCCCCCGAAGTGTGCGTCACGACCCATGTCCGCTGGTGTTAAACCGACATGCCCTGATCGCGCAGGTATTCTTCATAGGTGCCGTGATAATCGGTGACGCCCTTAGCGGAAATCTCGATGATGCGCGTTGCCAGTGACGATACGAATTCGCGGTCATGGCTGACGAACACGACGGTTCCCTTGTATTCGAGCAGCGCGGTGTTGAGCGACTCGATGGATTCCATATCCATATGGTTGGTCGGTTCATCCATCAATAACACGTTGTTTCGTTGCAGCATGAGCTTGCCGAACAGTAGGCGACCCTTTTCTCCACCGGACAGCACGCTGACCGGTTTGTGGGCGTCATCCCCTGAAAACAGCAGACGGCCCAGCGTGGCGCGCACGGTCTGGTCATCGTCATTCGGCCCGCGCCAGTAAGTCATCCAGTCGGTCATGATCTTGTCTTCGGCGAACTCGCTGTAACTGTCCTGCGCGTAGTAACCGACCTTGGCCTTTTCAGTCCATTTGATGACGCCGTAATCGGGCGTCAGTTCGCCTGCCAGACAGCGCAGCAGGGTCGTCTTACCGATACCGTTAGGGCCGATGATGGCAATTTTTTCGCCCGCGTCGACGCGGAAATTCACGTTGGAGAACAAGACGCGGTCAAAGCCCTTGGACAGGTTTTCGACTTCGACGGCGGTGCGGTGCAGTTTTTCGCGGTCGTCGTATTCAAAGCGGATGAATGGATACTGGCGACTGGAAGGCTTGATGTCTTCGATCTTGATCTTGTCGATCTGACGGGCGCGCGACGTAGCCTGCTTGGCCTTGGAGGCGTTAGCCGAGAAGCGGGCCACGAAGGCTTTGAGTTCGGCAACTTTTTCCTTGGCTTTGGTGTTGTCAGCCGATTGCTGTTCGCGCGCCTGTGTGGAGGCCAGCATGTAATCGTCGTACGTGCCGGGGTAGGTGGTGATCTTGCCGAAATCCAGATCCGACATGTGGGTGCAGACGCTGTTCAGAAAATGCCGGTCATGCGAGATGATGACCATCGTGCAGGTGCGCGCATTCAGGATGTTTTCCAGCCAGCGGATGGTGTTGATGTCCAGATTGTTGGTCGGCTCATCGAGCAGCAGGATGTCCGGATTGGAGAACAGCGCTTGCGCGAGCAGTACGCGCAGCTTGAAGCCGGGGGCGACCTCGCTCATCGGGCCGTTATGCAATTCAATCGCGATCCCCAAACCCAGCAGTAATTCGCCGGCACGCGCCTCAGCTGTATAACCGTCGTATTCAGCAAACACCGCTTCCAGATCGGCCGCGTGCATATAGTCTTCTTCGGAGGCATCCGGATTCGCGTAAATCGCATCGCGCTCGGACATCACCTGCCACATTTCATCGTGGCCCATCATCACCACATCGAGTACGCGATTATCTTCATAGGCGAACTGATCCTGACGCAGCTTACCTAGACGTTCGCTCTTGTCCAGCATGACTTCGCCCGACGTCTGAACCAGATCGCGGCCCAGGATTTTCATGAAAGTGGATTTGCCGCAACCGTTCGCGCCGATCAGACCGTAGCGGTTGCCGTTGCCGAATTTAACGGAAACGTTCTCGAACAGGGGCTTAGCCCCGAATTGCATGGTGATGTTTGCAGTAGATAACATGTAGTGCCTCACAAAATAAGTCGCGCATTCTACCATTAGCACATCATGTGCACTAAACTGCACGCAGTAAGGGTATGCAAGCTGCTGTTGCGGATTGAAATTTTGCAGTTGTCGCAGCCAGGTCCGGATTACGTTTACATCGGATGTTATGAGTACGCCAGTCAAAGCTAAACCGTTCAAGCGGAAAATCATCGTCCGCAGAATCCGCAAACAGGTGCGTGAACAGCCGCGCGGCGCGTGGAAGATCGCCTATGCAGATTTCGTGACGGCGTTGATGGCATTTTTTCTGATGTTGTGGCTGCTGTCCTCGACTTCGGCGGATTACCGTAACGCCATTTCTGAATACTTTGAGACGCCGCTGATGGTGGTTTTTTCAGGCGGCCAGAGCAATGATGTCACCTCCAGTCTGATTATTGGCGGCTATGGCGAAGACAAAACGCTGGCCTCAGGGCAGGTAAGCAAGGGAGCGGTTGAGGATATCGCCATCACCGCGACCAATGCCGGCCGCCTGTTACATATGCAGGAAGTGGTGCGCCTGAAATCGCTCAAAGCGCAGTTGGAGCAATTGATACGCACCGATCCTAAACTCAATCAATTTAAAGATCAGTTGCAGATCGATCTGACCTCGGAAGGGTTGCGCATCCTGATTATCGATGCCAAAAACAGGCCGATGTTTGAAATCGGCAGTGCGATATTGCAGCCCTACACGGTGGAGATTTTGCGTTCGATCGGCAGGACGCTCAATCAGGTGCCGAATAAAATCGGTTTGTCAGGGCACACCGATGCGGCGAATTATCAAGGCGGCAGTGGGGGGTACAGCAACTGGGACTTGTCGGCAGACCGTGCTAACGCCTCGCGCCGAGCCTTGATTACCGGGGGAATGGCGCAGGATAAAATATTGCGGGTGGTCGGCTTATCCGACTCGGTGCTGTTTAATCCGGCGGATCCCTATGATCCGCATAACCGGCGTATCAGCATCATCGTGATGAACCAGAAGGCGATGGATGCCGTGCTGCTGGAGGGCGAATAACCTCGCCTGCAGCGCATAAACCCGGCAGGCTGCTAGAATGCACACACTATTTTTTGCAGGCACATTATGGTTCCTCATCTGACTACCGCACTGAACGGTCCGCTGCTCGATCTGGAGCGACGTTTTTTATCCGCGATGCCCAACATCGAACACTGGTTTCGCCGCCAATGGCTGGATCACGCTGCGCCCTTTTATGCGTCGGTGGATCTGCGCAACAGCGGCTTCAAGCTGGCGTCGGTCGATACCAACCTGTTTCCGGGCGGCTTTAACAATCTTAACCCGGACTTTCTGCCCCTGTGCGTACAGGCGATGCAGGGCACGGTACAGAAAATATGTCCCGAAGCGCGCGGCGTCCTGCTGATTCCGGAAAATCACACCCGCAATCTGTTTTACCTGCAAAACGTGGCGCAACTGGTCACGATATTGCGGCAGGCGGGCATGCTGGTGCGGGTGGGTAGCCTGTTGCCGGAAATTACCTCGGTCACTGAAATCGCACTGCCCGGCGGCGCGGTCGTCAAACTTGAGCCGCTGGTACGGCGTGGCAACCGCTTGGGGCTGGAGGGGTTCGATCCCTGCGTGGTGCTGCTCAACAACGATTTGTCTGCGGGCGTGCCGGATATTTTGAAAAATCTGGAACAGGCCGTTTTGCCGCCCCTGTCAGCCGGCTGGTATACCCGGCGTAAATCGGATCATTTTGCGGCCTATGATCGTGTCGCGAATGATTTTTCAGAAATGCTCAGCATCGATCCCTGGCTGATTAATCCCTATTTTGCGACCTGCAGTCAGATCAATTTTCAGGAGCGCATCGGCGAGGAGTGTCTTGCGGCCCGGGTGGATGAGGTGTTGCAGAAAATGCGCCTGAAATATGCTGAATACGGCGTAAAACATGATCCCTTCGTGATCGTTAAAGCCGATGCCGGAACCTATGGCATGGGGATTATGACGGTTAAGGATGCCAGTGAAATTACCGGCCTGAACCGACGTCAGCGCAACAAGATGTCGGTGATTAAAGAGGGTTTGCAGGTGCACGATGTGCTGGTGCAGGAGGGGGTGTATACCTTCGAGAATATCAACGAGGCGGTGGCTGAGCCGGTCGTGTATATGATAGATCATTCGGTGGTCGGCGGCTTTTATCGCGTACACACGGGGCGCGGCGTCGATGAAAATCTCAATGCGCCGGGCATGCACTTCGTGCCGCTGGCGTTTGAATCCTGCTGCACCTTGCCCAATCCCGATTGCGGGCCGGACGATACGCCGAACCGCTTCTATGCTTACGGCGTGGTGGCGCGACTGGCCTTGCTGGCTGCCTCCCTGGAACTGGAGGGGACCGAGGATTGAGGATCGAGGATCGCTGCGGTATGGCAATGTGGTACAGGCTTGCCAAACTTCTCCTGCTGTTGCCTGTTTTTTGTCTGCTGGTTTCCTGTGGCAAAGAGCCGCTATATCAGGAGCAGGGCTATGTGTTCGGCACGCTGGTCGAAGTGACGGTTTACGGTGAAGCGGAGCCCCGTGCCAAGCAGGCGGCGGCGTCCGTGATGCACGAATTTCAGCGTCTGCATGAACGCTTGCACGCCTGGAAGCCTTCTGAACTGAGCGAATTGAATGCGGCGATCGCGCGGGGCGAGTCTCAGGTGGTGTCGCAGGAACTGGCTGCGATGTTGCAGGATGCAGCATCCGTTTCAATACAGTCAGAAGGGCTGTTTAATCCGGCAATCGGAAATCTGGTGAAGGTGTGGGGATTTCATGCCGATGAATTTAAACCGCTCGAGCCGGACGCAAAACAGATTGCACAGTTGATTGCGTCTCATCCAAAGATGAGCGATCTGTCTTATGCGCCATCAGGAGCGGGGGTTGCGGTGCGAAGCGCGAATAAGGCAGTGCAGCTCGATCTGGGCGGCTATGCCAAGGGCTATGCGCTGGATCGCGCCGCCCTGCTGCTCAAACAACAGGATATTCACCACGCGCTGATCAACATCGGCGGGAATATTCTGGCCCTGGGCCAGCACGGCAAACAGCCCTGGCGGGTCGGGATTCAGCATCCGCGTAAGGCCGGTGCGCTGGCCGCACTGACGTTACAAGACGGTGAGGCGATCGGAACTTCGGGGGATTATCAGCGGTATTTTATGCTGAACGGTACGCGTTACTGCCACCTGATTGATCCGCGCATCGGGTATCCGATGCAGGGCGTACAGGCGGTGACGATTTTGACGCGAGGCCCTCATGCCGGCGTACTGTCCGATGCAGCCTCCAAGCCCGTGTTTATCAGCGGAGCGCAGGGCTGGCGGGCAGCGGCCGTCCGCATGGAGCTGACGGATGTCATGATCGTCGATGCAACGGGTGCGATTCACATGACTCAGGGTATGCATAAACGGCTAGAATTCACCGATAAAAAAATAAACGTTCAGGTTGAATAGGGGAGAGTGAATTGGTTGGAATTTTACTGGTCACGCATAACGGGCTGGGCGATTGTCTGGCGGATTGTGTAAAGCATGTGTTCGGCGAGATACCCAAAAATCTGCGCGTGTTGTCGGTGTGGTGCGATGATGATCCGCAGCATAAGCTGACGGAGGGCGAGGAGTTGATTAAAGAACTCGACAGCGGCAGCGGTGTGTTGATTCTGATCGATGTGTTCGGCGCGACGCCCAGCAATATCGGCAGACGGTTATGCCATGCGGAGCGGGTCGAGGGGGTGGCCGGTGTGAACCTGCCGATGCTGCTGCGCGTGGTGAGCACGACGAATAAAAACCTGACTGAGTTGGCCAATCTCGCATTCGAAGGCGGCCGCGAATGTATCGTTCATATGGAGCACTAGCATGCAGCAAGACGCACTGATCATTAATAAACTCGGCCTGCACGCGCGCGCGTCGGCCAAACTCACCCAGTTAGCCGGCAGTTTCAAATGCGAAGTCATGCTGTCGCGCAACAACCGCCGGGTCAATGCCAAGAGCATCATGGGCGTGATGATGCTGGCGGCCGCCAAAGGCACGACCATCACCATTGAAACGTTAGGTGACGACGAAGCCGCCGCGATGCAGGCGATCTTGGATTTGATCAATGATTATTTCGGGGAAGGCGAATGAGCTTTACACTGCACGGCATCGCAGTTTCCAGCGGCATTGCGATCGGTTATGCCCATTTGCTCTCGCACCGTTCGCTGGAAGTAGCGCATTACGTTTTACCTAAACAGTTCATCGCAGAGGAAATCGCGCGTTTTGATGCCGCTTTGCTTGCGACCCGGAACGAGTTTTCCAGTCTGCGCAGCAACCGGCCCAGTTATGCAGCGGCCGAGTTTGACGCTTTTCTTGAACTGCACCAGATGATCTTGGACGACCCGCTGCTGAGTGCGGGGCCGCGCGAGATGGTGGAGCGCGAAAACTGCAACGTCGAGTGGGCGATCAAGGTGCAGACCGATGCGCTGGCCGCGCAGTTCGATGAGTTCGAGGACGCTTATTTGCGTGAGCGTCAGGCCGATGTGAAGCAGGTCGCTGAACGGTTGCTCAAACAACTCTCGGGGCAGCCGGGGCATCAGCCGACGCATCTGCGCCACGATATCGATACGATACTGGTCGCGCATGACTTGAGTCCTGCGGACATGATTCAGTTCAAACCGCAGCAATATGCGGCCTTTATCACCGATGCCGGCAGTGCAACCTCGCACACCGCCATCGTGGCACGCAGCCTGAATACGCCCTGCGTGGTCGGTTTGCACCATGCGCGGGAACTGATTTATGAAGACGATCTACTGATCCTCGATGGCGAGCAGGGCGTCTTAATCGTCAATCCGGGCAAAGCCATACTGGCCGAATACAAGTTGCTGCAAAGCGAGTGGGAGCTCGAGCGAAAAAAGCTCAAGCGTCTGCGCTCCGCGCGCGCCAACACGCTGGATGGCGCAGCGATTGAGCTGCATGCAAACATCGAAAAGCCGGAAGATATCGTGGAAGCTAAGGAAAACGGCGCGACCGGTGTCGGTCTGTTCCGCAGCGAGTTTCTGTTTTTGAACCGCGATCAGTTGCCCGATGAGGAAGAACAGTTCGAGGCGTATCGTGCGGCGGCAGCGGGTATGAAGGGGCTGCCCGTCACCATTCGTACCTTTGATCTGGGTGCGGACAAGCAAATTAAGGGCGCGACGCAAGTGTCCAGTAATCCGGCGCTGGGCTTGCGTGCCATCCGACTGTGTCTGGCCGAGCCGCAGTTATTCCGTACGCAACTGCGTGCGCTGCTCCGCGCGACTCACTACGGCAATGTCAAAATCCTCATTCCGATGTTGTCGTCCGTGTCTGAAATCAACCAGACGCTGCAATTTATCAATGCGACCAAGTCTGCACTCGACGATGAGGGCATTCCGTACGACAAAGCGGTTAAGATAGGCGGCATGATTGAAATTCCCGCTGCCGCATTATCGCTGGGTGTGTTTGCCAAACGGCTGGATTTTTTGTCTATCGGCACCAACGATCTGATTCAGTACACCCTTGCCATTGACCGCACCGATGAGGAGGTGGCGCATCTGTACGATCCGCTGCATCCTGCCGTGTTGCACCTGTTATCGCATGTGATCGGCACAGCAAATAAATTACAGGTGCCGGTGTCGGTGTGCGGCGAAATGGCGGGCGAGGCGGCCTATACCCGGTTGTTTTTGGGCATGGGGCTGCGGCAGTTTTCCATGTCTTCGGCTCAAGTGCCCGCCATTAAGCAGCGGGTCTTGTCGACTTGCCTGCCGGAAATCGCTTCGCTGACACAAAAAATATTGCGTACCGAAGAACCGATGAAAATACGCGAGCTGCTGGATAAATTGAACGCATGAGGTGGTGTGGTGAAGCTGGACCGTGAGGAGTGGGAATGACTGAGGGTAAAGTGCTGCGTCAGCGCGCGGAAGCCTTGACTTCCGACTTGCAGTTGTTCGGTGGGGCGGCCACGTCGGAAGTCGATCGGCAGATGCTGCACGAGTTGCAATTGCAGCAGATAGAGCTGGAAATGCAGAACGACGATTTGCGGCATTCGAATATTGCTCTGGAAGAGTCTCGCGCCAGTTATGCAGCGCTGTATGCCGATCTTTATCATCATGCACCGATTAGCTATCTGGCTATTGCTCGTAACGGGCTGATTTCTGAAGTTAACGATACGGCTGCGGAACTGCTGGGCGCCGTGCGCAGCAAGTTGCTGCAGAGTCGTTTTGACCGTCTAATCGCTCCTGAAGATCGTGACCGTTGGCAACACCATTTTGTGTTCATGGCGCAACGTGCCGACCGGCAGAGCTGCGAGCTCGCTTTTCGCAGGCGTGATGGTTCTGTTTTTCATGCCTTGCTCGATTGCCTGCAAGTTGGGGGAGCCCCTTTTTTGCGGATCTCTTTGACCGATATTACTGAGCGAAAGCTGCTTGAGCGCGCGCTGGTGAGCGTGGCAGAAGAACGTCAGCGCTCACTCGGTCAGGAGTTGCATGACAATCTCGGTCAGCAGTTGGCGGCGATTGCCTATCAGGCCAGTGCGCTTGAAAAAATGATCCAGTCATCAGGCAGTGCAGATGCAGCTAAATTTGCCGCATTGATTGCAGTGCAGGCGCAAAGTGCCGTGATGCAATGTAAACAGCTGGCGCAAGGCCTGCTTCCCTTCGAGATTGAGGCAAGCGGGTTGATTCTTGCGTTGCAGGCCTTGGCCGCAAGAGTCGGCATCAATTATCAGATCGGCTGCGAGTTTGTGTGTACAAGCCCTGATGTGTGGCTTGACGATGCAACGCTTGCGCTGAATCTTTACCGGATTGCACAGGAGGCTGTCAGCAATGCCGTTCGACATGGTAAGGCGAAAACACTGATTATCCAATTTGCCTCTGATAGTGAGGGTATGCGTTTGTCAATATTCGACGACGGGCGTGGCTTCGAAGAAAAAGCAGAATGCGCGACCGGCGGGATGGGGATTAAGATTATGCAATACCGGGTCAAGGAGTTGGGAGGGACGTTGGCTTTTTTGGGCCGGGCTGAAGGTGGAACGGAAGTGCGGGTGGACATACGGAGAGGGTGATTTCATGTCGTTTTTGAAGACGCAGGTGATGCTGGTGGATGACCATGCCATGTTGCGGCATGGTATGGCGATGCTGATCAATGCTGAGCCGGATATGGAGGTCTCAGCTGAGGCTGAGGACGGCGGAGAGGCTGTCGCGCTGCTCGAATCTGAACACCATCCGGACATTGTTTTGGTGGATTTGTCGCTCAAAACGCTATCCGGTTTCGAGCTGATCAAAAGCATGCACATCTTGATTCCCGCGCTGCCCGTACTCGTCGTATCTATGCACGATGAAACGGTTTACGCCGAGCGTGCGTTGCGTTCAGGTGCGCGCGGTTATGTGATGAAGCAGGAGCCGGGGGAGGTGCTGATCGCTGCGATTCGTGAAGTGCTCAAGGGTAATTTTTATCTCAGTCAGCCCATGTACACCAAACTGATGGACCGTTTCGTGACCGGAAACTCGCAAGTGGAGTTGCTGATTAACACGCTCACGCCCAGTGAATTTGAGGTGTTGCACCTGATAGGCTCGGGGCACAGCAGTCAGGAAATTGCCAGTTTGCTTAGCCGCAGCATTAAAACGATAGAGACGCATCGCGCAAACATTCGCGCCAAATTGCATTTAAAAGACGGGGCTGATTTGATGCGTTACGCGACGCACTGGATAACTGCAGAGCACTGATTAAGATTTATATGCTGATTTATAAGGGAAATATCGTCTAAGGGAAACCCTTAGGATAAAACAAGGGTTTCTCCAATATCTAGCAAGAATTGCCTCGGTTACGATAAGGAAATTATTATCGCACCAATTTATCATGGCAAAAGATCAAACCGGCGTTGTCTTGCCCGTCATCCGTCGTATCAAGGAAAAAGCTGAATTACCGATCGATTCTTCGGCAGAAGAGCGCAATTTTATTGCCGAAATGGCCAGTAAAAAACCCAGAAAACCTCGCAAGCCGGCGGTAAAAGCGGAAATTCCTGTGGCGCCGGTTGAAGAGCGCAATTTCATTGTCGGTATCGGCGCGTCAGCCGGGGGGCTGGAGGCATTGTCCGATTTGATTGGTTCGCTGCCGGATGATCTCGGTGTCCCTTATATTGTCGTGCAGCATTTATCGCCGACCCACCGCAGCATGATGGTGCCCCTGCTCGCGCGCGAAACGTCCATGCTGGTCAAGGATGCCGAGGACGGCGAAATTCCGCTGGCCAATGTGGTGTATGTCACACCGGCCAACTGGAATATTATCCTGAAAGACGGCGTGATGCGGCTTCTGGTGCCGGGAAAGACGGTGATGCCGAAGCCCTCTGCCACCGCTTTGTTTAATTCGATGGCCGAAGAAAAAGGCGAGGATGCCATCGGCGTGATTCTGTCAGGGACGGGTTCCGATGGCGCGGCGGGTATTGCTGCGATCAAGGCGGCGGGCGGTTTTACATTTGCACAGGATCCGGAAGCGGCCAAATACAGCGGGATGCCGCAGGCGGCAATCAGTACAGGTTGCGTCGAATGGGTGCTGACCTGCCGCGGTATCGCAGAGGAAATCACCGCAATTGCACGTGCGCACGGGCTGATCAATCGCGCAACCAAGCAGGAGAATGCGCCGGCGACCATGAAGGGCTTGCTGCAGATGGTGTACAAGCACTCCAAAATTGATTTTTCGGGCTACAAAGAAGCTACGCTGTCTCGTCGCGTGGAGCGCCGCATGGCGGCTAACCGGCTGAACAATCTGGCGGCCTATTTTGATTATTGCAGCAAAAATCCGGATGAGCTCAATAAGCTTAGCAAAGATATTCTGATTTCGGTTACCGCGTTTTTCCGCGATCGCAATAGTTTTGAAGGCCTGCGCAAAATACTGGCGGACATCGTCGCCCTGAAACAGACTGGCGATGAAATCCGTATCTGGGTTCCGGCCTGTGCGACGGGCGAGGAAGCTTATTCCATCGGGATTTTGCTGTCGGATATTTTAGGCAGCAAACTGAGCGATTATCGCATTCAGATTTTTGCCACCGACATCGACATGGATGCGATGGCGGTTGCGCGCAAGGGCATCTATAACGAAAGTTCGCTCACTGAAGTCAGCGCAGACACCACAGCTCGCTATTTCAGCAAACACGCAGATACGTATGAAATCGCGCGTCCGATAAGGGATATGGTGGTATTTGCCCGTCAGGATCTGGTGCTAGATCCGCCGTTTTTACGGCTGGATCTGGTCAGTTGTCGCAACCTGCTGATTTATTTTCAGCCGCTGCTGCAAACAAGAGTGTTGTCGATTTTTCATTTTGCGCTGCGTCCTGCTGCGTATTTGTTCCTTGGCAAATCTGAGAGCATCGTGCATCAGGATAATCTGTTTTCACCGGTCAGCAAGGAGGCGCGTATTTTCGTACGGGTAGCTTCTAAGGATCAGATGATTCCTATTCCTCTCTATACCAGTCAGGAAGCGGGGGTAAAGCAGCCGATCACGATCGCAGAGCGCACGGCGCGCAAGCCGGAAAGTCGCCTGCAAAAAGCGTTGTCCGAGATTTATGCGCCGCCCAGTGTGTTGATCAATCGAGATATGGATATTGTCGAAGTGCACGGCGACATGCAAAGCTATCTGCATTTTCCGGCCGGCAAGCTAGAGCTGAATCTGGCGCAGTTGCTGCGCCGCGAATGGCGCACTGAAGTGCAGACGCTGGTTCACCACGCTGAACTCAAACGTACTAATGCGATGGGCCGGATCAGGCCGGTCAAGCACAGTGCGGGTCTGAGCGTTCAGATCGAAGTGCATCCGGTGGCCTCCCGCGATGACCAGAAGCTGTTTCTGATCAGTTTTATTTCGCTGGCGGCAGAACCTGGCGAAGTTCATCCTGAGGACAGGATGCCAGTTAATAACAATGAGCTGGAAGATGAGCTGATCGCCACCCGGGAGCATTTGCAAACGGTCATCGAAGAGCTGGAAACGTCGAACGAGGAGTTGCAGGCGCTCAATGAAGAGATGCAGGCGGCCAATGAAGAGTTGCAATCGTCCAATGAAGAACTGGAAGCGTCCAATGAAGAGCTTCAGTCCACGAATGAAGAACTCACCACCGTCAATGAGGAATTGATCGTCAAAGGCGGTGAACTGAGTCTGGTGAATACGGAGCTGGAAAATCTGCAAAACAGTACGGGATTTTCGCTGATTCTGCTCGATCAGGAGCTGCGTTTGCAGCGTTACAACAAAGAAGCTGGGAGTCTGTTCGGTTTTAGCGTTCACACGCTGGGAAAATCCATCCCGGGTCTTGCGGTTCCGGTCATCGATGTGCTCGAGACGGCTAAGCTTGCCATGTCAGACGGCATCAAGCGGCAAAAGCAGATGAGTTTCGGCGGTAAACATTACAACGTACTGTGTTTTCCTTATACCTCGCAGGATCAGACTTTGGGTGGCGTGATTGTCACCTTTATCGATCAGACTGAACTGATGGAGGCTCAACAGGAAATTTTGTCCAGTAAAGACCGCCTGACAGGTGTGATGCAGAATTCTCCTATGCTGATCAGCATCAAAGATCCGGCGGGTCGTTATCAGTTCGTCAACAATGCTTTTGAAAATATCTTTGCGCTGACGCCGGGCAGTGTGATCGGTAATACCGATACGCAGATATTTCCTGAAAATATCGCTGTGCTGTTTGAAAAGCTGCACTTTGATGTGCTGCACAAAAAAAATCGTGTCGAGGCGGAAGAGCGCATCTTGATCGGCGATCAACAGCACTGGTTATCCTTTATTTGTTACCCGATCAATGACGAAAAAGGGTCGGTCGGTGCCGTGTGCAGTCAGGTGATTATCGTGACGGCACGTCGCGAACTCGATGAACAGAAGAAGCTGACGACTAAGTTTTTTGATGCGGCCAGTGAAGGCCTGATGATTACTGACTGCCACCAAAATATCGTTAAAGTGAATCATGCCTTTGTCAGAATGACAGGCTACGATGAAGCGGATGTAATCGGCAAAAATCCGAGCTTACTAAGCTCAGGTAAGCATGAAGACGCGTTTTACAGCGCCATGTGGCAGGAGATCAATCAGCACGGATGGTGGCAGGGTGAGTTATGGAACCGGCGCAAGGATGGTACGCATTATCTTGAATGGCTGACCATACACACGCTGCGCGATGAGCACGGTCATGTGACCAACTACATCGCTATTTTTTCCGATATTACGCTGATCAAAGCTGCGCAGAGGCGACTCGAATATATGGTTGCTCACGATGAGCTGACCTCGCTGCCCAACCGCAATGAGCTCAGGGGGCGGATGGCGCAAACGTTTGCACGTGCTCAGCGCCACGGGGGTACATTTGCGCTAATGTTCATCGATCTGGACAATTTCAAAAATGTAAACGACAACCTAGGGCACGATTACGGCGACGTCCTGTTGCAACAAGTGGCCGAGCGACTCGGGTTGTGTGTCCGCACCGAGGATACGGTCGCCAGAATAGGTGGCGATGAATTCAACGTGCTGCTTGATGATGTGTCAGAAACGCAGATTGCCAATACTGCGCAGCGCATTCTGGATCATGTTTCCAAACCCTATCTGATCAAGGAGCAGCAGGTATTTGTCTCCGCCAGTATCGGGATTGCGGTCTATCCGAAGGATGCTGATGATATTGAGACGCTGACTAAAAATGCCGATTCGGCGATGTATCAGGCTAAAGACAAGGGCAAGGACAGCTATCAGTTTTTTACCTCGGATCTTAAGGAGAAAATCAACCATCGCATCGAGATTGGTAATGCGCTGCACAAGGCGATAGAGGCCAATGAACTCAAACTGGTCTATCAGCCTGAATTCAATCTGCAAACCGGCGAACTGATCGGTGCAGAAGCTTTGTTGCGCTGGCAAAGCAGCTTGTTCGGCATCGTCGGGCCTGACGAGTTTATCCCGATTGCCGAAGAGTCCGATTTGATTCTCGAGTTGGGTGAATGGGTGATCGAGCAGGCTGCACGGCAATTGCACCTGTGGCGCAAAGCGGATACGCCATTGCCCGGCACTTTGTTTGTGAATGTGGCGCCCCGCCAATTGGCACGTCAGCCACTGCTTGCGATTATTACGAGGCAACTGCAAAAGCACCGCCTGCCCTCAGGCTCGCTGGGGATTGAAATCACTGAACGGACATTGGTCAACAGCAGCGAGGATATCTCGGTCAAACTGCATAAAATCGAGCTTGAAGAGATTCCCATTGCGATTGACGATTTCGGTACCGGTTACTCCTCCTTGTCCTATCTGAAATCATTTCCGATTTCGTTTTTGAAGATACCGAATCAGTTTATCGACGGGATCACGACTGATGAGAGCGACAAAGGGATCGCGACGGCCATTCATGGCGTGAGTGTCGCGCTCAAGTTGCAGACCATCGCTGAAGGTATCGAAACTGAAGAGCAGCTGATCATGCTGCGTGAAATGGGGTGTCAGAGCGGGCAGGGGTATCTGCTTGGCCGGCCTGTCGATCCGAACCAATTTGTCGAATTGTTTATCAGTAACGGGAAATCACATGTCTGATAATTCGATTGATCTTGACCGGAAAAATCGTAGCTGGGGTATCTCCAGAGGGGTGCCGCGTAGTGAAGTCAAGCCAGTTGAAGTAGGGGCTGATATTCCGGTTGAGCTGACATATCGCAGGCCTACCCGGCTGGGCTTGTTGATGACGGCGCGGGCTCAAAGGGTACAAGGCAAGGTAGATGATGCAAGCGGGACTGATGAAGAGTGAGGGATTGCGAAGCTGAGCTGCTGGCCTATTCAGGTGCGCTTCAGCCGCATGGCGGACTGCTCTGTCTTGATGAAGTGCCTGATCAATCAGGGTGGCGAAGGGTCATCAAGGCGGCCTGTCAGCAAATGTCAGTCTGGAAATTAAGCGGAGTGACTTATCCCACGGTGGCGGTGAACGTTGCATACTCGCAGCTCGATGCAGGTGTGGCAGATTATGTGCAGCGAACTTTGGCGCTATTTGGTTTGACGGCTGATTGTCTTGAGACTGAGCTGACCGAAGGTGCGCTGGAACGCGGTAGTGAGGTCGCGCCGGTGTTGAAGCAGTTACGTGAGATGGGGGTCACGCTGTCCATTGACGATTCCGGCACTGGGTATTCGTCGCTAGGCCATTTAAAAAATTCCCGATCAGCTGTTTCAAAATCGATAAAAGCTTCGTGGAAGTATTCAGGATGCTGCCATCGTGAAGACGATCCTGACACTGGGCGAGAGCCTGAACGTCGACGTGGAGGTTGAGGGCGTTGAACCGCTGGCGCAGCGAGATTTTCTGATTTCAATTGGCGCAAAAATTATTTAAGGCTACTGCTATGATATGCCGCTGTCGGTTGAGAAAATCACTGAACGGCTTAAGAGGGGATATTTTTAATCGGCGTTGGACATGGTGTCGTATACCGATTTTTTCAGCCGTGATTTCTGATTCAGAATACCCCTCAGAGTCAGGTGCGGGGTGTTAACCTGATAATTCAAACACAAAGCGATAAAATTTCTATGCAATGCTATAACCATTCGATTTGCTGGTTTCGCCGCGACTTACGTCTGGATGACCATGCGGCTCTGTATCACGCACTGAAAAATAGCCGAGCTGTACACTGCGTATTCGTGTTCGATAGCGGAATACTGGATGCGTTGTCCGACAAACAGGATCGCCGGGTGGAATTCATCTGGCACAGTCTTTACGAATTGAATGTTGCCCTGCAGCAGCAGGGCAGTACCTTGCAAATCTTGCATGGCAATCCGGTCGAGCTCATTCCGCGTCTGGCGCGCGAATTGGAGGTGCAGGCGGTATTTTGTAATCGTGACTATGAACCTTTGGCGGCGCAGCGGGATGCGGCAGTGGCAGCATCGCTATCTGACATCGATTTTCATCAGTACAAGGATCAGGTAATTTTCGAGCAATCGGAGCTTTTAACCGGCGGCGGCACGCCTTACAGCGTATTTACCCCCTACAAGAATGCGTGGCTTAAAAAGCTGGATGATTTTTATCTGCGCGCCTATCCTGCAGAACGGTATTTTTCATCGCTGGCTAAGTTAGCCCCACAGGCTTTGCCGGCGCTGGCATCGTTAGGGTTTTTACCCGGAAAACTTAATGTGCAGGCTTTACCTGCCGGTGCGTCGGGCGCGGCAGCGTTATTTGAGGATTTTGTCAGTCGCATCGATGCCTACGCTGAGGCGCGCAATTTTCCTGCGGTCAAAGGCGTGTCGTATTTATCGGTACATTTACGCTTTGGCACGATTTCTATCCGCCGGGTGGCATCCTCGGCCTATTATTCAGGTGGTGCGGGTGGGCAGGTGTGGCTGTCAGAACTGATCTGGCGGGACTTTTACCAGATGCAGTTGCACCATCATCCGCAACTCGCGCAAGGCGACGCTTTCAAGGCGCAGTTCAATGACATCCGTTTTCCGAATGAGGAAGGGAAATTCGCTGCCTGGTGCGAAGCGCGTACCGGCTATCCTCTGATTGACGCGGCAATGCGCCAGCTTAATGGCTCCGGCTATATGCACAATCGACTGCGTATGGTGACCGCCTCTTTTTTGGTCAAGGATCTGCATGTTGATTGGCGTTGGGGTGAGCGTTATTTTGCGCAGCATCTGATTGACTTTGATCTGGCGGCCAATAACGGCGGCTGGCAATGGGCTGCCTCCACCGGCTGTGATGCACAGCCCTGGTTTCGTATTTTCAATCCCGTTACACAGTCGGAGAAATTTGATGCCGCAGGGCGCTTTATCCGTCGCTATGTGCCTGAGCTGGCAGGGTGTCCTGACAAGTGGATCCATGCGCCGTGGCTGATGCCGGTGGCTGAACAGCAGCGTTGCGGTGTGCTGGCTGGCAAAACGTATCCGCTGCCGGTTGTTGACCATGCTGTTGCCCGAATTACAACACTTGCGCTGTTCAAGGTGGCTGCAGGATGATGCATGCTTTCTTTTGCCTGCGGCTTCAGATATGATCGGTTTGACGTACTCATCCTTGAATTTGCCTGCCGGCTTCGGGGGCGTGCACATCGCGCTGGGCGAAATGAGTGCAAATTTAACGGGGATCTATGAGTAAAGCGGTTGATCAGCAATTTGAAGCATTCAAGGCGCACGGCAACTTGCCCTCACCGCGCGGGGTCGCGCTTCAGATCATTCAGCTGGCTGACCGTGATGACACCACTATCGGACAAATTGCCCGTCTGATCGGCAGCGATCCGGTGCTGGCGGGCAATATTGTTAAAGTTGCCAATCTGCTCACCCATCGCGGCAGCCGTCCCATCGCTTCTGTCACGGATGCGGTAACCATACAGGGTATCAAATCGGTGCGCCAGCTGGCGCTGAGTCTGTCTTTGGTGGACGCACACCGCAGTGGCGCTTGCGCCGGTTTCGATTATCAGAAGTTCTGGGCGCACTCGGTTTGTACGGGCATTGCCGCGCAGCAGATTGTGGCAAATATGCAGGTTGGCGTGGCCGACGAGGCTTTTTTGCTCGGATTGCTCTCACAGATTGGCCGTCTTGCGCTGGCGGCCGTTTTTCCAGCAGAGTATGCCGGCGTGCTGACTGCAGATAATCTGACGGGCGCGGAGCATGCCGCCTTTGGCATCGATCACAATCAAATTACCGCAGGGATGCTCGCCGACTGGGGTATGCCGAAGTTGTTTCAGGAAATCAGTCTGCATATCGAACATCCCGAAGCGAGCGAGTTTCACGAGGGAGAGCGCAACTGGCGTTTTTTGCAGTTGATGCATTTTTCAGACCGGCTGGCGGCAGTTTGCACAGCGGAGGCGAGTGAGCGCTACCGGTTGATTCCAAGGCTGATGCTGCTGGCAACCCGGGTCGGCATTGAGAGCGGCACGCTGATTGAAATCGGTGATCGGGTGATCGCATCGCTGCGCGAATGGAGTGCCTTGCTAGGGATTTTCGTGCCGGCGTTGCCGCCTTTCGAGGAAATGCTCAACGCGGACTCGATGGCAAGCGAGTTGCTGGGGCTGGATGCATTGCCGGGCAGCTTACCTGTCGGTTTTAAGTTGCGCATTTTGCTGGTCGATGACGATCGCGCGATCCGTCTGCTGTACAAGACGCTGCTGGAGAAATCTGGCCATACCGTGACGACCGCATGCAATGGTCGTGAGGCGCTGGAGTGCCTCAAAGCTTCTCCGCCGCAACTGATCATCAGCGACTGGATGATGCCTGAGATGGATGGCATCGAGTTTTGTCGCGAACTGCGCAAAAATCCGGAGTGGCACAAAATTTATGTGTTTATCGTGACGGCGCAGGAGAGCACGGACAGGCTGATTGAAGCGTTTGAAGCGGGCGCCAACGATTATCTGTCCAAACCCTCAATCCTAAAGTGCTGGCAGCAAGGTTACGTTCAGCGCAACGCATCGTGCAGATGCAGGAGGCGCAGGAAGAAGACCGTTTGCAATTGCGTCAGTTTGCTGATGAACTGGCTCTGTCCAACAAGCGTCTGCAAACGCTGGCGCTGACCGATGTGCTGACGGGGCTGCCCAATCGCCGTTACGGCATGGAGCGACTTGAGCAGGAATGGGCAATCGCGATGCGGGCGGGACGTCCGGTGTGCTGCATGATGGTCGATATTGATCACTTCAAGACGGTCAACGACAACTATGGGCATCAGCTGGGTGATGAGGCGCTCAAGCTGGTGGCAGTCAGCTTGCAACAGGCCGCGCGCAAGCAGGACGTCGTGTGCCGTTTGGGTGGCGAAGAATTTATGGTGATTTGTCCTGACAGCGACGTTCACGCGGGTTATACCTATGCCGAGCGGCTGCGTCGGCATGTCGCGGCACAACCGATGCATGCGCAGGGTAAATCGCTGCAACTGACAGTGAGTATCGGCTTGACCGACAATGCGAATCTTGACAGCACCGAGGCGATGCTGCATCAGGCCGACACCCGTCTGTATGCGGCTAAGGCATCAGGACGCAACTGCACGGTAGTCGGATAAGCTATCTCATCGACTTAACAAAAAAGCCGGGGCTGCATTCCCGTCGACGCATTTGAAGCGCTGTTGATGCAAAAACTGCATAACAGCGTTTGTTTTTTAATAAGGAACCAGCGTATGAAATTGAGTGATTTTTTACAAAAACTGCGCGATACTCCCGGGCAGGTTGAGTTTCCCGATACGATGGCTGTAATCGATGCGCTGTATGAATTTACCCCCGTGACGTTTCGCAACGGCAATCTGGTCAATCAGGCGGGCACAAATTCCGGCTCGTGCAAGTTGTTTTCGTTTGCCGGTCTGCACGGACTGTCTCAGCAGCAAACTCTGGATTGTTTTGGTACTTACTATCGGGACGATGTATTGAAGCATCCTGATGGCACGGATCATCAGAATATCCGCAATTTCAGCGTGACAGGCTGGGAGGGGATTGTATTCGACGCCTGTGCGCTGGCCGAAAAATAATCCTCTCCGCTGTTCTGCTATATTTTAAAGCGCCCCACGGCGTGTTGCATGGAGCTTGCCAGCCCTTTTAGATTCTCGGACTCGGTGGAGGTCTGAGTGGCAGCCAGGCTATTTTCCTCGGTGAGTTGCGCGACCTTTTCAACTTGATTGGACAGCTGATTGTTGGCCAGACACTGTTCGCTCAACGCCGTTGAAATGTCATTGACCACGCGAACCACGTGCTCGGCGCCTTCTCTGATCTGAACAATCGTCGCGCCCGCCTGATTGGCCAGCGCGACACCGCTGTTGACTTCATTGACGCTGTTGCCCATCGCATCCACCGCCGCATGTGCACTTTGCTGCACCAGGTCTATCATGCGTGAAATTTCCTGAGTGGCTTGTGCGGTGCGCTCGGCCAGTTTACGAACTTCATCGGCGACCACCGCAAAACCGCGCCCCTGCTCGCCCGCACGTGCCGCTTCGATTGCCGCATTGAGGGCCAGCAGGTTAGTTTGATCTGCAATTTCCTTGATCAGTTTGACCACCGATGAGATCTGGTTGGAATTCTGGCCGACGTCTTCTATGGTGCGCGAGGTGTCCCGGACGGTGTCAGAGATGCGTGACATTTCCATCGCGGCCTTGTTGATGATGTCAGCGCCCGTGGTGGACAGCTCGCCCGATAATCTGGAAATGCCCAGGGCATCGAGCGCACTGTCAGAGACCTGATGGGTGCTGACGGTCATTTCCTCAACAGCGGCTGCCATGGCAGAGGTGGCAGCGCTCTGATTTGAGGAGCTGCTGGCCAAATGGCTGGATGCTTGCGACAGGCTGAGCGCGGATGCGGAAACCTGATTGGCACTTTGCAGCACCTCTGCTAAGGTTTGTTGCAGGCTGCCCATCAGTTGGTCAAATGCATGGGCGGTTTCCCCGACTTCATCGTTGCTATCAAGTGCAATACGCCGGGTGAAATCGCCGTTCTTTTCAACGTTGGTGATGGTGTTGCGCATCTGTTTGAGAGGTGCTGTGATTGAGCGGATGATCGCCAGTGCGCTAAACACGCCCAGCAGTAAAACGATACCTGCCACAAGGAGCGTGGTCGTGCGCATGCTGTCGGTATTGTGCTTGATTTGTGCGCTGCTATTGTTTACTTTTTCAGTCTGATAGTCATCGAGGTTCTTGATGGCTTTGAGAAAGGGTGCCAGCATCGGGATCATTTCTTCACCGGCAACATAGCTGGCTTCTTCGCGCTTGCCGTTTTTTAGCATTGTCACCACTTTGTCGAGTCCAGCGACATACAAGGTGCGATGCTTTTTCATCTCGGCCAGCAGTTTTGCATCTTGTTCAGAATCTGCCAAATCGCGATTGAGCGAATCGAGCAGACTAGATATATTGTTGTTGCGTGATTCAATCTGGCTGATAATTTTAGCATTGAGTCCGCTGTCAGAATTTAACAACATTTCCATGCTGGAGATAGCATTGTCTTTGACGGCGGTGTTGATGTCATTCACCCGTTCTTTGCTGGATAAATCTGATGCGATGCCTTCAGCATCCTGATTCATGCCGGACAATTTTGTGGCGACTAGCGCCGATAAGATGACGACCAGCAACAAGATCAGGCCAAAGCCCAGCCAAAGCTTGGCGCCGATTTTCAATTTTGAAAGGTTCATTTTTTCATCCCTGATGAAAGCCGGCCCAACGCTGGCCGGCTGATTCATGTCTGCACTCAGTGCAAAAAACGCTTTAATTATCTAGTTCGCTGACCAGTGTCTGGCATTTTGTGATGCGTTCCTTCTGAATGCCGCCGGCGATTTTCTTGGCTTCATCGTCGTTACCCTTCAGGATGGCGGGCACCAGTTCTTTTTCACGGGTTTCCTTGAAAGCTTTCCAGGTTTCAACCAGTTCCTTGAACTGGGCATCCTTGCCTGCCGGCGCTTTCATTTTAGCGAGCTGAGCGCTGACATCATTGGCAGTTTCTTTTACGAGTTTTTGCTGTTCAGGGCCGCGCTTGTCCTTGTTGACCATCATGGAAATCAGTGATTCGCGGGCTGCGCTTAATTTGGTGCGCAGGTCGCCAAATTCGCCGGCAGTGGCCGACATGGTCATTCCGGATAGAGCAATTGCTGCCAACAGCGCTAACAGTTTTTTCATAATATTTCCTCTTAATAGTAATGATCGTAAGGGTGTTGCATCCATGGGCGTTCGTGCTGTAACGCGGTCGATAAGTGGCGCACAACGTGCATATTATCGGCCTAATTGTCCGGTCCGTTAAGGCTATTTATGCTGCATTTTTTCTCGAACAACAATTTTTTCAGTACAAACAGTTGATTATATTAGCTGTATTTTCGATGTTATGATTAAAAATATATATTTAATCATATAGTTATAGTATGAAATGGCGTTATTAAAAAATCCGAGATCCAGCAGTGAGCCGTTAATGTCGTTAGTGGCAATGCGGGCTTAAATTGACATCCCTTGCCAAAACACGGAAACTTCGCACTGTGCCGATTTGACATCAGCTTGCGGGGCACAGGCCACTATTGAAAATCACCGATTTACAATAGTGGCTAAAACATACCAGCTAAAGCGAGGGAACCCGTTTTGGCTAAGCTAAACGGGTTTTTTATTTGGAGTTGCTTTGGCTAATTCTGTCGGAATCGTAAAAGCGCAGCGCGCTGTATTCGACACCCCGCTGACCTTTCGCAGCGGTGCGGTGTTGCCCCACTATGAACTGGTGTTTGAAACCTATGGCACACTGAATGAAGACAAGTCCAATGCGATTTTGATCTGCCATGCTTTGTCCGGGCACCATCATGTGGCGGGCCACTATGAAGGCGAGCCGAACAATACCGGCTGGTGGGACAACATGGTAGGTCCGGGCAAACCGATCAATACCGATAAATTTTTCGTGCTGGGTTTAAACAATCTGGGCGGTTGTCACGGTTCAACGGGACCTTCTTCGATCAATCCGGAGACAGGTGAGCCTTATGGCGCGAGTTTTCCGGTAATCACGGTGGAGGACTGGGTCGAATCTCAGGCGCGTCTGGCCGATATGCTGGGAATTCGCCGCTTTGCCGCCGTGGTCGGCGGCAGCTTAGGCGGTATGCAGGCATTGCAGTGGTCGTTAGCTTTCCCTGACCGGGTGGCGCATGTGCTGGCGATCGCCAGTGCGCCGCGCCTGACCGCGCAAAATATCGCTTTCAATGACGTCGCGCGCAATGCGATTTTGACCGACCCTGATTTTCACGGCGGTAACTATTATCAGCACGGCGTCGTGCCGACACGGGGATTGCGACTGGCACGTATGCTGGGACATATCACCTACTTGTCGGATGATGCGATGGCGGATAAATTCGGTCGCAACCTGCGCACCGAACAATACAACTACGGTTACGAGGTTGAATTTCAGATCGAATCCTATCTGCGCTATCAGGGCGACAAATTCGCTGCCTATTTCGACGCGAATACCTATCTGCTAATGACCAAGGCGCTCGATTATTTCGACCCTGCGCATCTGAGCGGCGGCAATCTGAATCAGGCTTTTTCCCGCGCGAAGGCGGGCTTTCTGGTGATTTCGTTTACCACCGACTGGCGTTTTTCGCCGCAACGCTCGCGCGAGATCATCCGTCCGCTGCTACACAACAAGCGTCCGGTCAGCTATGCTGAAATTACTTCCAACCACGGTCATGACTCATTTTTGATGGAACACCCGCATTACTTCGATGTGGTGCGCGCGTATCTTGCCAATGTCTATCACGAGGTGACAGCATGAGCATCGAATCTTTAGCCGCAGAACGCCCCGATTTTGCGGCGATCGCCGCGTGGATACCAAAAGGCGCGTCGGTACTTGATCTGGGGTGTGGCGATGGCAGTTTGCTGCGCTATCTCAAGGAGACGCGCTCCGTGCGCGGCTATGGCGTGGAGATCAGCGATATGGATATCGTCTCCTGTATCGCCAACGGCGTGAACGTGATCCAGAACGATCTGGACTCGGGTCTGTCGGATTTCGAGGACAATACGTTTGATTTCGTCATTCTGTCGCAGACGCTGCAGGCGACTCGTCATACCGAAGTATTGATCAAAGAAATGCTGCGTGTCGGAAGTGTGGGCATCGTGAGTTTCCCTAACTTCGGTTACTGGAAGAGCCGCATGAACGTGATGCTGGGCAATATGCCGGTGTCGCGCGAGCTGCCCTACCAGTGGTACGACACACCCAATGTTCACCTCTGTACGCTCAATGATTTTGAGCGTTTTTGCCGCAAGTATTGCGTGGACATTTCCGCGCGCAGTGTGATGACAGGCGGACGTGAGGTTGGGTTACTGCCCAATTTGCTGGGCAGCACGGCTGTGTACCGTTTTCAGCGCGGCGTATGAGCGTATTCAGGCAGCTGTTCACCCGCCGCATGCTGATCTGCGTGTTCACCGGGTTTTCTTCCGGTCTGCCGTTGTATCTGCTGTTTAATTTGTTGCCCGCCTGGTTGCGCAGCGAACACGTCGATCTGAAAACCATTGGCCTGTTTGCGCTGATTCAGTTTCCCTATACCTGGAAATTCATCTGGTCGCCGTTTCTCGATCGCTATGCGCTGCCGGTACTGGGCCGCCGGCGCGGCTGGATGGTGTTAACTCAGCTGGGCCTTTTGGCGGTGATCGCTGCCATGGGGGGATTCTCTCCTGCCAGTCAACTCGCTACCATCGCCTGGTGTGCAACGTTGCTCGCCGTGCTGGGCGCGACTCAGGATATCGTGCTGGACGCTTATCGCCGCGAGCTCTTGTCCGACGCGGAACTGGGGTTGGGCAATGCGGTGCATGTGAACGCTTATCGCGTCGCAGGACTCGTGCCGGGTTCGTTGTCGCTGATTCTCGCGGATTTTTTGCCCTGGGATCTGGTGTTTATTATCACGGCGCTGTTCATGCTGCCGGGGATCGCGATGACGCTGATCATCCGCGAACCGCAAATTGCCGCCGCCCCCAAGACCTTGCGTGAGGCGGTGGTTGAACCGTTCCGGGAATTTATCAACCGGCAGGGGTGGCGGAGTGCCGGGCTGATACTGGCATTTTTGCTGTTCTACAAATTGGGCGACAGTCTGTGCACCGCGCTTGCCACGCCGTTTTATCTGGATATGGGGTTTTCTAAGACCGACATCGGTTTAATCGCCAAGAATGCAGGGCTGTGGCCTGCGGTGATCGGCGGGATGCTGGGCGGACTGTGGATGGTGAAAATCGGCATCAACCGCGCCTTGTGGATTTTCGGTGTGGTGCAGGTTTTGGCGATTTTCGGATTTGCCTGGCTCGCCTCCGTCGGGCATCATACTGAGATCGGGGCGCTTGAGCGCACGCAGCTTGCGGTAGTGATCGGACTCGAAGCGCTGGGCGTGGGATTGGGTACGGTCGCTTTCGTTGCCTTCATCGCACGGACGACGCATCCGGCTTATACCGCGACGCAATTTGCGCTGTTCACAAGTTTAATGGCGATGCCGCGCACTTTTGCCAATGCGGCGACCGGCTGGCTGGTGGAATCTATGGGCTGGAGCGGATTTTTCCTGCTGTGCGCCGTGATGGCGATTCCCGGCATGCTGTTGCTGCTGAAAGTCGCGCCGTGGAACGAACCATAACTGAATCCTGAGTCCTTCACTCAGAAACCGGCGCTTTAGCGCCCTCGTTTCGTGGGAATGCACTTGCGGCATGAGTCCTGCCTATATTTTTCTCACGAACACCTTGGATTTGCGCTGATAGTTATATAGCGATTTTTTCTGTGCGGGCAGTGCGGTGACAGGGCTTTCGATAAAACCGCGCTCTAAGAACCAGTGTGCGGTGCGCGTGGTGAGCACGAACAGTTTTTTGAGCTTCTGAGATTTGGCAAGCACGGCCATGTGATCGAGGATGGCCTCGCCATAGCCTTTGTCGCGACACTGCGCATCTACGGCCAGGCAGGCGAGTTCTGCGGCGGCTTCATCGGGGAACGGATAGAGTGCAGCGCAGCCGACGATGCGGTGATCGTGTTCTAATACCACGAAGCGCTCGATTTCCTGCTCAAGCAGTTCGCGAGAGCGTCTGACCAGTATCCCTTGCTCTTCGAGCGGTCGCAGCAACTGTAAAATACCGCCCACATCCTCAATCGACGCATCGCGCAGCGTGTTGAGTGTGGACTCAACCACCATCGTGCCGATGCCATCATCACTGAACAGCTCCTGCAATACGGCACCGTCTGTGTGGCGGCTGATCAAATGGGTGCGCGCCACACCGGCTTCGCAGGCGCGGATTGCGCAGGGCAGGAAAAGGTTGATGTCGTCGCTCTGGATGCGTTTTGAAGCGAGTTCAGACTGAGCCTGAGCGACGGTGAGCTCTTTGAGGATTTCGCCCTGATCGCCCTGCACACCATCCGTATCCATTAAAAACACCAGTTTATCGGCATCCAGCGCGATCGCGGTGGCGGTGGCCACGTCTTCCAGCGTCAGGTTGAACACCTCGCCGGTAGGGGAGTAGCCGAGGGGAGAGAGCAGCACTACTTCGCCGAAGTTGAGGCGGTTTTTGAGTGCGGCAACATCCACTTTTCGCACACAGCCGGTATGCTGCAAGTCTACGCCGTTGATTACGCCGATCGGTTGCGCGGTGATGAAATTTCCCCCCGCCAGACGGATGTCGGCATTGGCCATCGGAGAGTTCGCCAGCCCCATCGAGAGCAGCGCCTCGATTTCTACGCGCACGCGGCCGACCGATTCTTTGACGCATTGCATGGTTTGCGTATCGGTCAGGCGGATCCCTTGATGGTAATTGTCTTCAAGATTTTTGCGCGCCGAATGCTGTTCGATCTGCGGACGTGCGCCGTGCACCAGCACCAGCCGGATGCCTAAGGCAGCGAGCAGGTTAAAGTCGTGTGTCAGCGCGGTGAATTTGCCATCTTCGACCATTTCGCCGCCGAATGCGATGACAAAAGTCTTGCCGCGAAAACTGTTGATGTAGGGTGCCACCGAGCGGAACCAGGCAACGAAATCGGCGGGGGTGGTATTGATATGCATGGTTAATTCCTGTTTGTTATGCATCGCTGTCGAGTAATTTTCCTGCAACAGCCCAGTTTTCCTCTGCCACCTCATCGAAGGTGATATAGGTATAAGAAGCCGGCTTGTGAGCGATGCGTTCGAGCGTGTCGGTGACTTCGCTTGCGATCGCGGCTTTTTGTTCGCGGCTCAATGGGCCTGCGATACGGATGTTGACATAGGGCATCGTGATTCTTTCAGTAAATTAGCAAAAATCGCCCCACAGCGTTTGCAGCACCGCCAACCCTGCTACGGCGGCCGTTTCGGTGCGCATCACTCGCGCGCCCAGACGAGCCGGCGTAAATCCGCACCGTAGCGCGCTGTCGCTCTCGGTTTGGGTAAAGCCGCCTTCCGCACCGATCAGCAAAACTGCTCCAGTTTGAGGTTTTTCCTGCTCCTGTAAGGATTTTGCGCCTTGCGGCAGCAATATGTATTTGTCCATCTTGGATTCAACCATGTATTGCAGCCAGGCGCCGATCTCCATCGGCGGGTGGATTACCGGCAACACATTGCGTCCGCATTGCTCGCAGGCGGAGATGGCGACCTGCTGCCAGTGTTCGGTGCGCTTTGCCGCGCGCTCAGCCGACAATCTGGCGACGCTGCGCTCGGTTGCGAGCGGTTGAATTTCGGCGGCGCCCAATTCGGTCGCCTTCTGGATGACCCAGTCCATTTTTTCGCTGCTGCATAAGGCCTGAGCCAGCACGATGTGCAACGGCGACTCGCGGTCAGCCTCAATTTGGACGAGGTTACCGACCGTCACCTGTTTGCCTGATATTTCTGTGATGACCCCGTGACATTCACGCCCTGCACCGTCGAATAACTGTACGTCATCTCCTTCGCGCAGGCGCAAGACACGGCTGGCATGGTGTGATGCGTCGGCTGGCAAATTGAATGCGCCTTGTGAAGGTATCGGCTGCGGGCAGTAAAAACGTGGCATGAGAACTGGCTATGAGTGGTGAATGGGCGTGATAATATACCGCCTCGCCGCTGCAAGGAATTGCAACGTGCGTTTTATGTCAGGAATTTTGTCAGGAGTAGGATATGGTCAGTTTACAACCGCCGCTGTGCGACTTCGGTTGGAAGGCGCGAGAGTTTGATTTGTTGGGTGTGGATGGCGTACGTTACACCCTTGCTAATGCGCGCGGCCCGAACGGGTTGCTGGTGATGTTTATCTGTAATCATTGCCCCTATGTAAAATCGATCCGCGACCGTCTGGTGCGGGATGCGCGGCAATTAAAGCTGCTGGGTATTAACACCATCGCCATCATGTCGAATGATCCTGCCGATTATGAAGAAGATTCATTCGACAACATGAAACGGGTGGCAACTGAATTTGCGTACCCCTTCCCTTATGTTTGGGATGAGACGCAGCAGATTGCGAAGGATTACGGCGCGGTCTGCACACCGGACTTTTTCGGGTTCAATGCCGATCTTGAGCTGCAATACCGGGGGCGGCTGGATGCGTCGCGCAAGGAGGCAGTGGAGAATGCGCCGCGCGACTTGTACGATGCGATGGTGCAGGTCGCAAAGACCGGGCGCGGGCCTCAGGAGCAGATCGCCAGCATGGGCTGTTCGATCAAATGGAAAACCGAATAATGGAAAAGCACATTCTGTCGAAAACAGGTGCGTTTGGTATGAGTGCCTTGCTCAGGGCAACCATTGCCGCCGTTAAACTGGTTGCAGCAGAAGAAATCATGCCGCGTTATCTCAAGGTGGCGCACAAGCATAAAAGCGATGGCAGTCTGTGTACCGATGCGGATATTGCAACGCAAACCGCGCTCATCCGCAAGTTGCAGGCGATTTGCAATGTTCCTGTGCTGGGTGAAGAAATGCCCGAGGCAGAACAGCAGGCGATTTGGGCGCGCGCGGAAGAAGGACTGTGGTGTGTCGATCCGATCGACGGGACGTCTAATTTTGTGCACGGTCTGCCGTATTTTGCCGTGTCGGTTGCCTTGTTGCGCGAGGGGCGCAGCGTGTTGGGCGTAGTGTACGATCCGGTGGCCGACGAGATGTTTGCGGCGGAAGCGGGCAAAGGCGCCTATTTGAACGGTGAAAAACTGTTCGGCCGGGTGACTGCGGCCACGATGAGCGAGTCGCTTGCCAATGTCGATCTCAAACGCCTCAGCAGCAAACTTGCCGGCACACTGGCTTCAACGCCCCCCTACGCATCACAGCGAAATTTTGGCGCCAGCACATTAGACTGGTGCTATACCGCGGCCGGACGTTACGATCTGTATCTGCATGGCGGGCAAAAACTGTGGGACTATGCGGCAGGTATGCTGATTTTGTCGGAAACAGGCGGATACGCCTGTTGTATCGAGAGCGACGATTTCGCCTCTTGCGATATCTGGCAGCGTTCCGTGATCGCCGCACGCAGCGAGGCGTTGTTCAACGAGTGGAAAGACTGGATACGCGCGCAGCACGCGACCGAAAAATAAGGATAATGCTTTGAAAATATTGATACTGGGTGCGGGGCAGGTCGGTTCTACGGTGGCGGAGAGCCTGGTGAGCGAAGCCAATGACATCACCGTGGTTGATTCGGACAGCGGCAAGCTGGCGCTCCTGCAGGAGCGCCTCGATCTTCGCACGCTGGTGGGAAATGCATCGCACCCTTCGGTGCTGGAACAGGCCGGCATTGCCGATACTGATATGCTGCTGGCGGTCACGCAAAGCGACGAGGTCAATATGGTGGCCTGTAAGCTGGCGGCGAGTCTCTACAATACGCCGACGCGCATTGCCCGCATACGTTCAGCCGATTTTCTGGCAAGGCCGGAGCTCTTCAATAAAGATAATTTCTGCGTGGATTTTTCGATTTGTCCCGAGCAGATTCTGACAGATTACATCAGCAAACTGATTGAGTTTCCCGAAGCGTTGCAAGTGCTGCGATTTTCTCAGGGTAAGGCTTCGCTCGTTGCGGTGCGGGCTTTTAAAGGCGGGCCGCTGGTGGGACAGCCGCTGAGCTTTTTGCACGAGCATATGCCGCATGTGGATACGCGCGTTGCAGCGATTTTCCGCAAAGATAGTCCTTTGATTCCTAAAGGAGATACGGTCGTTGAAGACGGTGATGAAATATTTTTTATCGCTGCGACAAAAAATATTCGTACGGTGCTCAAGGAAATGCGCCGCATGGACAAGCCCACACGCCGGGTGATGATCGTCGGCGGCGGCAATATTGGTCGTCGTCTGGCCAAAGCGCTTGAAGGCGATTATCAGGTCAAGTTAATCGAATACAACAAAAAAGCCTGCGAAAATCTGGCCGGAGAACTGACCAATACTCTGGTGCTGAACGGCGACGGTACGGACGAGAAGCTGATGCAGCAGGAAAATGTCGGCGAGGTCGATGTGTTTTGTGCTCTGACCAACGACGACGAGAATAACATCATGTCGGCGCTGCTCGCCAAGCAAGGCGGTGCGCGTAAAGTCATTGCGCTGATCAATCGCAGTGCCTATGTGGATCTGGTGCAAGGCGGCAAGATCGATATCGCGCTCTCACCTGCTCACGTCACGATAGGTTCCTTGTTGGCTTACGTGCGTCAGGGCGATGTGGCGGCAGTGCACTCCCTGCGCCGCGGCGCGGCTGAAGCGCTCGAGCTGGTGGTGCATGGCGACCGGAAATCTTCTTCCGTTGTCGGGCGTCGCATTGATGAAATTGAACTGCCGAGTGGCGCGACTATCGGTGCGGTGGTGCGCGGCGATGAGGTGATGATGGGACACCGTGATCTGGTGATCGAGAGTGAGGATCACGTTATCGTATTCGTCATCAACAAGGCGATGGTGAAAAAAGTCGAGAAGCTGTTCCACGTTAATATCGGTTTCTTCTGATGCAGCGCACGTTAACGGTTATTCATGCTCTGGGGCTGATGCTGGCGGTTTTTAGCTTCGCTTATCTGATGCCGATCCTCACCGCGATCATATATGGTCAGGGTGAGGTCTTTCAGGACTTTTTACTGGCTATGGTCTGGACGCTCGCGACGGGCGTGCTGATGTGGATGTTGACGCGTCGTTACAAGGGCGAGTTGTCGATCCGGCACGGTTATTTGCTGGTGGTGGCGATGTGGACGGCGATGCCGGCGGTTGCAACGCTGCCCTTGCTGTTGTTGTTGCCGGATCTGTCGTTTACCGATGCCTATTTTGAAACGATGTCAGGACTGACGACGACCGGTGCGACGGTGCTGGTCGGGCTCGATGTATTGTCGCCTGCGCTCAATATCTGGCGTCATGAATTGAACTGGCTGGGCGGCATGGGGATCATCGTGCTGGCTGTCGCCGTGTTGCCGTTGCTGGGTATCGGCGGACGGCAACTGTTTAAGGCTGAAACCCCGGGGCCGATGAAGGATTCAGCGCTCACACCGCGCATTACCGAGACGGCGCGCAATCTGTGGCTGGTGTATCTGGGTATTACCATCGCCTGCATCGTCTCGTTGAAGCTCGCCGGTATGAATTGGCTCGATTCCATTTGCCATGCGTTCGCGGCGATGGGGCTGGGCGGTTTTTCCACCCATGACGCGAGTGTCGGCTTTTTCAATTCGCCTGCCATCGAAGCGGTGCTGATGGTGTTTATGCTGCTGGCGGCGATGAATTTTGCAACCCATTTTCTGGCGTTGCGGGCAAAAAGCCTGAAGCCGTACCGCATGGATGTGGAAGGTCTGGCGACCGTTGGTCTGATTGTGCTCAGCTGTTTTGGAATTGCCGGATTTTTGTGGTGGCAGGGGACCTATCCTAGTTTCTTAACGGCCTTGCGGCATGCCAGCTTCAATCTGATATCGGTGGCAACCGACTGCGGTTTTGCCAGCGTGGATTTTAATCAGTGGCCGATTTTCGCCCCGTTGTGGATGTTGTTGTTAAGTTGTATCGCCGCCAGTTCCGGTTCGACCGGCGGCGGTATCAAGATGATACGCACGCTGGTGCTGGTCAAGCAGGCCGGTCGCGAGTTCGTCAAACTGCTGCATCCTGCGGCGATCAATCCGATGAAAATCGGCGGGCACGTGATTTCAAATAGCGTGGTGTTCTCGGTGCTGGGCTTTATTTTTCTGTATTTCATGAGCGTTGCAACGCTGACCTTTGCGCTTTTGATCAGCGGACTGGATTTCATCTCGGCGTTCTCGGCCATCATCGCTTGCATCAACAATGCGGGGCCGGGGTTGGGGCTGGTTGGGCCCGCCAATAATTATGGCGCGCTGACTGATTTTCAGACCTGGGTCTGTACCGCCGCCATGTTGATCGGCCGTCTGGAAATTTTCACGGTGCTGATTTTGTTTACGCCGCACTTCTGGCGCCGCTAGGGCATGGTGCTGCAGGATGATGTGCTGGTAGAGCTCAACCGACATCTCGCACAGCGTGTTGAATGTGACGATGAGGTGGATGCCGGTTTGTTGCCGGTTTTTCTTGAGGAAGCGGGCGAGTTGCTTGCAAAGATTGCGCTTTGTATGGCTTCGCCGAATCAGGCGCCGTTGCGGCGTTTGCTGCATACCTTAAAGGGCAGTGCACGGATGGCGGGTGTGCTGAGTATCAGTCAGATCGCGCATAAAATGGAAGAGCGGCTGCACGATGAGGCCGCTGTACAGGCCGATTTTGCGAGCATCTCTCGCCTGCTGGATGGCATGCGGAGCGAGGTGGCCTCAGAGGCGGTTGCGACGCCGGGTGAGCGATTTTATCGCACGGTATGGCAGGCCGCTAAAGCGACGGGGCACGAGGTTTATCTCGAAGTTACAGGTCTTGGTGAGAATGCGGCGCTGCTCCGTGCGCTGACGGCCCCGATCGAGCATCTGCTGCGCAATGCGGTCGTGCATGGCATCGAAAGCCCGTTGCATCGGATGGCCTGCGGTAAACCACCCGTTGGTGAGGTGCGCATCACAATAAGCCAGGCGGGTGATGAATTTGTGATCGAGCTTTGCGATGACGGGCGGGGACTGGATCTCGATGCATTGCGGGCCCGTGCAGTTAGCATGGGGGTGTTGAGTGAAGCGGATGGTCTGGTGGGCGACGATGAGCTCGCGCAATTGATTTTTATACCCGGCATTTCAACTGCCAGTGAAGTCACGCAACTGGCCGGACGCGGCATCGGCATGGATGTGGTGCAAGGCTACGTTGCGGAACGGTCAGGTCGTATCGGCGTGAGCACAGCGCGCGGGCAGGGTACGGCATTTACCATTTATCTCCCGGGATGTTAAGTGACGCGCGATTATTTTTGCTGCTAAATGTAATGCCGAATTGTGAAGCGTCTCCGAGCCAGCTACAATGCCGACATGTCAAAATTCGATCTTACCCATCATTTCCTGATTGCCATGCCCGCCATGCAAGAGGGCTTCTTTGCAGGCACGCTCACCTATATCTGTGAACACGATGAAAACGGGGCGTTAGGTTTGGTGGTGAACCGCCCGGTCAGCCTCACGCTGGCCGATATGTTCAATCAGATCAATATTCCGCTGCATCAGCCTAAGCTCGCCAGAATGCCCGTGCATATAGGCGGGCCTGTGCAAACTGAACGCGGTTTTGTGCTGCACGATACGAGTCGCGACTGGCAGTCCACGATGCGCATCAACGACAGGCTGGCGCTGACGACCTCGAAGGATATTCTCGAGGCGATAGGCGAGGGGCGCGGACCGGATAATCTGCTGGTAACGCTGGGCTACTCCGGCTGGGAGCAGGGGCAGCTCGAACACGAGATTAACGAAAATATCTGGCTGACCGTGCCGGCCAATGAACATATCCTGTTCGGTTTGCCCGCTGAAGAGCGACTGGCTGCGGCCATGTCACTGCTCGGGGTGAATTACTCCATGCTGGTCGAAGATGCCGGACATGCCTGAGGGGGCAGGATTGCTCGCTCATCCTGTCGTCGGCACGTTGCTCGCCTTTGATTTCGGCACGCAACGAATCGGTGTTGCGGTCGGCAATACTTTTTCATCCAGTGCAGAGCCCTTGACCACGATCTCCGAAGAGAAAAACGAGTTGCGCTTCGCGGCAATTGCCGCGCTGGTGCGGGAGTGGCAGCCTTGTGCGTTAGTCGTCGGCCTGCCCTGCAGCGATGACGGCACCCCCCATGAACTGACTGCATTGTGCCAGCGTTTTGCCAAGCGATTGCACGGACGGTATGGTCTGACGACCTTGCTGGTCGATGAGCGTTATTCATCGCTGGCCGCCAGCGAACAACTCAATAAACAGGGCGTACGCGGGCGCGAGCAGAAAAGTTTGATCGACCAGTATGCAGCTCAACAAATACTGCAGGCTTACTTCGATGAGCCCGCCGCCTGTGTAATCGTCAATGCCGACAGAGGTATCCATGAAAAATCCGCAACTCAATAAACACGGTGAACTGCAACATCTTCTGACCACGGAAGGCTTGCCGGTGCGCATCATGCGCGATATTCTCGACCGAGCCGCCACTTTCCTTGATCTCGACGAGGGGCGTGAAATCAAGAAAGTGCCGCTCTTGCACGGCAAGTCGGTGTTCAATGTGTTCTTCGAGAACAGCACGCGTACCCGCACCACTTTTGAAATCGCCGCCAAGCGCCTGTCTGCTGATGTGGTCAATCTGAATATCGGTTCGTCCTCCACCAGTAAGGGTGAAACGCTGCTCGATACGGTCGACAATCTGTGTGCGATGCATGCGGATATGTTCGTGGTACGCCATTCGCAAAGCGGTGCGGCGCATCTGATTGCCCGCCATGTTGCGCCGGAAATTCACGTCATCAATGCCGGTGACGGGCGCCATGCACATCCGACGCAAGCCCTGCTCGATATGTTCACCATCCGTCACTACAAGAAGGAATTTCACAATCTGCGCGTGGCGATCGTCGGCGACGTGCTGCATTCGCGGGTGGCGCGCTCGCAAATTCATGCACTGACGACTCTGGGGGTGCCGGAAGTGCGTGTGATTGCGCCTAAAACCTTGCTGCCTACCATGGTCGAAAATCTCGGTGTACGCGTTTACCACGACATGAATCAGGGCTTGCGCGATGTCGATGTGGTGCTGATGCTGCGCTTGCAGAACGAGCGCATGCAGGGTGCGGCGCTGCCGTCAGGACAGGAATATTTCAAAAATTACGGGCTGACCGAAGAGAAGCTCGCGTATGCAAAACCGGATGCGATCGTGATGCATCCCGGCCCCATGAATCGCGGCATCGAAATCGATTCGCGCGTGGCAGACGGCTTGCAATCGGTGATCCTGTCTCAGGTGACTTTCGGCATTGCGGTGCGCATGGCGGTGATGAGCACGTTAGCGGGGAGCAATAAATGAATATACAGATTAAAAATGGTCGACTGATCGATCCTAGAAACAGCATCGATGCGCAACTGGACGTGTTTATCACGGATAAATGCATCGCGGCAATTGGCAGCGCCCCTGAGGGGTTTAAACCTGATGAGGTGATTGATGCAGCAGGGCTGATTGTCTGCCCCGGACTGATCGATCTGGCGGCGCGCCTGCGCGAGCCGGGTTTCGAATACATGGCGACGCTCGAATCCGAAATGAATGCGGCGGTTGCAGGCGGCATCACGAGTCTGGCCTGTCCGCCCGATACCGATCCGCCTTTGGATGAACCGGGGCTGGTTGAAATGTTGAAGCATCGCGCCAAAAATCTGCATCAGGCACGTCTGTATCCGGTTGCGGCGCTGACCACCGGCTTGATGGGCAAAGAGCTGACTGAAATGGCGGAGCTGGTGGATGCGGGATGTGTGGCTTTCAGTCAGGCGGATGCGCCGCTCACCGATACGCGCGTGATGATGCGTGCGATGCAATACGCGGCGACCTTCGGCTTTAGCGTCTGGTTGCGTCCGCAGGACAGCTTTTTATCCAAAGATGGTGTGGCACACGATGGCGAAGTCGCAACGCGCTGCGGTCTGCCGGCGATTCCGGTGTGTGCTGAAACCATCGCACTCTCCACCATGCTGACGCTGGCTAAGGAAACGGGTGTGAAACTGCATATCTGCCGCATTTCCAGCGCGGCAGGGGTGGAGATGATCAGGGCCGCGCGCCAGCAGGGACTTAGCGTGAGTTGCGATGTCACGGCCAATCATGTGCATTTGTCGGAAATGGATATCGGGTTTTTCGATCCGAATTGCCGCCTGACGCCGCCGCTGCGCAGCCTGCGCGATCGGGCATCGCTACGCGCGGGTTTGCTGGACGGCACGATAGATGCGATATGCTCCAACCATGCGCCCGTCGATGAAGATGCGAAGCAATTGCCTTTTGCAGAAGCCGAATCGGGTGCAACCGGGCTGGAACTGTTGCTGCCGCTGGTATTGAAATGGGCTGAACAGGATAAGGTTGCCCTTGCCGATGCCTTATCGCGTGTCACGCTGCAACCGGCGCAGATACTGGGTCTTGATGCCGGTCATCTGAGTATCGGTGCGGCAGCCGACGTGTGCGTGTTTGATGCGGATGCCTACTGGAAAGTGGAAGCGGCTGCATTGAAGAGTCAGGGCAAAAACACGCCGTTTACCGGCATGGAAGTTCAAGGCCTCGTGCGCTACACGCTGGTTGACGGCAAAATCGTCTATCAGGCTTAAAATCAAAAGGCCGTCCGGAAGCATTTTCCGGATTGCCTCTTTATCGTCACAATTACCTAAAAAATATCCTATGAATCCATTACTCGATTTTTCCGGTTTGCCGCGCTTTGCCGAAATTCAGCCCGAACACGTCGCCCCGGCAATCGAGACCTTGCTCGGCGAATGCCGTGAACTGACCGCTCGGTTGCTGGCCGAATCGAGCGAGCCTGACTGGGATAATTTTGTTGCGCCGATGGAAGATGCGCACGAGCGCCTCTCACGCGCCTGGGGGCCTGTTGGTCATTTAAATGCGGTGATGAATTCTCCGGAGTTGCGCGAGGCTTATAACGCCACGCTGCCGGTGATGACGCAGTATTACGCGGAGCTTGGGCAAAATCTCGCCCTGTTCAACAAGTTCAAGGCGCTGCACAGTAGCGCAGCCTTTGCGGGCTTGAGTGCCGCGCGTCAAAAAATCATCGAAAACGAGTTGCGCGATTTTCGTCTGGGCGGTGCTGAATTGCCGGAAGACAAGAAAGCGCGCTATCTGGAAATTCAGGAGAGACAATCCGAACTGTCGTCGCGCTTTTCCGACAATCTGCTCGATGCAACTAATGACTACACGCTGCTCGTTGAAAACAAGGATGAATTGAGCGGGCTGCCGGAGGATGTGCTGCAGGCGGCATCCGATGCGGCAAGCGCGCAGGACAAGCCCGGTTGGTTATTTACGCTCAAAGCGCCCTCGTATATGCCGGTGATGCAGTTCGCTGACAACCGCGAGTTGCGCGCAAAGCTATATCGCGCCTATGCCACGCGCGCCTCTGAATTCGGCAAACCGGGGTGGGATAACTCAGCACTCATGGATGAAATCGTGCAGTTGCGAGGTGAGGAGGCGCGTCTGTTGGGTTTTGCCAATTACGGCGAATTATCGCTGGCCGCCAAGATGGCCCAAACGCCCGCCCAAGTCGTGGAATTTATGCGCGAGTTAGCGCAGCGCTCACGCCCCTTCGCAGAAAAGGATTTAACCGAGTTGCGCCAGTTCGCAACGAAGGAACTGGGCTTGGCTGAACTGCATTCCTGGGATGTGACCTACGCCAGCGAAAAGCTGCGCGAGCGGCGCTATGCTTTTTCCGAACAGGAAGTTAAAGAATACTTCCCGGAAGACGCGGTTTTGAAAGGCTTGTTCAGTCTGGTTGAAACGCTGTATGACCTGCACATCGTCGCATCCATCGCGCCCGTATGGCACGAGAGCGTGCATTTCTTCGATATTCGCGACGCGCAAGGCCAGCTGGTCGGACAATTCTATTTCGACCTGTATGCAAGAGCGAGCAAACGCGGTGGCGCCTGGATGGATGACGTGATCACGCGACGTCGTGTGGATGGGCGGATACAGACGCCGGTGGCCTATATGAACTGCAATTTTGCAGCCCCCGTGGGCGATAAGCCTGCCGTGTTCACCCACGACGATGTGATTACCCTGTTCCATGAATTTGGTCACGGTCTGCACCATCTGTTGACCGAAGTGGAGGATCTGGGGGTGTCCGGCATAAACGGCGTGGAATGGGATGCGGTCGAACTGCCCAGCCAGTTCATGGAAAACTACTGCTGGGAATGGGAGGTGCTGAGCGGCATGACGCGTCATGTGGAAACCGGCGCACCGCTGCCGCGCACCTTGTTCGACAAGATGCTGGCGGCGAAGAATTTCCAGAGCGGTTTGCAAAGCTTGCGCCAGATCGAATTCGCACTGTTCGACATGTTGATGCACAGCGACTTTGAAGCGGGCGGGAAAAAATCCATTCTTGAATTGCTGGACGAAGTGCGCGCGGAAGTCGCGCTGCTGATTCCGCCTGAGTTCAACCGCTTTCCGCACAGCTTCTCGCATATTTTCGCGGGCGGTTACGGCGCGGGCTATTACAGCTATAAATGGGCAGAAGTGCTATCGGCCGATGCCTACAGTCTGTTCGAGGAACAGGGCGTGCTCAATCCAGCGGTTGGCGCGCGTTTTCGTGCCGAGGTGCTGGCGGTGGGCGGGTCGCGCCCCGCCATGCAGTCGTTTGCCGCTTTCCGTGGTCGCGAGCCTGCCATCGACGCGCTGTTGCGCCATAACGGCCTGACGGAAGCCGCCTGATGAAACTGGCAACGTGGAATGTTAACTCACTGAAAGTGCGGCTGCCGCAGGTGCTGGACTGGCTGGCCGCTAATCCGCTCGATGTGCTGTGCTTGCAGGAAACCAAGCAGCAGGATGCTGACTTTCCCGATACGGAGCTGGCGGCGGCCGGTTATCACACTGTGTTCGCGGGGCAAAAGACTTACAACGGCGTGGCGATTCTGAGCCGCGAGGCCGCCATCGATGTGCAGACCGGTATTCCGGGTTATGAGGACGAGCAAAAGCGCGTGATTGCCGCGACTTTCGGCGATATCCGCGTGGTGGATGTGTATATCCCGAACGGTCAGAGCCTCGATTCCGACAAATATCAGTACAAGCTGGGCTGGCTTGCCGCCTTGCACGACTGGTTAAAAGAAGAGCTGGTGCGCTATCCGAAGCTCGTGCTGCTGGGCGACTACAATATCGCACCGGAAGATCGCGATGTGCATGATCCGGCCGCCTGGGTCGGCAATGTGCTGGTAAGTGAGCCTGAACGCGATGCCTTCAAAGCATTGCTGGCATTGGGTTTTCAGGACAGTTACCGTTTGTTCGAGCAGGCCGATAAAACCTTCAGCTGGTGGGATTACCGCATGATGGGGTTTCGCCGCAATCTAGGCATGCGCATCGACCATATTCTGATCAGTGCACCGCTGGTCGCGCAATGCAAAAGCTGTATCATCGACAAGGCGCCGCGTAAACTCGAACGCCCGTCAGATCACACGCCGGTAGTCGTGGAGTTGGCGAGTTAACCGTTCGCCCCGAACATCATTCGCTTGGCCACAAAACGCTTGGCGAACGGCAGGCAGTCCAGCGCTGTGAGCGAGGCGGCGCGTGCGGCACCCACCAGAGGCAGGTCGTTGGAGAACAGGCGCACCAGACTGTCGGTGAATGTAATACCGGCTTCGCGATCGAGTTTTCGTCGCTTGCGATAGCCGGCGAGCATCTCATCGGTCCCTAGCGACGCGGGTGCGGCATCCTGTATTTCCTGCGCTAAATCCCACGCATCGCGCAGTCCCAGATTGAAACCTTGTCCGGCCACCGGATGCATGGTCTGCGCGGCGTTGCCGAGCAGTACGACATGCGGCATGGGCGACTGTGCGGGCGCTTTTTTCAGCCCCAGCGGGAAGCAGGTTCTGGTGCCGACCGTCAAAAAAGCCCCGACCCGGTCGCCGAAATGCTGGTGCAATTCGGACAAAAAGCGTGCGTCATCCCACGCCAGCATGGCCTCCATATCCTGATGCGGCGCCGTCCAGACAATTTCGTAGCCGTCTTTGTAGGGCAGCAGAGCCACCGGCCCTTGCGGCGTAAAACGCTCAAACGCGGTGCCGGCTCTGGGAGTTGCGCAAGTCACGTGGGTAATGAGCGCGCTTTGGCCGTAGTCGCGCAGGTCGGGCGGATGGCGTTCTGCCAGCAACTTGCCGCCATCGGCCACCACCGCTAAACGGGTGCTCAGGCTGTGCGGTGCGCCGTCAAGCTGATAATCGATGACCGCATGGTCTTCCTGAGTTAGAAGACCGGTGACGTTCGCACCATATATCGTATCGGTCGTGCCGTCTTGCAGGGCATCGGTCAGCGTGTTTTGCAGCATAGGATAAGGCAGTACATAGCCCAGTTCCGGTACCTGCATGTCGCGGGCTTGCAGAACGGCCCGGCCGAAGCTTTTCTTTTGCGAGATGTGGATGGTCCGAATCAACGAGACATCCTGCAAGGAGTTCCAGACGCCCAGATGGTCGAGCAATAAACGGCTGCCGTAGGACAAAGCCAGCGCACGTGCATCCGTGCTGCCTGCGGACGGGCGGGCTTCGAGTACGCAAACCTGTAATCCGCTGCTGCGCAAGGCCAAGGCAAGCGCTGTGCCGACGGGGCCGCCGCCGATAATGGCGATGTCGTAATCAGTCATGTCGCATGATCTCCTCAATCTCATTGATGGATTTGGGCGCTGCGGCTGTCAGCACCTCATGGCCTGTTTGCGTGATGACGATATCATCTTCGATGCGGATGCCGATGTTCCACAGTGCGAGCGGTACATCGTCAGCGGGTCTGATATAGCAGCCGGGTTCGACCGTCAGCACCATGCCTGCTTGCAGATTTCGCCATTGTCCGTCGACCTTGTAATCGCCAACATCGTGTACGTCCATCCCCATCCAGTGGCCGGTGCGATGCATATAATATTTTTTATAACTCTCGCTCTCCAACACGCCGTCTACCGTGCCGTGACAGAGCTTAAGATCGATGAAACCCTGTGCCAGTATGTTTAAAGCCGCGTTGTGCGGCGCTTCCCAGTTGTTGCCGGGCTGGGCGGCTGAAATGGCGGCATGCTGGGCTGCGAGCACCAGCTCATAGACGTCTTTTTGTGCGCCCTGAAAGCGGCCGTTCACAGGATAGGTGCGGGTGATATCGGAGGCATAGCCCTCCAGTTCGCAGCCCGCATCGATCAGCAGCAGATCGCCCTCGCGCAGCCTGGCATCGTTGGCAATGTAATGCAGCACGCAGGCATTCGCGCCGCCGGCGACGATCGAGGTATACGCCGGGTCGCGCGCCCCGTTGCGGCAAAATTCATGGAGTAACTCAGCCTCGACCTGATATTCAAACTGTCCGGGGCGGGTAAATTGCATCGCACGCCGGTGAGCGGCCGTCGAAATATCAGCCGCACGGCGCAGGATCGAGAGTTCATGCGCATCCTTAAATAAGCGCATCTCATGGATCAGGGCGCTTACATCACGCAGTTCATCCGGTGCGCGGATACCGCTGCGGGCCTTTCCCTGAACGACGCTGCGCAATTTGAGCAGGCGCTGATCCCATGCGGAGCTGGCGCCCAGCGGGTAATAGATGGCGGGCTGATTTCCCATCAGTTCGATGAGCTTTTCATCCAGTTTTTCAATGGGGAAAGCCGCATCGAAGCCGAATTTGTCCTGCGCGGCCTCCGGGCCGTAACGATAACCGTCCCAGATTTCGCGATCCAGATCCTTTTCGCGGCAGAACAGGATAGCCTGATGGCCGCCCGCAGGGTCTGCGATCAGCACCAGCACGGATTCGGGCTCAGCAAAGCCGCTCAGGTAGTGAAAACTGCTGTCGAAGCGGTAAGGGTAGTCGGCATCGGCATTTCGCTGTTGTTCGGGCGCGTTCGGCAAAATACAGAGGCCGTGGCGCATGTTAGCCAGCAGCCGGGCGCGACGCTGCGCGTAGAGGGGTTGGTCAAACATGGGCTTCCTTGCGCAATTTTTCGTCGAGATCCGCTAAACGTTGCGGCGTGCCGACATCGACCCACTGGCCTGTGTGATGTTCGCCGCTGACTTTGCCCTGAGCCATTGCGGCGCGCAGCAGCGGGGCCAGCGGGGCTACCGCGCCGTGAGGAATCGCACCGAATAAGGCCGGTTGATATAGCCCGATGCCGCTGAAGGTCAGCAGCGATTCAGGATTCGGTGCAGTGCCCGGTGTGATGCGATTTCCTGACAGGCAAAAATCGCCCTTCGGGTGTTGCGGCGGATTGTCCACCAGAATCAGATGGGCCAGATCGCCACGGGCTTGCATACCGACGGCGCAGGCGGGCAGTCGGGAAAAATCGTAGTCGCACCAGATGTCGCCGTTGATCACCGCGAAAGGCTCTTCGTTCAGCCAGGGGTGCGCATAGGCGATGCCGCCTGCGGTTTCCAGTGCACGGGTTTCAGCAGAATAGCGGATCTGTGCGCCGAACCGGCTGCCATCTCCTAGCGCGGCTTCAATTTGCGCGCCCAGATGCGCATGATTGATGACCAGTTGGTTTATGCCCGCCGCCACCAGTCGTTCGATATGCCAGTTAATCAGCGCTTTGCCGCCGACTTCGAGCAGCGGTTTAGGCGTGTGATCGGTCAGAGGGCGCATGCGCTCGCCCCGTCCTGCCGCTAATATCATCGCAATCATCGTGCGCCTTAAAATCCGTAACCTGTCGGCGCTTCAACCGGGGGTTCCAGTTCATTGAGCAGGTTGAACAGGGGTTTGAGATCGACGTAACGTGCGGCCGCCGCGCGTAGATAGCTCATCACCAGCGGCATGTCTTTAAGATAGCCGTCTTTGCCATCGCGGTGACACAGGCGCGCGAAAATGCCCAGCACCTTGATGTGACGCTGCACGCCCATCCACTCGAAATCCCAGTAGAACTGCCCGAAATCTTCATGCACCGGCAGGCCGGCACGGCGGGCATTTTGCCAATAGCCGATCAGAGAGTCGATGACCTGAGGCTCTTCCCATTTGATGTAAGCGTCCTTGAAAAGCGATGCCAGATCGTAGGTGATCGGGCCGTACACCGCATCCTGAAAATCGATGATGCCGGGGTTGGGTTCGGCGACCATCAGATTGCGCGAGTGATAGTCGCGGTGTACATACACGCGCGGTTGCGACAGATTGTTGGCGACAATGCGGGAAAACACCGATTCGAGTTTTGCGTTTTGAGCCTCAGTGAGCGTGATATTCAGATGCTTGCTGATGTACCACTCGGGGAACAGGCGCATTTCGCGCAACAATAGCGCTTCGTCATAGGGCGGCAATTCGGCCTCGTTCGAAGCTAACTGAATTTTAATCAGTGCATCGGTGGCGGCGGCATAGAGGGCGCGCGCATTGTCAGGCGTTAAGGCCTGCAAATAGGTAGTGTTACCAAGATCGGACAGCAGTAAAAATCCCTGCTCCAGATCTTCTGCATAGACGTGCGGCACATGGGTGCCGGCCTTTTCAAATAGTTTGGCGACATGCAAAAACGGGTGGCAGTCCTCGTGTTCCGGCGGTGCATCCATGATGATGCGTGTCGTGCCGTCCGTAAAAGTGGCGCGGAAATAGCGGCGAAAACTCGCATCAGCGGAGGCGGGCGCGAGTGTGAAGGTGTCGTCGGGGAATTGGCCTTGCAGCCAAACGGTGAGTTGTTGTTCGCGTTTCATATTTGGGCTATTGGAGTGGTCTTAATGGTAAACTTGCAAAAGTTTACCACCTTAACAATATTATGCGGTTTAGTCTTAAGCCTGTTTTGTTCACTTTGCTGTGCGTTTTTGCCCATTCCGTTGCGGCTGAAGAGCAGCGCGCGCCTGCTGCTGCCGGCGCTGAGAGCGAAGAGCCGGTGTTTGTTGAGGCGGATAATCTGACCGGCGATAAAAAAAATCAGATGGAGGCGACCGGCAATGCCGTACTGCTGAGATCTGATCAGACGGTGCGGGCAGACCGGCTTTTGTATGATCAGGAAACTGCCGATCTGGACGGAACGGGTTCCGTCGTGGTCGAGCAACGCGGCAGCACCATGAGCGGGCCGCATCTCGAGCTTAATCTGGATACGCATGCCGGTTTTATGGAAAAGCCGGTGTTTTTCCTCAAGGAGAATGAGGGGCGCGGTAAGGGCGACATGCTGCACATTCAGGATCAGCAGCATTACACGCTGGACAATGGCACCTATACTACCTGTCCTGCCGATCGCGAAGACTGGCTGATGAAAATGTCCAGTCTGGAAATCGACCGTGAGGCGCAAGTGGGCGTGGCGCGTCACGCCTGGGTTGAATTCAAGGGCGTGCCGATCTTGTATTCGCCGTGGATGGACTTTCCCTTAAATAACCGAAATAAATCAGGTTTTTTGTCTCCCGTCATCGGGAGTACCACCAAGGGTGGCGCCGAACTGACCGTGCCCTATTATCTGAGTCTGGCGCCCAATTACGATTTGACTCTGGCCCCCCGCATTATGAGCAAGCGCGGCGTGATGCTGGGTAATCAGTTTCGCTATCTGCAGCCGGAATACCGTGGCGAAGTTAACCTCGATATCTTGCCCGGAGATGCGATCACCCAAACGAACCGGACGCGTTTCGGTTTGAAGCATGCACAGGCTTTAGGCGGCGGTTTTAGCGGTCAGATCAATTTCAACCGCGTCTCAGACAATGCCTATTACCGGGATTTGTCGAGCGAGATGAGCGTCACTTCGCAAATCAACCTGTTGCAGGACGCATCGGTGAGCTACGGCGGCGGCTGGTGGAACAGCACCGCTCGCGTGCAGCGCTATCAAACGCTGCAAGATCCTTTGGCGCCGGTCGGCGAGCCTTATGCGCGCCTGCCGCAAGTCAATGTCAATGCGGCACAAAATTACGCCGGCGCAAATTTCGCGTTAGCGGGCGAGTACGTGAGCTTTACCCATACCACGGCCGTCAACGGTCAGCGGATGGTGGTGGCGCCCAGTGTCAGCATTCCGCTGCTGCGGACCCCGGGCTATTACGTCACGCCGAAATTTACCCTGCACAGCACAAGCTATGCGATGGGTTCGAACAATACGACGTTATTGCCTGATGCCTCAAGGGTGCTGCCGCTGTTTAGCATTGATAGCGGGGCGGTCTTCGAGCGCGATGTTAATTTGTTCGGCAAGAGTTATTTGAATACGCTGGAGCCGCGCGCCTACTATGTGTTTGTGCCGTATCAGAATCAGGATAAATTGCCGGTGTTTGACTCGGCTCAGGCGCCGTTCAGCTTTGTGCAGATGTTCACCGAGAACCGTTTTTTCGGCAACGACCGTATAGGCGATGCCAATCAACTGACGCTGGCGGTGGTCTCGCGTTTTCTGGGGATGGACGATGGTGCAGAGAACCTGAAGCTGACGGTAGGTGAGCGTTTCAGTTTAGCTGCACCGCAGGTGAATCTGGTCGCACCCACGACGACAACGAATAAATCAGATATTTTACTGGCCGCTTCAGGGCGTCTTAACGCCGCTTTGTCTTTTGACAGTGAGCTGCAGTATAGTCCGGCCTTGGCGCGAATTCAGCATTACAACGTGATGGCGCGCTATCGTCCGGAGGCCGGCAAGGTACTTAATCTGGGATACCGCTTCGTCAGCGAATCGTTAGGCGCGCTGATTCCAGGTGCGGTGACGGCCACCGGTTCCATGGTGATTAACGGTATCGTATATCCCACATCTGGCGGGGTGCCCTACACGACCTTGGGCGGCAACAACTATTCGGTCGCCTCCCCCGGGCTGCGGCAAATTAATGTTTCCGGACAATGGCCTTTGTCCGGTCGCTGGCATGCAGTGGGGCAGTGGAATTATTCCTATCTGGATCAACGCTTGTTAAGCGGCGTGGCGGGGCTGGAATATGAGCAAAGCTGCTGGATGTTGCGTCTGGTTGCACACAGTTTTACCGTCGGCACCCAGCAGACCAGCACCGGCATATTCGTACAGCTTGAGTTGAATGAGCTGGTTAAGGTCGGCTCTGACCCGCTAGTCTTGCTCAAACAAAGCGTGCCTGGTTACAAGAAATTGAATGAAAAACCCGCAAGCCCCGCTGTTTTGCGTTAATTAATCTGAAGAGATCGCTATGTCAAAAATTAAATTCCCTGTTTTGTTCAGCGTCCTTTTGCTGACCTCTATGCCTGTATTGGCCGTTGAAAAGCATGTGATTGGGCCGCAACAGCAGGTCGCGACGATCGATGCGGTTGTAGCGGTTGTCAATGACGACGTGATCACACGTCTTGAGCTTGATGAGCGTATGCGTACCGTGATCGCACAGTTGAAAAAGCAGGGTACGCCGCTGCCGGAGCGTGCTGTACTGGAAACGCAAGTGCTGGAACGAATGATTGCTGAAATGTTGCAGGCTCAGTTCGCCAAGGAGAATGGCGTGCGGGTGGATGATACGCAGCTGGATATGGCGATTACGCGTATCGCTCAGCAGAACAATTTCCCGTCTTTGGTTGAATTCATGGCCAAGCTGGAATCAGATGGCGTGAATGTTAAAAAATTCCGCGAAGAAATTCGTGCTGAAATCGTTTCCACGCGGTTGCGCGAGCGCGAAGTGGAAAGTAAGCTGGTCATCAGCGATACCGAAGTGGATAACTATCTGTCGAATAAATCAAAAATGGGTCTGGATAACGACGAATATCATCTGGCGCATATTCTGGTGGTTGTGCCGGAGCAGGCCAGTGCCGAGAAGATTCGTGCAGCACGTGAACGCGCAGATCAGGCGTTTGCGCAATTGTCCGGCGGCGCCGATTTTTCACAGGTATCGGCAGGTTTTTCAGATGCGAAGGATGCGTTAAAAGGCGGAGATCTGGGCTGGCGTTCGGGGGATCGTATTCCGCCTGCGTTTATGAATGAATTGCAAAATCTGAAGCCGGGCCAGAATACCGCAGTGTTACGGAGTCCGAGTGGTTTTCATATTCTCAAACTGGTCGAAAAACGCGGTGGCAGCGCGCCGGTGGTGATTACCCAGACTCACGCGCGGCATATTTTGATCAAAACCAGCGAAATCGTTACGGAAGCGGAAGCGAAAAAACTGATCCTTGAGATCAAGCAGCGCATAGACAGCGGTGCGGGTTTCGCAGAGCAGGCCAAGCGCTATTCGCAGGATGGCAGCGCGCAGCAGGGAGGCGATCTGGACTGGCTCTCCCCCGGGCAGACGGTGCCGGAATTTGAAGGCGCGATCAATAAATTGCAGGCGGGCCAGATGGGCATGGTGCAAACCCAGTTTGGCTGGCACCTGATTCAGGTGCTGGAGCGTCGCAACACCGACGTCAGCGAGCAGCAAAAACGTCAGCAGGCTCGCGTTTCGATCGGGACTTTTAAGTCTGAAGAGTTGTATCAGGACTGGTTGCGTCAGTTGCGCGATCGCGCGTTCGTTGAATACCGTCTCGAAGAAAAGTGAATGCCCGTCCGCTGGTTATTACCGCCGGAGAGCCGGCCGGCATAGGCCCCGAGTTGTGCGTGCAGATTGCCGCTGCAGGATTGAATGTGGTGGTCGTGGCCGACAGGGATCTGTTGCAACAACGGGCGCAGCAGCTCGGCATAGACCTGAAAATCTGTGAGTGGGACAGGAGTAAGCGGGAAGCGGGAAGCCGTGAGTTGGAAAAAAAGCACTCACCACTCACCACTCAGCACTCACTATTTGTCATCCACGTTCCGCTGGCTGTGCCGTCTGTGGCGGGTGAGTTAAACGCGGCCAACAGCCCCTATGTGCTCGAGACGTTGCGCCGCGCTTTGCTGGGCTGCCAGTCGGGCGAATTTAGCGGCATGGTGACAGCCCCCGTTCATAAAGGCATCATCAACGATGCCGGCATTCCTTTTTCCGGACACACTGAATTCTTAGCTGAACTAACGCAAACGCCGCAGGTGGTGATGATGCTGGCAGGCGGCGGGATGCGCGTGGCACTGGTTACGACGCATATGGCGTTGCGCGACGTGCCTGATGCGATTACGGCGGAACTCTTGGCGCGTGTTTTGCGCATCATTCACCGCGATCTGGCGACGCGTTTCGGCGTGGCGGCACCGCGGATTTTAGTGGCAGGTTTAAATCCGCATGCCGGCGAGGGTGGCCACATGGGGCGCGAGGAAATCGAGGTGATGATACCTGTGCTCGATAAATTGCGTGCTGAGGGGATGAATGTCAGTCCGCCCCTGCCGGCTGATACGTTGTTTACGCAGGAAAAATTATCCGCGTGCGACTGCGTGCTGACCATGTATCACGATCAGGGCTTGCCGGTATTAAAGCACGCAAGTTTCGGGCAGGGCGTTAATATCACGCTGGGTTTGCCAGTGATACGCACCTCGGTCGATCATGGTACGGCGCTGGATCTGGCAGGAACGGGGCGTGCCAACACCGGCAGTCTGCTCGAAGCGATTTTGGTTGCCGAACAGATGGCTCAATTTGAAAGACTTTCATCCGGACCCTTGCATGAGCGCGCATAAAGCTAAAAAGAAATTCGGTCAGAATTTTCTGGTCGACCAAAATATCATTGCCGATATCATCGGTGCGATTCGCCCTGAAACGGACGATAATCTGGTGGAGATCGGTCCGGGGTTAGGCGCGCTGACACGCCCGTTGCTCAAAAGTTTAGCGCATCTTCACGTGGTGGAAATTGACCGGGATATCATCGCGCGTCTCGAAGCGGATTACCCGCAAGATCGGCCTGACCCGAAACTGATTATCCATGCGGGGGATGCACTCAAATTTGATCTGACTTCGTTGGGTGCACCGCTGCGCATCGTCGGCAACTTGCCTTACAATATTTCATCCCCGCTGCTGTTTTATTTTGCTGAATATGCCGACCGCATCACCGACATGCATTTCATGCTGCAAAATGAAGTGGTTGAGCGCATGGTGGCCGATTACTCAACCCCAGCTTACGGGCGCTTATCGGTCATGTTGCAATACCGTTTCTTCATGGAAAAACTGCTGGATGTGCCCCCGGATTCGTTCCGCCCCGCGCCTAAAGTAAATTCCGCAATCGTGCGTATGATCCCGATACCTGCCGATCAGATTGTCGTTAAAAACGAAAAGTTGTTCGGCGAGATTGTCGGTACCGCTTTCGGTCAGCGCAGAAAGACCTTGCGCAACACGCTGAAGAGTTTTTTGAATGAGGCTGAGTTTGAACAGCTGGGCATCAATCCGCAACTGCGCGCCGAAAATCTATCGGTAGCAGAGTTTGCCAGAATTGCTGCGTATGTGGACGATCGGGGTGTTGCTTAGCCCTGTTTTGCGGTGCACAGCGAATTTGTTGGGGGGTTGCTTTACAGGCAGCGGAATGGCGCTATCTTCATGTGATAAAACCAGCGACTTAAATTTTTGTCGATTTCAATTTGCTGGATTCAATAATTTTGCAAAAGACATGCATGAGTTCTGGATCATGTTTTTCACCCGTTTCCCGATGCAATATAGCCATGATTTCCAGATGCGTTCGTGCGTGATGATATGACCTTGTTACAGCCATTGCGTCGTAGCTGTCTGCTATGGCGATAATACGGGAGCAAATGGGGATGTTTTCTCCTGACAGTTGATCCGGGTAGCCTCTGCCGTTGTAATGCTCATGGTGGTGGCGAATCAATCTGGCCGCCTGTTGCGAGCCTTCCAGCTCTGTTGAAAGGATTATTTTCTCGCCGATTTCGGCGTGCTGTTTCATTTGCTCCCACTCGGCGTCGTCAAGCTGAGCAGGCTTCAATAAAATGTGGTCGGGTATGCCGATTTTGCCTATGTCGTGAAACGAAGCCGCAATATTAAGCGCATTAATTTCATTGCTTGGCAGGTTGCAATAGTTACCGATTTCCGCAGACAGTCCTTGTACGCGTTCGGAATGAAGTTGTGTTGAAAGGTCACGGTAACCCAGAGCTGCCGATAATCCTTTGGTGTATTTGAGCAGAGAATTGAAAATCCAGTCTTCCGGTTGCACGTGATCACCTCGGTAAAATAGAATGGCAATGGGTTGATAAGACAGAGTGTTTCTCAATAAAATCGTTGTTTTTCAGTGTGTTCGTTCTGTTGCAACACTCATCGGGTTTGTATCAGTTCGATCTTGTAACCGTCCGGGTCTTCGACAAAGGCGAGGATGGTGCTGCCGTGCTGCATGGGGCCCGCTTCCCGCACGACTTTGCCGCCGCGCTGCTTAATTTTTTCACAGGCCTCATAGGCGTTGTCGACTTCGATTGCGACGTGGCCGAACGCAGTGCCGATCTCGTATTGTGTCACGCCCCAGTTGTGCGTGAGTTCGATCACCGCACCTTCAGCTTCGCCCGTGTAGCCTAAAAAGGCCAGCGTGAATTTTCCTTCCGGATAGTCGGTGCGGCGCAGCAGTTTCATGCCCAGTACATCGGAATAATAGGCGATGGAAGCGTCCAGATTAACCACGCGTAACATGGTGTGCAGTATGCGCATAAAAGCTCCCGTACTTTGAAATTGTTATTCGGTAATCAGTCACATATAGGGTAAAATGCCGGACCCGATGCGCATAATACCATTCTCCTTATCATGTCCGAACCCTTCCCATTAGTTATGAGTTTTGCCGCGACCGATCCTTCGGGAGGTGCCGGCTTGCAGGCTGATATGCTGACCATTTCCAGTATGGGCTGCCATCCGCTGTCCGTTGTGACCGCCATCACGGTGCAGGATACTAGCGGCGTGGAGGATGTGTTGCCGATGGAGGCGGAATGGGTGATCGATCAGGCGCGTGCGATGCTCGAAGACGTGCCGGTCGCCGCTTTCAAGATCGGGATGCTGGGTAGCGTTGAAAATGTCGTGGCGATCGCTGAGATTTTGGCGGATTACCCTGAGGTCCCGTTTGTGCTGGATACCGTGTTGGCTTCCGGGCGCGGCGATGAACTTGCGGATGAAGATATGCTCGATGCGATGTGCGAACTGCTGATACCGCAGGCCACGATAGTCACGCCCAACAGCATCGAAGCCCGCCGTCTGGCGATTGATGACGATGACGAAGAGGATGACCCTAGTCTTGAAGAGTGTGCACGCCGCATTCTGGCGATGGGGTGCGAATATGTGCTGATCACCGGCACGCACGAGCAATCGGCTAAAGTGGTCAATACCCTGTACAGCGATCGGGGTGTGGTGCGCAGCGATAGCTGGGCTCGACTGCCGGGCAGTTATCATGGTTCCGGATGTACCCTTGCCTCGGCGATCGCGGCCTTGCTCGCGCAAGGCGTGGATGTGCCTGAGGCGGTCAAGGAGGCTCAGGAGTACACTTGGCAATCGCTGAATGCCGGATTCAGACCTGGCATGGGACAGTTTATCCCGGACCGGTTGTTCTGGGCGCGTGGCGAAGACGATGAAGAAAAAAAGCAGGATTGAGGATCGTGGATTGAGGATTGATATTAAAGATTTGTATGCGATTACACCGGATCAGGCCGATACGGCGTTGCTGGTGTGGCAGGTCCGGCAGGTGCTGTCGGGTGGCGCGAGGGTGTTGCAGTACCGCAACAAATTGAGCAGTCCTGTGGTGCGCTTCGAACAGGCTTCGGCCTTGCGTCAATTGACGCAGGAGTTCGGTGTGCCGCTGATTATCAACGATGATGCACAGCTGGCGCAGCAGGTGGATGCGGACGGTGTGCATTTAGGCGGTGAGGATGGCAGTATTGCGGCCGCACGGCAGGTGCTGGGCTTTGATAAAATCATCGGTGTATCTTGCTATAATCGCCTGAGTCTGGCGCAGCAAGCCGAAGGTCTGGGCGCGGACTATGTCGCGTTCGGCGCTTTTTTTGCCTCGACGGTTAAGCCTCGCGCGCGAGTGGCAGAGCTCCCCCTGCTGCAGGAGGCAAGACGCGTGATTAAGCTGCCGGTCGTCGCGATAGGCGGCATCACACTGGAAAACGGCGCATCGGTTCTGGAGGCGGGCGCTGATGCGCTGGCTGTTATTTCAGCGTTGTTTAGCGCACCGGATATCACGCTTGCTGCGAGGCAGTTTGCAAATTTGAATACTCAATCATCAGTTTAGGAATACGCGACATGACTTCACACCCGATTTCTCAAAATCAATCTCTTTTCGATGCATCGCAATTGCGCATTCCGGGCGGCGTGAATTCACCTGTACGCGCGTTTCGCTCGGTAGGCGGCACACCGTTGTTTTTTCAGAAAGGCAGCGGCGCTTATGTCTGGGACGCGGATGGCAAGCGCTATACGGACTATGTCGGCTCATGGGGCCCGATGATCGCAGGTCACTGTCATCCCGATGTGGTCAAGGCAGTGCAGGATGCTGCGGCCAATGGTCTGGGTTTTGGTGCGCCAACCGCGTCTGAACTGGAAATCGCAGAACTGTTGTGCAAGCTATTGCCGAGTTTGGAAATGGTCAGGATGGTGAGTTCCGGTACGGAAGCGACCATGACGGCGATTCGTCTGGCGCGCGGGTTTACCAATCGTTCGCGCATTATTAAGTTTGAGGGGTGTTATCACGGACATTCCGATGGTTTGCTGGTCAAGGCAGGTTCCGGTGCATTGACTTTCGGTCAGCCAAGTTCATCCGGTGTGCCTGCCGAGATCGCAGCGCTTACCACGGTGCTCGATTATAACGACGCGGCGGGGCTTGAGCGCGCGTTTGCCGAATCCGGTAATGAGATCGCGGCTGTGATCGTCGAGCCTGTTGCCGGCAACATGAATCTGATTACGCCAAAACGCGAATTTCTCGATGCGTTGCGAAATTTGTGCACAAAATACGGTGCGGTGCTGATACTCGATGAAGTGATGACGGGATTTCGCGTCAGTTTGCAGGGCGCTCAGGGCTATTACGGCATCAAGCCTGATCTGGTGACACTGGGTAAAGTGATGGGCGGCGGGTTGCCTGCGGCCGCTTTCGGCGGGCGACGCGACATCATGCAGTGTCTGGCTCCCTTAGGTTCTGTGTATCAGGCCGGCACCCTGTCGGGCAATCCGGTTGCGGTGGCTGCAGGCATGGCGACATTGAAGCTCGTGCAGGAGCCCGGTTTCTACGAGTACCTGTCGAAGCTGGCAACACGGCTGACGACAGGATTGACGGCGAGCGCCAAAAAACACGGCGTTGAATTCTGCGCGCAATCGGTGGGCGGCATGTTCGGCTTGTATTTCAGTAGCGCTGTGCCAACCAGTTACGCAGAGGTGATGGCCTGCGACAAGGAGGCCTTTAATCGCTTCTTTCACGCCATGCTGGACGCGGGCGTGTATCTGGCGCCTTCCGCATTCGAGGCGGGTTTCGTTTCGTCCGCGCACACTGAGGCAGATATCGATGAGACGATTGCCGCAGCAGACAGCATCTTCTCGGTCTGGAAATAATGGGACTCTTCTCGCTGGCAGCGTTTTACACCACGGTTAATCATATCAAGGATTTGCCGATGCACGGCGGCCGCGAAGTGGCTTTCGTGGGCCGTTCTAATGCCGGAAAATCCAGCGCGATCAACACGCTGGCAAATCACGTTCGCCTGGCCTATACCAGCAAGACGCCGGGGCGCACGCAGCATCTGAATTACTTTTCACTGGGCAACGACGGTTATATCGTCGACTTGCCGGGCTACGGCTACGCCAAGGTGCCGCCGGAAGCCAAGCGTCACTGGGAAGCGCTGCTGAGCACCTATTTGCAAAAGCGCGCAGAGTTGAGCGGACTGATTGTGATTATGGATATTCGCCGCCCCTTGCTGGAACTCGATGAAACCATGCTGGACTGGTTCGCTACCACCGGCAAACCTGTGCACATTTTGCTGACTAAATCGGACAAGTTGAGCCGCCAGCAGTCGACGCTGACGCTGATGAAAGTCAAAGCGTATCTGGCGGAAAATTATCCGCAGTGTTCAGTGCAGCTGTTTTCCAGCTTGAAAAAGCAGGGGCTGGAAGAGGCAGAAGCGGTGATTGCCGGTTGGTTAAAGGCGGACGTAGTCGCAGAAGATGAGCCTGAAGAATAGCAAAAAAAAGCCCCCAACAAGTGGGGGCTAAAATCTTAACAAGGTTAAGACACGCTCAGGGAGGAGAAACGTGGAACGATTCATCATCATTCGCACACTCTGATAACCGCTTTCTGAAATAGTTCCAAAATAAAATAATTTTTTAGGAAAAATCGTGCAGACACTAGGAAAATACCCTAACAAACGCATGCGCCGCATGCGCCATGATGCCTTTTCACGCAATTTGATGCGCGAGAATGTGCTGACATCAGCAGATTTCATTTATCCCGTTTTCGTGCTGGAAGGCACCAATACGGTTGAGGACATCAAATCCATGCCCGGCGTACAGCGCAAGACGCTTGATTTGCTGTTGAAGGATGCAGAGGCTTGTGTAAAACTTGGCATACCGGTGATGGCGATTTTTCCGGTTGTCGATGCGTCCAAAAAATCACTCGATGCTAGGGAAGCCTACAATCCCGAAGGACTGGTACCGCGTGTCGTGGCGACGCTGAAAAAGCACTATCCTGAACTGGGTATCATGACCGACATCGCGCTTGATCCTTATACCAGTCACGGGCAGGACGGCCTGATCGACGAAGCTGGGTATGTGCTCAACGATGAGACCATCGCCGTGCTGACCCGGCAGGCGCAAACGCATGCAGCGGCGGGTGCTGACATCGTCGCGCCCTCCGACATGATGGACGGTCGCATCGGTGCAGTGCGTGCGGCGTTAGATGAACACGGCCACATTCACACCCGCATCATGGCGTACTCGGCTAAATACGCGTCCAGCTTCTATGGTCCGTTCCGCGATGCCGTCGGATCCAGTACAAATCTGGGTTCTGGGAATAAATATACCTATCAGATGGATCCGGCTAATTCCGACGAGGCTTTGTGGGAAGTCGGTATGGATTTGCAGGAGGGCGCGGATATGGTGATGGTCAAGCCGGGCATGCCTTATCTGGATATCCTGCGCCGCGTCAAAGATGAATTTAAAGCGCCCACCTTTGTTTATCAGGTCAGCGGAGAATATGCGATGCTAAAAGCGGCCGCGCAAAACGGCTGGCTGAACGAGGAAGCGTGTGTGCTCGAATCCTTGCTGGCCTTTAAGCGTGCGGGAGCGGACGGGATTTTGACCTACTTTGCGCTGGATGCCGCAAGGTGGCTGAAAAAATAGGATTCAGGATTGAGGCAAGTCAAAATCAGCTCACCGTTTTAACTCCGCACTCAATCCTCCACTTTTCGCTATCCTTTCCTCAATCCTGCATCTCTAGCATCTTAGTTAACGCAGCAATATCTGCATGCGTTTCAGGATGACGGGCGCCGCTATGGCGGGCATTTTCGGGCAGCACGACGATATGAATTTGTGTGCCTGATTCGCCCGTGAGGGTATAACTCGGTACGGTGCTTTCAGTGCCGCCGAGCTTTAATCTCCATTCCCCGTCTTCAAAATCCAGCTTATTCTTGAGCAGGAACAACAGTACTGCCTTGGCATCGTCAGAAAAAAGCATCAGATTGATGTCGGAATTTTCGCCTGCAGCCCCGTTCAATACGGAACCGGTCAGATACGGATTAAAAACCGAGAACAGCCGCATGCAATTCAGGGCTTCGCGGCGCAATCGTTGCAGCACATCCGGATGGCTGTCGCTTTGATACAGTGCGCGGTAGCTTTGCAAGGCATCCAGTATCTGCTTGTTGCTGGGAAGGTGGCGCGTGTCGGTAGCGCCAAGCTGGCGTGCGGCTTTGTGTTTTGCCGAGGCAAAATCAGCCGCACCCGCTTCAGCAATCAGCTTGGCCGCCTGATGCGCTAATTGTTCGCGCATCAGATCTCGTTTAGAAGAACGTTGCATCTCAGAGCAACTGCTCCTTGATGGCCTCTGCGGGCTTATCGCCATCGGGGGTGAGCGGTGAGCCTTGACCGCCCGGGACATTTTCCTGATAAAAATATTCCACTCTCCCGCCATTTTCATCACGGTGCCCGCTTTCATTGATACGGGCTGCCACCATGTTGTCCGGCATGCTGTACTCGGCTTGCGGAACGTTTTTAAGTACCTTTTCCATGTAGTTGATCCAGATAGGCAGGGCTGCTCCGCCGCCAGTTTCCTTATCGCCTAAGCTGCGAGGCTGATCGAAGCCCATCCATGCGATGCCGACCACTGTCGGTTGAAAACCGCAAAACCAGGCATCGATGGAATCGCTGGTCGTGCCGGTTTTGCCTGCCAGATCTTGACGGCCAAGCTGCATCGCGCGGATGGCTGTGCCGTGTTTCACCACATCCTGCATCATGCTGACCATGGTGTAGGCATTACGCACGTCGATGACAGGTTCTGCGTTTGCATTAGCCACGGTCGGAATGGCCTGACTGAGCTTGCGGCCCTGAGCATCCTCAATGCGCTGTATAAAATACGGATAGACGCGGAAACCGCCATTGGCAAACACGGAATATCCGGTCAGCATTTGCAACGGGGTGACTGAACCGGCACCCAGCGCCATCGTCAGATAAGGCGGGTGCTTTTCAGCGTCCAGACCGAATTTGGTGATGTAGTCCTGAGCATAGCGCGGCGTGATGGATTGCAATATCCGTATGGAGACCATGTTCTTGGATTTGGTCAGCGCCTGGCGCATGCGCATCGGTCCTTCAAACTTGCCGTCGTAGTTTTTGGGCTGCCAGGGTTCGCTGCCGGTTTGGTCTGCGCCGAAGGTCAGCGGGCCGTCATTGATTAATGTCGCCGGTGTGAAACCCTTTTCCAGTGCCGCAGAATAGATGAACGGCTTAAAACTGGAGCCGGGTTGACGCCATGCCTGAGTGATGTGGTTGAATTGATTATGGTTGAAATCAAAGCCGCCAACTAGCGCGTAAATTGCGCCATCAATCGGGTTGCCTGAAACAAAGGCGGATTCAACTTGCGGCAACTGGCTGATTTGCCATGTCCCCTGATCCGTCTTTTGTACGCGGATGATGGAGCCGGGCACGATACGCTGATTTAATGCAACTTTGTCGGTTAGTGCGCGTTGTGCAAAGCGCAAAGCTTCTCCGCTGATGCTGATACGTTCGCCGCCTTTGCAATAAGCCTGAATTTGAGTGGCGGAAGTCGCCAGCACAATCGCAGGGATCAAGTCATCATTGTCAGTGGCGTCTTGCAGCGCTTCTTCGAAAGCCTCTTCCCCATGGCTTTGCTGTAAGTCGGTGTATCCTTCAGGGCCGCGGTAGCCGTGGCGTCTGTCATATTCGAGTACGCCACGGCGAACTGCCTGATATGCCGCCAGTTGATCCTGTGACCGGATCGTGGTGTAAACCTTGAACCCTTCGGTGTAGGTGGCCTCCTGATATTTCTGGTATACCGCCTGACGCACCATCTCAGTCAGATAATCGGATTTAACTGAAAACTCCTGATTGCCGTGTTTTGTGGTCAGAGGCTGGTTCTGTGCGATTTTGAATTGCTCATCGTTGATGAAGTGCAGTTCATGCATGCGTCTTAATACGTACATCTGGCGAAGTTTTGCGCGCTTCGGATTGACGACAGGGTTGTAACTGGAGGGCGCTTTAGGCAGGCCAGCCAGCATGGCGGCCTCGGCAACAGAGATCTGATTTAGCGGTTTGCCAAAGTAAATTTGCGCGGCTGAGGCGAAGCCGTATGAGCGCTGTCCGAGATAAATCTGGTTGATATAAAGCTGAAAAATGTCGTCCTTAGATAAATAGTGCTCAATCTTGAAGGCCAGCAACATCTCGTTGAATTTACGCGTAAACGTTTTTTCCTTCGACAGAAAAAAATTGCGGGCAACCTGCATGGTAATGGTGCTCGCCCCCTGTTTTGATCCGCCTGCCGTAAAGTTGGAGAGGGCTGCACGCATGACGCCCATGTAGTCAACGCCGCCATGCTGATAAAATCGATCGTCTTCGGCGGCCAGAATTGCTTTTTTCATTGCGTCCGGCACATCGGCAATCTTGACCAGTGCGCGTCTCTCCTCGCCAAATTCGCCCAGCAGCGAGCCTTCCGCGCTATAAATGCGCAAGGGAACTTTAGGGTGATAGTCGGTGAGTACCTCTAAAGACGGCAGGCTGGGATAAGTCAGCATGACGGCCATGCCGAGCAGCAGTACGGGCAGTGACAGCAGGGTGAGCAGTATGATAGCGGGGAGCAGCCAGCGGCGTGTAGTCATTGAATAGTTGTTCAAGAATAATTAATAATGGTATTGTTCAACCGATGCGTCGATTATACGAGATAAATGCACCTGCAAAAACGTCTTTACAGTGTCGATACTTGTTGCTAGGATTTCAACCACTTTATACGGAAAAGCTCCGAACGGCCTATGCCTAAAGTAAATTTTGATTTTTTTGTGGACTTTATTCAGTCCAAATCACCACCTCTGATCGGGGTGGATATCAGTTCGTCTTCGGTTAAATTAGTTGAATTAAGCCAGATGCCAAATAGTGGCGGTTATGTCGTTGAGCGCTACGTCATCGAAACTTTGCCGAAAGACGCTTTTTTCGACGGCAATATCAATAATCTGGATGCCCTGGCCGATGCGCTGCAGCGCGCGTGGAAGCGTTTGGGTACAAAAATTAAAAATATCAGCGTGGCGCTGCCTGCCTCTGCGGTGATCACCAAAAAAATCCTCTTGCCAGCCGGTATGCGCGACGAGGATCTGGAATTTCAGGTCGAATCTGAAGCAAATCAATATATTCCTTTTGCATTGGATGAGGTGAATCTGGATTTTCAGGTGTTGGGACCGGCTCCCGGAAATGCCGATGAAGTCGAGGTGTTGCTTGCTGCTTCGCGTAAAGCCAATGTCGAAGACCGGGTCGCCGCCGCGCAAGCCGCCGGCCTTAAGGTGTCCGTGGTCGACGTGGAACCCTATGCGGCAGAGGCGGCTTTTTCGCAGATACGCGCGCAGTTGCCTGACAATGCAGAGGACAAATGCGTTGCGCTGATCGACATCGGGGCTACCGTGATGAACGTCAATGTATTGCGCAACGGTCAGTCTATCTACACGCGCGATCAGCAAATTGGCGGTGAGCAATTGACCCAGCAAATTCAGAACGCGTTTGGTATGACTGCAGAGCAGGCGGAAGCGGCCAAGCGCAGCGGCGATTTGCCGGCAAACTATGACAGCGAAGTGCTCTCGCCTTTCCGCGAAAATCTGGTGATGGAAATCGCCCGCGCCTTGCAGTTTTTCTTTACCTCTTCCCAGCACTACAACGAAATAGACTATATCGTGCTGGCCGGCGGTTGTGCCGTATTGCCGGGGTTGGACGACGCGGTGGCCACGCGTACTCAGGTAAGTACGATGGTGGCCAACCCGTTCGCACTGATGACGTTGTCAGGGAAAATAAAGAACCGTCAGTTGCAAGCCGATGCGCCTGCTTTGATTGTCGCCTGCGGACTGGCTATGCGGAGGTTTGACCCATCATGATACGCATCAATTTATTGCCGCACCGAGAGGAAAAACGGCGTATCAAGCAAGTACAGTTCATTACGCTGGGCGTGTTGTCTTTCGTGTTGGGGCTTGTGGTCTGGGGTGTTGTGCATGCCGTCATCAGTGCGCAAATTGGCTATCAGGAACGCCGCAATGATTATTTAAAGCAGGAAACTTTGATTCTGGATAAGCAGATAGCGGAAATCCGCAAATTGCGTGAACAGACCCGGTCTTTGCTGGAACGCAAGGATGCGGTCGAAAAATTGCAAAGTGACCGTTCGAATGTGGTCCATCTGCTCGATCAGATGCTACGCATTCTGCCAGACGGCGTGTATATCAAGTCGATCAAGCAAACCGGGGACGTGATCAATCTGGTCGGTTTTGCACAATCGAATGCGCGCGTCTCGACTTTGATGAGAGCCATCGAGGATTCGCCCTGGCTTGAATCGCCGGCACTGGTGGAAATACATGCCTCAAGCGCGAACGGTGCGAGAGTCAGCGAGTTTACCCTGACTTTCAGGTTGACCAAGTTGCCGGGTGCTGACGCGGCGAAGTCGGCCGAAGGAAGGAATCAGGTGCAATGATGAATCTGGAAGAGCTTAAGAATCTCAATCCTAAAACACCGGGTGCTTGGCCCTGGTCTGCGAAAATATTGAGTTTCGTGATGATGTTTGTTGCAGTTGTCATTGCCGGTGCGCTGCTGGACTGGCAGGAGCAATGGGATAGTCTGAATGCGGCCAAGGCGCAGGAAGAGACGCTTAAAGAAACTTTTTTATCCAAAAAACGTCAGGCGGTGAATCTTGATTTGATCAAGAAGCAGTTGCTGGAAACTCAGGAGTCCTTTGGCGCTTTGCTGAAGCAATTGCCGAATAAGTCAGAAATGGATGCGTTGTTGACGGACATCAATCAGGCTGGGCTGGGGCGCGGTTTGCAGTTCGAGTTGTTCCGTCCGGGCGCCGAGAGCATTCAGGGATCGTTTGCCGAACAGCCCATTTCCATTAAGGTGACGGGCAGCTATGATGATCTGGGCAAATTTTCCAGCGACATTTCAATGCTGCCGCGCATTGTGACGCTGAATGAAATTTCGATTACGCCCAATGCGGGGATATTGACGATGGACGCGATCGCCAAGACCTTCCGTTATCTGGATGACGAGGAACTCGCATTGCAGAAAAAAGCGAACAAGCCTGCGGGAGCCAGCAAATGAAGCTCATCTCTGTTGTGTTAGCCGGCATGCTGTTAACAGGCTGTGTCGGCGAGGAGTTCAGTGATCTGCGTGAATTTGTTAAAAATTCAGGCAATGATCTGCGCGGGAAAATCCCGCCACCCCCTGTCGTCAAAATTTTTGAGCCTTATGCGTATGTGAACGATACGAATCTGGCAGATCCGTTTAAGCCTCGTAAACCCGAGGAAAATCTCGGCGATAAGCGCGGTGAGAATGAACCCGATCGCAATCGTCCGAAAGAGGCGCTGGAAGAGTTTGCGCTGGAAAGCCTTAAAATGGTGGGGTATGTTCTGAAAGCTAAAGTCGGGCATGCGGTGATCCGTGCGCCGGACAAAAAACTTTATCAGGTCAAGGTGGGAAATTACATCGGCATGAATTTCGGTCTGATTAAGAAGCTAACCGATACGGAAATTACGATTAAAGAAGTGGTGCAGGACAGCACCGGAGACTGGTCTGAGCGCACCAGCAGTCTGCAATTGGTTGATAAGGAGTAGGGCACATGACGACAAGAACCGCCGGGATTGCAAAGGCCGTGATATTGAGTTTGCTGATGGTATTTAGTCAGGCACAGGCTCAGACGCAGAATAAAATAACCGCGCTGAGCGTATCGGAAGCAGGCCCGGGTCTGACTGTTATCAAGGTTGAGATGGCAGAACCTTTAAACAATCCTCCGGCCGGTTTTACCATCAATGTGCCGCCGCGTATTGCGCTTGATTTTCCAAATACAGAGAATGCGCTGGGCCGCTCCAGTCAGGATTTTTCCGCAGGGGATTTGCGCAGCGCCAATATCGTTCAGGCAGGTTCGCGTACGCGTCTCGTGATCAATCTGAACCAGATGTTAGGTTATGAAACCCGAACGGATGGCAAAAATATCCTGATTACCTTGCATGCCAAGCAGGCGGCATCATCGGCACCTGGCACCACGCGTTTTGCCGATGCGCGCCCGACAGCGCAGAAGCATACTCTGAGCGCCTTTGATTTTCGCCGCGGTAAAAATGGCGAAGGGAGAATACAAGTCGACCTTTCCGATTCAGGAGTGGGCATCGACATTCACCGTCAGGGCACTCGGCTGATCGTCGACTTTATGAAAACCAATTTGCCCGGCAAATTGCAGCGCAAACTGGATGTCGTTGATTTTGCAACGCCTGTGCAACTGGTCGATACCTTTGCTCAGGGCGACAACATCCGTATGGTGATCGAGCCTAAGGGAATCTGGGAGCATGCGGCCTATCAGACGGATAATAAATTTATTGTCGAAGTGAAGCCTGTTATTGAAGACCCGAATAAACTGGTTAAGGGCGTGCAAGCAGGTTATGCGGGCGAAAAACTCACGCTAAACTTTCAGGATATCTCCGTGCGGGAAGCGCTGAACGTGATTGCGGACTTTACCGAATTGAACATGGTAATCAGCGATACGGTTGCGGGTAACCTGACATTGCGTTTGAAAGATGTGCCCTGGGATCAGGCGCTGGACATTATTTTGCAAAGCCGGGGACTTGCGATGCGCAAGAACGGTAATGTGATTCAGGTTGCCCCGATCGGTGAAATCGCAGCGTCTGAAAAGAGCGATTTGACGGCACGTCAGGAAATTTCTGAGCTGGAAATATTAAGAACTGAAAGTTTTCAGTTAGGCTATCAGACCGCGGCAGCGGTTGCCGATATCCTGACGGGTAAAGGCGCTGCGAAATCAAGTGCTGATGGTTCTGAAGGTGCCGCACCCGCTCCGGTGCAGGCAGGGTTTTCTTCGAGTATCCTGTCCAAGCGCGGCAGTGCCATATCGGATGCACGCACGAATACATTGTTCGTGAAGGATACCTCGTCACGCCTAGAAGATGTTCGTAAAATGATTAAACAGATCGATGTGCCAGCCAGACAAGTTCTGATTGAGGCTCGTGTTGTTGAAGCGCGTGACGGTTTTGCCAGAAATCTGGGTGTTAGATTGGGCTATACTGGACCGGCGTTGCCACCAACGGGTGGTGCTGGCATACGAGGCACAGTGATTTCCGCAGGAGGTCCATTTGGTTCAGTTTTAGCACCTAACACGGGTAACGTAAATCTGCCGGTGACAGCCGGGCAACCGGGTGCAGGTATTTTTCAGTTTTCCCTGTTCAATGCAGCGGCAACTAAAGTTTTGAATCTCGAAATCAATGCGATGGAATCAGATGAGCAAGGCAAGATTATTTCAAGTCCTCGCGTCGTGAGTTCCGATAAGGATACGGATTGGGCGGTCATCGAACAGGGTGAGGAAATCCCTTATGTCACTAACACGGTGACTGCTGGCGGTGTCACCAGCTCCACAGCCTTTAAAAAAGCGGTATTGAGACTAGGTGTCAAGACTAAGATCACGCCGGACAATAATGTCGATATGACGGTTGAGGTCAACAAAGATTCACGAGGTACGGCTGTAGGTACAGGTGTTGCGATTAACACCAACAAGGTGGTGACCAAAGTATTGGTTGAAAATGGTGGAACGGTGGTTATCGGTGGTGTCTATAAGCAGAGCGATACAAATGTTGTCAACAAGGTGCCTCTGTTAGGGGATATTCCTGTATTGGGATATCTGTTTAAGAGCAAGGGTGTTTCAACGACGAAGGACGAGTTGTTGATATTCCTTTCCCCTAAAATTATGCAAGATACTTTGAACTTGCGCTAACCGTTATTAACTTAACCTGCACGATCGAGGCCCGGCTGAGTCCGGGCTTTTGATTGTTATCGTTTACAATACGCACTATGCAAAACAGTCCTACAAATAGCACGCGGAAAATTCAGTCCGGGAATCTGATTCTGGTCGGCATGATGGGGTCGGGGAAAACCACCATGGGGCGGATTCTGGCTCGCCATCTGAACAAGGTGTTCGTCGACAGCGATGAAGAAATTCAGTTTCGCACAGGCGTGACGATTCCGCATATTTTCGATGTCGAGGGGGAGCCGGGATTTCGTCAGCGTGAAACCGATGCCCTCGCCGCCTTAGTGATACGAAATGATCTGGTGTTAGCGACCGGTGGCGGTGCGGTACTTGCACCGGAAAACCGCGCAATGATGAGCGAAAACGGCATCGTGATTTATTTGAAAGCCAATGTGCATGATTTGTGGCTGCGCACGCGCAATGACCGGAATCGCCCGCTGCTGCAGACGGGGAATGTGCATGCCAAATTGGCCGAACTGTTGCAGCAGCGCAATGCGCTGTATCAGCAGGTCGCCGATATTGTGATGCCTACGGGCCGGCAGAGCGTGCATGCGCTGATGCTCAAACTGGTCAACGAAATTGAACTCTACCGGAAGAATAATCAATGATGCAAACACTGACCGTTGGATTGACTGATCGCAGCTATCCGATACATATCGGCACCGGTTTGCTGAGTAACGCCGCACTGCTGGCGGCCAGCATCCCAAGAAAGCGCGTCGCGATAGTCACTAACACCACCATTGCACCGCTGTACTTAAGCCAGCTGCAACACACCTTGCAGGAAATCGGCGTGCAGAGTGTCGAAATTATTTTGCCTGACGGCGAAGTCTATAAGACGGGCGAGACGCTCAATCTGATCTACGATGGATTGCTCACGCATCGCTGCGAACGCACGACGCCACTGATTGCACTGGGTGGCGGGGTCATCGGTGACATGACCGGGTTCGCGGCGGCCAGTTTTTTGCGCGGCGTGCCGTTCATTCAGATTCCCACGACCCTGCTGTCTCAGGTTGATTCCTCGGTGGGCGGCAAGACGGGCATCAATCACCCGCTGGGCAAAAATATGATCGGTGCGTTTTATCAGCCTAAGCTGGTGCTGGCCGATATTTCGACGCTCAACACATTGTCTGACAAAGAGTTATCGGCAGGTTTAGCCGAAGTGATCAAGTACGGCCTGATACGCGATCTGCCCTTTCTTGAGTGGCTGGAGCTGAACATCGAGAAGCTGCTGGCACGCGATACCGCAGCGCTGCAATATGCCGTGCTGCGCAGCTGCCAAAATAAGGCTGAGGTGGTTGCCGCCGATGAGCGCGAAAGCGGTGAGCGCGCGCTGCTGAATTTGGGGCACACCTTCGGTCATGCGATTGAATCCGGTATGGGGTATGGTAACTGGCTGCATGGTGAAGGCGTCGCGGCGGGTACGATGATGGCGGCCGATTTGTCGCAACGCATGGGATGGATCAGTGAGGCAGATGTGTCGCGCATTCGTGCCTTATTTGTGCGCGCTAACTTGCCGGTTGTATCGCCTGATTTGGGCGTTGATCGCTATCTGGACTATATGGGGCTGGATAAAAAAGTCGAAGGCGGCCAGTTGCGCTTTGTGCTGCTGAAAAAAATAGGTGTTGCCGCGTTGGTCGGCGATGTGCCGTTAGCTTTGCTGCAACAAACACTCTCTGCCTGTTGCTGCAAGGGTGGCAGCGAAGTTGCCGGGTACACGCCACCCCCACGAGGATAAGTCATGACTGAGCTTGCGCCTTACGCGGTCTCTGAAGTTAACTCACGAGGTCGCCGGTTTTCTGAAGCCTCCCCGTCAGGCCGCAGCGAGTTTCAGCGCGATCGCGACCGCATCATCCATTCAGGCGCATTTCGCCGCTTAGAATATAAGACGCAGGTATTCGTCAATCATGAAGGCGACCTGTTCCGCACTCGCCTGACCCATAGTATTGAAGTGGCGCAGATTGCCCGTTCGATTGCGCGCCGCCTCAATCTCAATGAAGATCTGGCTGAGGCGATTTCGCTGGCGCATGATCTGGGACATACGCCGTTTGGTCATGCCGGACAGGATGCGTTGAACGGCTGCATGAAAGCCTATGGTGGCTTTGAGCATAATCTGCAATCCGTGCGCGTGGTCGATATTCTGGAAGAGCGCTATGCCACCTTTGACGGGCTGAATCTGTGTTTTGAGACGCGCGAGGGCATCTTAAAACACTGCTCGCCGCAGCATGCCGCCCAGATGGGCGAATTGGGCGAACGATTTTTGGCTGATCGCCGTCCCTCGCTCGAAGCGCAGATTGCTAATCTCGCCGATGAAATTGCCTACAACAATCACGATGTCGATGACGGGCTGCGTTCAGGGTTAATTACGCTGGAACAATTGTCTGCCGTGCCGCTGGTGAATGAGCATTTGTGCGAAGTTCGTCAGGCGTATCCGGAGATAAACGAGCGCCGTGTTGTGCATGAAACTGTGCGTCGTATGATCAATACGCTGGTGACGGATCTGATTCGCCAGAGTGGGGCCAATATCGCCGCGCAAAATTTGTCGACGCTGGAAGATGTGCGCCGCGCCCCTGCACTGATTGCATTTAGCGACGAACTGAATGCAAAGCAGCGCGAACTCAAAAAATTTCTGCATACGCATTTATACCGTCACTATCGTGTGATGCGCATGAGTGCTAAGGCGCAGCGCATTATTCGCGACCTGTTCGGCGTTTTTATGGAAGATTCCCGCTTGTTGCCGACGCAGTTTCAAACGGCGGCTGCCAAAGACGAGGCCAGTCGTGCCAGAGTGGTGGCGGACTACATCGCCGGCATGACCGACCGCTATGCGATACGCGAACATAAACGTATCTTTTCGGTGGAAGAAGACGCGATTTAGATTTGTTACGATTTACTACCAGGCAACGCCATTCCATAGGCGTTGGCCATTTTCACTGATGGTAATGCTGCCATCATTTACTTGACTCTTGCCAGTAATCGGAGTCGCTGTCAGGGTGTAGGTCTGGCTGGGCGTTGTAATGTTGAGGGTCACTGTATATTTTTCGTCGCTGGTTTTTCCACTCGTCACGCCTAGCCCACCGGCGCTGGTGCCATCGTAAGTTGTAGTGACGTTCGGGGAGTAGGCGTTGGAGTTGAGGAAAATCTTCTCTTCCACGCTGGCCAGATTTATCAGTTCGGCTTGCGCAGAAAGTCGTGCGCTGCGTATGGTGTAGTTGTTATAGCTGGGCACCGCAACGGCTGCGAGTATGCCCACGATGACCATGGCCACCATTAATTCAATCAGACTAAAACCTGTAATGCGACGATTGTTCATTAATTGCTCCTTAAAATAGGTGGGAAGCGCTCACTAGTGCTTTTCAATCTAGCGCACTATCGGCCAACCATTCAGTTTCTAATCAGTTCATGCCATGATATGCGGCCGGTTCTGGCTTGCAGGCCGCGCTCGTCACCGCCTGTTTTAACCGAGCCGGCAGCATTGGCGACCACTGAAGTTGTGGCGCTGGCAACTGTGCCATCGGCGTTGAACATGGTAGTGGTGATGGTCACCGTGCCGTTGCTGTTGGCGGTCTGCACGATGGTCTGCCGAGTACCATCGGTATAGTTAATCGCCGTCGTGGTCACGTTGCCGGTTACGGTGGTGGTGGTCGATGTGACCGTGCCGGTGCTGCCCAGCACCCCGAGTTTGGGATCGGTAGAGCCCGCTGCAGGGGTGGAGTTGGCCGTGGAAACCGCATTGTCCTCTGGAGGTGATTTAGTCCAGCCGTTACCTGTCATCAGTGCCACGGTGTTCCAGGCATCGCCGTTGTTATTGGTTTTTTTCCATACCGTACCAGCCGTGTTGTAACACATATTGCGCGGATGGTGCCAATAGAAAATGTATTCCACCAGTACATATTGATAGAAGTTTGCTTGCTTGACCCGGTAACCATATTCTGGCCGACCGGATACGTTCTGTTCGATGGCGCTGTTGGGTGTGGTGTCCTTGATAATTTGTACCGTCAGCGTGCCGCCATGACGTGCACCGCTTGTGGTGCCGTTCGTTCCGGGGCCGTCAACCCCATTGGCTGGCGGTATGACGGGTTGATACATATCGGCACCTACCCCACTGCCGTTCCATGCACATTGCGGAGAGACCGAATGCAGGCCGGAGCGCGCATCGCCAGAACCCCACCAATCCTTGATAGAGAAAGCATCCACCGGCATATTGACTGCCAGACTGCCGATAGTGGTACGGTTATAGGTAGGTTCGGTAGTGATATCAAGGCCGCTGGATGCCTGATAGTTCTTGACCGAGACGTAACCCGCAGCACTGGCCGGGTTGTAAGCCGGATTGCCGATATGCAGACTCACCGCCGGGCTCAGGTACTGGTTCATCATCAGCACTTTAAAGTTGGTCGAGGTGCTGGTGATCGCCTTGGAAAGGTTGTAATTGGCATCGCTGGCATTAAGCATGTTAACGCCAGTCTTGTCGAATTCATCGTCGTATTCGTGATGATGCAACACATAAGTACAACTGGTATTTGAGGTTGATGCCGGCGGGGTTGTGGGGTCTATGCCACCCGTCGCATTTACCACCGAGTTGCTAAGGCCAGTATCACCGGAATAGGTTACTGTGATTGTGCCGTTGTAGGCAACGCCTTGATTAATAGCAGTAATGGTCAAAACACCATTGTTGCTTGTCGCGGTATGGGTGTTCGTGTTGTTTATCTTATCCCGAGCCCATGTAGCCATCTCGCTTGCAGTTTTACCTGAAGGGTTGCTATTGAGGATGGTAATGCCTGCAACGACTATGGTCAGATTGCTAGGATTTTTTGTGCTACCGTAACTGAATGTGACTGTGCCGACGGCCTTGGCGCCACCACTGGCTGCGCCAACGTTCGAGCACTTATTGTTCGTTCCGTAAAAGTTATCCACGTCAAAGTGACCACCGGCTACACCGCGGGAAGCGGCTGTTGTCGGCGGAAAGACGACATCCGGGTTCTGGTTGAACAGGGTGGTGTTCAGCGTTTGCAATTGCACCAGAATCGGTTGGGATTGCACACCGTGCGAAAGCCATTTTCCGACTGGGATGCCGTCTTCATTCGGGCTGAGGATGCGGTCGCCTATCGCTTTGCCAGTCGGGATGGTGTCGCCGGAAATATAGGTGATTCGGTCAGCATCATTGAGTAGTAGATTACTATCCATGTCTAGGAAAGGTGTGGTGCTGCTGCCGCCGGTCAGGTAATTCAGTTCCATCAGCCAGTTCTCACCAAATACGTCGGTGTTGGTGCCGGGCACCCGGTAAGGGGTGACGGTCGGGTTGTAACCGATGAAATAGAAGCGGCCATTCTCGGTAAAGGTGCCTTCGCCCAGTACTCGCTCACCGGCAGGCAAGGCGACACGCCAGCCTTTGTGATTAGAAGCGCCGCTGGCCCAGTTGGGCTGATTGGCGGTGCCGCGTCGTACTCGTGTGGTAATGCCAGCGCTGGTGTAGGAACGTTCGGTCAGCGTCTGACTTAGCAAGGCGGCATTTGCGGCAGGTGCGCCATCCCAGACGCCGTAAACATAGTGCACGGCTGTATCACCCAGATCACCGGTGGCAGAGGTAGTCCATGTGCCTGAAGTTGGATTGTAAGTGCCATAGGTGCCGGAAAAGATCTTTCCGGTGCCGAAGCTGACCATATAGCCGCCATTGGGATGTAGGGCGACGCCGGGAGTAGTAGTGATTGGTTGCGCGGGCGAGGTTACCAGTAACGCGCTGGCAGTCCATGATGAGGCGGTTGAACTGGAAAGGTCGAATTTCCACATCGTGCCGTTCAAATCACCTGCGTAGACACGGTCTGCATAACCATCGCCATCCGAATCGAGCGCGACCGGATTGGACAGGCCATTCGGATTGGCAGCACCGGCCGTGCCTGCACGTATGGCTTGAACTAGTGCACCAGTCGCAGCGTTGATGACGTACAGATAGGATTCTCCGGTAGCGGCAGGGTCATAGCCATTGCCAATGATGATGACATCCAATGAAGAGGCCCCGCTGTGGACTTTGGCAATGGTCGGTGTGCTATAGCTGTAACCCAGCTTGCTGTAGTCCGTGCTGGCGGTACTGGCGCCGCCGAAGTTAATGGCGCTCGGGGTGATCTCCCAGAGGATCTTTCCAGCCACATCCGTATCGCTGGTTGCTGTCAGCGCGTTGCTGCCGGTAAGGTTCAGGGCATACAGGCCCTTGCCGCCGCTGCCCAGTCCGCCGACCAGAATACGGGTTGCACCTGATGCGATGGTGCCGATGTTTATCTGGCCATCTACAAAGTAGTCGTGGGCGTAGGGAAGTGTTGCATCGCTTGGACTGTAAGCTAGTGTCTTGAGTTTGTTGATCAGCATGGAGGGGATATAGGCCCAGCGTTCTGCGCCGTTGGCGGAGTTGATGGCATGCACCATGCCGTCGTTGGAACCGACAAACACGGTGGGATTGGTCGCATCCGCCACGTAATAGGGGCGTGAATGGACGATGTCGCCCAGTACCGAGCTGCGCTGACGAAGTGTGCCGGCACCTTCGTTGCTGCGGTCACCGCGCAGGAAACTGACGATTTGGGTGCTGGTATAGGGCGTACCGTTGATGGTGGCGGCTAGCGAGGTTTGCTGTGCAGCGGACAGGCTGGCGGAGCGGAAGGGAACGGCGGCGCCGCTGGCGTTCATGGTGGCGATGAAACGGCCGGTATCCCAGTTTTGCGTATCTATGTGCGGCGCCGCACCACCTCCCCAGCGATCTGTGCCGGTCTGTACATTTCCGACCGCATCTACTGGATAAGCATACAGGTTTCCACCCCAATAATCTCTTTTATACTCAGTGCGATACAGTGTTTCATTGCCGCCGGTCAGGATGTAGTTGGTTACCTCGTCCTGCGCGACGTAGCCTATCGGTTGATTGGCTGGTGTGAAGGCTGTGATCGCCATGGAAAGCTTGATAACGGCGAGTGTGATACCTAGCAAGGCGATCAGGCCGAGTGTCTGAGTGGATTGCAGTCGTAGAGAAAATTTAGACATGATGTGTCTCCTGGGTTAACAGCTTAAAACGCTGTAGTAAGACTGTACGAATTTGGTTGCACCGCGCGCGCTGGTGCCGCGTGCGGTGATGCGGTAAGTATTGACCTGATTGCAACCCGAGCTGGTGCGACCGCCTACCGTCTGACCTGAGCCGATCAGGCGGTTGTTGGCGGACAACAGTTCGATGAGGTAGCGTTGATTGCTGTTCGTACCTTGCAGTGAGTTGCTGTCGTCCCAGCTCATGTTGAGCGGATCATTGTTTGGTGCGGCGTAGCCAGCCATGCAGGGAATGGCTGGCGTCACGGTGGTGTTCATCGGATAGAGATGATTGACGCTGCGGTTGTTGCAGGTATCGGAGATCAGTCCGGTGTTTTTGTAGTTGGTACCGGTTCTCAGCCAGTTTTCGGCTGTGCTGATGGCAGTTTCGGCGCTGTTCATCGCCGCATCCTCGAACTGTAAATTACCTGCCAGTTGAAATTGGGTATCGGAAGTTTTCATCGCTGTTACTCCCAGCAGCATCAGCAGTATCAGGATGATCATGCTGATGATCAGGGTCGAGCCGCGTTGCTGAAAAGGCAGTTGAAATCGTTGTCTGTTTACGGTTCTCATAACATTCTCTTTCAATTACGCAGTTGTACAACGGCGGTGAAGAGTTGACGGCGAAAGCCGTCGTTTACGGTGTAGGTTTGGTCACCCATTACATAGCTGGAGGTATTGCTGTAACCGTTCTCTATTTTGTTGGTGCGCGCCAGCAGCCAGATGCGTACTGAGTTAACATCGTCCCAGGCATAGCTGGTGAGCGTTGTAGGTGTGTCGGTCGCGGTGCCGCTGATACCGCTCGCATCAAAATACTGGGTGTTGGCCGCAGTATCGAGTCTGCCGTATTGCACCTGCATGTGTTCAATGCCGCTGACCACCATTTCATCCACCATGGCCGAGCCGACTAGGCTGCGTCTGCGTAGTGCAGGAAGGGTGGCATCGTTGTCGTCACTGCCGATGTAATACACATATTCATGTACGGCGAAGTCGGCTTGAGGCGTCGGCGAACCGACCAGTACCGGCACGCCGGCGAGTGCGGCAGCACCCGTGCCCTTGAACAGTTCGCTCACGGCATAGCTTGAGCGCAGGTAGATGCTGTTGTTGGCGGTGTTCCCGCTCAATGGTGCGTTGTCGACATGACGGATGGTCAGCAGGTCTCCGCGCAGATAGCCGGCCGCAAGACAACTCCCGATAAAGGGGTTGCTGTCGTTGGCCCCCCAGATGCCCTGACGGATATTGGTGAGGAAGGCGCCGGAAGCGGCTGTCGCGGGCAGGCATTCATCGGCGATGGGGGTTACTGTCGTGGTGGGTGGATTCGATTCCGCCCACGAATAGCCTTTGTAACCCGCATGCCGGATCTCGCGTTTTAAGTGATCCAGCGCGTAGCGTCCGTTGCCTTGCAGTTCCGCGCCGCGATCATTGGTCTTTGAGTTGCGTGAATTGCTGGTCAGCACGCCGACCAGCGCCGCGATGATGATCAGCCCGATGGTGATTGAGACCATCATTTCTACCATGCTGAAACCATGTTCGGTGTGCGCACAAGTTATGCGTTGTCTGTTATTCATGGCTTCAGATGCCTATGGTTCGGGTTGCAGTATAAGAAAAGGTCTCGCCGTGGCTGGCCTTGTCCGTGCTCCGGTCGGTCCAGCGTACAACGATGCTGTAAGTGCTGGGGTTGCCGGTGGTGGTCTGTGTGATTTGCCAGCTTGGTTGTGGCAGCTGGGTCGCTACGGAGTTTCCCCATTGATTCAGGTCGTAAATGGCCAGATTGGCGCTGCTGCAGGCATTGGCTGAGCAGGCGGTGCTCAAAGCGTCCGGTGTTGTGGTGTTGGCCAGTACATAGCTTCCGTTGACGGCTTCCTGTTTGTTGGCTTCCATGCGTTCTGCGATATCAGAGGCCAGAAAAACGGCTTGGGTACGGAACTGTCCGCCCTGATTCATGCGCATGGCATAGAGCTGTAGCCCTGCCGTGCCGAGCAGTGCGGTTGCCGTGATCACCAGCGTGACGAGGATCTCGATCATGGAAAAGCCGCGCTGTGAATTTTTTGAATAACCACTGGTATGCATGTCGCGCTCCTAGTGTTTGTAGATATTGCCGGTGGCGGCGATATTGACAGTTTGGGCTGTGGAGCCAGACCAGCTGCCGATGATGGTCAGTGTGGCAGCGGTAGTGCCTTGAGTTCCATTCGGGTTGAAGCGGATGGGTGTCGTCGTACCATCGGCGCGGGTAAGGACCATGGTCATGTTGCCTGGTGGCGCATGCAGCACGATCGGGTTGGGCGCTGCGGCTGTGCTGGTATCGCAAACGTCATCATTGTCGGTATCGTAGCATACCAGCCAGCCGCTGGTGTGATACTGCGTGCCATTGATGCAGCCAATGCCAGTGGCGTCTTGTTTGCAGAACAGGACTCGCGAATTGCGCTTGATGGCCTCGCCTCGAGCGCGATTTAAATCACTATAAACTTGGGATGTGATAGAAGATTGTTTGGCCGAGTTGATGAAGCCGGTGAAGGCCGGGGCCGCCAGCGAAGCTAGAACGCCTGCAATGGCAACCACAACGAGCAGCTCCATCATTGTAAAACCAGCTTGTATTTGTTTGTTTGCCATTGCAGTTCCTAATCGGTTAGCGTGAATCTAAGTCAGGTGTCAGGTCAAAGTAAATTGCTGTCCGATGGTCGGTGGATGTTTTTGTATCAGCGGCAGTAATTGAGTGCTAAATGGGTTAGACTTTGATTTGCTCTATCTACAGATGCATTAAGCTTCTGCCCTGTTTTGGCGGGTCAGGCAGATCGAGCTTGAGAAAAATTCAGCATCAAGATAGCGAGGTGAGCAAGCACAGACAGGCTAAGGGCAATCGCTATGCGAGCGGATTCGTTGTGCAGGAATTCCATGAAAAAAGTAAGCCGGCCTGAATCGGGGTGACTTTGACTGGCCGGTGATGATTACTTGATGAGGTTTAGTGATTGCGTAATGATGTTTTGCGTTGCGAGATAAGCACTTTGTGCCGCTTGAGCCGTGATTCCGCCGGGCGTCGATGTGTTGGCGGCGAACGGGTCATTCGTGTCAGTGGTATTGCCGAACATATCCGTAGTTGACGTGCCAGATGCAGAACCTGACATCAGGGAGCTGAGTGTTTGCGTCAGCGCATTTTGTGTGGTCAGAACGGCATTTTGCGCTGCCTGCATGGCGCTGGTCGTGCTCTGCGTTGAGGCGTTGAGCTGGCCTGTGGCGTTATAAGTTAGCGGTGTACTGCTGGTTGATGAGTTGAGCAAACTGACCGTCGAAGGACTGGCGTGGGTCGCTGCGGCCGGGACTGCGCTGGTTTTTTGGGCGGGTGCGCTGTAAGCGGCAATGTTAGAGGACGATAAGCCTGATATGTTTGTCATGATATGTCTCCCACCGTAAATTGCGAATTCTGATAGGCATTCTACCCCTATCAATAAATAATCCAAAAGATTTTCTCGCGGTGATAATGTGTACTGCGGTTGCCGATAGGGCTGATTAAAGGTAAGATTCCAGCCCTTTCGCTTTTGTATTTGAGTACAGGTAGTAGGCATGGCGACGCGTGTCGTCATTTTTTTGCATTAACATCGTGTTAAAAAAGGATGCAGGCCGCGCCGTATAGCGGGCGTGGCTGGCCGGTTTTAGCACCCAGTTTGATTTGATTGAGGAATGCCGTGGTTAACTCTTCTTTGCCGATGCAACAAGGTTTGTATGATCCGCGCCAGGAGCGCGATGCCTGTGGAGTGGGATTTGTCGCCCATATCAAAGGTAAAAAAAGCCATGATATGGTCAGCCAGGGGTTGCAAATACTGGAAAACCTGACCCATCGCGGTGCGACAGGCGCCGATCCGCTGGCTGGCGACGGTGCAGGTATTCTGCTGCAGATTCCCGATGCCTTCTTCCGTGCTCAATGTGCCACGCTGGGTGTAGCGCTGCCGGAAGTGTATGGCGTGGGAATGCTGTTTTTGCCGGCGGATGTCGTAGCGCGTGCTGCGTGCGAACAGATCATTGCCGACAAAATCGCGGCTGAAGGACAGCAGTTGCTGGGCTGGCGCGATGTGCCGGTAAACAGCGACATTCTTGGCGAGAGCGTCAAGCTCGTTGAGCCGACGGTGCGTCAGGTCTTTATCGGTTGTGGCGCAAACTGTGTCGACACGGACGCCTTCGAGCGTAAACTGTTCGTGATTCGCAAGACGGCTGAACATGCCGTGAATGCGTTGCCCAATGTGCAGGGCTTCTATATTCCTTCATTGTCGGCGCGCACTATTGTTTACAAGGGTATGCTGCTGGCCGATCAGGTAGGGAAGTATTACCCGGACTTGCAGGACAGCACGCTGATCAGCGCGCTGGCACTGGTGCATCAGCGCTTCTCCACCAATACGTTCCCGACCTGGAATCTGGCGCATCCCTTCCGCATGATTGCGCATAACGGTGAAATCAATACCGTGCGCGGTAACGTGAACTGGATGGCGGCGCGTCATGCGGCGATGTCCTCTAAATTGCTGGGCGAGGATCTGGAAAAGCTCTGGCCGCTGATCGTTGACGGTCAGTCTGACTCGGCCTGTTTCGATAATGCCCTCGAATTGCTGGTGGCCGGCGGTTATTCCCTGCCGCACGCAATGATGCTGCTGATCCCTGAAGCCTGGGCTGGCAATCCGCTGATGGATGAAGAGCGTCGCGCGTTTTACGAATATCACGCAGCGCTGATGGAGCCGTGGGATGGTCCTGCCGCTGTTGCATTCACCGATGGCAAAATGATCGGTGCGACGCTCGACCGCAACGGCCTGCGTCCTGCGCGCTATCTGATTACCGATGATGACGTGGTGTTGCTGGCCTCAGAAATGGGCGTTTTGAATATTCCTCAGCACAAGGTTGTCAAAAAATGGCGCTTGCAGCCGGGCCGTATGTTCCTGATCGATATGGAAGCGGGACGCATCATCGATGATAGCGAGCTGAAGACTCAGCTGGCTACGGCCAAACCTTATCGTCAGTGGATCGACGAATCGCGTTTCTTCTTGGGCGACATGTCTGCGGTAGTCAGCGAGAATAAACTCAATGCCTCATTGCTCGATACGCAGCAGGCGTTCGGTTATTCTCAGGAAGACATCAAGTTTATTCTGGCACCGATGATCGCGGCCGGCGAAGAGCCGACCGGCTCCATGGGGACGGATGCCGCGCTGGCGGTGCTGTCGAACAAGAATCGTTCCTTCTTCGATTATTTCCAGCAGTTGTTTGCGCAGGTGACCAATCCGCCGATCGATCCGATCCGCGAAGAAATCGTCATGTCGCTGACGTCCTTTATCGGCCCTAAGCCCAATTTGCTGGGGATCGAGGAAACGGTGCCTTCGCTGCGTCTGGAAGTACATCAGCCGGTCTTGTCCAATGACGACATTGCCCGTTTGCGCAATATCGATGAATTGACTCAAGGTCGTTACCGCTCGCTCGTACTGGATATCACTTATCCGGCAACAGAGGGCGCGGCAGGTTGTGAAGCGTCCGTGATGGCGCTTTGTGCCGCAGCCGACAAGGCGGTCGCTGACGGCTATAACGTGCTGATTTTGTCCGATCGCAGCATGTCGGCTGAACGGGTTGCTATTCCGGCTCTGGTTGCCTGTTCGAAAGTACATCAGCATCTGGTGCGTGAAGGGCTGCGTACCAGCACGGGGCTGGTCGTTGATACCGGTTCCGCTCGCGAGGTCCATCACTTCGCATTGCTGGCCGGTTACGGTGCGGAAGCGGTATGCCCGTGGCTGGCGTTTGAAACCATCGTGGCGATGAGCGCAGCGGCGGGCACGGATGCCAAGGAAGCCAAGAAGCGCTTCATCAAGGCGATCGACAAGGGGCTGATGAAGGTGATGTCCAAGATGGGCATATCCACCTATCAATCCTACTGCGGCGCGCAGATCTTTGAAGCCATCGGGCTTAACGCTTCTTTCGTTGCGCAATACTTCACGGGTACGGCAACCCAGATTGAAGGCATCGGTCTGAGTGAGGTCGCCGAAGAAGCGCTGCGTACGCATCGTGATGCGTTCGGCAAAGATCCGGTGTTGGCGAACGCGCTGGAAGCGGGCGGCGAATATGCGTACCGTGTCCGTGGCGAAGAGCACATGTGGACGCCGGATTCGATTGCGAAATTGCAGATGGCTACGCGCACCAATAATGCGTCTACCTATAAGGAATACGCGAAACTGATCAACGAGCAAAGCACTAAGTTAAAAACGCTGCGCGGATTGTTCGAAATTAAGCCGGCGGCAGCTGCCGTGCCGCTTGAAGAAGTCGATTCTGCCGCATCGATCGTCAAGCGTTTCGTGACCGGCGCGATGTCGCTCGGTTCTATTTCGACCGAGGCGCACACTAATCTTGCGATTGCCATGAACCGCATCGGCGGCAAGTCCAATACCGGCGAGGGTGGCGAAGATGCGGCGCGCTTTGCCGTGCTGAAGGGAGGCGAGATGCTCTCCGATATCATCGGCAAGAGCCGTATCGAGGCGGATCGCGAAATGCTGGCAGGGGATTCATTGCGTTCGAAAATCAAGCAGGTCGCATCCGGTCGTTTTGGTGTAACTGCTGAATATCTGGCCAGTGCCGATCAGATTCAGATCAAGATGGCGCAGGGTGCTAAACCCGGCGAAGGCGGTCAGTTGCCCGGTCACAAGGTGTCTGAATACATCGCCAAGCTGCGTTTCTCAGTGCCGGGTGTCGGCCTGATTTCTCCTCCACCGCATCACGATATTTATTCGATCGAAGATCTGGCGCAGCTCATCCACGACCTGAAGAATTCGAATCCATCGGCATCGATTTCAGTCAAGCTGGTGTCCGAAGTGGGTGTGGGAACGGTGGCGGCCGGTGTATCCAAGGCTAAAGCGGATCACATCGTTGTATCCGGTTTTGACGGCGGAACCGGCGCATCGCCCTTGTCTTCGATCAAGCATGCAGGTACGCCGTGGGAGCTGGGTCTGGCTGAAGCGCAGCAAACACTGGTGCTCAATCAGTTGCGCGGTCGGGTTGCGTTGCAGGTGGACGGTCAGTTGAAGACCGGTCGCGATGTGCTGATCGGCGCGTTGCTGGGTGCGGATGAGTTCGGTTTTGCCACCGCTCCGCTGGTCGTGCAAGGTTGCATCATGATGCGTAAGTGTCACCTCAATACCTGCCCGGTTGGCGTGGCCACGCAAGACCCTGAGTTGCGCCGTAAATTTACCGGTCAACCTGAACACGTGGTGAATTACTTCTTCTTCGTCGCCGAAGAAGTGCGCGAATTGATGGCGCAGATGGGCATACGCCGCTTTGTCGATCTGATCGGTCGTTCCGATTTGCTGGATGTCAAACACAGCATCGCGCACTGGAAGTCACAAGGTCTGGATTTCTCCAAGGTATTCCATCAGCCCGCAGTCGCGGCATCAGTGGCGCGTCAGCATGCTGAACAGCAGGATCACGAACTGGACCGTGCGCTCGACAACACGCTGATTGCCGGTGCCAAAGCGGCCCTTGAGAATCAGGTCGCGGTGGTGATCGACAGCCCGATCCGTAACGTAAACCGTACGGTCGGCACCATGTTGTCGCATCAGGTTGCTCGTCGCTACGGTAATGTAGGATTGCCAGCCGATACCATCCGTGTCAATTTTAAGGGAACGGCTGGACAGAGTTTTGGCGCGTTCTTATCGCACGGCATTTCGTTTGAATTGCGCGGCGAAGGCAACGATTACGTTGGCAAGGGATTGTGTGGCGGTCGCATTGCGATCATGCCGCCATTGGACGCGAAGCTCGTGGCATCAGAAAATATCATCGTCGGCAATACCGTGCTGTATGGCGCGACCTCCGGTGAATGCTATTTCAACGGTGTCGCAGGGGAACGTTTTGCGGTGCGTAATTCAGGAGCCATTGCCGTCGTCGAGGGGCTAGGCGATCACGGCTGCGAATACATGACCGGCGGCATGGTGATCGTGCTGGGACAAACTGGGCGCAATTTCGCGGCGGGGATGTCAGGCGGCGTGGCCTATGTGCTCGATGAAACGGGTGACTTCGAGAAGCGTTGTAATTTAACGATGGTCGCGCTGGAGCCGGTTGAGGAAGAGTTGGCAACGCTGGACAGCACTGATGTGCTGCCGTCGAGCCATGGTCGCGTGCATTTCAACCATTTGAACAAGGCGGATGAGCATGCGCTGCGTGAACAGATTGAAAAGCATCTGCTCTACACCGGCAGCGAACGCGCAAGGATGATACTGGAGAGCTGGGCCAACTATCTGCCTAAGTTTACCAAGGTCATGCCGACCGATTATCGCCGCGCATTGCAGGAGCAGGCAGCAGAAAATGTTAAGAATGGGGGGGCTGCATAATGGGTAAGCCAACGGGTTTTATGGAATTCGACCGTTTGTCAGAGGCAAGCTTGCCGGTGGCTGAACGACTTGCGAACTACAATGAGTTTGTGTTGCATCTGACCGATGAGCAGGCTAAGACGCAAGGTGCGCGCTGCATGGATTGCGGCGTGCCGTTCTGTACCTCGGGTTGTCCGGTCAACAACATTATTCCTGACTGGAATGATCTGGTGTTTCGCGGTAACTGGCGTGCGGCGCTCGATGTGCTGCATTCAACCAACAACTTCCCTGAATTTACCGGACGTCTGTGTCCCGCGCCTTGCGAAGCGGCGTGTACACTAAATATCAATAATGATGCGGTGGGTATCAAGTCCATCGAGCATGCGATTATCGATAAGGGTTGGGAAAATGGCTGGGTCGTGCCTCAAGTGCCGGCTCAGAAAACGGGTAAAAAAGTAGCGGTGGTCGGTTCAGGCCCCGCCGGTATGGCCTGCGCGCAACAGCTGGCACGTGCCGGTCACGATGTAACGGTGTTCGAGAAAAACAGCCGCATTGGTGGCTTGATGCGTTACGGTATTCCTGATTTCAAGATGGAAAAATCGCACATCGACCGCCGTGTTGCTCAGATGGAAGCGGAGGGGGTCGCATTTAAAACTTCGACGTTTATCGGCTCCGAGTGCGAGGCAGGCGTCAATAACATGGCCGTTGCGACGATTTCCCCTGAAGCACTTCTCGCACAGTTTGATGCGGTCGTCTTATCTGGTGGTGCTGAAACGCCACGTGACTTGCCGGTTCCGGGGCGTGATCTGTCCGGAATTTACAATGCGATGCAATTTTTGCCGCAACAAAATCGCGTCAATGCGGGCGATATGTTACCGGAACAGCTTCGCGCAACCGGTAAACATGTGGTTGTGATCGGTGGCGGTGACACCGGTTCGGATTGTGTCGGGACATCGAATCGTCATGGTGCACTGTCGGTCACGCAGATCGAAGTGATGCCGCGAGCACCTGAGCAGGAAAACAAGCCGCTGACCTGGCCTAACTGGCCGTTGAAGCTGCGTACCTCAAGTTCTCATGAAGAAGGTTGCAACCGTGACTGGGCGATTGCTACTAAGGAATTTAAAGGCAGTAACGGCAAGTTGGAAAAGATTTGCGCCGTACGCGTCGAATGGCAAAACGGCAAGATGATTGAAATTGCCGGCAGCGAATTTGAATTGAAGGCTGATCTGGTATTTTTGGCGATGGGTTTTGTCAGTCCCGTGCAGAAAGTGCTGGAAGCATTCGGTGTTGAAAAGGATGCTCGCGGCAATATTAAAGCGAATACCGAGGATTACCGCACCAGTGTTGATAAAGTCTTCGCGGCGGGTGATATGCGTCGTGGTCAGTCATTGATAGTCTGGGCGATACGCGAAGGCCGTCAGTGTGCACGTTCTGTTGATGAATTCCTGATGGGATCGTCAGTTTTACCGCGTTAACAGTGCAGGATTCGTCCTGCTCAATGAATACGAACTAAAGGCTACCAAATGAATTTCAAATTAAAGAATGACACTTTTCTGCGTGCATTGCTGCGCCAGCCTACCGAATACACGCCACTGTGGATGATGCGTCAGGCCGGTCGTTTTTTGCCTGAGTACCGCGCAACGCGTGCACGCGCAGGCAGTTTTTTGGGGCTTTGCAAAAATCCTGATTTCGCAACGGAAGTGACTATGCAGCCGCTGGATCGTTATCCATTGGATGCCGCGATTCTGTTCTCGGATATTCTGACTGTGCCTGATGCGATGGGACTCGGTTTGTACTTTGCTGATGGAGAAGGTCCTAAATTTGAACGTCCTTTGCGTGACGAAGCAGCGATTATGGCGTTACAAGTGCCAGACATCGACAAAACATTGCGTTATGTAACCGATGCGGTGTCGCAGATTCGCAAGACGCTGGACGGTCGTGTGCCACTGATCGGTTTTTCAGGTAGTCCATTCACCTTGTCATGCTATATGGTTGAAGGCGGCGGTAGTGACGATTACGCACGCGTGAAAACGTTGATGTACAACGAACCCAAATTGATGCACCACATTCTGGAAGTCACCACGCAGTCGGTGATCGCTTATTTGAATGCGCAGATCGAAGCGGGCGCACAGGCCGTGATGATCTTCGATTCGTGGGGCGGTGTATTGTCGCATTCTGCTTACCATGAATTTTCGCTGCCCTATACACAACGCATTGTGGAAGGTTTGATCAAGGAAAAAGACGGCGTGAGGATTCCGAATGTCGTGTTCACCAAGGGTGGTGGTCTGTGGATCGACAGCATCGCCGCGACAGGTTGCGACGCAATTGGTCTGGATTGGACGATGGATATCGGTGTTGCACGTCAGAAGGTGGGCAATAAAGTCGCGCTGCAGGGTAATCTTGATCCGGCAGTTTTGTTTGCCAATCCAAATGCGATTCGCAACGAAGTAGAAAAAGTACTGAGCAGCTACGGTTACGGTAGTGGTCATGTATTTAATCTGGGCCATGGAATTTCGCAGCATACCAACCCTGAGCATGTTGCAGCGATGGTGGCAGCCGTGCACGAACTGAGCCGAAAATACCACTAGTAATAGAGGCGGAGCGCGCTTTACTAAAGAACCGCAGGTTTTCCCTGCGGTTTTTTTGCAGCTGCAGTTTGAATAGAGAATCCTATGAAAAGAAGCGCCTTATTACGATATTTCAATAATATTACCGAAAAGAGTTGACGTGGTTTTTTAAGTGCCTATAATGCGCACCTCTTCACCGGAACAGTGGTTGAAACGAGGCGGATCTGGCAACGGAAAGTGCTTAAAAATCAATAAAATGATTGAGTTTCCTGAGGTTTTGGATGAGATTGAAATAAAGGTGTGAAGATTTAGTTGACAATGTGTTTTTAGTCTCTATAATGCGCACCTCTTCAACGGAGCGAAGTTTGAAACGAAGCGTTAGGGGTAACCTGAAATGCTTAAAGATCAGAGGGTTGATCGAGTTTTGCTGGTTCGGTTGAGAAATAAAAGATTTAAATTGTAGTTGACAAGAAATTTAAAGTCTCTATAATGCTGGACTCTTCGCTGCAAGGCGAGCGCTCTTTAAAAACATAAATTAAACAATCGACGAGTGTAGGTGCTTGATT